>Ga0102924_1002075_pt1 | contig 22315 bp, 24 predicted proteins | sample PaiPotPPM11metaG_FD_80116 | JGI IMG/M metagenome (GOLD analysis project Ga0102924, IMG submission 80116) | Iron sulfur acid spring bacterial and archeal communities from Banff, Canada, to study Microbial Dark Matter (Phase II) - Paint Pots PPM... ...
ACCCGCACGTGCGGGTGGTGGTGGAGGACCTGTGACCCGCCTACGGCTGGGCCAGTTCTGCCAGGCCCGCTCCGGCGACAAGGCCGACGTGTCCAACGTGGCCGTGTTCGCCCCCACGGCCGAGAGCTACGCCGTGCTTCGGAGTGAGCTCACCGCTGATCTCGTCGCCCATCACCTCGCCCCGCTGGTGCGCGGTCCTGTGGTCCGCTACGAGGCCCCGAACGTGTGGGCGCTCAACTTCGTGTGCCAGGGGGCCCTCGGGGGTGGCGGGCCCCGGACCCTGCGCAGCGACGTGCTCGGCAAGACCATGGGCCCCAACGTGCTGCGCATCGAGGTCGACGTCCCCGACGAGCTCGCCGCCCACCTGCCCAGGCTGCTGCCGCCCGGACCGTGAGGCTCTGAAGTCGGCACCGCGTCGAGGGGACGAGGTCGGTCAGGATCGTCTTCCCGCCCGGACGGCTGACCGGGCCGGGACAGATGACGACCGCCATCGGGGACGTCTACGGGCACGTCTACGGGCACGTCTACGGGCGGAAGACGACCTTGATGGCGTTGGCGCCACCGCGGTCGATGGCGGTTTCGACCGCCGCCCGGTACTCCTCCAGGGCGAACTCGTGGGTGACGATGACGTCGTCGGGGAGGAGCCCGGCGGCGAGGACGTCCAGGGCCCGGTCGACGGAGTGGCGACCGGGACCGCCGGCCAGCCCCGGCGCCGGTCCCATGTCGGCGGTGTGGTCGATGGAGCCGACCAGCGCCGCCTCCTTGTACCAGATGGGCGTCAGGTCGACCTCGCTCACCCCGGCGGCGCCGAGGAGGAGCACGGTGCCGCGGTGGGCGACTGCTCGCAGGGCCTCGGTGACGGATTGGGGCGCCCCGACGGCTTCGACCACGTAGGGGAACCCCTCCATCAGCATGACGTTGGCCTTCCGGCCGACGACCCGCGTCCCGGTGATGACGGCGAGCTCGGCGAAGTGGGCGCCCCCTTCCTCGGTCCGCACCACGTGATCGGCCCCGCAGGCGGCGGCCGCCGCCGCCTGATGCCCGTGGCGGGCGAGGACGGTGATGGGGCAGGCGGGGAAGAGCCCCCGCAGCGCGGCCACCGTCGCCAGCCCGATGATCCCGGCGCCGACGACGAGGATCGGCTCGCCGTCGGGCGGGGGTGAGCGGAGGAGGCCGTGGCAGGCGATCGAGACCGGCTCGTGCAGACTGGCGCCGCGGTCGGGCACCGCATCGGGGATGACGTGCAGCATCGACCGGTGGGCCAGCACCTGATCACTCCACCCGCCGCCCAGGCCCTGGGTGTACCCCAGGGAGCGTCCGCCGCTGACCAGGCCGCTGTCGAGGTTGAGGCACGACGACGTCCAGCCCCGTGCGCAGTTGGCACACGGCGGGTCGATCCCCCGGGCCGCGCAGGGCAGGCACGGGTCGACCGCCACCCGGGTGCCGACCTCCCACGGGCAATCGGGGCCCACCTCGATCACCCGGCCGGCGATCTCGTGGCCGAGCACGAACGGGAAGGCGCTGGCCAGTCCCGTCAGCGTCGGCGACGGTCCGGTGTTGCGGGTGAACAGGTGCAGGTCGCTCCCGCAGATGCCCCCCGTGATGATCGCCACCCGGGCCCACGCCCGTCCCGGCAGCTCGGGCTCGGGGAGGTCCACCAGCGAGGCGGGGAAGCTCGGATCGGCCATGTCGAACTGCACGGCGCGCACCCCGGTGATCGTACGCGCGATCGCTACAGTGCCGAGCTGTGCGGGTGCCGGACGCAGCCCTGGACGAGGTCCGCCAGCGGGGCTTTGTCCTGGTCGAGGGCTTCCTGGCGCCGGGGGAGTTGAAGGCCGCCCAGGAAGCGCTGTGGCGCCACTTCCCCACCCCGGAGGCCTACTTCGCCGATCCCACCGCCCATGCCGAATTTGCGACCAGCCAGTTCGCCGGGGTCCAGGAGTTCCCCTACCGCTCGTGGGACCTCAACCGCCTGGCCTTCCATCCCGACCTCGTGGACGCCGCCGAGCGCTTCCTGGGCACGACCGAGCTCCATCTCTACAAGGTCGAGCTGTGGGCCAAGTACGGCGGCGCCGTCGACTACGACCAGCCCCTCCATCGCGACTACGGCAGCCACAGCCTGGTGGTCCCCCGCCGCGACGGGCGCTACCGGCAGCTGACGACGTTCATCTTCCTCTCCGACGTCACCGAGGACGACGGCCCCACCCGGATCGTCCCCGGTCCGGTCGGGACGGACGTGCCCTTCACGCCCCTCTACCTTCCCTTCGGCGCCCTCGCCGACGCCGAGGTGTCCGCCACCGGGCCGGCCGGCACCCTGCTGGCCTACCGCACCGACATCCTCCACCGGGGCTCCGACCTGGCGGGGGCCGGACGGTCGCGGTTCTCGCTCCTGGCCGACTACCAGGCGAGGGGGACGACCTGGGCCGGCAAGATGGCATGGCCGAAGCAGAGCCCGGAGCGCTGGGCCCGGCTCATGCCGCAGTGCAGCGTCCGGGAACGCGACCTGTTCGGGTTCCCGCGGCCCGGTGACGAGTACTGGGACGAGCAGACGCTCGCCGACGTCGCCCTGAGGTATCCGGGCATGGACATGACCCCGTACGGGGATGCCGCGGCCCCCTGACGGCCTACGCCGCGAGGATGATGCCGCGCTCAACCGGGATCAGCCTGACGGGCGACGCCACCGGCACATCCCCCGCCGTACCCTGGGCAGGTGATCGAAGCCCGCGGGCTGACCAAGCGCTATGGCCACACCCTGGCCGTCGACGACCTCAGCTTCACCGTGCAGCCGGGGATCGTGACCGGGTTCCTGGGGCCCAACGGCGCGGGCAAGTCCACGACCATGCGGATGCTGCTCGGCCTGGACGCTCCCACCCGGGGCACCGCCACCATCGGGGGCCGGCGGTACGCCGACCACCCGGCGCCGCTGCGGGAGGTCGGGGCGCTGCTGGAGGCCCGGGCCATCCACACCGGCCGGTCGGCGCGCAACCACCTCCTGGCGCTCGCCGCCACCACCGGCATCACCCGCCGGCGCGTCGAGGAGGTCATCGACCTGGTCGGGCTCACGGCCGTGGCCCGCAAGCGGGCGGGCGACTTCTCGCTCGGGATGGGCCAGCGGCTGGGGATCGCCTCGGCCCTGCTCGGCGATCCCCACACCCTGATCCTCGATGAGCCGGTCAACGGCCTCGATCCCGAGGGCATCCTCTGGATCCGCAACCTCCTCAAGTCCCTCGCCGCCGAAGGACGCACCATCTTCGTGTCGTCGCACCTGATGAGCGAGATGGCCCAGACCGCTTCGCACCTGGTGGTCATCGGCCGCGGCCGGCTCATCGCCGACGTCGGCGTCGACGAGCTCACCCGGATGGCTTCCCGCGACCTGGTCAAGGTCCGCACCACCGAGGTCGCCCGGTTGCGCGACCTGATCGCCGGGGACGGCGTGGTGGTGACCAGCCGGGGCGGCGACACGCTGGAGGTTTCCGGCCTCGACAGCGCCCAGATCGGCCTGGCGGCGGCCAGGGGCGGCATCCCGCTCATCGAGCTGACCCCCCAGCAGGCTTCGCTGGAGGAGGCGTTCATGGAGATCACCAGGGATGCCGTGGAGTTCAGCACTCCCCATCCACCCGGCGAGCTCGTCGGCGCCGAAGGTGAGGTCCGATGACGACCGTCGCCATGAGCCCCGACGCCCGGGTGACCCAGGGCCGGGTGATCTTGTCCGAGTGGATCAAGCTGCGATCGCTACGGTCGACGTTGTTCGCCCTGCTCGCCGCCGTGGTGCTGACCGTGGGGCTCGGTGTCCTGATCACCGGCCTGCGAGCCAACGACTTCAACCAGAACGGTCCACCGGGGCCGCACTTCGACGCCACCCTGGTGAGCCTCCGCGGGATCTACCTTTCCCAGCTCCCGGTCGGCGTGCTCGGCGTGCTGGTGATCACCGGGGAGTACGCCACCGGGATGATCCGGGCCACCCTGGCCGCCGTGCCGCGGCGCCTCCCCGTGCTCTGGGCCAAGGCTCTGGTCTTCGCCGTCGTGGTCTTCGTCGTGGGGGGTATCGCCAGCCTGCTGGCCTTCGTGGGCGGTCAGGCCATGCTCTCTGGGGCCGGCATCCACGTCGGGTTGGGATCCCCGGGTGCCGCCCGGGCGGTCCTCGGTGGCGCCCTGTACCTGACCGTCGTCGGCCTGTTGGGTGTTGGCCTGGGCTTCCTGATCCGCAACACCGCCGGCGCCATCGCCACCCTGTTCGGGCTGCTGCTGGTCCTGCCCGCCATCGCCAACGCCCTGCCGTCCTCCCTCTACAACGACGTGTTCCGCTACCTGCCGATGATCGCCGGGACCCAGGCCATGACCACGGTCAGGGATCCCAGCCTGCTGACCCCCTGGCGGGGGATCGGGGTGTTCGCCCTCTACGCCGTCGTGGCCATCGGGGCCGGTGCGGTCGGGTTGCAGCGCCGCGACGCCTGAGGTCGCGGTCACCCGGAGGCCCGTAGGGTGGTCGGTGTGAGCGGGCCGCCATCGTTGGCCAGCGCCGGGCGCGGATGGCGGCGGGCGCTACCGGCGACCGCCCTCGACGTCGGGGCCGCCCTGGCACTGGCCCTCCTCGGGCTCCCGGAGGCGTGGGCGGGGTCAGGGCCCTGGCCCCTCCGGGTCCTGCTCGACCTCAGCCTGATCCCCCCACTGCTCTGGCGGCGTCGCGCCCCCACCCTGGCCTTCTCGGCGATCTCCGTCATCGCCGTCACCCAGTGGCTGATCGGCTCCGGTCACCCGTTCGAGACGGGGCGGGTCGTCGGGTACCACCTGGCCGCCGACGTGGCCCTGCTCATCGCCTTCTACACCGTCGCCGCCCGGGGGTCGCGCCGCCGGACGATCGCCACTGCTGTCGTGCTGGAGGTGGCGCTCCTCGTGGTCACCGTGCACCGGGCGGGCGGCGGGAGCGGGCCCGCCCTGTTCGTCCTGCTCTCGGGGACGGCGGCCGCCGCCGGCGTGAGCGGGAACAACGCCCGCACCCGCCGCGCCTACCTCGCCTCTGTCGAGCAACGGGCTGCGACCCTCGAGATCGAGCGCGACCAGCAGGCTCGGCTGGCGGCGGCCACTGAGCGGGCACGGATCGCCCGGGAGATGCACGATGTCGTCGCCCACAACCTGTCGGTGATGATCGCCCTCGCCGACGGGGCGTCGTACACCGCCGATGCCCATCCGGAGCAGGCCGCCGACGCCATGGCCCGGGTGTCGGCCACCGGCCGGCAGGCCCTCGCCGAGATGCGCCGGCTGCTGGGTGTCCTGCGTGTCGGCGAGGAGGCCCCCGACCTCCAGCCCCAACCGGGCCTGGCTGACCTCGACACCCTCCTGGCCCAGGTGCGCCTCACCGGGCTCCAGGGGTCGCTGGTCACCGAGGGGTCGCTCCCGACCCTGCCCCCCGGGGTGCAACTCGTGGTCTACCGCCTGGTGCAGGAAGCGCTGACCAACGTCCTCAAGCACGCCATCGACGCCGAGACGGCCGCCGTCCGCTTGCGGCTGCGGGACAGCCTCCTCGAGGTCGACGTCGTGGACGATGGCCACCCGCCGGCCGCCACCCCGGCCGCCGGGCACGGCATCCTCGGGATGCGCGAGCGGGTGGCGGCCTACGGCGGCACGGTCGAGGTCGGGCCCCAGCGGGCCCGCGGCTGGCGCGTGCACGCCTGCTTCGACCTCGCCGCCCGCGAGCTCGTCTCGTGACCATCCGGGTCCTGCTGGTCGACGACCAGGAGCTGCTCCGCGCCGGGTTCCGGATGGTCCTCGACGCCCAGGAGGGCATCAGCGTCGTCGGCGAGGCGGCCGACGGGGAGGAAGCGGTTCGTCAGACGGCGCAGCTGTCGCCCGACGTGATCCTGATGGACGTGCGGATGCCCGGACTCGACGGCGTCCAGGCCACCCGCATCATCACCGAGCGCTCTCCCGCGTCCCGGGTGCTGATCCTCACCACCTTCGATCTGGACGAGTACGCCTTCGCCGGACTCCGCGCCGGTGCCAGCGGCTTTCTGCTCAAGGACGTCCCGCCCACCGAGCTCATCTCGGCCATCCGGTCGGTCGCCGGCGGGGACGCCGTGGTCGCGCCGCGCGTCACCCGCAGCCTCCTCGACAACTTCGCCCAGCGGCTCCCCGAGCCGGGGCCGGAGACGGGCTCGGACCGGCGCCTCGACCGGTTGACCGAGCGCGAGCGGGAGGTCCTCGGGGAGCTCGCCCTCGGGCTGACCAACCTCGAGATCGCCTCCCGGCTCTTCCTGTCGGAGGCGACCGTGAAGACCCACGTCGGGCGGATCCTCTCCAAGCTCGGGTTGCGGGACCGGGTGCAGGCGGTCATCTTCGCCTACGAGACGCGGCTCATCCGCCCCTCTTGAGGCGCCTCAGCCGTGGGCCGGCCCCGCCCCGAGGCGGGCGGCCTTGGTGATCAGGTAGTCGCGCTCCCGGAGGTTCGCCGTCCGAGCCGCGGCCGCCCGGAACTCGACGATCGCCGCCGGGGCGTCGCCCGCCAGCTCGAGGAGGTGGGCGCGCACGGAGTGCAGGCGGTGGTGATCGCCGAGCTGCCCTCCCAGGCCCTCCAGCAGCGCCAGGCCGGCGGCCGGGCCCTGGGCCATGGCGGTCGCCACCGCCCGGTTGAGCGTCACCATCGGGTTGCCGGTCATGCGGTCGAGCAGGCCGTACAGCGTCTGGATTTGGGGCCATTCCGTGTCCGCGTACCGGGGCGCCTGGTCGTGGATGGCGGCGATGGCAGCCTGCACCTGGTACTCGCCCATCCGCCCCTGGCGGAGGGCGTCGGTGACCAGGACAACGCCCTCGGCGACCAGGCGGCGGTCCCACGAGGTGCGATCCTGGTCGGCCAGGGGGACCAGCTCCCCGTCGGACCCGGTGCGCGCCGCTCGCCGGGCATCGGTCAACAGCATGAGGGCGAGCAGACCGGCCACCTCCGGGTCGGAGGGTAGGGCGGCGTGCACCCCCCGGGCCAGGCGGATGGCCTCCCCGGACAGATCGCCACGCGCCAGGTCGGGACCGCTGCTGGTGGCGTAGCCCTCGTTGAAGATCAGGTACAGGACGTGCAGGACCGAGCGCAGTCGGTCCTCGCGCTGGTCGAGGACCGGGAGGGCGAACGGCTCGCCCGACGCCTTGACCTTGGCCTTGGCCCGGCTGATCCGCTGCGCCATGGTCGGCTCCGGGACGAGGAACGCGGTGGCGATCTCACCGGTGGTGAGCCCGCCGACCGCCCGCAGCGTGAGGGCAATGGCCGACGCCGGCGCGAGGGCGGGGTGGCAGCACATGAACGTCAGGATCAACGTGTCGTCGGCCGCAGGGGATGGATCGGGACCGGCCACCGACCACGAGGCGGCGAGATCCTCCCGCCGGCGCCGGGCGTCGTCTCGCCGGTGCTGGTCGACCAGGCGACGCGAGGCCACCCGGATGAGCCAGGCCAGCGGGTTATCGGGCATCCCACTGGAGGGCCAGTTCGCGGCGGCCGCGACCAGGGCCTCCTGCACGGCGTCCTCGGCATCGGCGAAGTCGCCGTACCGGCGGACGAGCGCGCCGAGGGCCGGCGGCGCCAGCTCGCGCAGCAGGCCCTCGGTGCCGGCGGGGCTCACACCTCGGGATCCGGAGCGCTCAGCACCTCGCGCACCTCGATGGCCTGGCGGATCGGCGCCCCGTTGAACCCAGGGGCAGCCGAGGCCTGGGCGGCGATCTCGATGGCCCGATCGGCGGAGTCGACGTCCACCAGGCGGTAGCCGGCCAGCAGCTCCTTGGACTCCGGGAACGGTCCGTCAGTGATCACCGGCGCACCGGACCCACCCCACACCACGAACTTGGCCACATCGGGCCCGGCCAGCCCTTGGGCGTCGACCAGCTCGCCCCGCTCGGCCAGCTCGCGGTTGAGCACCTGCTGGAACTCGATGTGGGCCTTGATGTCACCGGGCGACCACTCGGTCATGGGCGGGCAGTCGGACTCGACCCCTCCGTAGTTCTGCAACAGCATGAATCGCATCGCCCCATCCTTCCCTCCGACGGTGCCCGGGGTGGCGCCGTCACCCTGATGACGATGCTGCGACCCGGATCTCGACATGGGCGGCGGACTGTTGACATGTGACCAATAAGTCACCTATTGTGGAGGCGTGGACGACGTGTTCAGGGCCCTCGCCGATCCCACCCGGCGGAGCCTGCTCGACGAGCTGTTCCGCGAGGACGGGCAGACCTTGGGCCAGCTCGAGGAGCGGTTCTCCATGACCCGCTTCGGGGTGATGAAGCACCTGCGCCAGCTCGAGGAAGCCGGCCTGGTGGTCACCCGGCGGCGCGGCCGGGCGAAGCTCCACTTCCTCAACCCGGTCCCGATCCGGCTCGTCCACGACCGGTGGGTCAGCAAGTACGCCGCACCCTGGGCGGCAACGCTCAGCGGTCTCAAGCACGAACTGGAGAGTCAGATGGAGAAGGTGTTCGAGATCTACATCCGCACCACGCCGGAGCGCCTCTGGGAGGCCATGACCGACCCCGACATCCGGAGCAGGTACAACTTCGGCGCCGGGGCCTGCTCGGACTGGACGGCCGGTTCCCGCTACGAGCTCGGCCATTCCGGCGGCACCGGACTTCTGGCCGAAGGAGAGGTCGTGGAGTCCGATCCCCCCCGCCGGCTGGTCCACACCATGGTCGCCCTCTGGGGGGAGGACGTGAAGAGCGAGGGTCCGTCGCGGGTCACCTGGGAGATCGAGCCGGTGGGCGACTCCTGCCGGCTGACCGTCACCCACGACCAGCTCCGCGAGGGCGCCAACGACCAGCTCTACGGCGGTTGGCCCATGATCCTCTCCGGCCTCAAGACCTGGCTCGAGACGGGACAGCTGCTCACGACGCCCGGATCGTTGATGTATGGGTCGGCTCCGGCCTAGCCCTCCTCGCCGCGAGACCCACCGGTCGATGGAAGACTCCGCCCGTGGTCGTCATGGTGGCCCTGCTGCGGGCGGTGAACGTGGGCGGGACAGGCAAGATCGGCATGGCCGACCTGCGCGCCGTCGCCACCGCCTGCGGCCACACCGACGTGCGGAGCTACATCCAGAGCGGGAACCTCGTCTTCGCCACCGAGGTGGGCGACCCCGAGACGGTCGCCGCCGGGCTCGAGGCGGCCATCGCCGCCGCCGGCGACGTCCGGCCGGCGGTCATCGTCCGGACGCGCAAAGAGCTGGCGTCGGTGGTGACCGGCAATCCGTACGTCCGCCGGGGCGAGGACCCCACCCACTTGCACGCCGTGTTCTACCGGACGCCTGAGGAGGCGTCGATCAGGCTTCCCGACATCAAGGTGTACGCACCCGAGAAGGCGGTCGCCAAAGGGCGCGAGCGGTACCTCCTCCTGCCGGGGGGCATGGGCCGGAGCAAGCTCGCCGTCGACCTCAACCGGGGGGCGGGCGGCCGGGGGACGGCGCGCAACTGGCGGACGGTGACCAAGCTCCTGGAGATGGCCGGCGAGGGTTGAAGGGCCCCGGCGGGTCCCCTACGCCGCCGCCGGGACGGCCGGGTGCTCGGCGACCGGGCTGGCCCCGGGGGCCCGTCGGGAGGTGGCGGGCCGGTAGGTCATGGAGGGGAGGCCCTCCAGGGCGACGACGTCCGGATCGACGGCGCCCGGCCGTCGACGACGAGGCAACCCGTCCCGACGAGTCGGCGAATGGGCTCATCGTCAGCGGGCGTGCGCCGCCACATCACCGCCACGGTTCGGGAGGACTTCATGGACCCAGGTTGGAGCGGACAGCTGAGGTCATCCCCAGAGCCGCCTCACAACTGGCTGAGAGTTCACGCGATGAACCCAGGGTGTTCCAAGCCGGCTCCCAGAACCACGGGCGACCATGGACGCCATGAGCATCCTTGGTCGTAGGTGGACCCGATGGGTGGCCGGCGGGATCGCCGTCCTGCTGCTCGTCGTGGTCGGTGGCCCGTTCGTCTTCTTCCACGTCGCCCTCGGCACCGTTCCCGTCGACGGCAAGACGATCTCGGCGTTGGCCACGGGCAAGCTCACCCTCCACGGCACGACCAGGTCGGCGACCTTCCAGGTCCAGGCCCGGAAGAGCGGCTCGACCATCCAGGTCAGCGGATCGATCCCGATCACCTTCGCCGACTACAACATCAGCAACCCGAGTGGCGGACCGGCGAGCGTCGGCAACTCCGGGACGCTCGAGTTCCTCATCAACCTGACCAAGAGTTGATCGACGCCGGACCGTCTTCGGTCAGAGCCAGCCGACGCGGGCGGCGTCGACCGGCGCACCCTCGGGCGGCCGGGCCAGCCGACCGCCCCGGACGCCGTCGAGGAGCCGCCCGGTCACGGCCAGGATCTCGGGGACGGCCTCCCGCACCTCGGCTGGGTCCCGCTCGTCGATCTCGGACGGGTCCAGGCCGGCGCCTTCGACCAACCCGCGCAGGTCACTGAGTCGCTCCCCTACGAAGCCGATGGGGTCGGCGCTCATGGCCTCGTCGAACTGGCGCGCTCCCGGCTCCCATCCCCGCACGCGCGGGTGGTGATGGGTGCGGTCGTGGCTGCCCGGGGCGCCGTCCACCGACTCGAGCAGATCCGCTCTCCAGATGGGCCGGCCCAGCAGGATCGGGGTGGCGGCGTAGATGGAGCCCCCGCTGGGCTTCGTCTCCAGGAACCGGACCTCGAGGCGGACCCCCCGCTCGGCGCCTTCCTGGCCCCGGCCGGGGTTGGGATCGACGAAGTAGAGGTCGCCGACAGCGACGCCGACCGAGTTGAAGCCGAAGACGTGGAGCATGGCCAGACCTCCCGGGTGCTGACCGGAGCGTAGAGGCGCCCCGGCGACCGGGGATGGAGGATTCCCCGGTCGCCGGTGGGTCAGTCGAGGGAGATGGGCTCGTCGTCGGGATCGAGCTCGCCGTGTCCGAGCGGAGCATCGAGCCCGTCGGTGTTGGTGATCCCCGCCTGGACCCGGACCCGGTCGTAGATCTCGATCATCACCGAGGGGTTCTCGGCCAGGAAGGACTTGGAGTTCTCCCTGCCCTGCCCGAGCTGCTCGCCCTCGTAGGTGTACCAAGCGCCGGACTTCTTGACGATCCCGAGGTCGACGGCCACGTCCAGGACGGAGCCTTCCCGGCTGATCCCCTTTCCATACATTATGTCAAACTCAGCCTGACGGAACGGGGCCGAACAGTTGTGGACGATGACCCCGTCTGCCGCGAAGGTGTGCAGCTCGTCGACCTCCAGGTCGAAGGTACGGGCGACGGACGGCGCCGTGATCCGGACGACCCGGTCGTAGTACAGGCCCTCGCTCAGCACGTCCCGGAGGAAGGGGCTGTCCAGCGCCTCTGCTAACCGCTCGATCCGATCCCTGCGCAAACGGCTGTGCCCGAGCACCTGCCGGAGGCCACCCTTCGGGTCACCGCAGCCCTCACCGATGAGTTGGGCGGCCAGCACGGCGGTGACTCCCAAGCCGTGGAGATGGGCCAGGACCGGCTCCATCTGGGACACGGGCAGGTACACCTGCTGTGAACCGCGGTGCTTCCTCAGGCCGGGTCTGCCGAGCTCCTCGACCAGCTTGCGCCCCCGTGGCCCCCACATAGGGATCACCTCGGCGAACCGGCTCACGTTGTCGACGCCGGAGATGCGGACCTCCCAGGCCGGGAGCCGGCTCTGCACCTTGCGCCCCTTGATGATCGACGGACGCTGCGAGGTGGGGTCGTACGACCGCACCGAGCTGGCGATGCCCCACCGGAGGAGGAGCCAGTGGAGCTGGTGGGCGAGCTGCTCCGACGTGGTGGCATAGCCGACCCGGATGGCCCCCGTCTGCTCCCGGCTGACGTAGCCATCGGTCTCGAGGAGACCGAAGATCAAGTTGGCGACGATCTCCGCAGAGATGTCCGGAGCGAAGAAGGGCGGGGGGATCCGCTTTGTCGGCGCCAGGTGGCCCCAGATGCCGGCCCAGCGCGCCAATTCGAGGACACCGTTCTTCTCCCCCTTGCGATGGGAGAACCACGCTTCGATCCCTCGAGGATGCGCGTCGCAGCCCAGGGACGCGGCAATCGCCGCCGCGTCCTCGTACAGCTGCTCCTGCACGTTGGTGAAGCAGACCGGTGTCTTCCCACCCACGTAGCCGTCCCCGATGAGGTACCCGAGGAGGCGTGCCTGCTCGGCCGAGACGGGCATTGCCGTCCCGAAGCCGCCCACCTGACGGGCACGGGCGACGCGGTCACCGGCACGGAGGTCACCGGCCTTGCGCCAGCCGAAGTCGGTGAACACCTTGTGGTCCGGAGTCACCTTCAAGAGGGTGCCGTCACGGAGCTCCAGGCCGATGACAGCCTGCTCGCCCTGATCGAACCGCGCCGTGATCGGCCGCTCGTGCAGCGTCCCGGCCTTGTCAACGGCGACGACCGAGTGGCCCACACTCTGGTCGACGATGTCCTCGATTCGGTGGGTGAGCCCCGTCGTCGGGTCGAACACCAAGGTGCCCTCGGCAACGCACTTGTTCTTCACCACCTTGACCCGGGTGCGGTTGCCGGTGACCTCGACGCCTTCCTTGATCGATTCGATCCGGCGGATGTCCAACCGCACCGAGGAGTAGAACTTCAACGCCCGTCCACCTGGGGTGGTCTCAGGTGAACCGAACATGACCCCGATCTTCTCTCGCAGCTGGTTGATGAAGAGGCAGATGGTGTTGGTCCGGTTGAGGTTGGCGGTGAGCTTGCGCAGGGCCTGGCTCATGAGGCGGGCCTGGAGGCCGACGTGGGTGTCCCCCATCTCCCCCTCGATCTCCGCCTTGGGGGTGAGCGCCGCCACCGAGTCGATGACGATCACGTCGATCGCCCCCGAACGCACCAGCATGTCGGTGATCTCGAGCGCCTGCTCCCCGGTGTCTGGCTGGGAGATCAGCAGCTCGTCGACGTCCACCCCGATGGCCCGGGCGTAGATCGGGTCCATGGCGTGCTCGGCGTCGATGTAGGCGCAGATCCCGCCCGTGCGCTGCGCCTCGGCCACCACGTGCATGGCCAGCGTCGACTTCCCCGACGACTCCGGCCCGTAGAGCTCGACGACCCGTCCCCTGGGCAACCCCCCGATCCCGAGGGCGAGGTCCAGCGACAGTGCCCCGGTGGAGATGGCCTCGATCTCCATGGTCGTGCGCTCACCCATCTTCATGACCGAGCCCTTCCCGAACTGCTTGTCGATCTGGCTCATGGCCATCTCGAGCGCCTTCTGGCGGTCCAACTGGCGGTCCATCGGGGTTCCCTTCTCGGAAGCGGTGTGGTCGCTGGCGGGGAGTGACAAGCGGTTGCAGCCACCCTACCGACGGGGGGTGACAGGAAAACACATCCGTGTAACTGCCCACCACCCTACGACGAACGCACGTTCGACTCAAGCATCCGGTCAGCTGGCCCCATGCCCGTCCCCGCCCGCCTGTCGCTGACGTCCCGCGCCACTCTCCTGAGCCGCGACGCCCCACCCTCCCCTTAAGGCCCTAAAGACGCGAGGAGTCGAACTCAGCCACCACCCGCTTGGGCGCCTTCCGGCGCCAGGCGTCCTCCACGAGCTCACGGACCAGGTCCGCCGGCGCGCCGGCCAGGGTGACCCGGACGCCCGTGAGGCGCTTGCCCCACCACAGCTCCTCGCACCACGCCGGGTCCGAAGCGACGCACGCCCGCGCCTCGCCCTCGTCCACCAACACGTGCAGGTGGCCCCCGTCCTCGGGCACCGTCACGAAGATCTTCCCCCGCACCCGGAACGACGCCTTCTCGAAGTGCGGCTCCTCCGTCGTCTCGGGGAGACCGAGGGCGAACCGGCGGACCTCGTCGAGCTCCACCCCCAAAACGTACTCAGGCGGCGTCGTGGAAGATGACCCCGAGGGTCACCCGCGTCCCGCTCCGCACCGCGCTCACCCCGTGGCGCATCGTCGCCCGGTAGGCACCCCGCGCCCCGGCGACCGGTCGGTGGTTGGTGGCGAAGACCACGGCGTGGCCGGCCGGCACGGTGACCACGCTCGCCCGCGACTGGGCCCGGGGCCGCTGCTCGACGAAGACGCTCTCGCCTCCCGTGAAGTCGACGCCCGGCCGGCCGAGCGCCACCGTGAGCTGGAGCGGGAAGCACACCTCCCCGTACAGGTCCTGGTGCAGGGCGTTCCAGCCTCCCGGTTGGTATCGGAGGACGAGCGGCGTCGGCCGTGTCTGCCCCGCCGCGTGACAGCGGTCGAGGAGGTCGGCCAGCCGGTCGGGGTACCCCTCGACCCCGAGGCGGTCGGCCCACCGGTTGGCGAGCACGGCCAGCGCGGGGTAGGCGGCCTGGCGGAGGGCGGCCACCGCCGGCGGCAGCGGGTACCGGAAGTAGCGGTAGGTGCCCTCCCCGAAGCGGTGGGCGGCCATGTCCACGGTCGATCGGAACCGGGCGGGATCGTCGAACCCGGCGATCAGCTCGGCGCACTCCTCGGCCACGAGCACGGGGACGTCGGTCAGCGCGAAGCCGTCGGCATCGAGCGTTTCGAGCAGACGGCCCCATGGCTCCACACGGCGAAGGCTACGGCGACAAACGTTGTTGCATCATGAATGCAACTTCATTAGGATTCCAGGGTGGACGGCCGGGCGGCGAGAGCACACCGCAACCGGCAGGCCGTCATCGAAGCCGCCCTGACCCTGATCGGCGAGGGCGACCTCGAGCCCACTGCCCAGACCATCGCCCGGCGAGCCGGCGTCGCCACCCGGTCCGTGTTCCACCACTTCGCCGACCTCGAGTCGTTGTACGCCGACGCCGCCGACACCCAGGCCGACCGCCACTGGCGAGTGCTCCAGCCGGTCGCCGGCGACGTGGAAGCGCGCATCGAGCGAGTGGTGGCCCAGCGGGCGGAGCTGTTCGAGCGCATCGCCGCCACCCGCCGGTCAGCCATGCTGCGCGAGCACACGTCGGCCGTCCTGGCCCAGCGGCTCCGACAGAGCCGGAGCGCCCTGCGCCGCCATCTGCGCAGCAACCTCCCCGAGCTGGCTGCCCTGGACCGTCCTACCCGCGACGCCCTCGAAGCAGCCGCCTCGTGGGAGAGCTGGGAGGTGCTGCGCATGCACCAGGGCCTCTCGGCCAGCGCCGCCCGCCGGGCAGTGGCGCGCCTGCTGGGCCTGGTTCTGACCAGCTCGGGAGTCGTCACCCCCTGACCCCCCACCGCGGTCCGGAGCCACCGGGCCACATTCACCAGCAAAGGAGCCACCATGGCCGTCGTCCCCAACAAGGCCCAGTTCGCCGAGCTCGCCGCCAGCGCCGACCCGGGGCCGGTGGTGATGCTCAACCTCATCAAGTTCAAGGACCGCCGCGAATACGGGCGCTACGGCGAGCGGGCCCTCGACATGGTCAAAGCACGCGGAGGGCGCCTCCTGTGGCACGGCAAGCCGCAGCAGACGCTCATCGGCGACGCCGACTGGGACTACGTGGCGCTGGTCGAATACCCCAGCCGCCAGGCGTTCATCGACATGGTCACCAACCCCGACTACCTGAAGGCCCACGAACATCGGGAAGCGGGCGTCGACCACACCGTGCTGCTCGCCTGCGAGGCCGTGTGATGGGGCGCAAGATCCTCTTCGTCACCACCGACCAGCAGCGCTACGACAGCCTCGGTTGCAACGGGGGCACCGTCGCCCGCACCCCGGTCGCCGATCGCCTCGCCGCCGGCGGCGTCAACTACCGCCGAGCCATGAACCAGAACGTGGTCTGCATGCCCGCCCGCTCCACCATGATCACCGGGCAGTACGTGCGGACCCACGGGGTCTACGCCAACGGCGTACCGCTGCCGGCGGACGCGCCGAGCATCGCCGAGCACCTCAACGCCCACGGGTACCGGACGGCGCTCGTGGGCAAGGCCCACTTCGAGCCGGCCATGGACCTCGAGGGGCGCTGGCCGGAGAACCGGTTCGCCGGGGAGGGCAGCACCGGACCGCACCGGGGCTTCGAGCACGTCGAGCTGGCCATGCACGGACCGCTCCCGCTGTGGCACTACAAGAAGTGGCTCGTCGAGCAGCCCGGCCACTGGGAGCGGGGCTTCTACCAGCTGTTCCAGCACGGCCGAATGAACGGGGAGGGGGGCGGCGAGACCGGAGCTCCGCAGGTGGCGATCAACCCGGTGCCCCGCGACCTCTACCACACCGACTGGACCGCGACGCGGGCCATCGACTGGCTGGAGGGGCTCGACGCCGGCGACGACTGGTTCTGCTGGGTCAGCTTCCCGGACCCCCACCACCCGTGGGACCCGCCCGCCTCGGAGCTGAAGCGGGTCGACTGGCACGACCTCGACCTGCCCCCCGCCCATCCCGGATCGGTCGAGGCCTGCCGGGCCGTGCTCGAGCAGAAGCCCCGGCACTGGCTGGCCTACTACGACGGCAGCCACTCCAACCTGGAGGGGGGACCGACCGACTTCGTTCCGGCCAAGATGACCGACGACCAGGTGCGCGAGGTCAACGCCCTCACCCACGTGGAGAACGAGCTCATCGACGAAGCCGTCGGCCGCATCCTCGCCGCCGTCGAGGCCCGGGGCTGGGCCCAGGACACCGATGTGATCTTCACCACCGACCACGGGGAGATGCAGGGCGACTTCGGCATGCTGTTCAAGGGCCCGTACCACTGCGACGCGCTCATGCACCTCCCCCTGATCTGGCGGCCGGCTCCCTCGACGGGCGTGGCGCCGGCAGTGGTCGAGGACCCCGTGGGCCAGCTCGACCTGGCACCGACGTTCTGCGCCATCGCCGGGATCCCGGTGCCGCCGTGGGTGCAGGGCTCCGCCCTCCCCACCGCCCCCGATCCGAGCCGCCAGCGGGTCATCACCGAGTGGGACAGCCAGTTCCCCACCGAGGGCCTGCACCTGCGCTCGCTCTACCGCGACGGGTGGCTCGTCACCGCCTACGAGGAGGGCGGCGGCTACGACGGGAGCGAGGGGGAGCTGTACGACCTCGTCGACGACCCGCACCAGTGGCGCAACCGCTGGGACGACCCGGGCTGCGCGTCGCTGCGGTCCGACCTGCTCGCCGACCTCTACGACCACCTCCCGCCCGAGCGCGACCCGAAGCTGGCCGTGGAGGCACCCGTCTAAGCCCCGGGGGCCGGCTCGATCAGGTCCCAGCGGTTCCCCAACGCATCCTCGAAGACGGCCACCGTGCCGTACGGCTCGTGCCGGGGCTCCTCGAGGAACACGGCGCCGGCCGACACCATGCGGCCGTGCTGGGCGGCGAAGTCCTCCGTTTCCAGGAAGAAGCCCACTCGCCCGCCGGTCTGGTCGCCGACCCGCGCCGCCTCGGCGGCGTTGGCCGCCCGGGCGAGGAGCAGCCCCGCTCCACCACCGCCCGGCGGGCGGACGACGACCCACCGCTTGCCCTCTTCCATCGGCGTGTCCTCGACCAGCTCAAAGCCCACGGCCCGCACGTAGAAGTCGATCGCCCGGTCGTAGTCGTCGACCACGAGGGTCACGAGCCCGATCATCCCTCGGCCTCCCCATCCACCGGGTCGGGCTCGTCGTCGATCACGTCGGGCACGATGACGTCGTCCCCGAGCACGGCGAACCCGATGTACACCGCGGCCGCCGAGAGCAGCACGGACGCCAATTCGTTGGCCTCTTCCGGCGACGACACCGTCAGGCCGGCGTGGTGGGCCCCGGGGATGGCGTTGCCGGCCAGGACGTCGACGACCCGGATCGCCCCTGTGATCAGAGTGATGACCGCGACCGTCGTCGCCGTCCACAGCGCCGCCCGCCCCACGGGCGTGACGGGGCCGCGCTCCTCTCCTGAGGTGATGCCGCCGATTGCCACCACGATGATCGCGGCCAGGACCACGAGGGCGTTGAACGGGCCGACCTGATAGGCGGCGTATCGCACCCGGGTCGCCGCCGAGACGGAGCCCCCGGGGGCGAAGGCGCCAGCCTTGAGAGCAACGGCGCCCACGACCGCGCCGGCGATGAGCACGACACCGGCGGCCGCCAGCGCCGCCGCCACCCACTCGCATCGCGCCGGCCAGGGCCCCTCCTCCTCGGGCCCGTCCGCGTCGAGGCCGCCCTGCTCCTCCATCTCCCCCACCCCCGCATGTTGCCAGACCACCGCCGGGCCACCCGGGCGCGATGGCGCATGCTCAGCCGGCGGCAGTTCCTGGCCGGCGGCGATCAGAGTCGCCGCAGCGCTCTGAAGACGGTGTCGTGAACGGTGACCTGCCGGTCCACGGTGTCGGTGGCCGTCCCCTCCCGGGCGGCGTTGGTGACGACGACCCACGTATGGGAGTCCAGCGTGGAGGCCAGGTCGTCGCCGGTGAAGTACACCTCCTCCGACCGCGGGCGCCGCACGGTGGTCTGGCGGTCCGAGGGGTGGTGCCCGACGATGAGCAGGGTCCCGCCGGCGGCCACGGCGCTCGCCAGGCGGCGGAAGAGCGCCTCCCGCGGTTCCCGCTGCAGATGGAGGTAGTGGGCGGCGACGAGGTCGTACCGACCGGGCTCGGGCTCCCAGGTGGTGAGGTCCTCCTGAGCCCACTCGATGCGCCGGGCCACCTCCTCGCCGGCTTCTCGAGCGCGGGTGGCGGCGCGCTCCAGGGCGACCGGCGAAAGGTCGACGGCCGTGACCCGCCATCCCCGCTGGGCCAGCCAGATGGCGTCGGCCCCTTCCCCGCAGCCGGCATCGAGGGCGGTGCCGGGCGTCAGGCCTCCGGTCTCGCTGACCAGGTGCCGGTTGGGCTCGCCGCTCCACAGCGAGTGGTGCGACCGGTACCGCTCGTCCCAGAACGCCTGGTCGAATTGCGCGGCCTCGTGCCCGTCGCCCGCATCCTGGTGATCGGTCATCGGGCCACCTCGTCGGGTTCCATCAGGGCCCACAGCATGTCAGCCGGCTCGGCCTCCGGCCGGGCCACCCGCCCCGCCTTGCACGCTTCGCGCGTTTATGAGTCCACATCGCCCCCATAAACCCGCAAACCGTACGCCGCACGGGCGGCCCCGGCCCTGGCCGTATGCCGAAACCATCAGCTCGATGAATCGGGACTTGATTCCGTAACCTTGTCCCGATATCGTCCCGACATGGCCGAACTGGTGACCTACGAGCTCGAGCAGGGCGTCGCCACCATCACCATGGACGATGGCAAGGTGAACGTCCTGTCGCCCCGGATGCTGGGCGCCATCAACGGCGCCCTCGACCGCGCCCTCGAGGACGGTGCCGCCGTGAGCCTGACCGGCCGATCGGCGGTGTTCTCGGCGGGGTTCGACCTGGCGACGCTTCTGGCCGGCGGCCAAGGGGCGGTGGACATGGTGCGGGCCGGGTTCGAGCTGGCCGAGCGGGTGCTCTCCCTGCCCACGCCGGTGGTGATCGCCTGCCCGGGGCACGCGGTGGCGATGGCGTCGTTCCTGCTGCTCACCGGCGACTACCGGGTGGGGACGTCGGGGCCGTACCGGATCACCGCCAACGAGGTCGCCATCGGCCTCACGATGCCCCACGCCGCCATCGAGATCTGCCGTCAGCGTCTGATTCCGGCGGCGCTCAACCGGGCGCTGATCCTCGCCGAGGTCTTCTCCCCCGAGGACGCCGTCGCCGCCGGGTTCCTCGACCGGGTGGTGCCCGTCGCCGACCTGGCGTCCGTCGCCGCCGAGGCGGCCCGGGCGCTGGCGCCGCTCGACCGGCGCGCGCTGGCGGCCACCAAGCAGCGCCTGCGCGCACCGGCGCTCAGGGCCATCCGAGCGGCAATCGAAGCCGACGCATCTGGCCTCCCGGCTCCAGCCGAGGCGACCTGAGCGGGACATGCCGCGACCCAAGCAGCGGACGCCGGAGATGCGAGAACGGGTCCTGCACGCCGCCGTCGCCACGCTCTCCGCCGACGGGGTGGCCGGCTTCACGACCCGCCGGGTGGCCGAGGAGGCGCGGACGTCGACCCCCGCCGTCTACGAGCTCTTCGGGGACAAGGGGGGGCTCGTCCGCGAGGTGTTCTTCGAAGGCTTCCGGCTGCTCCGGCGCCGGTTCGACGTCCTGGATGACACCGACGATCCCCGCCGGGACCTGATCCGACTCATCGGCGTCTTCCGGTCCTTCATCGGGGAGAACCCGGTGCTCGCCGAGGTCATGTTCTCCAGACCGTTCGCCGACTTCGACCCCGGACCGGAGGAGGCGGCGGCCGGCGGTGCCGTCCGGGAGCTCGTCGTCCACCACGTCCGCCGTTGCCTCCGGGCCGGGATCCTGACCGGCGACGCCACCGACATCGCCCATGTCCTCGTGGCCCTGGCCCAGGGGTTGGCCGCGCAGGAGACGGCGGGGTGGCTGGGGACGTCGGCGGCGTCCGTCAACCGCCGTTGGGCCCTCGGTGTCGACGCCGCCCTAGCCGGCCTCACGCCTGGGCGCCGTTGAGGCGAGGCGGTGGCCGGTGACGTAGGCGGGCGGATCCCCGGCCGTCATCGCATGCGGCACCGGTGAGGCGGCGGCGAGCCCGACCGGCAACCCGGGGGCCTCCCGACGCCCGTCCTAATGCTTGTGCTCCCGCCGCAGCGCGCCAAACTGTGGTCGTCCCGACGCATGCGGAGGTCTCCGTGCCCGCTACTCCCCAGGTCCGCCCCCGGCAGCGCACCGCCAAGACCGCCGACCCCGTAGTCACCAATGGGCGCAATGGCGCAAATGGACAGGAGGACCCCCTCCAGCAGGTCCTCGTGGCCCTCGAGGCACTCGCCTCCGGCGACTTCTCCGTGCGGCTCCCGGCCCGGCGCCCCGGTGGCCTGGAAAGCCAGGTGGCCAAGGCGTTCAACCGGGTCGCCGACCTCAACGGCCGCTTCAGCCGTGAGCTCGAACGGGTGGGCCGGGTGGTCGGCCGCGAGGGCCGCATGTCCGAGCGGGTCAGCCTGGGGCGGCCGGCCGGCGACTGGGGCGCCGGTGTCGAGGCCGTCAATGAGCTCATCGACGACCTCGTCCGCCCCACCACGGAGGTGGCGAGGGTCCTCCAGGCGGTCGCCCAGGGCGACCTCACCCAGAAGATGGCCCTGAACATCGACGGGCAGCCCGTCAAGGGCGAGTTCCAGCGCATCGGGACCGTCGTCAACGGCATGGTCGACCAGCTCGGGACGTTCGCCGACGAGGTGACGCGCGTCGCCCGGGAGGTGGGCACCGAGGGCAAGCTCGGGGGCCAGGCCAAGGTCAAGGGCCTGGCGGGCACCTGGAAGGGTCTGACCGAGAACGTCAACGAGCTGGCCGGCAACCTCACCAGTCAGGTGCGCAACATCGCCCAGGTGACCACCGCCGTGGCCAAGGGCGACCTCTCCCAGAAGATCACCGTCGAGGCACGGGGCGAGATCCTCGAGCTCAAGAGCACGATCAACACCATGGTCGACCAGCTGTCGTCGTTCGCCGACGAGGTGACCCGGGTGGCCCGCGAGGTGGGGACGGAGGGCAAGCTCGGCGGGCAGGCCCAGGTGAAGGGCGTGTCCGGCACGTGGAAGGACCTCACCGACAACGTCAACTCCATGGCCGACAACCTGACCGACCAGGTCCGCAACATCGCCCAGGTGTCCGCCGCCGTCGCCCGCGGTGACCTGTCCCAGAAGATCACGGTCGAGGCCAAGGGCGAGGTCGCCGCCCTCGCCGAGACGATCAACTCCATGACCGACACCCTCCGGGTCTTCGCCGAGCAGGTGACGACCGTGGCCCGCGAGGTGGGCACCGAGGGCAAGCTCGGCGGCCAGGCCGACGTGCCCGGCGTGGCCGGGACGTGGAAGGACCTCACCGACTCGGTCAACTTCATGGCCGGCAACCTCACCACCCAGGTGCGCAACATCGCCCAGGTGACGACCGCCGTGGCCCGGGGTGATCTCTCCCAGAAGATCACCGTCGACGCCAAGGGCGAGGTCGCCGCCCTCGCCGAGACCATCAACTCCATGACCGACACCCTCCGGGCCTTCGCCGACGAGGTGACCCGGGTGGCCCGCGAGGTGGGGATCGAGGGGCGCCTCGGCGGTCAAGCGGTCGTCCCCGGCGTGTCCGGCACGTGGAAGGACCTCACCGACAACGTCAACGAGCTGGCGGGCAACCTGACCAACCAGGTGCGCAACATCGCCCAGGTGACGACCGCCGTCGCCAAGGGCGACCTCACCCAGAAGATCACGGTCGAGGCGAGGGGCGAGATCCTCGAGCTCAAGAGCACGATCAACACCATGGTCGACCAGCTCGGCTCCTTCGCCGACGAGGTCACCCGGGTGGCCCGCGAGGTGGGCACGGAGGGCAAGCTCGGCGGCCAGGCCCAGGTCCGCGGCGTGTCCGGTACGTGGAAGGACCTCACCGACAACGTCAACCAGCTGGCCGGCAACCTGACCGGCCAGGTGCGCAACATCGCCCAGGTGACCACCGCGGTGGCCAAGGG
>Ga0102924_1002077_pt1 | contig 22292 bp, 19 predicted proteins | sample PaiPotPPM11metaG_FD_80116 | JGI IMG/M metagenome (GOLD analysis project Ga0102924, IMG submission 80116) | Iron sulfur acid spring bacterial and archeal communities from Banff, Canada, to study Microbial Dark Matter (Phase II) - Paint Pots PPM... ...
ACCAGAGATTGCTTCCGGCATCTCAAACACCATCTCCACCAGAGTGTTTTCCGGAAAACGCTGGTGACCGGCGATGAGTACGCCCGACTGACTCAAGTTTTCGATTATGCCCTCATTCCATGTTCCCAGGTTTTTGACGCGATAGCGCACCGCTTCGTCCATCTTTATGCGGCGGGCGCGCGGCACCCAGGTCGGCTTCGATACGTGAGAACGCCGTTTTGAGGCCGTGCCAGACTCTGGATCTTTTTTCAGGCGCTCGGTGCGGCGCATGGTAGTCCAGTCGTATCTGAACTCGCTGGCGCATAGCAGGCAGACCTGATAATACTCGCCGTCGGCGGCGCGTCGAGGCCAGGAAAACTCATGAGAGCAACGGCCTAGGAGGAGAACGTCGAAGATCTTCTGGGGCATAGGAAGTTTTGCCTACCTGGCAAGCGAGGCAGACCCATGATCCAATGAATTGCGGGAATGCGGTAGGTTACTTTCGTGTAGCATGGCGCGCTGCAGTTGATGTGATTGCGCAATTGAAAGGAGACTTGCATCCACAGCATCGGCTGTATGATCGCAAAATGAAAGCGATCGCTGGGTTCATCCTCGCCGGGGGGCGAAGCTCGAGGATGGGTACGGACAAGGCATTCCTGGAGCTTGGGGGCAGGCCACTGATTGCTGGCGCGGTCAAATTAGCGCACGAAGTTGCAGCGGAAGTAAAGATCGTCGGCGATCCGGAGAAATTCAGCGCCTATGGCCCGGTGGTCGCGGATGTTTATCGCGATCGCGGGCCTTTAGGCGGAATTCATGCCGCGCTTAAGGAAACGGACGCCGAGTGGAATTTGATTTTAGGAGTCGATCTGCCATTTCTTACGGCAGCGTTCCTAGAATATCTACTGAAGCGCGCCCAATCGGCAGATGCGATGGTCACGGTGCCATCGACCGGTGGATACCTTCAGCCGCTCTGTGCCGTGTATCGCAAGCAATTTGCTCATGTAGCGGAGTGCGCACTTGCGGAAGGCAGGAACAAAATCGACCAACTGTTCCGCGATGTTTCCGTAAGCTTCGTTTTGGAAGACGAGATGGTCGCGAATGGTTTTACGACATCGATTTTTCGCAACTTGAATACACCCGAGGAGTGGCAGGAGGCAAGAGGGGAATTCGTTTCGGAATCCCCGTATATGATGGGCACAACCCGTATGGAGAAAATAACGTACACCAGTCCGGAGATTGCCCAGAGCATCCCTGGGCCTGGCAGTGAACAAGTCGAGCGCACTGAGGAGCAAGGTCCTTACATCCAGTTCCGCGATGTGTCTAAAGCGTTCGGGGAGAAACATGTGCTGAGCGACGTCAGCTTCGAGGTGAACACCGGGGAGACGGTTTGCATTCTCGGCCGCAGCGGGGTGGGGAAGTCGGTAGCGCTACAGCACATTCTCGGTTTTCTCAGGCCCGACTCCGGGCGTGTCATCGTCGCCTACGAGGACATTACCGACTATTCGGAAAAAGAATTGGAGCGGATCCGGAAAAAAGTCACGATGGTTTTTCAGAATGGGGCGTTGTTCGATTCGCTTACTGTGGGCGAAAACGTGGCCTTTCCTTTACGCGAACGCGGGGACTTAAGCGAGGACCAGATTCTGCAAATCGTCTCCGGATTGCTGGACATGGTCGGCGTAAAGGAAATGGTGGACCAACTTCCGGCTGAGCTTTCGACCGGCATGAAACGATCGGTTGCCATCGCCCGGGCATTGGCTTTGCAACCGGAGTGTGTTCTTTATGATGAGCCGACCACCATGGTCGACCCGCTGATGGGACAACTGCTTGGCGATCTTATGAAGCGGTTAAAATTCCAGCTGCATCTCACCAGCGTAGTCGTCACTCACGATATGCGCCTCGCGAAAAAACTCGCCGATAAGGTAGTGTTCCTGCATGAGAGCAAAGTGATTTTCTACGGGACTTATGCGGACATGGAAAAATCTGACGAGCCGATCGTGCAGGAGTTCCTGGAATTGGATAGGTTGGATTTGGGTGCGTAACCGTTTTTAAAACCCAGCTCGAACCAGCTTCTCCAAAGTGATCGAACTCTGAGTTGTCACTGCCCCGATCATCTTTTCGACGTATTTTGCAATTACGTCAGCTTCCAGGTTCACAGGATCGCCAGGCTTGAGCGATCGCAGGTTGGTCACTTCAGAAGTGTGAGGAATAATCGCAACCCGCACTTGCGTGCCTTCAATAGCGGCTACTGTGAGACTGATGCCTTCGATCGCCAGCGATCCCTTTGTCACGATGTAGCGCGTGAGTTCGGAAGGGACGTTGATCTTTAACAGGTAATCATTGCCGTCGGGGACCCGCTCGAACGAGATTACGTTGCCGACGCCGTCCACATGTCCTTGCACGATATGACCATCAAATCGGCCGCTGGCGCGCATTGGAAGTTCGAGGTTGACCAGAGCTTCCGGCTTGAGACGCGAGAATGAGGTACGCAGCCAGGTCTCCTGCGCAAGGTCGCAGGTGAAGGAGTCCCTGGAAATATCCACCGCGGTCAGACAAACGCCGCTCACGGAAATGCTGTCGCCCTGCTTCAAATCTCGAACGAGCTTCGAGCACGCGACAGTTAAGCGTCGTTGCTGGCGCTTTATTTCGATTGAGTCCACATGTCCGACTTCTTCAATGATTCCAGTAAACATAGAACAGGTTTCGAAGTTTCAAGGTTTCAAAGCTCAAAACATCTACTCCGAAATCTTGAAACTCAATCCAAATACGGATCTCTCAAATATCCTTCCACGGCGAAGTCCTCACCAAATCGATGCAGCCGGAGCCACTTCAGGTGCGCGGCCTCGCTCATCTTCCGAAAACCCGCTCCAGCAGCAAATGGCACCGAGCCTGTACCTGCCAGAATTTTCGGAGAGTAATAGAAAAACACTTTATCTGCGGTTCCCGAGGCCAACGCGGCCCAGTTCACCATGGCGCCGCCTTCAATCATAATGCTGGTGATTTCCCGCTCAGCGAGACGCCGGCAGATTGCCTGCAGATCGGGTCGCCCATCTGGCCCCGCCGAGGCAACCTGCTCGACCTGAATGCCGGCATCCTGGAGTTGCTGCTTCCTCTTTTCCTCCGCGAAAGAGCAGAAAACCAGCATGTCGTTTTTCGCGGTTTGCGCGACTCGCGATTCTCGAGGCAGGCGCAAGTGGGAGTCCACGATAACGCGCAACAGAGGCCGTCGCCGTGCCAGTCCGCTGCGGTCCGTCAAAAGCGGATTGTCGGTGATTACGGTCCCGACGCCAACCAGGACTGCGTCATGTTGGTGGCGCAGTATTTGAGCGTGTGAGCGAGCCTCTTCGGTCGTGATCCAGCCTCCTGACGGGCCACCTGGGTTCGGATGATGGGCTCCTGCCAAATCGTCCGGCGGGGGAGCGATCTTGCCGTCCAAGGTCATTGCGGCTTTCAAAGTGACTAGAGGCAAGCGATACCGAATGTATTTGGCGAAGGCATCGTTCAAGGAGCGAGCCTCCTCTTCGAGGACGCCCGAACTAACCTGCACGCCTGCTTGCCGCAGCCGGGCAAATCCGCGTCCGCTTACGGCTGGATTCGGGTCGGATGTGGACGCCACTACGCGCTTGATTCCGGCGGTGATGAGCGCTTCCGTGCATGGCCCGGTTCGTCCGTGATGGCAGCAAGGCTCGAGATTAATGTAGAGAGTTGCTCCATGGGCCTTGTTGCCGGCTTGCTCCAGGGCGAGAATCTCTGCGTGCTTCACGCCGTCGTAAGTATGAAATCCCTCGCCAACAATGTTTCCAGCGTTATCCACCAAAACCGCGCCAACATTGGGATTCGGCGACGCCAGCCCAAAACTTTTCTGCGCAAGCTCCAACGCCCGTCGCAAATATTTTTGATCAGACTCAGAAGATGTATTCACATATTGCATTTGCGAATCGTAGATCAAGAGGTTAGGAGATGAGCGAATCCACGAATTCTTTCGGGTCGAATCGCAAGAGGTCTCCGGCTTTTTCGCCAACTCCAACGTAGCGCACGGGTAATCCCAGTTCGCGCGCGATGGCAACTACTACTCCGCCCTTCGCGGTCCCGTCCAACTTGGTGAGCACGACTCCGGTGACCGCGGCTGCGTCGGTAAACTGTCGAGCTTGCTGAAGGCCATTCTGCCCGGTGGTGGCATCAATTACGAGCAGGACTTCGTGCGGTGCGCCCGGAATCAGGCGCTGGGCGGTGCGGCGCATTTTTTCAAGTTCCGCCATCAAGTTCGTCTTGGTATGCAGGCGGCCCGCGGTGTCCACGATCAGGCAATCGATGTGGCGCGCGTTTGCAGCTTCGAGCGCATCGTAGAGCACAGCCGCTGGGTCGCCACCGGCCCGGGTGCGAATGACCTCGGTTCCGGTGCGTTGGCCCCAAATTTCCAACTGCTCAATTGCGGCGGCCCGGAAGGTATCTGCGGCACACAGTAGTACGGTTTTTCCATCCGACCGCACCGTCTGCGCGAGTTTGCCAATAGTGGTAGTCTTGCCGGTGCCATTCACTCCAACCACTAAAACAACTTCCGGAACCCCTTCAGGCCGCTCCACTGGAGGCGTGTTGGCAGCGTTCAGGATGGCCAGCAGCTCCTCCTTGAGCAGGCGCTTCAGTTCTTCTCCATCCCTAATCTGTTTACGATCGGCCCGCTCCCGGAGTTTCTCGAGAACCTGGTGAGTTGTCGCCGAGCCCAGATCAGCCCCGAGCAAGGTGGCCTCAAGTTCATCGAGAGTGTTGCGATCGATTTCCTTATTAAAAGCGACAACTTCGTCAATGCGCTCGCTCAGGTTCTCGCGAGTGCGCGCCACAGCCTCTTTCATCCGGTCGATTAGGCCGGGCTTCTTCTCGGTACTGCCGAACAGGGTCTGAATCATGAATTGTTCAGCTTAGAAGGGATACGTTTTCATTATAGCGGCGTGAGAGAGCGGGGGTTCAGACGAGACCGAATGCGGAACGGACGCGTTAAGCGCGATCCATTTCGATCAGCGCGTTAGCTGGCGGGTAGACCATGCTCGCCGGAGCGGCTTCGTTAGTAGCGCCGGCCGCCATGGCTACAGCCCGTGGCACTTGAATCTCACCGCGTTGGAATACTGCGTTCAGCGCCGCGACCGCATCCGGGTCAAGCCGTTTACCGGAAAGAGAGTGGATAATGCGCAGCGCGTCCTGGCTATCATGCGCTTGCTGATAAGGACGGTTAGTGGTCAATGCGTCGAACGTGTCCGCAACGGCAATGATTCTAGGCAGCAGCGGAATTTGGTCGCCTTTGAAACCATGAGGATACCCGCGCCCGTCGAGAGATTCATGGTGAAGCTCAATTCCGGGAATCATTTCCTTAAGCTGCGCGACCGGGCGCAGAATGTTGGCGCCCTTGGTGGTGTGCGTCTTCATGACCGTGAATTCTTCTTCGGTCAAGGCACCGGGCTTTTTCAGAATGCGGTCCTCGATGCCAATTTTGCCCACGTCATGCAGCTGCGCTGAAACACGCAAAATTTCGCAAAAATCTTCCGGTAGATCCATTTCTTTGGCGATCTGCAGAGAATACTTTGTAACGCGATCAGAGTGGCCGCGAGTGTACGGGTCCTTTTCGTCGACCGCGCCAGCAAGCATCTGAATGGAGTTCATGAAAAGTTCGCGGTTCTCAGCGGCGGCACGCTTCAAGTCAAGGATGAAGTGTTCCAGTTCCTCCGACATGAAATTGAACGTTGATGCCAATTCGCCTATTTCCGTGCGGCTCTTCAACTGCACGCGCTGCGAAAAATCACCGCGCGCGATGGCATGGCTGGATTCAGTGAGGATCTCCAGCGGATTCGTAATACGCCGCGCGGCAATGATTCCGACTCCGATACTCAAGCCAATGGCAAAGATGGCAAGGATCCGGGCGCTGCGCTGCATTTCATAGACGCTACTGTAAGCCTCATCACGCGGCTTTTGCGCGATCACGGCCCAATCCAGGTTGGTCACCGGACTATATGTGCCCAGCATGAGCGTGCTGTTTTTTCCCGAGCCGATGGTGAATTCCCGGGTTGCCGCCACCATCTGCGCCTTGCCGCCTTGCTCCACAAAATTGCGTACGATCTCGAGGTTGGTCATGTCCTGACCAGTGGCATATTCAGCGCTCGTGCCTGCCACGAGGCGGCCCTGGCTGTCCACAACGTAAGGGCGCAATCCGCCGCCTTCGATTTCCTGCAGCCGGCGGATCAAGAATCCCAGATTAACTACGGAGGCGATCATTCCCAAAAACTTGTCCTGGTACATGACGGGCGTGGTGACCAGCATCACCGTTCGCGACGACTTGCCGCTTCCCACGACCAGTGGCTGCCCATTGTAGGCACGTGAATCTCTGGCAGCCGCATAGGCCTGTTCCAGTTCCCGCTGGAGGAATGCATCAGGCTCGATTCGCCCGGCGGAGATGCCTTTTCCTTCAGAGTTCAGCAAAGTGGCGTAATCGAGATCATCCGAAAAAGAGACGAAATTCTCAAGCAGCGCTCGCAACTCGGGGGCCTGGACATGCTCTCCGGTCAAGTCTCCACCGCTGGCAATCTGCAATGCAGACGCCAGATTGGCCTGCATTAATCGAAATGAGTCCTGGTGCTGGGAGATATCATCCGCAATCGAGCGCGTGACGGTGTTCTGCAGCAAGCGTTCGTTGGTGATGAGCCGGTCACGATTAATGGACTGAACCTGCGCCGAGTAGAAATACATCGGCACAACGCTGATCAGTACAAGCACACTGAGGATTACATACAGAATTGGAATGCGAGTTGGAAGAAATTTAGCGCCCAAAGCTACTTGTCTCCGCGCGCGAAGTAGCTACGGACGGAGTCCTAGTCGAATTTTACGTTTTACGATAGGAGCGAAGGGATTCTGATGGCCGCGAGCCGTTACCAAAGTACTGCGGGCATCGATGCCCGTGAGGTTACTGTTAGTGGCCAGACCGATTTTGTGGGAGATCGGTTTCCCGCTTGGAAGTGCGGGTCATGAGAGCCTGAATCGCGTCGCGAGGGGATTTGCCCTCATTCAGGACGGCGTGCATTTGCTCAGTAATCGGCATCTCCACCCCGCGCGATTTGGCGAGTTGAACTGCCGCATTGGTCGTGAAAATTCCTTCTGCCACCATGCCGTGCATGGCGGCGACAATTTCTGAAAGTTTTCCTCCACATCCAAGTTCCACTCCGACGCTGCGGTTGCGCGACAGCGCTCCTGTGCAAGTCAGAACCAGATCACCGAGACCGGCAAGTCCTGACAGGGTTTCGGCACGGCCGCCGCAAGCGACGGCCAGGCGTGTGATCTCGGCCAGACCGCGGGTGATGAGCGCTGCCACTGAGTTGTGTCCCAGATCCAATCCATGGCAAACGCCCGCAGCAATGGCGATGATGTTTTTGAGAGAGCCGCCGAGTTCGACGCCGACTACGTCTTCGTTGGTATAAACGCGAAATGCAGGATCGCTGAATTCCCGCTGCACAACTGTCGCGAGATCGCCATCTTTGGAGGCAATAGTGATTGCAGTTGGATCGCCGCGCGCGACCTCAGCGGCGAAAGTGGGGCCGCTCATCGCGCCCACGCGGCAAGACATTTTGTTCTCGTTTGCAACCTGGCAAATCACTTCACTCATGCGCAGCAGCGTTGTCTGCTCCAGGCCTTTGGTTGCGCTCACGACCAGCGTATCGGAGCGCAGGTGCGGGGCCATCTGCTGGAACAATCGGCGGCAATGCTGAGAGGGCATCGCGCTCACTACGATCTCGGCCCCGCTCAGCGCCTCGCCAAAATCGCCGGTCGATTGAACAGGATCGGGAATCTGGTGGCCGGGAAGGAAAACTGAGTTCGCCCGGGCGGACTCGATGGAATCCCTCACTTCTTTTTCGTAGGCCCACAGCTTTACTTCGTGGCGGCGGCTACGCCCGAGCACGATCGCAATCGCAGTCCCCCAAGCGCCAGCGCCGATGATTGCAATCCTACTCATTTGCGATTTGCCCTAAATTTTGGTTCGACGCCAGCCCACAGCCGGCGAATATTTTGGCGATGTTTCAAAATAATAAGGGCGGAACCCGTTGCAACGAGAACAATTTGAGCGGAGCTGGGTCCTTCATGCAGCAGTAGCGCGAAGACTGGCAATGTGGCCGCGGCCGTCACCGAAGCGAGCGACACATACCGAAACATGGCCATTAGGGCGACGAACACGGCCATGGCGAGCAAGATGGCTTTCGGCGTGAGCAGCAGGAATGAGCCGACTCCAGTTGCGACGCCTTTGCCTCCACGAAAACGAAGCCACACGGGAAAAACGTGGCCGCTTATCGCGGCCAATGCGGCGACAAATGCTACAGTCCTGTCGCCCGGAAACATCGTGAGTGCTAATCCAACCGCTGCGATCCCCTTAAGAACGTCGAAGACAAGGGTCAAAAGCCCCAAGATCGGGGAAGTGCGCGCAACATTCGTGGCCCCAATATTTCCGCTGCCGGTGGTACGAACATCGGCTCCGCGAAACGCGCGCACCAGCAGGTAGCCAAAGGGAATTGAGCCTAGAAGATATCCCGCCAGAGCGCTGATGAGAATGGCATGCATGCTCAAGTTGTGGCTGGTTGCAGGTCGAAATGCGCAATCTTTGTATACTGCGAGCCTTTGCCCGAAAGCTGGCTTCGGTACAGAAAGAACTCGCGGGCGGTCATGGTACCAAAATCCGGTGCGGGATGTGAATCAAGAAAGTCTTGCAGTTTCGCGAATAACCGATTCGTTTTGTCATTTTTGCGTGGTCCCGGAGCGCCTGATCTACCGCTTGCGCGCGCCAACGTCAGATGCGGACTGAAGGCGCGATCTTCTTTCGCGATGCCGATTTTGGCCAGCGATTCGTCAATTGCTCTTGCCAAAAGAATGAGCGCGTCGTCCGCTTCGATTCCGATCCAAAAGACGCGGGCCGCTTTGGCAGTCGGGAAAAAGCCCGCGCCGCGGAATCGAAGTTGGAACGGCTCGGCATGAATCGAGCTGGGGACTTCTATAATCTGCGACACCTTCGCGTCTGGCTTCTCGCCAATGAACTTAAGAGTGACGTGTAACGATTCGGCGCTTACCCAGCGGACATCGGGAGCGAGACCACGAACCTCTTCCATGAAATGCTGAATTCGTTGGCGAACAGCCGGATCCAAATCAAGCGCAACAAAGGTCCTCATGCCACGGTTGAGCATAGCAAACCGGGAGGCAGTGAGTGCGTATCAAGTAAAATAGTGCGTCTGCTAGTGATATGAAGGCTTCCGAGCTCATATACGACTGGAACCGGGCGCTGACGCCTGAGCTTTTGCCCACTCGCCCGGTTTTGCTGAACGATGAAACCCTTCGCGACGGGCTGCAGTCGCCTTCGGTGCGCGATCCCTCGATTCAGGAAAAGATCGAGATTCTTCACTTGATGGAAGAGTTGGGGATCAATTCGCTTGATCTTGGACTTCCAGGCGCAGGTCCGCGCGCGGTTGAGCACGTGGAAGCGCTGGCGCGTGAGATCGTCGGCAAGCGGATGAAGATCCAGGCGAACTGTGCAGCTCGTACGCATGAGAATGACATTCGTCCCATTGCGGAGATTGTGCAGCGCACAGGACTCAAGATCGCGGCGGCGACGTTCATTGGATCGAGCCCGATTCGAAGATATACCGAAGGTTGGACCGAAGATTTTCTGCTTCAAACAACGGAAAAAGCCGTCACGTTTGCGGTGTCGCTGGGCTTGGAAGTGATGTACGTAACCGAGGACACTAGCCGCTGCGATCCGGATATGGTGAAGCGCTTATATTCGACCGCGATCAACTGCGGAGCGCGTGCCATTGTTGTGTGCGATACGGCCGGGCACTCGACTCCCATGGGCGCGTATGCCCTAGTGAAGTTCGTGCTTAAGGAAATCGTCGAACCCTCCGGCGAAAAGATTCGCGTGGACTGGCATGGACACTGCGATCGTGGCTTCGCAATCGCGAATTCTATGGCTGCGCTCGCCGCCGGCGCCGATTGCGTCCATGCCTGCGCTCTGGGCACCGGGGAGCGCGTAGGCAACACGCAAATGGATCAGATGCTGGTGAATTTGAAGCTGATGGGCATTCCGCCATGGGACAAGCAGGACCTGACCAAACTACGGGATTATTGCGAGGCCGTTTCACGCGCGACCGGTGTTCCGATTCCGCCTAATTATCCGGTGGTTGGAGAAGATGCGTTCCGCACGGCAACGGGGGTCCATGCCGCCGCGGTGATCAAGGCTTACAAGAAAAATGATGTCGAGCTCGCCAATGCAGTTTATTCCGGCGTTCCCTCGCATTTGTTTGGAATGGAGCAGGTCATCGACATTGGGCCGATGAGCGGGAAATCCAATGTGCTGTTTTGGCTGGAGCGGCACGGAATTGCCGCATCGGAAGATGTGGTGGAGCGGATTTATAAGCGGGCCAAGAATTCGGACCACACGCTGAGTGAGGCGGAAATACGAGAGTGCGTGGGAGACCCTTCCTAAACTGCAAACCTGGTCGAAAGTTCGAAGAATAAATGTGATAGAGTGGCACTCCCTATGAGGAGTCTCCTGCCTATCGTAGTACTGTTGTCCGCGGTTGGCCTTGCCGAACAACCACCTAAGACAATGATCAAAGTTGAAGTTATTCTTCAGAGTCCGGACGTGCCCGCCGGGAGTTTTGGAGCGAAGCCAAAGACTATGTTTCGCGCAGGGAGCCGATACTGTCGCATCGAGGAGGCACCTGACCCTGAGCATGGAATTCATGGCCAACTGGAGCACGATTCCAAGCGCAAATAGACACTTCAACATGGAATTATTCCTTCTCGGCTTGCCGGATTGCTGCCACCACTCTGCGCATTTCAATCCGCCGGGAAGGGCTGTTAATCCCGCTCCTCAGCAGCACATGTCCGGCGCCGTTTACGGGAAATCGGCCAGAACTGCCTCCGACCGGACTGGTCAACCCTAGCTTGCTCGGGGAATATAAGAAAAGCAGAACGCGTTCGCCGGGATGATAACGTTCGCCGGATTGCCACAAGCCGCCCCATTCTTTAACCTCAATTACCTGGCCGCGCCGAACGTTGCGAATGGCTTCGTCCACGCGGAAGCGGATGCTGGTGGTCGCGAGAGAGCTGGATGAATCAGAATTGCGATGCTCAACTTTGATGACTGTTCCGGAGAAGATCAGCCCTGAATCGCGCAGAGAAACAGGGTAAAGCATGGCCCGCAGGAGTATAGGCGACGATAGGTCAGCAGCGGAGGGTCTTTCCGCTGATTGCTGGGACATTTCCGCGGCGAGTTGCGCGGAAGCAATGGCGACGATAATTGCACTGGTTAACACCGAGCGCACGTGGAGCCTCACAGTCCGGAGGCCAGCGCTCTGACGGGAGCAGCGCAATTCTATTGCAGTTGCCGCGTCAGCTCTGTGACGGATGTCACAGTGCAGTTGTGATTAACTAACATTGGCGCGGGCGGCCGCTACGACGATCAAAATCAATAAACCACGAAGGGCACGAAGGTTCACGAAGGAGACCAACTCAAAGGCGACGCCGTACTTATCAGGTCCGGCTTGAACAGCGACAAAGATGATCTTCCCGCGGCAACGATTAATTCTCTTTGAGGAATATCTTTTGGGCAGACAGATGCGCGCCGGTGAGGAGCAGCAATCCCGACAAGAACGCCCAAAACATCATGCTGACGGAAATGGCGAACGGGCCGTACACTTCCTGGAAATTCAGCCGTGGCAGCAGCAGGATGTAGGAATATTTGAGGATTTCGGAGAGCAATCCCATGATGACAGCTGCGGGCAGAACGGTTCTGGCTGGGACTTTGCCGTTAGGCAGGAGCCAGTAAATCAGAAAGAAAATGCCCATGCTGGCGATCGTGGCAAATACTTTTGCGGTCATAAAATCGAGGATCCGAATCAGAAAAAATTCGTGCCCGAACGCGAGCATGCGGAGCAGAAAAAGGTTGCCGGCGCTGAGCGCAATCGAAATCAGGGAGAGAATTCCACAAGCAAAAGCCAGGGCCAGAGCAATGATCTGATTTCCGAGATATGACCGGTTGTTGGGAAAGCGCCACACGCGATTCAAAGCCACCTCGAGAGGCATGAATATCCCAGTTGAGGTAACCAGCAAAATGAGGAACGAAGCCAACTGGGCGCGGTTCCTCGCAGTTGCCAGCGCACTCAAGTTGCGGATCACGAATTCTTGCCCCGCCGGAAGATAATCGCGCAGCAACTCGACGATTACTCGATACATGGTCGGCGAGTGAAATAACCGCAGCACCAGCGTCATCAGAAGCAGAACGAAAGGGAAGAACGAGAGAATGGCATTCGCGGCTACTGAGAAGGCGAAGGTGTGAACTTCAGTGTGCAGCAAGTACCGGACAGTAGAGGTCGCCAGCCTCCGGTAATACCTGAAACGGCTCCGTTTCGGTTTTGTGCCGCTGTCGGGACCGGCATCGGTAAGCAGGATGGACTGCGGCACAATTCCTCAATCGTATCAAACACTTGCCTCCGAACCGGCTTCTTTCTCAGTGGCATTTTTGGCGACAATAAGCGCCATACTTAATAAATCGATTTACAAGCTCATATTTCTCTTGCCATTAGGGTAAGTTCCTGAATAATATTTGGTGCTCACTGCCCGAAGTTTAGGGCAGTGGTCAAAAGAATTCGGGCGGATGTTTTGTGGGGCGTCGTCCAAACTCGCAAATTTGTATGGCTCTGGTAATCGGGGAGACGTTTCTCCGGAATGCCAGAGCTTTACTTTTGAGTTCTGACTCACCGTAGCAAGACACGACCTGATTCAACCTGCTCCGGTCTCTTCAGGGGGGAATTGAGGCGCGAGCCTCGCCGAAGAACTTGAGCAAATCTTAGCGAATGGCTGAAAGGAGTAATTTAGTGAGAGAGAAGGGTACAGTAAAGTGGTTTAACGGGGCCAAAGGATACGGATTCATCCAGAGGTCTACGGGTGAAGACGTTTTCGTTCACTTCTCCGCCATCCAGGAAAATGGCTATCGCACACTGAACGAGGGCGAAACGGTTGAGTTCGACTTGCTGAAGGGGCCGAAAGGTTTCCAGGCAGCCAACGTCAGCCGCGGATAGTCCAACCCAAACGCAAAAAACGTGTGTTGGGGAGTCCGGATCGAGCCCCGCATCCACTTGCAGACCCTTCCAGAAAGCTGGAAGGGTTTTTAGTTTGGTGCGGCGAACTGGGAGCGAACACCTCAACGACCAGCTTCGGGAATCTCAATCGAAACCAAGTCTCCGAACACTGCGCCCGCTCGGTAGTTCACGTTAACCGCGATCCGTTTCCAGTCGCAGGAAAAGTTAGGCGCTCCGATTACGGCCACGGACTTGTAATCAGTCGCGCGCAACTTGAGGACTTTACTGCCCTGCGAGATGGAGAGTACGGCAGTGGGAGCCTTTGAGCAATCCACCGAAACCAGTGTTGCCTTCATGAACTTTACTGGACGCTTGTCGATGGTGGTTTTCATCGCCGTCCCGGCACTCGTTGGATTTGGGGAGCTATCGCCGGCACTACTGGCGTCTTCTTTTTCGGAGTCTTCCACGGAGTCCTGGTTGGGTGCGGTAACCGAGGTTTGTTTTGCGGAAGCTGTGGCTTCATCGGGTGGAACGCCATACTTCTTCAAAAACGGCAAGTCATTCAAGTCTTTGGTTGCTGCCTGCGCAATGCGAGGATTCTGGCTTAGTTTTAGGTGTTCCAGGGTCTCGGTGGCGTCATCGAATTTCTTGGCAGCAAGATAAGCGCGGGCGAGCCGCAATTGGTATTCCTCATTTCGTGGGCTCAGCTGCACTGCTTGTTTCATGGATTCGATAGCGGCATTCGCGCCGCCGCCGGTGAGGCGCGCCCATCCGAGCATGTTGTAGGCTTCCGCGAAATCCGGATATTCATCAATCACAATGTGCAGGCTTTCCATCATATTCGCCAGCCCCTGAACTCGTGCTCCCTTTTCGCCAGAGTGATAACTGGCCAGCGCGAGTCCGAAGCGGGCCCACGGGTCAGAAGCGTTCATCTGCACGGCAGCATTCAGTTCTTCGAAAGCGCTGCTGGTGTCGCCTTTCTGAACATGCGCCCAGGCCAGCGCGCGATGGCCCACAACGGTTTCAGTCTTAGGGTCAGCGACGAGCTTTTGGAGGTGATCAAATGCTTGCTGGCGCCGGTCCGGAATCCGCAGCTCCATCTCGTCGACGAGCGACTGCGCTTCGGGAAGTGGGATCGATTTTGAGCTGGTGCCGACGTCGTCGACCGAAAATGGCAGTGCAGTCTGATAGACGGGTTCGGCGACCTTTGGCGCGTTTGGCTGCTTCGATACATCCAGTGCATTCGATAAGGATGTCAACGAACGAAAGTAAACCTTCACTTCGTGATCCAGTTGCGCTGCGGACATTCCAAAGGCCTGCTGGATCGCCTGCTCGACGGGGACTTTTTGGATTTCGACAAGGCCGAAATATTTGCCCAGGTCCGACATCTTGTCCTTGTTCAGGAGGTAATGCACCAGAATCCAAGACTGAGCATAGAACAGGGTGTGGTGTGTTCCTTCCTGCCCATTCACGACCCGGTTCCTCATGGTGAGTAAATCAGGCCAGGCCAGCCAAACAGGGTTGCTCAGAATTTCGGTCAAGGATTTCAGGTTCTTGCTTTCAATTTGGTTCCCGAGGAGGTCGCTTTCATAGGCCGGATTTAGCTCGGGATCACTGCCCAGGTCGGCATTCTTGCCAGTCAAGTTGAGGGAAGCGAAGTACTCTGCGAAGCCTTCGTCAAACCAGGGCGGCGTGGGCGGATAGTTGTAGTTCAACATGTAGTGCGCGAACGGGTGCTCGATGGCCCGCCAACTGTCCGGCTCGAACAGGTTGAGCACGATAAAAATGCGGTCTTCGCCGGCTAAAAAGAACGCCGGAGCTTTGGTGGGCTGCCCATTCACTAGAGGCGCGAGCTGCGCGTAATCTTTGTCGCTGCGGATTGCGATGATTTCCAAGGGCTCTGACATTCGGAGCTTGCTTCGTGACAGCAGTTGCCCGAAGAGCGCACGCATCTGCTCGAAATGCGCGGCGACATCGTGGCCGGGCTTTTCCCCAGCATCGGTGAGCACGATGAAATGATCTGAGCTAACGCGAAGCCAGTGCTGGTCGGCGGCGTGGACGGGCAGGCAAGCCGTCAAAGCAAAAAGCAGTAGGTAGAGTCTCGTGAAAGTGAGTTGAGGTACGGAGGACATCTCGCGGAGACATGTGTCTCTTCTGCCGATGCTAGCACAGCCTAAATTGCAGCTTGCGTGGTGATTCCCAAACTGGAGCTTAGTTAGGAGGGTAAGCAGCTGCCACTTTCACTCCCACTGGCAGTTCGTCTCCGCGGAAGTACTGGCCCTTGGCAGCTTTCATCTCGGGCATGGCAGCATAAGGCTTGCTGTAATCGTTGTTGGCGTTCCAGAAGAGAAAGCCAACTCCGCCTTTGTTCTTGGCGGTTAAGACCTGGACTTCGATGTACTTCGGGGAATACGTCCTCGTGCGCCAGGCAAACGCCTGCAGCCAGGGACGAATCACTACGCCACTGCCCTGCGTGATCTTCTGGAAGCGATCCATGGATTCGCCGATGAAGTGCTCGGGCGCGTCGCCGGGTCTGGCAATGTTGTCCATGCCAAAGAAGTGCGACGGGTAGATCATAGGCGAGAGAACGTCGCAGTACTTTGCCATGCGCACAATATCCTGGCCGGTGTGCGCCAGGTCAACTGACCGCTGCCAGGCCATTATGCCGAAGACATCCAGCGACAGCAGGGCTCCCTTGGGATGAATCGCGGTGTAGGCGCGCCGCAGGAAGTCCGCAATCACCGCAGAACGCTGCCACTCGGGATGTGATTTTTGGAATGCGAAGCCCGCGTCCTTTTGATCGCCCTCGGCAGGGAAGCGGACATAATCGAACTGGATTTCGTCCGCACCGGCCTGGGCTGCCGCCAGCGCAAGAGCAATGTCATACTCCTGGACCTCGATCCGCGAAGGATCGGTCCAGACCAGCTTGCCGTTTTCCCGCCAGGGCTGGGCCGTTCTCTTCGACTTGATCGCCAACTCGGGATGAGCGACCACCAGCCGCTCGTCACGGAAAATAGCAACTCGCGCAATGGCATGCATTCCTTGAGAATGCAGGAAGCGGATGTACTTTGGTACATCGTGGATGTAAGTCTTGTGGGCACCGATCAGCGGGTGCTCGAAAGGAATGTTGACGGTGCCATCGCTGTCTTTGACGTCGAAGACGACGGCGTTGCCGCCAGCCTCGCGCCACCGGCGGACAATTTTTATGCCGCGATCGCTTCCGGCCATCAGCCCGGTCAGGTAGATCGCACGTACCTCAAAGTCCTTCGGCACCACGATAGACTTTTCAATGACGGGGCCGTCCAAAATCCCCGGAATGGTCAGTTGTTGCCCGGATTTTAGAAAAGTGCCATGTACATCGGAGTTTATGCCGCGGATTGCCTCGGCAAGCTCTGAGGAGGTGAGATAAGAAGTCTGGGGAAGATAATGCCGGGATACAGAGATAACTGTATCTCCGCGGTGCGTTTCATAGAACGCAGTTCCCGGTTCCGGAAGCTTTGGCGAGGGAATGGGAGTGCTTCCGGTCGTCGCTTTAGCTGGAACTAGTTGTGCCGCCTGTGGCTCCGCTGCCGCCCTAACAGTGCGAAGGTGAAGCAGGCCCAGGCCAAACGCGGCCACGCCGAGAACTAGAAATAGGTTAAAGTCGTGCCGGCGCAAGTTCTTCTCCAAGGACATTGATTCTTTCGATGCTACTGATGCGGAATTCTGCTTGCTAGTTACGCCAGACCACGAACGTCAGGAAAATGTCGCCGGGGTTTCTTGGGTTCTAGAGAACACCGAGCCCACCCTCTCCCGCACGACACCGGAAGGCGCCGCAAACCCGAAAAAGCCCGGAAGCCGGCGCCGATTCCTTTTCCTGCGCAAAACATTTCCGTTTACACGATCTCACTTGACAATGTAAGTGACTCTCTCGATGCACCCATCGCATCTAAACCTTGCAGAAGATGGGTTTGCGGGTCCAGTAAAGGTTGGCTAGATGGTTGCTGTAGTGGTGGTTCGGAGAAGGATTCTGGAAATGACAAAATTTGTCACTCCGGTGAACGTCGCGCCACATCCCGCAAGCCAAGGTAAGGAGAGCCAGGCGCTCGTATGAAGACTATTGCTAGCACAGTTCTTGACCCCAGTCGCCGGAGCGGTGATGCCCGAGATTTCGAAGGCGGCCTCCGGCGCAAAATCGTTGGCCAGGATGCGGCGGTTGAAAAGGTCGTCGAAATTTACCAGATGTTCCTGGCTGGCCTGAACGCCCCGAACCGCCCAGTAGGGAATTTGCTTTTCCTGGGCCCGACCGGTTCAGGTAAGACCCGTGTAGTCGAAGCGCTTGCCGAAACCTTGTTTGGCGATGCGCGCGCCTGCATAAAGATCGATTGCGCCGAATTCCAGCACTCGCATGAGATCGCGAAACTGATCGGTTCGCCTCCGGGCTACCTGGGCCACCGCGAGACGCACCCCCTGCTTACGCAGGAGGCGCTCAATCAATGGCACACGGACAAGCTCAAGCTCTCAATTTTGTTGTTTGATGAGATCGAAAAGGCGTCTGACGCGCTTTGGCAGCTTTTGCTGGGTATCCTCGACAAGGCTACGCTCACCCTCGGCGACAATCGCCGGGTGGACCTCTCGCAGTGCATCATTATTATGACCTCGAACCTGGGGGCTGGCGAGATGAGCAACCTTGTCGGGGGCGGATTCGGCTTCATGCCCAAGGCCAATGTTGTGGATGAGGCCTTCGACGAAAAAATCGACCGTACGGCCGTCGAAGCTGCCCGCCGCAAATTTACCCCCGAGTTTATGAACCGTATCGACAAAGTCGTGGTCTTCAAGACTTTGCGGTCGGAACACCTGCAGCAGATTCTGGAAATCGAGCTGGGGATGGTGCAGCAGAGGGTGCTGATGGCCTCCGCGGCGAACCAGTTCGTTTTCTCGTGCACGCCTAAAGTGAAGGGTTTTCTACTGCACGAGGGTACTGACGCACGCTACGGGGCTCGGCATCTCAAACGGGCAATCGAGCGGCATCTGGTGTTTCCACTTGCAAATCTGGTGGCTACGGGTCAAATACGGCTCGGTGACTTCGTTCGCGTGGATCTCAGCCCCGAAGGCCGATTGACGTTTGTGAAGGAAGCCGAAGGCGCAATGGTTCCGATGCTGATGGAGCGTTATGGCGCCGCCGCCACCGCGCCGAGTCTGGCCAGTCGCACGGCGCGACCCATTGCCAAACCGCGAGAGTTTACCGCCACACCTGCTAACGAAACAAAGTAAACTCCTACGGAGGAACCGAAGCCCAGCAAACCGCTGGGCTTTTGCCTTTTTTGGACTCTTTTTATCTCGCGATTCTCCATCATCTGTGTGACCTGCTTCTGACTGGCTGCACGGGGTGAGCCCATCCGAGCCTACAATCCAACTATTTTCTTGCGTGAAACCTGATTGAATAATCATGTGGCGAAGGCCCTCAGTTCCGGCAACAAGCGCACCCTGATCCCCTGTCTTTTATTGGGGGCGGGTACGCTCGCGCTCTACAACCGCGTCTCACACGCCACGTTCTTGCGGTATGACGATGATCGGTATGTGGTGGAAAACCTGCACGTGCGGGCCGGTGTTCACGTGCCCACTATTTACTGGGCATTCACTTCGTTCGAACAGGCGAACTGGCACCCGCTGACCTGGCTTTCCCACGCTTTGGATTGCGAGCTTTTCGGGGTGAATCCGCTGGGGCACCATTACGTAAGCCTACTGCTGCATGGCGCGAACGTCGTTTTGCTGTTTCTGTTGTTGCAGTGGCTAACCGGCTACACCGGGCGCAGCCTGACGGTTGCCGCCCTGTTCGCCGTGCACCCCATAAACGTCGAGTCGGTCGCCTGGATCGCGGAGCGCAAGAATGTGCTGTGCATGTTCTTTTTTGTGCTCACCCTGCTGGCCTATGGACGCTATGCCCGCAGACCTAGCGTCGGTCGCTACGTTGGAGTTGCAGTTCTGTTTGCCATGGCATTGATGTCCAAACCAATGGCGATTACGCTGCCCTTTGTGCTCTTGCTTCTGGACTATTGGCCAATGGAGAGATGGCGGTCCGTGGAAGACGGCGAATTCCGTCCTGGGAGTTGCGGCACTGATTTTGCCGTGGATCGCCGATCTGTTGGCTGGCTCATCATCGAGAAGCTACCGCTGTTCGCGATGTCAGTCGCCAGTGCGGTGATCACCTTGAAGGCGCAGCGGGCTGCCGGCGCCGTCACGGTCCGATATTCTCCGCTCGTGCATTTGAAAAACGCGATTGTCAGTTATGTGCTGTATCTGGGAAAGGCCATTTGGGCGTTGCGCCTCGCAGCGCTTTATCCATATCCAGAGGGAGGATGGCCGGCCTGGGCAGTCGCGCTCTCTGCCCTCTTCTTGATTGTGGTAACAGCGCTGGTGCTGAAATATCGCGAGCGTCGTTATCTACTCTGGGGGTGGTTCTGGTACTTGGGGACGATGATTCCAATGATTGGCCTAGTCCAAGTAGGCAATCAGGCGATGGCTGACCGCTATGCCTACCTGCCATTTATTGGGCTGTTTGTAATGGCCGTGTGGGGGATCGCAGAAGTCGCAAATCGATTCGCTGTAAAAAAATACATCGCCGTTGTGGCGCTCGCGATTGTGTTTGCGTTTTGCGCGGTCACGTATCGGCAGTTGACTTACTGGCACGATGATTTCAGTTTGTGGTCGCACACATTGGCCGTAACGCGCCGCAACTTTGTCGCGGAGGACAATTTTGGCAACGCGCTAATCCAAGCAGGAAGATACGATGAAGGAATCGCGCATTTCCGCGCCGCCGCCGAGATCGAGCCAGGAGATCCGGTCAGCGAAGTCAATCTCGGAATCGACGCGCAACAGCACGGAGACCTGAAGCAGGCGGCCGCGCGTTATCAATACGCATTGCAGTTAGCGGGCGACCCGCAGGTTCGTGCCGCGGCATACGCTAGTCTTGGTGGCGTTTACTTTACACTCCACGATTACCAGCATGCGCGAGACAATTTTCAGTCGGCGCTAAAACTGAAATCAGCGACCCCGTTTATTTTTCTGCATATGGGACTGATCTCGCAAAAAACCGACGATTGGAACAGAGCGATCCAATATTACGCCATGTATGTGGCGGTCGAACCCACTGACGTTGCATACTTCTTGCTAGGGCAGGCCCTCGAACACTCTGGAGACTCTGAGCGCGCCAAACTCGCCTATCAGCAGGCACGGCGATCTTCAAGAGACATAAGCCAGACGCGGCAAACAGCCGCCAAGCTGCTGGCGGAATAAAACCGAGCAGGATCTCACTGCAGAACGTGAGCCGTGATGTGATCAATCTTTTAAGTCTTCAGCTATTTCTGGGATCAGCGCCCGCAACAACCCGACGAAATCTCCACGCACGCGTTCCGTAGTTTCGAAAACCTCGCCAGAGCTGAGCGGCTTGTCCAGAATGCCAGCGGCCATGTTAGTCACGCAAGAAATTGCCAATACATTCATGCCCATGTGTCGTGCCGCGATCACTTCGGGAACTGTGGACATGCCTACGAGGTCTGCGCCAATTGTTCGCAGATACCGGATCTCCGCCGGAGTTTCATAACTGGGACCGAGCAGGCCAGCGTAGACGCCTTCCGTTAAATCCTTGCCGAGCGTCTGCGCCGCCTTGCGTGCAATCTGCCGATATGCTTTCGAATACGCGTGGGTCATGTCGGGGAATCGCCCTCCGAAACGATCATCATTAGGGCCGACGAGCGGGTTCTGACCTTGAAGGTTTATGTGATCGCTGATCAGTACCAGCGCACCTTGTTTGTAGCTGAGATTGATGCCTCCGGCGGCATTCGTAAAGATAATGGCTCGAACTCCCATGCGCGCGAAAACCCGCACTGGAAAAGCGACCTGCTGCGCGGAGTAGCCTTCGTAAAGATGCACGCGACCCTGCATCGCAACGACTGGAACCTTAGCGACGAAGCCGAGGACCAATTGCCCGGCATGGCCGATGGCGGTGGAACGCGGGAAATGAGGGATGGTGGTGTAGGGAATCCGCACTGGTTGAGAGAGTTCGTCTGCAAAACTGCCAAGTCCCGAGCCGAGAACTAATCCGATGCGCGGACGAATAGACGTGTGGGACAGAAGATGCTTGGCCGCAGATTCGGCTCGCGAGAAATCTTCAGTGTCGGGCATTCGCAATCAATAGCGATCGGCAATAGTATGGCACGTGTTCTTAAAATTTATTTTCAAAGGTGATGAAGTCCCGCTCTAGTTTCCATTGCAAACTAGCTTTTTCGTTGCTGTTCAGAAATCTGTTGCAGCCGGCAGATTGTGTCGAACTGGCGACGTGGTCTGACGCGCACGCGGTTACCGTGCGAGTTTGCTGCGAGTCCGCCCACAAGCTCGCTCCTGGGAGGAAGCTGTGATCCAGGCTTTGGCGCGCCATGTGCTTTAGGTCGACGTACGACAGATTGTACGTTTCCGCGGCCCGCAGATATTCATGCGTCATGTCCGATCGGGAGACGCCTTCATCATCCGTCGCGAGTGCTACGGGAACGTTGTACCGCAGATAAACCGGCAGAGGATGTTGATCACCCTTCACGCCGAGAATTACATCGTTCGAGGTGAGGCAAATCTCGACCAGAACTTTTCGCTCGGCCATCTCGCGCATGAGATCGAGTGCATTGTGCTCATCCATAACCGCAACTCCGTGCCCGATTCTCTCGGCATGACCAAGCTCGATAGAGTGGCGGATGTGAAAACTTAAGCCTTCAGGCGGCACCAAGCCCATCGCCAGTTCGCCGGCATGAAGACTGATGTGCACCTTGGGATATATGCCGTGTAGGTAGTCGAGCATCCTCATGTGCAGATTGAAGTCGCGCATGGGCACGTACCAGTCTTCCGGCATGACCAGATTCAACCCAACCACACGGGAATCAGCAGAGGCTAGTTCGAAGCCAGTGAGAATCTGCGCGAAAACCTGTTCCGGCGGAAGACCGCGCAGAACCTGATAAAGATAGCGAACTGTCACGTCGCATGCGGGAACGGCTGACGGCGTGCCGCATTCAAGTTTCTTTTGAATGGCGACGCCTTCTTTGTCGAGTTCAATGCGGGCGGCGGCGACAGCATCTTTGAGTCCGCCCGCCAGAAGCCTTTCGCGCATGGTCGCGAAATCTGAGTTCCGTCCAAGCTTCGATCCAAGCTGCGCCGACTGCATTCCTCCGACGGTATGCATGAGCTCAAGGT
>Ga0102924_1002079_pt1 | contig 22276 bp, 21 predicted proteins | sample PaiPotPPM11metaG_FD_80116 | JGI IMG/M metagenome (GOLD analysis project Ga0102924, IMG submission 80116) | Iron sulfur acid spring bacterial and archeal communities from Banff, Canada, to study Microbial Dark Matter (Phase II) - Paint Pots PPM... ...
TCGGTCACGCTGCCGACGGTGAGCGCAGGCGTCGGCAACGGGATCACCGCGCTGCACGTCTTCGCGATGGCCATCGGGTCGGGCACGCCCACCATCGGGTAACCCCGGACAGTCCCTTATCCCGAACGAAAGCGGCTGACTCTTAGGGCTCACGCCGATTTCATGAAATTTCCGGCATGTCGTGGCGCGCCAGCGCCCGACATGCCGGATACCCGCCCCGGCTAACTGGCGCCGGCCCCCGCGCGAAACCGCACGGGGCCGGCGTCTGCTCGTCACGGGGACGAGCGGGTTCCGTGGCGAGTAACCACAAGTCGTTCGGGAAAATCTCTCTTCGGTCAGGCCAGCTGCCCGCGCACCGCACGGCCGTCCTTGTAGACCGCGCGGATGTTCTGCCCGAGCGCGGCCAGGTCGAACGGGTCTCCCGCGACCACCACCACGTCGGCGCGCTTGCCGGGGGTCAGCGAGCCGGCCTGGCTTGCGAGGCCGAGCAGCTGCGCGGCGGAGCTCGTCGTCGCGACCAGCACGTCCGACGGCGTCATGCCGCCTGCGGCCATCAGGGAAAGCTCGTCCAGGTTGCTGCCGTGCGGTCCCACCCCGCTGTCGGTGCCCATCGCCACCTTCACGCCCGCCGCGACCGCCCGGGCGAAGGACGCCTGATGGGCCTCGATGACCTCCCGGGCCTTGGCGACGACGCTGGGCGGCAGCTGCGCGCCGTTACCCGCCTAGGGAGAACGTACCGAGTGAGCGGTCAGGACTGACCGGCATTCTCGTCTTCGGCGGGCAGGCGGCCGGTCTCGGCCAGCGCGCGGCGGAGCAGGTACTCGAACTGGGCATTGGTGCTGCGCTGGTCGTCGCGGGCCCACCGGGCCAGGGCGTCATGCACGGCGGGGTCGAGCCGGAGCAGCTTGCTCCTGCGCTCTGCCATTCCCACCGCCGCCTGAACCACTTCCCGGAAACCATTAACTGATACTATAATCCTATCATATTGATATCATTTTATCCAGCGGCCCGCGCCCCCGTCACTCGGTTTCCGGCGAGGTCTCGGGAGTAGTTCGCATCGCGCGGGGTTCGGTCAGCAGTTGCGTTACGTAGAACACCAGGCCGATGCCGAGCGCGCCGAGCACGTAGTACTGAGCGTCACGGAACGCACTCGGGCCGATCAGGACGATCAGTTCGTAGGTCAGCCAGATGAGCGCGCCGATGACGATTGGCCATTCCCAGCGGCCGAACGCCCGCGGGCCCTTGCTCCTGGTGAACACGTACAGCAGGACCGTCCCCGCGTAAAGGATGGCGGGCATGATCGTCGAGGCGGTGAACAGGGTGGACAGCGCCGACGGACTGGAGATCAGCACGAGCACGATGATCCCGCCGAGCGTGGCGGCCAGGACGGTGGCCCACACCGGCCCCGCGCTTGGCCGTGGTACCCGGCTGAGAAACTGGTGGGCAGGCAGCCGCCGGTCGCGGGCCATCGAGTAGATCAGGCGGCCGTTGGTCACCATGATGACGAGGCCGCAGGCGAAGATCGAGACGCAGACGAAGACCAGGAAAATCTTCTGCACCACGCCGCCGAGCACGTTGTCCACGATGGAGGCGACCGGGGCGGAGCTTGAGTAGGCGCCTTTGGTGGTGGCGTAGGCGAGGACCAGGAGGAACAGGAACCCGACGATCCCCGACAGCAGGACGGCACGGATCATCGCCCTTGGCACGACCTTGTGCGGCTCGTGCGTCTCCTCGGCCAGGTTGGACGCCGACTCGAAACCCACGATCGTGTACGCGCCGAGCAGGGTGGCGATCATGAACGGGCCGAGCCAGTGTAGTAGGTGCCGGACGGTACGGGACCGGTGGCGGTCAGGTTGGACCAGTGGCCGATGGACCTGACGGCGGCGACGATCAGCAGCAGGATGGTGAGCCCGACCACGCCGATGATCTCGGTGGCGACCGCCGTGTTGTTGAGCCGGGTCGTCACGCGGGTGGAGGTGATGATCAGGGCGGCCTGAAGGGCGAGCACGACCAGCGTTTCCAGCGCCGCGCTGGTCGGGGTGTAGGTCTCGCCGATGAGCGGCTGGAACGCGACCTGGACGAGGCCGTAGTCCACCGAGACCGCCACGATCGTGAGGAACGCGAAGGACATCCAGCCGTACCACCAGCCGAGGAGCGGCGTGCTGAGCCGCGAGGCCCACTGGTAGGAGTACCCGGACAGCGGGACGCGGCTGGACAGCGCCCCGTATACGAGGGCGACGAGCGACTGGCCGACGACCACGATCAGCCACGTCCAGACCGAACGGGTGCCGCCGACGGCGAGCGCGAACGCGTAGGTCGTGAAGATGCCGGTGGTGATCGAGATGAAGGAGAAGGCCACGGCGAACGACTCGAAGTGGCGCAGCGTCCTGGTGAACTGCTGACGGTAGCCGAAACTGTGCAGTTCGGCGTCTTCTGCTTGCTGAGTGCTTAGCTGGTCCATGCCTGGGTGTCCGTATCTTGCGCTCGATGGACGGTGTCGGTGCGGCTAGGGGCTTGCAGCACGGTGCAGCCGGCGGCGGCGAGGGCCTCCAGGGCCTCCTTGCTGGCTTGAGTTTCCTCGGAATCGGTGAGGACGGCGGTGACCTGGGTGATCGGGCAGACCCGGCACACGGCGACGGCGCCGAGCTTGCCCGAGTCCGCGAGAACGTAGCTGGCCCCGGCGTGCGCGATGATTACGCGCCGGGTGGCCACCTCGTGCGGGTAGTAGTCGGTGAGGCCGGCCTCCGCGTGCACGCCCCCCGAGCCGAGGAACGCCTTGTCCGCGAAGAACTCGCCGAAGAAGTCATCGGCGCGCCGGCCGAAGCAGGCAGCGTCGCCGTTCCTCACCTGGCCGCCGGACAGATGCAGCTCGACCTGCTCGTTGCCGGTGAGCTCCATCGCGACCGGGACGGAGTTGGTCAGTACCCGGCCGCGGAAATCCGCGGGCAGTGCCCTGGCCACTTCCAGCGCGGTGGTGCCAACGTCGATGGCGATCGTGTCGTCGGGCTTGACCAGGGTGGCGGCCAGCCGCGCGATGGCCTTCTTGCGGGCGGAGTGCTTCGCGCTGCGGGCGGCGAAAGTGCCCTCGGTGGACTGAACCGGGAGCGCTCCGCCGTAGACGCGCTCAAGCAGGCCACGGTCGCGCAGGCTCCGCAGGTCGCGCCGGATGGTCTCGACCGACACGGCGAAGCGCAGCGCGAGATCCTCCGCGGAGACCGCCGCGGACTTCCGCACTTCGGCGAGGATCTCTTGTCGTCGCTGGGTTGGCAGCACGGCCGGGCACCTCCCGATCGCTTCCTGACTGGTTGCTGTTCATGACCGTTGTTGACTGATCTTGAACAAGCAACGCGTCCGTGTCAATATCGCGCTATGAAAGTCAGCGACGCGGTACTGGCCATCGACCAGGGCACTTCGGGCACCAAGGCCGTCGTGGTCGACCCGGTCGACGGTGTGGTGGCCGCGGCTGAGGTCGGCCTGCACCCGCGGTACCTGCGGGGCGGCGGTGTGGAGCAGGATCCCCGCGAGCTGCTTGACTCGGTGCTGGACGCCGGGCGGCAGGCCGTGGCTCAGGCCGGTCGTCTGGTCGGCACGGTCGCGCTCGCGAACCAGGGGGAAACGGTGCTGGCCTGGGATCGGGACACTGGCCGCCCGCTGTCGCCGGCCATCGTGTGGCAGGACCGGCGCGCCGCGGAGGTGTGCGCCGGCCTGTCGGAGTACGCGGAGTTGCTGTCCGCGCGGACCGCGCTGGTGCTCGACCCGTACTTCTCCGCGCCGAAGATGACCTGGCTGCGCAGGCACGTCACCCGCGACGGCGTGGTCACCACCACCGACTGCTGGATCCTGCACGAGCTCACCGGCGAGTTCGTCACCGACCCCGCCACCGCCAGCCGCTCGCTGGTCCTGGACGTCGACCTGGTCGAATGGGATCGCGAGCTGCTCCGGCTGTTCGAGCTGGACGGCGAGGCGCTACCCCGGATCGCCGACTGCGACGAGCCGGTCGGCCGCACGACCGCGTTCGGCGCGCCCGCCGACGTCGGCGGGCTGATCGTCGACCAGCAGGCCGCCCTGCTGGCCGAGGGCTGCTGGGAGCCGGGCGCGGCCAAGTGCACCTTCGGGACCGGGGCTTTCCTCCTGGCCAACACCGGCACCCGCGCGGTCCGCTCGGACGCCGGACTGACCGGCTCGGTGGCGTGGCGCGCCCGTGACCAGGTCGCCTACTGCCTCGACGGCCAGGTCTACACCGCGGCTTCGGCGGTGCGCTGGCTGAACGACCTCGGTTTCATCGGCCACGCCAGCGAGTTGGACGCGGTGGCAGGCGACAGCTCGGAGGGGGTGCTCTGCGTCCCGGCGCTGGCCGGCCTGGCCGCGCCATGGTGGCGCCCGGACGCCACCGCGTCGTTCACCGGCATGACCCTGGCGACCCGCCGCGAGCACCTGGTTACGGCCGTCCTGGAAGGGATTGCCGCCCAGGTCGCCGAGGTCACCGACGTCATCGCGACCGATCTCGGCGAACCGTTGCGGTCCCTGCGGGTCGACGGCGGGCTGACCCGTTCGCGCAGGCTGATGCAGGCCGTGGCCGACCTCACCCAGTTGCCCGTCGAGCTTTACCCTTCCCCCCATGCCACCGCCCTGGGCGCGGCGGCCCTGGCCCGGATGGCGCGGCAGCCCGGCCTGACGCTGTCCGAGGCCGTGCTCGACTGGACCGCCGTTACCAGTTACCGGCCTCAGTGGAGCCCGGACCGGGCGGGCGGCTTCCGCCAGCGCTGGCGGGCCGTGGCCGCCGCTACCCTCCCCGCGAAGGACCTTTGATGACCGGAACGGTCACGTACGACGTCGCCGTGATCGGGGCCGGCCTTGTCGGTTCCGCCATCGCCCGCGAACTGGCCGGCCACCAGCTTTCTGTCGTGTCGGTCGAGGCGCGCGCCGACGTCGGCGACGGAACCAGCAAGGCCAACACCGCGATCTTGCACACCGGCTTCGACGCCAAGCCAGGGACGCTGGAAAGCCGGCTGGTCCGCCGCGGCCACCGCCTGCTCGGCGAGTACGCCGGGCAGGTCGGCATCCCGGTCGAGCGCAGCGGCGCCCTGCTGGTGGCCTGGACGCCCGAGGAGCTCCAGGCCCTGCCCGGGCTGGGCGCGAAGGCACGGCAGAACGGCTACGACCGGAGCCGGATCATCGGAGCCGACCAGGTCTACCGGGAACTCCCGCACCTCGGTCCCGGCGCGCTTGGGGCCCTGACCGTCCCCGATGAGTCGATCACCTGCACCTGGACCACGACGTTGGCGCTGGCCACCGAGGCCCGCCGGCGCGGCGGCGAACTGCTGCTCAACGCTCGCGTTTACGGGATCGACGCTGCCGACACGGGCGGCAACACGGGCGGGGACACTGGCGGCCAGGCGACTATCTTGCACACCACCGCCGGCGACGTCCGCGCGCGCTATGTCGTGAACGCCGCGGGGCTGGGCTGCGACACGGTCGACCAGCTGTTCGGCTACGAGCGGTTCACCGTCACCCCGCGCCGCGGCGAACTGCTGGTGTTCGACAAGCAGGCGCGTCCGCTGACCGACCGGATCGTCTTGCCGGTTCCGAGCCGGCTCGGCAAGGGCATCCTGGTCAGCCCCACCATCTACGGCAACATCATGCTCGGCCCGACCGCCGAGGACCTGCCCGACAAGACCGCCACCGGCACGTCCGAGGCTGGATTCGAGTTCCTGCGGCGCAAGGGCGAGCGCATCATCCCCGCACTGCTGCGCGAGGAAGTCACCGCCAGCTACGCCGGCCTGCGGGCGGCGATCGACCGGGACGACTACCTCATCGACGCCGACCATGGCCGCGGGTACGTTCTCGTCGGCGGCATCCGCTCGACCGGGCTCACCGCCTGCATGGCCGTCGCGGAGCACGTCCGCGACCTGCTCGGTGACGGCGGCCTGAAGTTGACCCCGCGCGCTGACCTGCCCGATCCGCCGCGGATGCCGAACATCGGAGAGAACTTCACGCGCCCCTACCAGGATGAGGCCCGCATCGCCGGTGACCCTGCCTACGGCCGCATCGTCTGCTTCTGCGAACGCGTTACCGCCGGCGAAATACGCGATGCCTACCGCTCCACCATCCCGCCGCGCGACCTCAACGGGCTCCGCCGCCGCACCCGGGCCATGAACGGCCGTTGCCAGGGCTTTTACTGCGGCGCGGAGGTCATGGCCCTTGCCGACCGGAGAGGTGACCTCACGTCGGCCGGCCGCACCGGCCCGGAGAGCCGATGAGCGCGCCGCTGAGCACCGACGTGCTCATCATCGGCGCCGGCCCCGCCGGGCTGACCGCCGCCGCCAGCCTGGCCCCGCACCTGGCCGGGGAGGTCCTCGTCCTGGAGCGCGAGGCTGAGGCGGGCGGTATCCCCCGGCACAGCGACCATCCCGGCTACGGCATCCGGGACCTGAAGACCTTCGTCTCCGGCCCTGCCTACGCCCGCCGCCTCACCGCCAGGGCGCTCAAGGCCGGTGCCCGGGTACAGACCCAGGCCATGGTCACCGGCTGGGCCGGGGCACGCACCGTCGAGGTCACCAGCCCGGCCGGCCGGCAGCGGATCGCCGCCCGGGCGATCGTCCTCGCCACCGGCGCCAGGGAACGGCCCCGGGCCGCCCGCCTAGTCCCCGGCGACCGGCCGGCGGGGGTCTACACCACCGGCCAGCTGCAGAACCTCGTGCACCTGCAGCACGCCCGGCCCGGGCACCGCGCGGTCATCGTGGGCGCCGAGCTGGTCAGCTGGTCCGCCGCCGTGACCTTGCGGGCCGCGCACTGCCAGCCCGTGCTGATGACCAGCGCCTACGACAAGCCCGAGTCCTATGCCGCGTTCACTGTCCCGGGGCGGCTGGCCCTGCGGCTGCCGGTCGCTACCCGTACCCGCATCGCCAGGATCATCGGCGAGGGACGAGTTCGGGCCGTCGAACTGGAGCACCTCGACACGGGCGCCCGCCGCACCGTTGAGTGCGACACCGTCGTCTTCACCGGCGACTGGATCCCCGACAACGAGCTGGCGCGCGCCGTCGGCCTCGAGATGGACCCGCACACCCGGGGCCCGCTGGTCGATACCGCCCAGGTCACCAGCGACCCCGGCGTGTTCGCGATCGGCAACCTCACCCACCCCGTGGACACCGCGGACGTCGCCGCCCTCGACGGCCGGGCGGTCGCGAGCCACGTGCTGCGCTACCTGAGCGAAGGCGCCTCCGCCGGGTCCACGGAAACCCGGGTCGTGCCCGGGGAGAACCTTCTCTGGATCAGTCCCGGCCGCATAAACAATTCCGCCGCCCCGCCGCGCGGCAGGCTGCTGTCCTGGCCGCGCCGCCACGTTTCTGTCCCCACCGTCACCGTCCGCCAGGATGGCACCACGCTGGTCAGCCGCCGGATTCCCTGGCCTGCCTCGCCGGGACGGGTCTTCCGTATCCCGTCATCGCTCCTGGACTCCGCACCCGACGGCGCCACCGTGACCGTCGATATCGCCTGACCGGGCGGGCGGCTAGCCCTGGTCTAGCCGGCGAGAGCGGCGGCGGGTTGCCTCGGCGATCGCGGCCCAGTCCAGGTCCTCGCCTACTTCCGACACCGTGGTCTCGAAGATATCGCGGAGCGCGGGGCCGCTTGGCAGGTCGGTGCCGGAATCGGCGGCGGCGCTCAGCGCCAGCATCAGGTCCTTCAGGCCCAAGACGGTGGTGAAGCCGGCGGGGGTATAGCTGCGGCGGGCGATCGCGTCGCCGTAGCCGCCGTAGACCGGGCCGGGGAAGATGCTGTCGTTGATCATCTGGACGAACTGGCCCGTGTCCATGCCGTGCCGCTCAAGCAGCGTGACCGACTCGGCCAGGGCCTGCAGGGCGTGGATGATCAGGTAGTTCACGGAGATCTTGGCCAGGTTCGCCGCCGAGGCGACGGGGCCGTAGGGCCAGACCCGGCGGCCCATGACCTCGAGCATGGGCATCGATGCCTCGATCGCCTCCGGCGTCCCGGCGGCCAGGATCGTCAGGATGCCCCTGGCCGCCGCGTCCGGCCGGCCGATCACCGGGGCCGCGACGTAGCCGTGCCCGGCGGCGGCCGCCGCGGCCGCGAACTCGTCCGCCGCCTTGCCGCTGATCGTGGCGTGGTTAACGTGGATGAAGCCGGGCGGAGCATCGCGCAGCAGCTCGGCGGTGAGCACCGCGCGCACCACGTCCTCGTTGGCCAGCATGGAGAACACGTGCCCGACGGCGATCACCTCGGCGGGCGAGCCTGCGCCGGTCGCGCCGTGTGCGGCGAGCTCGTCCACGTGGGCCGGCGAGCGGCTCCAGACCGTGACGTCGTAGCCGGCGTCAACCAGCCTGCGGGCCATCGCCGACCCCATGTGACCAAGCCCGATGAAGCCGACCCGCTTGCCCTCCGTCATGCGTGACCACCTTCCCGCCCACGGCTCATTGAATCCATTCACCGCCATCGTGCCAGAATTACTGGGTTCTCTGGCGAGATATGGCGAGATGTTGTATCCATTGCTCCACCCGGCTGGCCTGAGCAGCAGTTCAGCGCCCCCCTGTTCTGTATGTTGCTGCTAGAGACGATCGCTCGGCGGTCACGGCAGCCGGGAGGCGTCGGTGGGGTACACGGCCACGATGTGGACCGGTTTCGGTGAGGGCCTTGCCAGCGTCTCCGGTGCGCTGGCAGGCCTGCTGTTCGTCGCGCTCTCCGTCAAGAGCGACGTCTTGGCCGGATCACCTAACCTCGCCTCCCGCGCCGCTCAAACCCTGGTGCTGTTCATGACCTCCGTGGTTGTCGCGGTCTTGCTGGTCGCTCCTCAGCCGGCGCCGGCCCTCGGGGCGGAACTGCTCGCCGCGGCCGCGGTATCGGGGGTAGCCCTGCGTATCTTGGACCGGCGAGCCGGTCACAATAGCCGTCAGGTCGTGGCCCGCTACATCGAGAAGTTCTCACCTAACCTGATTACGGCCGTGCTCGTTGCCGTGGCCGGCCTCACCCTCCTGCTTAAGGCCGGCGGTGGCTTGTACTGGCTGATTCCCGCCGTCATGACGAGTCTCCTCGGCGGCGTGATCAACGCATGGCTATTCCTGGTCAGGGGTGATCAGGTAGCCAAACCCTCAGCGGATGTGCCCGCTCCGGAGACGCCGCCGCAGGAGCGCTCTGACCGCCACGACCAGTAGATTCATGATCAATTCATGCGCGAAGCCCTAGACGACCAGGCGCTGCGTTTGAACGCCGCCTCGCCTTGTGCCCGGGCACGAGGCGGCGGGCGAAGTTTGGGACACCGCCCACCGGAAGTGCCGATAGATTCCGCGGCGTGAACAACAGCCCCCTCGCCCGTCTGGGCGGTTCCTGGATATGGCACCTGCTCTACGGCCTCGTCTCGATCGGCACCGGAATCATTGCCCTGGCCTGGCCGGGCCCGACCCTGATCGTGCTCGCGGTGGTCTTCGGCGTCCAGCTGATCACCACCGGAGTGTTCCGGCTAGTGGGATCGGCCAGCCTCGGGGAGGCGGGGACCGCCCGGGCCCTGACGGCAATCCTCGGCGTGGTCAGCCTGCTGCTCGGGCTCTACGCCCTGCGGCACGTGCTGATCACGGTGCTCGCGCTGGGGCTCCTGCTCGGCATCTACTGGATAGTCGACGGCTTCACCGCCGTCTTCGCGGCCGTTGACCATCCGGAACTGCCCGGGCGGGGATGGAACGTCTTTATCGGCTTGCTTGGCGTCATCGCCGGCCTGATGCTGCTGGCCTGGCCGTCACTGTCGCTGCTCACCCTGTCGCTCCTAGCCGGGCTCTGGCTGATTATGCTCGGCGCCATGCAGCTCGGGCTCGCGCGGGGGCTACGGACGCGCGACGGGTGACTGGCCTAGCGACCGGGATTATCCGGCTCCCCCGAGGCCGTCTGAACATCGGTGGCGATGCCCTCCCACATGACGGCCAATAGCACCAGCGTCCGGTCCCGCTGGTCCCTGAGCGACAGGCCGGTCAGCTTCTCGATCCTGGCGGCCCGGTACAGCAGCGTGTTGCGGTGCACCGGGAGCGCGGCCGCGGCCGCCGCGCTGTCGAAGCCGCTGGCGGCCAGGCTCCGCAGCGTCACGGCCAGGTCCGCCGCCTCGGCCCGCTCCAGCGGGCCGAAGACCCGCCGGACGATCCGGTCGGCGAGTTCGGGCGAGTTAGCGAGCAGCAGCTCGGGAAGGAAGTCCTCGGCCCGCACCCGTCCCCGGCGTCCTGACCCGGCCGCGATCGCGACCAGCGCCCGCATGCCTTCGGCCGCGGCCCCGAGGCGCGCCCGCGTGACCGGCGGGTCCTGGGCGACCAGCAGCCGCGCGTCTTCAAGGAACGCGGCCCAGCCGAACCCCGGCGGGGTCAGCCCGGTGACCCGGACGCCCTCGGTGAACGCGAGCGTCCCCGCGGCCCGCAGCCGCGACGCGAGGTCGGCGTGCCCGGCGACCGAGGCCCCGGCCAGCTCCGCGCTGAAGGGGCAGTACGGCTCCGCCAGGTCGAACCCGAGCCTGGCGGCCCGGTCCCGGTCCTCGAGCGTGACCGGCAGCCGCGCGCACAGCCGGTCGAACAGCGTACGGGCGCGGCGGTCACCGGCCGTGGACGGCGCGTCCTGCTGGTCGGCGTACGCCTGCGCGAACACGTCCACGACCATGTCGAGGTAATCCTCGAGATAGCCCCATACCGTGTCCGACTGCGCGATCAGCAGCGCCCGGTCCTCGTCCTTGGCCAGGTCAAGCAGCGCCCCCCAGAACATCCGGGCACCGCGCCGGTAAACCAGGATGCTGTCCTCGATCGGCTGCCCGGCGATGGCCCGGGCGCGCAGCAGCTCGTGCAGCTCGGACCGGACGTACTCGTCCGGCGCGGTGCCGTTGATCATCCACCGCAACGTAAGGTCGACATTCCACCGCACCACGACGCCCCGGTCCACCGGCCAGGAAAACCGCGTATAGGCGGGAAGCTGGTCCAGCCCGGCCTCCATCCGGCGCACCACCACGCCGACATCGAACCGCTGCAGGACACTCCGGAGGTCATCGCCTGCTTTGCCCGCATTGGAACCGAGATGTGCGCTCACCCGCACGATCCTCCCACGAAGCTGGGGAGGTACGGCTGACGACCGCTCCCCCGCATGCGGACCATGGGAGCTGAGAGATTGCGGGTCATTCGGGTAAGCGGCCCGGCACCGCCCGTCCTGGTGCGGTACTTCGTCCCGCTTTGCCCCAGCACCCGATCGGCTGATTCCGTCATTGCGGGTCATCGGGGGCGGATATCGCCAATTTTGACCCGCGATCATGTGTGCGGGACGCAGCTGTGGGTGCTTTGTTCTATTTTATGGGAGCGGAATGGGTGTCCTCGGTCTCCTCTCCCCGCTTTGACCCGCGATCTCCGTCGATTCGGGCCGACTCTGTTCGTCCGTCGGCCCGGGGGGCGATGAAGGCCTTGGTCGCGGCCGCCACCAGTTCCGGGGTGACGTCGCCGAGGATGCCCGATTGAATCCCGAAGCCCTGCATCGCCGCCATGATCAGGCGGGCGGCCTCGGGCGGGGTGCCTTCCGGGAGGGCCTGGGTCAGCCGCTTGGTTATGTTGTCGATCATGTCCCGGGCCAGTTCGGCTATCTCCGGGTCGCGGAAGGACTCGGCCCACACCTGGACCACGACCGGGAACGTACGGGTGCGCACGCTCTCGGATTCGAAGAGCGTGGCGATGGACACCAGCGCGCCCGCGGGATCGAGACGCAGGCCGGAGAGCGCGTCGATGGTCGGCCCGAGCACCTCGTTAAGCGTATGCTCCGTGATGGCCCTGATCAGCGCGTTCTTACTCGGGAAATAGCGGTAGACCGCGCCGGCGGACAGGCCGGACGCGCGGAAGATGTCCTGCATCGACGTGGCGTGGAAGCCCTGCCGCGCGAAGCACTCCGCCGCCGCGTCGAGGATCTGCTTGCGCCGGTGCTCGAGGTGTTCCTGGCTGACCTTCGGCATGTCCTCACTATATAAAACGGACGTTCGTCTTGACAAGCTGATGGCGCGACGGCAAGATAAGACGTGAAAGAGAACGATCGTCCGCTTTAAAAGGAGAAGGGGCTACCCGAGATGGCTGCCTTCGATGAGGCCCTGACGCGCCCGGGCCAGCACGCCGCCGCCCAGCCGGGCGCGTACCAGCCGCGCCACGTGCCGCCCGGCGCGATGCCGACGCTCATGGCGCTCGCGCTTGCCGTCGGCGTGATCGTGATCCAGTTCATCATGGTCACCGCGTATGCGTGGTCGGCCACAAGCACCGCGCCGCGGAACGTTCCCGTCGCGGTCGCCGGGCCCGCGCGCGAGGTCGCCCTCGTCACCGGCGAACTGGACACGGCGAAACCGGGCGCCTTCAAGCTGTTCCCGGCCAGCACGGCCGCCCAGGCCCGGCAGGACGTCACCGGCAGGCAGGCCTACGGCGCGATCCTCGTGTCCGGGACCGGCCGGGTCGACATGCTCGTGGCCTCCGGCGCGAGCCCCGCCGTCGCCAACGTCCTGACCGCCACGGCCGCCAAGATGGACGGGCTCACCACCCGGCCGGCCAACGTCACCGACATCGTGCCCACGAGCGCGGCCGACCAGACCGGCGCGGCGTTCAGCTTCACGCTGCTGCCGCTCATGCTCGGCAGCCTGATCGCCGGCGTCCTGCTCACCCTGCAGGTTCCTGATCCGGTGCGGCGAGCGGCGGGGGTGATGGTGTTCGGCATCGGCGGCGGCCTGGTGTCGGCCGCCGTGGCGCACACCTGGCTCGGGGTCGTCCCGGGTAACTACCCCGCGATCGCCTGCGCGTTGGGGCTCGCCTCGCTGGCCGCCGCCGGCGGCGTGTCCGGGATCGCTCACTTCACCGCTCGCTTCGGCAAGCGGCAGATAGGACTCGGACTCGGCGGTGTCATCATCATGCTGCTCGGCAACCCCTTCTCCGGCATGTCAAGCGCGCCGGAGATGCTGCCGGGCATCTGGGGCTTCATCGGCCAGTGCCTGCCCACGGGGGCGGCGGCCACGCTGCTGCGTTCCGTCGCCTACTCCGACGGGGCGCGCTCGGCCGGCCCCTGGACGGTGCTCGGGATCTGGGCCGGGGCCGGGCTGCTGCTCACCCTGACCGCCCACCGGTCCGTCGGCGGCCGCTCCACCGCGGCCCCTGACTTCCCGGCCCAGGACGTCCCGGCGCCGTCCTTCCCCGCCCCGCCCCCAGAGGTGCTTCCCTACTGACCAGGAGCGCGGGCAACGGGTCAGGGCTGGAAGCCCGATTCCGTCCACCGCTGGAACAAGTCCGTCCTTTCCCGCGGCCACGCGCCGTCGCAGGGCATCGTCCCGTTGCGCAGGTGGGTCAGGATGTCCGCCGCGTGAGCCTGAACGTCGGCGGCCGACCAGAGGTCGAACGTGGAGCGCATCGACTGCCGGTCGCTCTCCCGGAACAGCGGCTTGACGTGCGCCTCGAAGCTCACCGGCGCACCGGGTTCCGGAGCCGCCACGGCCGGCCGCTCCGGCTCCGCCGCGCCGCTGAACCCCGATTGCGCGTGCGCACCGTCGCAGAACGGCTTGATCGCCGACTTGCCGCACCGGCACAGCGCGAGCTGCGGTGGCACCGCGAGCTGCTCGCCGAGATAGTCGCGCACCGCGGGGACGTTGGTGGCCAGGTACGGGCCGTTCTCCGCCACCGTGATGCCGGCGGGCAGACCCGACTGGAGCGCGGCCAGCTCCGCCATGCGGCCAGTCCGCTGGCCCGCCGGCGCGAGCTGGCAGGCCAGGTCCTGAAGCGCCGCGGTCGCCTCGAGCAGCCCCGGCGGTGCGGCGGCGGCCAGCCGGGCGCGCAACCCGGTCGCGAACCGCGCCGCCTCCCAGACCGGCTCGGCGACGCCGGCCGGCCCCTGCCCGGCCGACCCAGCCTCCGGCCGGGCGGGACGCAGCCCGTCCCCCGGGCCGAGAGCCGCGGCGAGCGGCCGCAGCACGCTGGCGACCAGGCGCGCCGCCGCGCCGGCGGAGATTTCGGGTGATCCCGAACGGGTTCCTGTTTCAAGTAGCAGGTACACCCGCTCGAACAAGTCGGCAAGGCCCGGGGAGGCGTCGTCGCCTGGCGAGGAACCCGAAGTCGTTCGGGACAATTCCAAAGCCTCGGCCAGCAGGGGCCCCAGCTCGGCGGGCGGTGCGGCGGGGACGGCGGCCGTGCTGCCCGGCAGGGGGCGGCCCGGTACGTGCACGGTGAGCGACCGCGCGATGTCGCGCAGCGCTTCGCGCACGGACGCCAGGTCCGCCAGTTCCGCCAGTTCCGGGGCGGGCGATTCGCAGAACGCGGCGGCCTCGTCGATGCGCTCGGCGAGCAGCACCCAGGCGGCGTCGCGGTGCGGGAGCAGGTAGTCGCTCTCGTAGAACAGCTCGAAGCTGGGCCCGGCGGTGCGGCCCGGGTATTCGGGCCCGGCGGGCAGCGCGGTGATCAGGTCGCCGAGCGGCCTGATCACCCGGATCATCAGCGCGACGGTGGCGTCGGCGAGGACGCCGAGCTGGTCGTCGGTCTCCTCGGTGTGCGCGAAGAAGCGCTGGAAGGCCAGCAGCAGGATCTCGTAGCAGACGTTGAACAGGTCCATGACGCGCTTGGCGGTCGGGTCGGTGACCAGCAGGCAGTCGGGGTCGCGCTCGCTCGGCCTGACGTTGGCGGCGATGACGGGCCGCGCGGGCTCGAAGGCCGGGTTGGCCTCCCGGAGCTGCCCGAACTCATCCAGGATGGCCACGAACTGCCCGAAGTGCGCATCCTGCCACGCCCCGCGCGGCCCTTCGCCCTGCTCGAGGATCTCGTCGATCGCCCGCTGCGCGGACGCCACGTCGGTCACCGCAACCAGTTCGGGCCAGCGGAAGTGCTTCGCGGTCGCCTGCGCCCGGGGCGGGCCGACGAACAGCCAGTCTTCGCCGTACTTGTCGGCCAGGTGGGCGATGCCCGCCTCGATCGACCGGTACAGGTGGCCGACCGTGGCGAAGTCCTGCCCGCGGGGGACGATGTCGCCGGGCGGCGCCAGGGGCGCGGCCCGGTTGAAGGCAGCCAGTGCCTCAGCGTCGTCTAGTGCCATGCCCTCCGGTCGCTCCAGAAACATGAAGTGCCGCAGCGCTTGCCCGCCGAACGGCAGCAGCGCCAGGTGCACCCCGGCCGGGTAGTGACTGGCCGGCTGCGGGAAGTTCGGCCTGGTCAGGTGCGGCGCGGCGCCGATGGCGGACAGCAGGTTCTGCACCAGGGCCAGGTGCAGCATCTCCTGCGCGGCGATGTGCATGATCTGCCTGCGCCAGCGCTGCGCGGCGGCGGCCTCGGACTCGGTCAGCCCCTCGGCCGCCGACTGCTTCAGCGAGAACGCCGCGAACAGGTACTGCGCCATGATGCCGTGCTCAAGCTCCGCCGCCTGGCACAGGATGTAGATCAGGGCCTCCCGGTGCTCGATCACGAACGGCGCTTCCGGCGGCGCCTGCCCGCCCCTGGTGGCGATCACCTGAGCCAGCCGCCCCAGCGGCCGTGCGGGGCTGCTTGACTGTTCGCTCATGTCGTAGGGCTCCATTCGTAAGATGAGCGTGCGATGAACATCGAGTTGCGTCACCTGAGGTACTTCGTCGCGGTCGCCGAAGAAGAGAGCTTCACCGCCGCGGTCCACCGTGCCCACGTCGCCCAGCAGGTGCTGAGCGCACAGGTCAGGAAGCTGGAGGATGCGGTGGGCGCCCGGCTGCTCGAGCGCAGCAACCGCGGGGTGGCCCTCACGCCGGCCGGGGCCGGCCGTGCGGGCCTTCGTCGAGTTCGTGACGAGCGTTGCGGAACCGCGCTAGCGGGATCACACGGGAACCTCCTGCGGCCGCCCGGATCCTGAGCCCGGGACTCAGTGACCATCCTTTCCCGTTCCGGTGGCATTTGACCAACACCGGTGACGGATAGCGCCACACCCCGCGGCTGTAGATCCGGCTACCGTAGCCCGCTCAGGCGGGCCGCCGGCCGATGGCGGCGGCGATGAGTGCGTCGGCGGTGTGGTCAGAGAAATGCATCTTTCGGTTATCGCCGGTATTTTCTCGCCAGCTAATCCCTCATGTGTTCATCGTGCGCCTTCTCGGCGCTTTGGGGGACGGAGACGATGATTGACGAATTTGAGAATTTAGCGCAAATGACGGCTAATGTCCGGGTATCGGCGATGGTACTTCTGCATACTCCCCTGAATTCCACATATCACGCAGTTCACAACCAATCGAGCAGAAGGCAGCAATATGTTCGCTTCATCCGCACAGTCCGGCACTGGCCGGCCGGTCAGCCGCACAGATTTCATGGTCATGGCGACCGGGATCGTCATGTTCTTCCTGAGCTTTGCCCCGTGGGAGGGCCTGAGCGCCCCCACTCTCAGTGGCCTTGGTCTCGACGCTCCCATCGGCCCGGCACAGAACTTCAATGCCTGGGACGCGGCATTCTCAGCCTGGCTTCCGTGCCTGGTCTGCCTGGCGATCGCAATCGGGGTCGCTGCCCACGACTTCGCCCGTATCGAGGTACCCGGGATCGCCGGGACCCGGCCGCGGTGGCTGCTCCGGATAGTGTCGGCAGTGAGCTTTCTATTGCTCACGATCCGCATGCTAACCCTCGCCGCTCAGCACAACGCGGATGTCGGCCAGGCCCGGTGGGGCGTTTACATCGCCTTTATCGTCGCGGCCGTGCAACTCGTGTACGTATTCGGGCGAGCCAAGCAGATCGGCGTCCCGCCGGTCCAGTCCGGTGGTTCACCGCTTGGGCCAGACCGCGGGCGGGTCGAGTAGCGGACGCTTTCTACCGCTGCTGCTCGGTGGGGCGGATCAGCATCTCGTTGACCGCGACGTGCCGCGGGCGCGTGACGACGTAGGAGATGGCGTCGGCGATATCGCCGGCGTCCATGCGCTGGCCGAACTGGCCGCGAATGCTCTCCAGCACCTCGGGCCGGTTGTGGCTGGCCAGCTCGGTGGCGGTGGCGCCCGGCTCGATCAGCGAGACCCGGACGTACTGCCCGGCCAGTTCCTGGCGCAGCGACTCGCTGAACGCGCCCACGCCGAACTTGGTCAGCGCGTAGACGCTGTTGCCGACGCGCGCGAACCGCCCGGCTACCGAGCTGATGTTCACCATGTCCGCGACCTGCCGCGGGCCGTCCGCCGCGGCCCGCCGCAGGTGCGGCAGGGCGGCGTGGGCGCAGTACAGCAGGCCGAGCACGTTGAGGTCGACCATCCGCTGCCACTCCTCGAGCGGCGCCTCCGCGGCCGGGCCGAGCAGCATGACCCCGGCGTTGTTGATCAGGGTGTCCAGCCGGCCGAGTTCCGCGACCGTGCGCTCCACCGCGGACGCGGCCTGTTCCTGGTCGGTGACGTCGCACTCGAGCACGAGCGCGGTCCCTCCGCGCTCCTTGATTCCGGCGGCCAGCTCCTCCAGCTGAGCCCGCCGCCGCGCGGCCAGCGCCACCGCGGCGCCCTGCGCCGCCAGCGCGTCCGCCGCGGCCGCGCCGATGCCACTGGATGCCCCCGTAACCAGCGCGACCGTACCCCGCAGGACTGGCTCCACGTGCCACTCTCCCCTCTCATGGCTACCTCACTGGCCCGCCGCCTTCGCCTGCAGCTCGGCGATCTGCTTGCGGGCCGCTGCTACAAGTTCATCATTGGTGTTCGCGTGACCACCGAGCCCCCACCCTCCTGGCACGGCCTCGGTCAGCAGCACCCAGGTGCGGTCGGCGAGCTCCGGGTCCTGCGCGGCATCCGCGATCATGCTGGTGAACTGGCTCACCACCGCGATCTGCTTGTCGCGATCGAGCGCGCCCGCGTTGGTCAGCACCTGAACGCGGACGTAGTTGGAAGCGCCGTCCACGTTGGATAGGTCGCCGGCGGGCAGTTCGTGGACGAAGGCGGCGGTGTTCCCGCGGAACATCGGAATGTCGGGGACCTCCTCGATAGCCCGCAAGGTCGCCGCGAGACTCATGGCGAGCTGGTGCTTGTCGGGGAATGTCCCGGCCGTGGCGTACACGTCGATCATGGGCATTGCTTAATCCCTCCGTTGTCGGGTCGACTGCCAGGCTCGACGGCGAAGATCCCGGGCCTGCTCGTGATCAGGTGACTGGTTTGATGCTGGCGGGATCGCCAGACGGGCGGTATCGGCAATTTGACTGCACTTGCCGTGGGCGGCGATGCAGTCAAGGTGCGGATACTTCGCCGCCTATATTGGCGGGGTGAATGCTGAAGTCGCCTCATGACCGGCGAGGACGCGGTCCTGGTGGGACGGGAAGGGGAACTGTCGCGGCTGAGGGGCCTGGTGGCCCCGCCGTATAAGCAAAGCCGGGCGCTGCTGGTCCTTGGCGACCCTGGCATGGGCAAGACCGTCCTGCTGGCCGACGCTGCGCGGGAAGCCAGGCGGGCCGGGATGCGGGTCCTGGCGGCGGCCGGCCGGGAGTCGGAGCAGGATCTGGCGTTCGCCGGACTTCACCAGCTGCTGCGCCCGGTGCTTGACCGCATGGCCTGCCTCCCGGCCCGGCAGGCAGGCGCGCTGCGCGGTGCCTTCTGGATGTCCGACGATCCCGTGCGGCCCGACGCGCTGCTGACCGGGATCGCCGTGCTCACCTTGCTTTCCTGCCTGTCGGACGACGAGCCGCTGCTGGTGGCCATCGACGATGCGCAGTGGCTGGATCGCGCCTCGCTGGATGCGCTGGCCTTCACGGCCCGCCGCCTTGAATCAGAACGGCTCGTGCTGCTGGTCAGCGCGCGCGGGAACGTCGCGCCGGCGGGCTTCGGCCAGGACTTCCCCGAGCTGCTGCTGGAGCCGCTGGGCGGTTCGGATGCCAGCCGGCTGCTCGATGCCCAGCCGCACCCTCCGCGCGGCCGGGCCCGGGAGCAGGTGGTCGCCCAGGCGGCCGGCAACCCGATGGCGCTGATTGAGCTGTCGAAAGCGATCGCGGCTGACCCGGCCGCCGGCCGAACCTGGGCCGCCGAGCCGCTCCCGCTGACCGACCGACTTACGGCCATCATGGCGGCCCAGTTCGCTGACCTCCCCGGGCCCACGAGGGCCGCTTTGCTGCTCGCCGCGGTCGCCGACAGCCCGGACCTGACCGCGGCGGTCGTACCCGGCCTGGCGGCCGACTCGCTGGCCCCGGCCGAGACGGCGGGCCTGATAAGGGTGGGGAGATCGGGACCGCAGTTCAGCCACCCGCTAGTCCGGGCGGCGGTCTACCACGCCGTCCCGTTCGCCGAGCGAGCCGCGGCGCACCTGCGGATCGCCGACGCGCTCCGCGACGAGCCCGATCGCCGCGCCTGGCACTTGGCCGCGGCCGCCCTGGAACCCGACGAGCGCGTGGCATCGCTACTAGAGGACTCGGCGGCCCAGGCGCAGCGACGCGGCGGCGCGGCCGCCGCCGCGCGCGCCCTGGAACGCGCGGCCGAGCTCAGCCCAAGCGAGCACGACCAGGCGCGGCGCCTGCTGGCCGCCGAGGCGCTCGCCCTGGCCGCCGGCCAGGCCGACTGGGTGCAGGAACTGGCTACCCGGGTGCTGTCGGCAACACCGGACCCGGAACTGCGGATCACCGCCCGGCTCCATCTCGGCTGGGCGCTCGTCTGGTCCAACCGGCACGCCGACGCGCTGGCCACGCTCATCTCCGTCGCTGAGGAAGCATCAGCCTGGCGGCCGGCCGTCGCCTGGGACGCCATCGGGACGGCCGCCACAGTCGCTTACCAGTCCGGGATCCCGGCCGGCCGCGAGGCCGTGCTTGGCACCCTCAGTCTCCTGGAAGTGCCGACACCGCCGCCGCCGGATTGGCCGGCCGGTCACGCCGAGCTGCAACGGGTCTGGATCAGAGCCTGCACCGGCCCGTTCGGGAAAAGACGGGACACCGTCGCGGACCTGCACCGCGTAGCCGCCGGGCCAGTCGCCAACCTGGCCAGGACCGGCGTGGCGGCCTGGCTCCTCGACGAGACCGAACTCGCGGTCAGAATACTGCGCGAAGCCCTCAGCCAGCTGCGCGCCCCCGGCGTCCGGGGCAACAGCGCGGCCGCGCTGTCCGCGCTGCAGTGGGCCTGCGTCGACAGCGGCCGGTGGGACGAGGCACTCGCCACGGCCCGCGAGGCGGCCGACATCGCCACCGCCTACAAGATGGAAACAGTGGCCGCCATCGCCGACCTCACCACGGCCACCGTGCTCGTCCTGCGCGGCCAGCACGACCAGGCACGGCCCCTGCTGGCCGGCGCGCTTCCCGTCGTCGGCGCGGACGAGTACCGCTCGGTCGCCGCGCGGGCGCGGCACGCCGCGGGCATCGCAGCCCTAGCGGAAGGAAACTACATCACCGCCTACGCCGAGCTCAGTCACCTCTTCGGACCCGACGGCCGGCCGCTGCACCAGCACGTCCCGTACCTTGCCATCGCCGACCTCGCCGCCGCCGCGGTGCGCGCCGAGCGCCAACTAGAGGCCCGGACGCTCATCGAGAACGCACTTGCCCACGCGGACCCGGCACCGGGCGCGCGACTGGATCAACTGGCCGCCCGCGCCCGCGGGCTGCTCGCCGAGCCGGCCGACGCCGAGGCTTCCTTCACCCGGGGCCTGGCAGACCCCGTCGGGGAAGGCTGGCCGTTCGAGCGAGCCCAACTGCTGCTCGACTACGGGGAATGGCTGCGGCGCCAACGGCGGATCAACGACGCCAAGCCTGTCCTCGGCAGCGCCCTGGAGACGCTTCGCCGCCTTGGCGCCGCCCCGTGGACCCGGCGCGCGGAAACCGAACTGCGGGCCTGCGGGGTGATCACGCAAGCCGCTCCCGCCGCGCCGGACGCGCTCGCCGGGCTGACCGCGCAGCAGCGCGAGATCGTCGTCCTCGCGGGCCGCGGCCTGACCAACGGCGAGATCGCCGACCGCCTGTTCCTGTCCCCCCGCACGGTTGCCTCGCACCTGTACCGCGCCTATCCCAAGCTCGGCATCGCCGGCCGTCACCAGCTCCGCGACCTTACCGACCACGCCGCCGCGGTCCAGCCGTAAGCAACGCCGCCGCCGGGGTGACCGTCTTCCGCGCGCCGGCGCGGCCGGGTGCAGTCAGTTTGCGGATACCACCCGCGCGGAGTCCGTTGCGACGATCGGGGCATGACGACAATGAACGCCAGCACCGCCCAGACGGCTTCGCCGATCAGCACTTACTTCAAAGTCTGCGACGGGGTGCGGGTGCGGTTCGCCGATACCAGGGCAGAATCGGACGTCACCATGTTGCTGCTGGCGCCGTGGCCGGAAAGCCTGTGGGCCTACCGCCGCATCTGGGACCGCGTTTCTGCGGCCGGGCGGGTGGTCGCTATCGACCTGCCGGGATTCGGCCACTCCGACGGACGCCCGGAGCTGATCGCCCCCGACGCCGCGGGAGAGTTCCTGGCCCGTCTGATCGACGAGTGGGGCCTCGGAGCCCCCCACGTCGTCGGCCCCGACGTCGGCACGGCCGCTGCGCTCTTCCTCGCCGCCAAGGAACCGGAGCACGTCACGAGCCTGACCATTGGCGGCGGCGCGGTTCGTTTCCCGATCGAAGCGGGCGGGGCGCTCAAGGACGTCATCGAAGCGCCGGGCCTGGACGTCGTGCGTGCCCTGGACGCCAGGACCAACATCGGGTACGCGGTCGAGCCCGTCGCCGGGCGCGACAACGAGCCGGATGTTCACGAGGATTACGTCAGCGCTTACGACCTCGGGCGGTTCGCGGAATCGGCCCGGTTCGTACGACACTACCCCGAGCAGAACCCGGTCCTGCGTGACCTCCTGCCAACGATCACCGCGCCGACCCAGATCCTGGCCGGGCGCGACGATGACATCGTGCCGTGGTCGAACAACCAGTACCTCCACGACCTCATCCGCCACAGCGAGATCCATCCTCTCGACGCGGGCCACTTCGCCTGGGAGCAAGCAGCCGGGGAATACGGCCGCCTCGTCGTCGACTGGGTCGGCGGCGGGTACCGGCGCCTCGCGGCGGGCTAATCGCCGAGAACCGCATGCTGTACGTCACGGTGGGCCGGGAGAACAGCGGTGACATCCGGATCTACTACGAGGACCACGGGGGTGGCGCGCCTGTCGTCCTCGTCCATGGTTATCTGGCCGACGGGCACTCCTGGGAGAAGCAGGAAGCGGCGCTGCTCGCCGCCGGGTACCGGGTCATCAGCTATGACCGGCGGGGCGGCGGTGCCTCAAGTCGCCCGGCCGTGGGCTACGACTACGACACGCTCGCCAGCGACCTGAACACGTTGCTTGAGGAGCTTGACCTGAGGGACGCGGCACTCGTCGGCAGCGGCTCGGGCACTGGCGAA
>Ga0102924_1002080_pt1 | contig 22275 bp, 21 predicted proteins | sample PaiPotPPM11metaG_FD_80116 | JGI IMG/M metagenome (GOLD analysis project Ga0102924, IMG submission 80116) | Iron sulfur acid spring bacterial and archeal communities from Banff, Canada, to study Microbial Dark Matter (Phase II) - Paint Pots PPM... ...
AGTTTGGCCTCATACCGTTCGTGATGTTCCTAATCGCCCCGGCCATCTTCGCCGGGCAGCGTGAACGCAAGCTACTGCTCGCCACGCTCGTCGGAGTGGGCGGCTATCTCGGGTTCACCGCCATCTTCGAGTCACTCGGGCCGCACAGCCTCGTCTTCCCGCGCTACATCCTCAACGCCGACCAAGGCCTGCCCTACGAACGTGCCGGCGGACCCTTTCAGGCTGTCATCGCCGAGGGATTCGCGACCTTTGCCTGCACCGTCGCCGCCGTCATGGCATTCTTCCAATGGAGCGGCGAACGCAAGCGGTACATTGCTGCCGTTGTCGCTGTGGCCTGCGTCATGGGCTGCCTGCTGACGCTCGAGCGTGGCGTGTGGATCGCGGTGGTTGCCGCTTCGTTGATAACGGCGCTCACCACACGCCGCGGCCGTCGTCGAGTCGCAATCGGCGTGCTCGCCTGCGTGATAGCGCTCGGTGGCGCACTCGCTCTCTCCCCCTCGCTCGCGCATCGCATCTCGAACCGCACCGGCGATCAGGCAACGGTATGGGACCGTCAGAACGAGATCTCTGCGGGGTTGCGAATGGTCGCCGCCAGGCCGCTGCTGGGCTTCGGCTGGGGCACCTACACGACCAACAGCCTCCAATACTTCCGTCAGGCCGCCGACTATCCGATGGAAGGCTACTCGCTGAGCACCTACCAAGCCGCCGGGAAACTCTTGCCGCTCCATGAGACCTACCTCGCCTACGCGGTTGAACTCGGTCTGATCGGCGCGCTGCTGTGGCTGAGCTCGCTGGCGTGGGCTGTAGGGGAGGCTCTGTTCAGCCGCGGACCGGCCTATCTGCGGCCGTGGCGCTTTGGTCTGCTTGCCCTCGCCGTGTGCTTTTTGGTGATCGGCGCCTTCAATCCATATCAGGCGCCGTTCCCGGTGCTGCTGCTATGGGTGTGGGCCGGCGTGGCGCTGGGGCGCGTCCCGTCGCCGGCCATCGAACCCGTGCGGAGCATGGCGCGCAAGCGGGGAGCCATCGCATGGAGCTCCGCATGAAACAGCGTGGGGCTCTACCCAGCTTCTTCATCATCGGCGCGCCGAAGACTGGCACGACGAGCTTTCACTACTACCTCGAACAGCATCCGCAGATCCAGATGTCACACGTCAAGGAGCCTGGATTCTTCGCGCCATCTCCCAATCCTCTCAACGTCCGCCGAAGCATCAATCGCCGCGACGTCTACGAACGGCTCTTCGACCCCAGCGTCGCGGTGCGGGGAGAGGCGTCGACCGCCTATACCGAATACCCGTTCCGCCAGCGTGTTCCAGAGAGAATCAAGGATCTCGTCCCCGATGCGAAGTTCATCTACCTCGTGCGCGATCCGGTCGCTCGCACGCTGTCCCACTATCACCATCACGTGGCCAGCGAGGGCGAGCGCAGATCGCTTGCGGAGGTGTTCGGTGACCTGTCCGATCCTCGTTCGCCATGTATCTGCGCGAGCCTCTACGCATTGCAACTCGAACTTTTCCTGCGCAGCTTCTCCCAGGGCCGCGTGCTGGTGGTCGATCAAGCCCAACTGTTCGCCGACAGGCGGCCGACCCTGCGCAAGGTCTTTGGTTTCCTCGAGGTCGATCAGGCATTCGACTCACCTCGGTTTGACACGGAATTCCTCAAGAGCACCGAGCGTCGCACGTACCCGCCGGGACTTGCGCGCTTCGTCGGGTCAACCGTGCGCCCGAGCACGCGCTGGCTGCCTCAGCGTGTCCGACGTGCTCTGCGCCTATCGATGGAAAGGCTGCTGCTTCCTCCGCTCGATATGGCCAAGCTCGATGCCGGGCTGCAATCCCGCCTGATGGACTTCTATGCTGGAGAGGTCCAGCGCCTACGGGAGCTCACCGGCGAGACGTTCTCGACTTGGAGTATTTGACCGAGATGGCCGTATATGGGAGATATGCCCAGCGGATGCTCGCGGAGTCTGGCGGGCTGCGCCTGAGCGCCTCAGAGCCCGACGTCCATGGTGCTCTGCAGGCGCGTCTGGATGACCTGCTCGGGCATCTCGAGACCGTGCAACTGCTCGACGCGGGCTGCGGAAAGCACTGCGCCGTGCCGGTCGCGCGCGACTGCCACGTCGTCGGCGTCGATGTGAGCGAAGAGCAGCTGGCGAGGAATCCCGCGATCGACGAGGCGATCGTCGGCGACCTGCAGACGTGTCAGCTGGGCCAGTCGCGCTTCGATGCCGTGATCTGCTGGAACGTGCTGGAGCACTTGGACGATCCCAACAAGGCGCTGATGAACTTCAAGTCCGCGCTCAAGCCCGGAGGAGTGATCGTCATAGGGGTACCTCATGTGCTGAGCGTCAAGGGCTTGGTCACGCGCCTTACGCCGCTGTGGTTTCACGGATGGGTCTGGCGTCACCTGCTCGACGGCACCCCACCCAGCGAGCGCTTTCCAACCGTCATGTCGAGGTCCATTTCCCCCAAGCGTCTGCGCGAGTTCGCACGGGCAAACGGCTTTGCGGTGGAGCTCCTGCGCGAGTATGAGGGCTGGCCGCAGAAGAAGCTAAGAGGTCGACTCGGGTTGACCGGCAGGGCGTTTCGGGCGATCCAGACCCTGGTCGGCATGCTGTCCCTCGGGAGCGTAACCTGCGCAGCCACCGACGTCGTCGTCGTCCTGCGAAACGACCGGTAGATACGGCCCGGTCGTCCCAGCCCGCGATGCCCGCTCGGCCAGCCAGGAACATCTGCCGCGCAGCCGCCATCGTGCTCGCAGCCGGACTGGGCGGCTGGGTGGCGGGCTGTGGCGCAGGCACCTCGCATCCGATCGGGCTGTCGCTGGCCCGCTTGCATGCCGCCGGTGACGGTCTCGGCTCGCTGGCGCCTTCCGCGAGCCCTTTCCGCTTCTTTTCGCCGTCCAGTTTCTGGAACCAGGCACTGCCCGTCGACGCGACCGTGGACCCGAGCTCAGCGGCCCTGGTGAAAGCGTTCGACGAAACGATCGCGACCGAGGAGCAATCCGATCACGGCCCCTGGATCAATACGAGCTCCTACAGCCTGCCTCTCTACACCGTGCCAGCCAGTCAGCCCCTCGTGCAGGTCAAGCTCAAGGATCACTCTCCCGAACCGGCTCTGTCGGCGGCGTGGAGCGAGGTGCCGCTGCCACCCACTGCCAAACCAGCGGCAGGCACCGATGGCATCCTCATACTCTGGCAGCCGAGCACCGATCGCCTATGGGATTTCTGGCGTCTCGTACACAGCGCCCAAGGGTGGCGCGCGTCATGGGGCGGGGCAATGCGTGATGTGCAATCCAACCTGGGCGTCTACGGGCCCAATGCGTGGCCTGGCGCCCAGTCCTGGTGGGGAGCGTCCGCCTCCTCGCTTGCAGTCGTCGGCGGGGTGATCTCGCTCGAAGATCTCGAATTGGGACAGATCAACCACGCGCTGGCCATCGCGATCCCGAACGCCCGTGCGGGCGTCTACTCCTCGCCTGCACAGCGCAGCGACGGCAAGGCCGCCAGCCCGCTCTCGCTGCCCGAGGGGGCCCATTTGAGGCTGAATCCCAAGCTCGATCTGGCGGCGCTGCACCTCCCTCGCCTGACGATGATGCTCGCACAAGCAGCTCAGCGCTATGGCATCATCGTCACGGACTCGGCCGCGGACGTGGCGTTGGTCGCACAGGATCCAACTACGACGGGCACCGACCCCTATCTGGGCCGCGCCGGCTACTTCGAAGGCATGCGCCCCGACCAGATCCTCGCCTCGTTCCCATGGAGCGACCTCGAGCTGCTCAAGATGGAACTGCATCGGCTGCGCACGGCGCGGCAAGCCCCTACGTCAGCGCAACCGTAGATGAGAGCCCCCCTCAGTGGCCGAGCCGACGGCGAGCAGCGACTGATATTGCTCAGCGCCGGTACGGAGGCTCGTAGACAGACGGCACGAGCACGCATGACCGAGCTCGCGCAGACGGTGGACTGGTCCCTGGTCATAAGGCTGCTGAGCGGCAACCGGCTGCTAGCTCTCATAGGCCCCCGGCTTGTCGAGCTCGCGCCCACTCACAGCGCCGACGACTTTGAGCAGGCAACCGCGCGGGCGCTGGATGCCAGCCGCCGACATGGCGCATTTCTGCAGATGGTCACTCAGTACGTGAGCGCGGCGTTGACTAAGGCAGGAATCACCTGCACGGCGCTGAAGGGACCTGGGCTGAGCGAAGCCCTCTACGGCGATCCCGGGCGGCGCGCATCGAGTGATATCGATCTGCTCGTGGCACCGGAGCAGTTGCGCGACGCCGTGGCAGTTGCTTGCACACTGGGATATCGATCTCCCACTGATCACGTCGACGACCGTGGCCTGCCGCTCTTGCACTTCACACTCGTTCACGAACACGGCCAGCTTCCGCCAGTCGAGCTGCACTGGCGAATCCATTGGTATGAGCAGAGCTTTGCCCAGAAGCGACTACTGGCACCCGGATGCGATCTTGCCGATGGATGGCGGCCCGCCCCGATCGACGCACTGGCTGCCCTGTTGCTGTACTACGCCAGAGACGGCTTCATCGATCTGCGCCATGCCACCGATATCGGCGCCTGCTGGGATGGCTTTGGCGCCGGGCTGCAGCCGGGTGCGCTCGACAGCTTGATCTGCGGCTACCCGGCGCTCGCCGACGTGCTCGTCGCCGCTGCGACGGTCGCCGAGAAGACCGTTGGTCTGCCGCTCGACCGTCTTAGCAAACGCGAGATCGCGCTGACCAAGCGCAGCCGGATCGCCGTCCGGCTGGCTGGCCATCGCTCGCCCGTCAGCCAGTCGCAGCTGTATGCCGATATGAGCCTGATCGACGGCCTGCTCGCGCCGCGGGGAGACTTCTGGGCGTTCGTAAAGCGCCAGGTGATCCCGCCTAACTCCATGCATCGCCAAGGAGCGAGCGCAGATCTGGGTCACAGCGTTCGCGTTCTGGCTCGTTACGGGCTGGCGATGACCCGTCTGTTGCGTGCGCCGACGAGCGTGCCTCCGAGATAGCCGTTGCGCAATTTGCAAGACGCCGTAAACGTTGATGTCGTGCGAGCGTGGTAATCATGGCCCTGAGGTCTCTATCTGCGACATCCGTTGTCCCGCGACCGTTTCGCGCCCGTGCCAGCACCGCATCGGCGGACACAGGGGTGACCGCCAACGGCGCCGACGCAAGCGATCCGAAGGCCGCGTCCACGCTGCACATCGCCTATCTCTGCTCACTGTATCCAGCCGTTTCGCACACCTTCGTACTGAGGGAGGTCAATGCGTTGCGCGAGCTGGGAATCGCAATCGATACCTTTTCAATTCACCGCGCCACTTCCGACCAGCTGCTGGCACAGGCCGACCGCGTCGCCTTCGCTTCCACGGCGACCATCCTTCCGCCGCGCTGGGCAGCTCTCCTTGCGGCACACGCACGCCTCGCGACGCGCGCGCCGCTGGTCTACATATCGACCCTCCTAACGGCACTGGGACTGGCCAGCGCCGGCCTGCGTGGCAGGCTGTGGCAGGTCTTCTACTTCGCTGAGGCAGTCATGCTGTGGGCGGAGTGCCAGCGTCGTGGCATCCGCCACATCCACGTGCACATGGGCAACGTCGCCGCTGATGCGGCGCTGCTTGCCAGCGAGGTCGGCTCGCGCGTGGAACCGTCGCAGCCATGGTCGTGGAGCTTTACGCTTCATGGGCCAGACGAGTTCTTTGACGTAAGTCGCTTCCGGCTAGCCGAGAAGGTGCGCCGCGCCCGGATTGTCGTATGCATCAGCGATTTCACCCGTAGCCAGCTGATGACGCTGAGCGACCCCGAGCTGTGGCACAAGTTGCACGTCATCCACGTCGGCATCCCGATCGAGCAGTTCACCCGCTCTCGTCCGGAGGCCCGCAATCACAACGACTCGACCATCCTGTGCGTCGGGCGCCTAGTGCCCCAGAAGGGTCAGGCTATTCTCCTCGAAGCCGCATCGCTGTTGGCCCAACGGGGACGCCAGGTCAAGCTGATCCTCGCCGGAGACGGCCCAACCCGGCCTGCGCTCGAGCGCCTGGCCGAGCGGCTCGGGCTTGCATCGCAGGTTCACTTTGCGGGAGCGGTCGGCCAAGAAGAGCTTCACGCTTTGTACGCCGGGGCGTCGATCTTCTGCCTGGCCAGCTTCGCCGAGGGCGTGCCAACGGTACTGATGGAGGCGATGGCAATGGAGTTGCCCGTCATCAGCACCCGGATCACAGGCGTACCCGAGCTCATCGACGACGGTCGCAACGGGCTGCTGGTGACACCCGGACGCGCCGACCAACTCGCCGACGCCCTCGAGCGGCTGCTGTGCGATCCAGCGTTCGCCGGAGGGCTGGGGGAGGCGGCAAGAGAGACAGTCCTGCAAGAATTCAACACCAAGCGCTCCGCCGAGCAGCTCAACCTGCTCTTTCAGGAACAACTCACCCCACGGCGCGCTCGCCAACGTCGGCCCGAACCAACCGTGCTGTGACCACTCTGTTCGTTAGCAGCGTTGGCGGGCATCTGGCGGAGCTGCAGCACCTGGTACCTCGCTTTGCCGGCATCGATCGAGAGCGGCTGTGGGTGACGTTCGACACACCTCAGAGTCGCTCGATGCTCAAGGACGAGAACGTCGTCTACGTCGATTACACACGCGCGCGGGACTTCAAGAGGGTGCTGCGCCACTCGCGCGTGGCTTGGCGTATGTTCAAAGGGCGCCATTCGTTCTCGGCGGTCGTTAGCACCGGCTCCGGCATCGCGCTCTCGTTTCTCCCGATTGGAAGGCTGCGGGGAGCCAGCTGTCATTACATCGAGTCGGCTACACGCAGCGTCGGTCCCTCCATGACCGGCAGCCTCCTGGCGCGAATCCCAGGAATTCAACTTTATTCCCAATACGAGAGCTGGGCCCGACCCCCGTGGAAATATGCGGGCTCTGTCCTTGACGCGTTCGTGTCCGGACCGCGTGTGAGCCACGACATGATCCAGCGCGTAGTAGTCACGCTGGGCACGATGGAGGACTATGAGTTCCGCCGGCTGATCGAGCGTGCCTACAAGGTCCTCCCCGAGAACGCGGAGGTGTTGTGGCAGGTCGGCTGCACCGACGTCTCGGATTTGCCGATAGTCGCGCATCGCCTGCTACCGGCCCCGCAGTTGCGAGAAGCGATCGAGGCGGCCGACGTTGTCATCGCCCACGCTGGCTGCGGCTCGTCCCTGGGCGCTCTGGAAGCCGGCAAAATGCCTGTGCTGGTCCCGCGACGCAAGGACCTCGGTGAGAACATCGACGACCACCAGGCGCTCATCGCCGCGGAGCTGGCCCGGCGACAACTGGCGGTCGTGCGCTCTGTCGAGGACCTGAGCGCCGAGGCTCTGTATATGGCCGCACGCTCGTCCGTGCGCACGACAGCTCAACAGGCCACGCTGTTCCAGCTAGATCACTGAGTGCCGCCCCGCTCCCGGTCAGGCGGCGCCGCGACGGCAGAGCAACACCCATGGCGTCTTCGCCAGGATCGACAGATACAGCCACACCGATCGGCGTTCCACCCAGAGCAAATCCAACTCGACCATCTCCCGATACGTGCGCTCGTTGCGACCATTGACCTGCCACAGCCCAGTCATGCCTGGCTTGACGGCAAATCGCCTGTCGAAACCAGGAGGGTAGAGCTCGGCCTCATATGGAATCACTGGCCTGGGGCCAACAAGTGACATCTGCCCTCGCAGAACATCAAGGATCTGGGGCAACTCGTCGAGACTGCTCTTTCGTAGAAAGCGTCCTACCCGCGTGACGCGGTCGTCGGCTGCCAACTTGTAGAGATCTCGTCCGTCCGCGCCGGCGTGGCCCTTCTCTTCGCCGGAGATCAGTTGCTGCACATACTCCCGATGCACGCTCTCATCGGCGTCCGCCGTCATCGTTCGAAACTTATGCACCCTGAACAGTCGCTTATCGCGTCCGAGGCGCTGTTGGCGGAAAATCGCCGGACCGCCTCCCTCCAAGCGAATCGCGACGCCGACCACCAACAGCAACGGGGCGCAACCGATGAGCCCGATACCTGCGATCAATACGTCTAGAACTCGATAGACCCCGAGTGTGACAGCCCCTGCAGGCTTGCCCTTTTCCTCCTTGAAAGCGAGAGTGGCCATATTCCTTGGCAGGTTCAGCTTGACAACGTGGCCACTTGTGATCGACGCTTTCTCGGACTACGCCGGAGAGCTCGCGCTATGCGTTCAATCTGCTCCCAACTCAGTGATGGAAACATTGGTAGTGACAATATTTCCCTGGCCAGCACGGTGGCCCCCGGTGCCAGATCGAATCCATCAGGGCGACGATAGACGTCTGAGCGATGAATGGGTATCGGATAGTGAATCCCAGTCGCGACCCCCTGATCCGCGAGGAATTGCCTGACGGCATCTCTCTGCGAAGTGCGGATGACGAATTGATGGTAGACATGATCGCCATCTCGATCCGCCTCTGGCGGGGTGATCAGGTGCGCGACGTCGAGCAGTGCCTCACGCAGGCCACTGGCCGCGCGGCGCCGTGCGTCGTTGCGCTCGTCAAGATGCCGCAACTTTACGTTCAGGATCGCTGCCTGGATGGCATCGAGACGGGCCGTCGTCCCGAGCATCTGGTGGTGGTAGCGCGGATGCTCTCCGTGTGAGCGCAGCAACCTTACGCGCTCAGCGATCTCCCAGTGTGGTGTCACGAGCATACCGGCGTCCCCCCACGCTCCTATGTTCTTTGCGGGGTAAAACGAGAACGTGCCAGCGTGGCCGATGGTGCCAACTCTTTGCCCGCGATAGCGTGCGCCGTGGGCCTGCGCGGCGTCCTCGATCACGAGCAGATCCCTATCTTGGGCAAACTCCATGATGGGTGCCATGTTCACTGTGCGCCCGAACAGGTGCACCGGAATCACGCAGCGCACGGTCTGTGTGAGCGCCTGTTCCAGGGTCCTCACGGTTACTAGCTGCGTGTGAGGATCCACGTCTACGAAGCGAGGACGCGCCCCCACAAGGCTGACTGCCTCCGCAGTAGCTATGAACGAATTGGCCGGAACTAGAACCTCCTGACCGGGCCCAATCCCGAAGGCCCGCAAGGCCATCACGAGCGCCTCGGTGCCCGACGACACGCCGACCGCGTAGGGCGCCTCGCACCACGCGGCGTAATCGGACTCGAACTTCTCGACCGCCTCACCTCCGATAAAGGCTCCTGCCTTGGCGACGGCTTCAACCGCAGCGATGAGTTCACAGAACAGTTCTGGATCAGCGTGATCCATGACCGTGAGCGGAATATCCGTCGTCATCGTACGCATCAGGCTGTGGCTGAAGCCGAGATGTCACTCTTGTCCAGCGGCTCTCCGCCGAGCGCCAGAATGCCCATCCCGAGGCCGCGCTCAGAATTGACGATCAGATCGACGGCCTCGTTGCGCGAGCGTACGCCGAGCTTGCCGAATGCCGACGATAGGTGGCTCTTGACCGTACTTTCCGCCAAGAACAGACGCGCAGCAATCTGGCTGTTCATGTAGCCCATCACGACCAGTCCAAGAATCTGCTTCTCGCGCGTGGAGAGCGCCGGGGGTTCGATCTGTCGCCAGTGTCGCCGCGGCACACAGATCTGACCGACCCGAACGGCACGCAGGCAGGGACCGAGATTGTTAGCGATCTCGTCATAGGTGACGATGCCGGCGACTCCCGACACAAGCGCCGCTCGAACCTCCCAGCGCTGGATGCTCTCGTAGATCATGACGACGCGGCTATCGCCCGCTTGCTTGGCCAGCAACTGACTCAGCCCGGGTACGGCGGAGATGGCGGCATCCCGCATCCACACCACGATCGCTACTGGACCATCGACATCCCGCAGGTCCTTGGTTGCTCGGCGGCAGTCGATCGGCTGGGGCGCAAAGCCATTTTTTACGAGAACATCAGAGATCGTCTCCTCAGGACCCCCGTTTGCGACGAGGCCGACTGCCACTTGATGCCGCTCGGTTGGCATGCATGAACAACGCCACGGGTTTGGTCAGACTTGCAAGGTCGCCTGCAACGCTTCGGAGAAGAGGAGCTGTCGTTCCGGCCACAAAAGCACAACAGCCGCCTCATGGCGACTGAAGGCACAACATAAGTTGATTTTGTGAGACTCCGTAGATGCCGCTAGTCCTACCGCGGAGAATGACAGCCAACGGCGTTGCTGGGTCCGACGCCGTAGCCACCTACGGTCCCCGGGTAGCCCAGGTCACCACCACCGCCGCCGAGACACGATGCGGTCAGGTCCTGCAGATCGCCATAGTCCACGACCTTGGGCGTCTCATACGTCTGAGATGTGATCTGATCATCCATGTGAACTGTCCTTATCATTTGACATCTGCCCGCCGGTCGCGGAACAGCTGATCCACGTGCTCTAGCGTAGAGGAACTGCTTCCCCGGTCAAGATGGAAAAAGGTAGGACCCCCTCCTGCTATGCGACGCGAATGCTGATGCGCCCAGGACTGGGCTCCAGATCGCCGAGCGCCAGCTCGTCGACCGACGTCGCCTGGGCTCGCAGCCAGCACTCGGCCGTCACGAGCCGCCATACCTGATGCATCCACCGATGCGGCTCGGGTCGCTCGCGGGCATTCGAGTCGAACAGGGCGCGCTGCAAGCTGTATGGATCCGCATAGGCCCGCAGCTCCGATCGTGGATCGGTGAGAAGCCGCCGCACGGCCGCGCCGTCCGGACCACTGAGACAGTCCACGATCAGCGAGTCGAACCACGCCTTGGCAGGGCGCATGCGGACCGAGTCGGGCAGCAAGCCGACCATGCTGGCGCGCAGCAGCGGGCGGTTGCGATATCGATCGAGCGAGGCCTCTGGAGGCAGACGCAACGCCAACTCGACCAGATCCAGATCCAGCAGGGGATGGCGGGCCTCTAGCCCTGCCAGGGCTGCTCGTCGACGTTGGTGCTCGAAGATGCCGGCCTCCTCCATCCCCCGGGTTAGGCCATACGCGGTGTGCGCCCACCAACGGGGGCCGTCGAGGCGCTTCCAGGCGTGCGGATCGTCGGATTCGACCAGGTCACGAGCAGCCTCAGGGCGCATCCAATGAGGTGCCGTTCCTCGTACCATGCTGCGCCAGAGGGCACTGTGTACCCCGCCTGGTACAGCCCCCATTAGCGCCCAGTTGCCAAGCACCCGGATCACCTGGCGGCGTGCGGGTCGGTCGCCCGCACCAGGGAGCTCGAGCGCGAGCGCGAGCGCTTGGCGGGGATGCAAACTGCGCAGACGGTCCGCCAGCACGAAGACGCGTGGACCAAAGACCTCGTCGCCGCCATCGCCGCCCAGTGTGACTGTCACCCCAGCCGCAGCGGCCGCGCGCAGCAGAGGCAGTGTCCAAAAATCTCCCCAACCAAGCAGCGGCATGCCCCAAGCCTGCTGAGACTCCAGCGCACTGGCCAGCAATCCGCCTGCCCGAACCTCGGCACTTAGACCGCGCAGCCTCAGCACGTTTCGGAGCTCGTCGATCAAGTTGGCCTCGTCGACAGCCGGGTGCTCTGGGAATGTGCCCGAATAGGCAAGCACATCGCTGCGAGCCTGTGCGACGGCCACCGCCGCCACTGATGCCGAGTCCAATCCGCCGCTCATCAATATGCCGGTGACCCCTCCCAAGTCGATGCGCCGCCGCACGGCGCGGTCGAGCGCCGAGCGCACCCGCTTGGCGAGATGCGTCGGGGACGAACGCAAGGGCTCGGTGAAGCTGGGGGTCCAGTAGACCTCCTCGCGTGCTCCGTTGCGATCGAGCAGCAGGGCCGAGCCAGGGTTGAGGCGCCTGACCCCGGCATATAGCGTTGCCGCACCGGGTCGATTGCTGGCAGCGATCCAATGCGCGACACTCGCGGGATCTGGTGAGGGGCGCGCAGGCAGCAGGGCCAGCAGTTGCTTGATCTCGCTCGCGAAGCACACGCTGCCGGCTGTTCTAAAGAGATACATCGAGCGCGCCCCTAGTTGATCGCGCGCGATCAACCCCTCACCTTGGAGGCCGTCCCACACGAGCAGCGCGAAGTCACCGCGCAGCCGAGGCAACAGGCCCGGCCCCCACCGACGGTAGGCGGCCACGAGTAGCGCCTCCGGCTCGGGGTTCTGACATGCAAGCGCATTGCAGAGCTCGGGCCCGTTGTCGAGGAATCCATCGAACAAGCACAGTGGCTCGCGGGATGGGGGCGCGGGCCCACTGAAGACCAGATGAAGCGGGCCGCACTGCAGCGTCGTTGCGACCTGTGGCGCCAGAGCCCTCGTCACACGAGCCGGCTCTCCTCGCCCACGCGGATCGTAGATCCCTGCCAGCTCGCGCCTCATGCCAGCTCGTGCAGCCGTTGCGCGACAGCCTCGCCGACCTGGGAGGCATCGACCGAGGGGCCCAGCACGATTCGCTGCACCGGCCGCTGTGCAGCTAGCGCACAGATATCCAGCAAGGAACTCAGGCGCCGGGGACTTGCCAGCACGAAGTTGAACGTTGCGGCCAGCAGCGTCCTGGCATCTGCAATCGGCTCAAAGCGTGGCCGCACGGGCCCGTCTGGGCGACGATCCAGGAAGAAGAGGGCCGCCAGCGGCGCCGGGGCACCCGCAGCCTGCATGCGCACGAGCAGCTCGCGATCATTGGCGCCGACAACCTCGGCGCTCGTCAGCTGCCTGTGCGTGCGCTCAACCTCAACGCGATCCACCCCTGCCATCGGACTCCCTGGATGCCCGATCAGCTCGCCGGCCTCCCGCTCCAAGACGAGAACGTCGTCGGCGAGGAAGCCGGCCCCCAGGCGGCACAGCTCGAGCGCAACCGACGTCTTGCCTGCCCGCGAGGGTCCGACCAGTCCGATTGCCTGTCGATCGATTACGACAGCGCTCGCGTGGAAGACCTCCAGCCCTTGCAGAACCGCGGCGAACGGCAAGACCTGCGCGACCAGCAACCGTTGCCAGGCGTCCCCACCGGCGTCCTCGGGCCAGCAGCTCAGCCGGCGTCCGTCCGCGGACAGCAGGTGAACGCCGTAGTTGGGACCCGACAACAGATAGCCAGCCTCGGGGTGCACCTCGATGCGAAAGCTCAGACTCCCGTCGGGTTCGACGTGGTCACAGACCGACTCGAACCCATGGTCCTCCCCGGCAGCCGCCCGCCGAGTCATGGAACAGACGTCCAGCCCGCGCCCAGTGGGCGTAGCTGATGCTCCCCGCAGGAACGACAGCGGTACGTCGGCCCGCACGTCCAGTCCGAACACGGTGACACACGCCCGGCTCATTGGTCTGCGTCAGAGCTCGACCAGCCGGCCGAACGATCCGTCGCCCGGCGAGAGGATAGGATGACCATGGTACTCCACCCACGCGTGGGCAAGGAAGTCCGGCGCGGCGCGGGCACCGATCACGAGCTTCGCGTGCATGCCCCGACGAGCCAGCAGACGAGTGAGCACGAGCGAACGTACCAAACAGCGGGTGTCGCCAGGGACCAAGCTCAGCGTCCGCACGACGGCACGACCCATCCTGCTCGCTTCGACCAGCGTGCCTCCGGGTCCGCCAGGCGATCCAGCAGCGCCGACCTGAGAGCGAAGAGTGGCTGTCACGGAGTCGATGGGAGCGCACCGCAGCGCACGACGCACCTGCAGATAGGAGACAACGATCTCGCTGGCAAGGCGCACGCGCTCGACTGCACTCAGCGGTCGCGCTGGAAGCATCGCGCGTGACTTCTGCTCCAACCGCTCAGATTGCTGGAGAATCATCGATCTCGATCAGTCCCCGATCGAGCAACAGGTGGCAGAGCTCACACATGTCCTTCTCGACCACCGCCTGCGGCTGGTCGTAGCGCTCAGCCACCCCTGCTGCAGCATCGCGCATGCATGGTGCGTTCTCGAGCGCTTCGAGGATACTGCCGGCGGTCACGTTGAGACCGTGGTACTTGCCAGTTTGCAGGTTCAGCACGACAGTCTCTGTCGGAAAGGTCCGGTAGACGACGTGCTGGGGCACCCTGATTCTGGCTTCGAGCAACGACGTGGTATCGGGCGAGATGTTGGGGCACATAGTCAATCCTTCCGTGTGTCAGTACTCAATGATCGTGCCGCGACGCTGTCCCAAACGGATTGCGCCGGACAGAACCAGGATGGAGCCCGGCACAAGCACCACAGCGAACAGTGCGAGCCGAACGAGCGCCTCGTCGGGCGATCCTCCAACGGAAGTGCCTACGAGCAGGTGGCGCAACACCGTCGTGGCAGCCGTGAAGGGCTGCAATCTTGCGGCCGTCTGCACCCAATGGGGCAGCAGTGAGACCGGGAAGTACAGGCCACCGACGATTGACAGAAGCGCGATCACCCAGGTGGTCCCGACACTGCCCTGCTTGACCACCACTGTCAGGGCAGCGAACAGCAGGCCGAAGGGAAGGAATGCCACGAGCGCCAGTGCCATCGCCGGCACGCTCAGCGGAACCGTCGACCAGTGCAGCCGCAGTCCAAAGACCGCGCACCCCAGTCCGAGTGTGATCGCGGCAAGTACAAACGAATAGAACAGCGGGAACAAAGTCATCGCCAAGAGACTGCGCACAGCGCCGAACGGCGACAGCAACAGGCGATCGAACGTTCCGGCCACGAGCTCCTGGCGGAGCAGATCCGGGATCGAGAAGCACGAGTACATGACACCTATCATCGAGATTCCCACAACCACGAATGCGAAATAGTCACTTGGCGACTTGAAGCCACTGACGTGGACGAGTTTCGAGACGTAGTAGAAGAGCGTGAGGCTAAATACCGACGTCAGCACCTGACTGACCAGTCGCGTGCGATACGAGAGATAGATAGTCAGATCGCGTCGCATGACGGCCATAAACGCATGTCCCGCTGTGATCGCGTCGCTCATGCAGGCATCATCCTGCCTTGCTCAAGGATCCAGCGAGCATCGAACGCGATATCCAGGTGCTCCTCGCTTGGTGAGCACCACAGAACAACCCCGTCACGATCCAACACCTGCTGTACCGCAACAAGCACCAACTCTGTCCCGTGCCCGTCGAGGCTGGTCAACGGCTCGTCCAGCAGCACCGTCTCAGGGTCGGGGAGGAAGGTCATCGCAATACGCAGGCGCTGGCGTTGCCCCATCGAGATGCGATCCACGCGACGGTCGGCGAGCTCGCGCAGATCAAACGCGTCGATCGCACCGTCGACGCATTGACGTACTTGCGGGCTCGGCACCATCGAGATTCGTGCCCAGAAGTCCAGCTGCCGTCGTACGGTCAGCCTTGCGTACAGGCCGCGGTCGCCTGCGGGTAGGAACGACACGAGCGCCTGGTAGCGTCTCCTGTTCTCCCTGGCGCTGACCCCCCATACGTCGGCCCGGCCCTCATCAGGCTCGATCAGACCTGCGGCGATGCGCAGCATCGTGGTCTTGCCCGCGCCGTTGCGTCCTCCAACCCATGTGAGCGTGCCAGGCTCGAGCGCCAGGTCGAGCTCATCGAGCACGGCCGGCCGGCTTCGATGCCACCGCTTGGTTACGCCCCTGATCGCCAAGGGGAATGCACCAGGGGCGTCTCGCGCTGCATGCATCCTGGCGTCGACCTCGCACTGCTCATCGCGGGTGTCAACAGGCGCGAGGACGTCTAGCACGGGCCGCGTCACCACGCCCCCCCGACCGCGAGAGTATCGGCGCCTTCGACGCATGCCTGTTCGAGCAGGTCGGCCACCTGCGCCGCGCTAGTGCCCAAGCCGCAGGTCAAGCGCATCAGCTCCGCGCCGCCCATCAGGTCGGCGTACAGCTCAAACTTGGAGCGCTCCCGCTCCGCGTCTCCCGTGAGGCCGAGCATAAACGGAGCCAGCGCCAGCGGGTTGCGTGGCAGAAACTGCACATCCAACGCCAGGCCACGGCGACGTGCAAGCATGCAGATCACGTGCACTCGACGCGGATCGCTCACCGCGTCGCGAGTTGCCACCCACCGCTCACCCGCCAGGACGGCAAGCGTTGGGCCCAAACAATCTGCGGTCGGGTCCGACGCTGAAGCGGAGACGTTCATGTGCGGGGTCCCGGGGAAAGCGAGCACACCATCAGGTGTGCCGGCCAAGGCGAGCACGTCGTCGCTCACAAGCGGCCATCCGCGACTCATCAGCTCCAGAGCCAGCGTCGTCTTGCCGGTGCCAGTCGCCGCTGCGATGGCGACGATTCCCCACGGCGATTCGACCCCACTCGCGTGCAATGCCTCATAACCACGCATTACGCTGATGCTCGACAGCACCTTGGCCAGCAGCACCCGCTGCCAGTCCAAGCCGGGTTCTCGTGGCGCACACACCAGCGAGCACCTGCCCACGTCCAAGCGGTGGCACGCGACATCGCCGTGCCTGAACAGTAGATCTCCGGCCCGTCCATGCTCAATCGCAAGATCCGTGCCGTCGCCGAGGCGACCACGCCAGGCCGGTGGCCCAGCCGCTCCGCTCCACATATCGCCGAGCTGCGAGGGAGTAACCAAATCCAACGTAAGGGAGGGCAGACACTCGGCGTCGGCCGGCACCATTCCCGGTAGTCCAAACGACGAACGCAGCTCCAAGCCATAGGCTACGTAACGCTTCTCCATCATCCCTATCAACTCTCAACCAGCGGAGCTTCTTCCGCGCGCGACGCAAGCAGACCTGCGCAACTCGTAGGCGCACCGGTCGTGATCGCCCCTGGATCAGCTGTACCGGGGACGTGCTTTCCAGAGCCATAGGTTCCATCCGAGGTTTAGTCGCACAGTGTCGTGCCTCTCATGGTGGGATCAGACGCTCAACAATGCGCGGATCACGTTGGGACTACCGAGCTTTCGGTTGCGTGTCCGCACTCGGATCGGCTCCTTGGCCACGTCCTTGATAAGTCGCCCGAGATCGGGCACGAGCGCTCTCATACTCGCCGGCTCGGAGTTCAGTTCATCGAGAATCTGTTCGCCGTCATAGCCCATCACGGCGAGGCGATCGTTGCCAAGGATTCTCAGATACCTACGACACCACTCTTTGCGCAGCGGGTTGGCGAGAGCGCTCCGCCACTTCTGCGTGGGCTCGGTGCTCAGTGACATATACTGCTTGACACCGGTCGGGTCGCCCATGCGTCCATTGAGCACGACCTGCGCAAAACGCTCGAGCGCGTCGGGCTCGAACGCAATCCCAAGATAGCTCATCAGCCGACTCCATTGGAGCTCGTCGCCGGAGACTAGATCCTCGAAGCGCACCGAGCATGATTGCTCGCCACTCCTGCGGCAGGCGGCAATGAGGCGCGGAAGCCCGACGAGCAGCTCTTCGCTGTACATGGTCGGCTGCCACCTCGCGTTCTCCCACGTGCTCATGATCGACGCCACGATGCTCAGTGGGTTACGCCACAGGAAGACGAACTTTCCCTCGGGAAACAGCTGCATCACCTCGTCCACCACGAACTGGTAGGGAGACTTGTCGACAAAGTAGCGGGCCCCGCTGCCAGCCGCGCGTTCGTACAGGCGCAGCACATAGTCGTGCAGCTCGCGCCGGTACTCGTCCGCGCCACCGGGCAGCTCACAGCAGAAGTCTTCAATGGCGTCGACCATTGTCGCGTGGACATACTCGGCATCGACGCCTGTCCGTCGAAAGGTGTAAGCATGCGACAGGAGCAGCCAGGGCTCGGACACCGTCGCCACGCCCTCGTGCGCGGCGATCACCCGCTGAACGAGGGTCGAACCGCTCCGAGGCAACGAGAATAGGAAGATGGGTTGGATTGTCATCTGATCTGCGTGGCACGGCCAGCGCACAGTGGTGCGATCAGCGAATCAAGATCGTACGGCTGTAGTTGGAAACCTGTGCACCGCTGGCGACGATAACGTGCGCGCGATAGAAGCCGCCGCGGGGAATATGCACTACACGGCTGAAGCGAGAAAAAGAGCCCCTGCCCTGAGTCGCAAGCGTGCTGCCGAGGCCGAGTGGCTTGCGACCAGGCCTCAGCAGCTGCAGGCCGACCACAGCGCCTGTTTGCGCCGGCGTGATCGTGCCATACAGTCGCGCATATCCGCGCCGAGCGGTGCGACGCAGATGGAGGGTCACGCGGACCTGGACGAGCTCGACGAGCACGCGACTGTTCACCGCAGGCGTTTCGAGCGTCGACACACGCAACTGGGTATTAGCCGACAGGTGCGCAACACTGATCGAGAAGCTTCCGCCTGCATTTGTCAGGACGGGGCTGATGATGGGCTTGAACCCCGCCAGATAGGGAAACGGGTTGGCCTCGACCACGACCGGGTGGTTGGCGCTGCCTGTGCCCGACAGCGTGCCTTGCACCAAGAATGGGCTTCCAAACAGATCCCGGCTTGGTGTTGCCTGCACCTGGAGGGTCAGGGGGATCTTCTTGGTCGTGAACGTGCGGTCTGGGCCTTCCTTCGTGGCGGAGGCGTTGACCGCCACCAGGCGATAGTGATAGACGGTGTCCACCGACAGCGTTGCGATGAGTGCGCTGACATGCTCAGTCTGCGTGCCAGCGTCGACAGATGCAGTCGGCGTCTGTGCACCGTAGGCAGTCGTCGGTCCGTACTGGAAGTAGTAACTCGTCTGCTGATTTCCCGGGTAGACCGAGCCTTCGAGGGTGGCCGAGGACGTGGTCACTTGGGCGGCGTTGCCGGTGTATGCGGTGGGTGGCGAGCTGGCGTCAGCTGCCTGCGGACTCGGCGCAAGCACAAGTGCTGTGAGGGCCAACAGCACCGCGTGACGCCGCAGGGGCATCGTTGTCGTCTTCGGTACGCCCGCAGACCTTCTCATCATCTGAATAACTCTCTGTCGTGGTCGTTCTTTCACGCGTCGCGTCTCGGGGAGCGGCAGATCAAAAGCCCCGCTTGGCCGCCAGATACGGCAACAACCCCACCTCCGCCAAACCCGGCAACGGATCGTCGCGGCAGAACACCGACTCCACGTTGGCCGCCCGCAGCGAGCGCATGTACGCAGGCCACTCCAGCGCACCGCGGGCCAGCTGGACCGCGGCCGTCGGCAGGTCCGTCGCCACACGGATCCAGGACACCCCGGGCGCAGCGCGCAGCCCCTCCGGCACCTCCAGCGACAGCTGATCGGCGTACAGCAGGTAGGGGAAGTCCACGCCCGCACGCTGACCGAGGCTGTGATATCCCCAGGTGCGAGCGTTGACGTCCAGCAGCTTGGTCTGGCCGTCGCGCTCGTCGTGCTTGTACTCCAGCTCGACCAGCCCGTAGTAGCCGATGCGACGCAGGAACCGCTCGGACAGCCGTTCGAGCTCGGGATGTTCGATCGTCTGCACGAATGTGCTCGCGCGACCGAACAGCGGCGGGTGCTGGCGCAGTCGGCGCACGACCATGCTCGCCGCCGAGCGCCCGTCGCGGAAGAACGCGCAGTAGGCGAGCTGGGTATGCCCCGATCCCGGTATCAGCTCCTGGACGATCACCTCCTCTGCGCCGATCAGCTTCGTCGCCGCCCCAACGCGCTCAGCCAGCTGCGCTCGCGTGTCCGCTCGCCACGCCTTACAGCCCGTGGCGTAGACGAAACGCTCCTTGATCGCCGGCTTGACCGCGAAGGGCGGATCGCCGTCTATCGCCTCCAGATCGTCCGCACCGCCCACCGTCCACGTGCGTGGCGTCGCGATCCCGATCTTGGCCGCCAGCTCGTAGGTGTTGCGCTTGTCCCACGCCCACCTCACCACCTCCCACGGCGGCGTGGGAATACGAAATTGCGCGAGCAGCCGCTCGCGATGGCGCGAGAGCGCCGCGACGGTCTCTTCGCGCGTGGGGAACACGACCCAGCCCTCCAGCCCGTAGCGCTCCCCCACGCTCAACAGCGTCTGCACCGTCGCGTGCTCGTCGTGAAGCTCGGGGACCCTCACAGCCGCCGTCGCAAAGCGAGAGTGACGACTGATGGAGCGCTCGTCATCGATCACGAGCACGTCGATGCCGCGGCGACCAAGGCTGCGAACGATGCCGAGTCCTTGATAGTCGCCTCCGATCACCACCACGCCAGGGGCTACTCCGCGCCTGCCGAGGGCCCGCGCAATCTCGCCTTCTGGCGGTCTCATGCGCGGCACCCTCCTAAGAGTGCGCCGTGCCGACCGGCCGCAGCGATGAGCGGCCGGCGATCTCGCGCGCGACAGCGCGACCGGCATACCAGCTCCCAGACACGAACCTCATGATCGGCCCGAAGCTACAGGCGGCCGGTGCACCCACGAAGTGCAGGCCGGAGACCGAGCTCTCCAGGCCACGGCGCAGGACCGGGTAGCCGTCCACGCGGCGCAGGTCGGCGAGCACGCGATCGCCCAGAAACCCATAGCGCCTGACATCGACCGTGTAGCCCGTGCCGAACATCAGGTGATCAACCACGCGCACGCTCCCGTCCGACAGCGAGACTCGCAGCGCGTCGCTCTCGATCTGGGCGCCCACAACCTCGACGCCCGTGCTCACGCGCACCTCAGCCAAGCGCACCCTGACGAAATGCGAGCAGGCGGGACGGATCGAGCGACGCGCGATCCGCGTCTGCCCACGACGCGGGATGCGACGAAACAGGTCGGGCACGGCCACGAGCCGGCTGTACCACAGCGGACCCACATCCGTGGGCGCATACACGATCGGCCCCAAGCGCCCCAGAGCCTTCTTCACGCCGTGGCCGCGCAGCCACACGATCGTGGGAGCCCTGACGAGCACCTCGACCTGCGCGGCCCCGCCCTCGCGCAGCAGCGTCGCGCACTCGAACGCACTCTGGCCGCCCCCCACAACCGCCACCCGCCGACCCGCGAACGTCGCGAGATCGCGGTGATGAGCGGTGTGTGAAACCCGGTCTGCCGGCAGATGCTCGTATCCCGCCGGCATCCGCTCGAACGGAGCGATGCCGCAGGCGACCACCACGCGTTGAGCGGACACGCGAGCGCCGTCGTCGAGAGCAAGGCTGAAGCCGCCCGCGACGCGCTCCACGCCCGCAACCGTCCGCTCGTTGATGCCCAGCGCCGCCGAACGCTGCACCCAGGAGCCGTAGTCGATAAAGTCGCTCAACGCAACCGGCTGCTCGAGCTCTGCACCCGTCTCTCGCGCAAACGCGGCGAGAGACAACGGTCCGGCCGGCTCGATCATGTTCGTGGCCGACATGTTCGAGCGGAGCAGCATTCCCTTGGGCATCGACTTCCAGAACCCCATCGGGGTGCCGAACACCTGAGCCCGCACGCCGGCCCGGCGCAAGTGGGTGGCGGCGGAAAGACCGTGAGGCCCGGCACCGATAACAGCGACCTCGACGTCGTGACCAGCGCCTCGCTTTGATGCCGCCGGCGAAGGGGTGCTCACCGCCATTGCGCGCCCTCCACCAGCTCGACCCGGGCCTCGCCCGCCGCCGGTCCGCAGACGACCCAGCCAGCTCCCGCCCGCTCGATCCGCGAAGCCGCCCGCCGCTGCCACCAAGCGCTGACGTCCCGTGGCAGGGCCTTCCATGCGCTCTCCTCGCTTGCGTACCGCTCCAGCAGACGCCGGTAGGCACCCATGATCCGATCGTCGACCAGGTAGTCGGGGTGGGTGTCGATCATCGCCATCCCGCCACGGCTGCGCAAGAACTCGGCCTTCTCGATCCACGTCGTCTCGTCGCTGTGACGGAGGATCACGAACAGGGTGTGGTCCTGTGGCATCGTCAGCGGCAGCTCGACCATGTTGCCGTTGAAGAACGGCAGCCATGTACAACAGCCGCTGTCCTGGGGCTCGAATGGGTCGGTGTCAGGGTAGGAGGAGTCGTAGTCGAAGCCGAGCAGCGGCATCAACTCCCACTTGCGTCGCGTCGCCGGCGAACGGAAGCCGACGGCGTTCCAGCGCTCGGCAGCCTCGCGTATGCCCGGTAGGCGCTCCCGCACGCGCTCCAGCGACTCGAGATCGCGCCCGTCGTGGTGCAGTCCGTGGACGCCGACCTCGAAGCCATCGGCGACCAGGTCGCGTGCGCGATCGTCGTCCACCTCATAACGGCGGGGGACGAAGTTCCAGGACGAGCGCAGCCCCAACCCGCGCTCGAGATCAAGGATCGGGTCGAGCGCCGCGAGCCCCCGGCTCGTCTCGACGTCGTGGGTCAACACCAGCGCCCAGGTGTGATCGTGCGGCCAGGACGCGATCCTGGGCACGGGCTCCCCTGCGACGTCTGCGAGGATCGACGTGAAGAGATCGAAGAAGTCGTGCAGAGCCGTCTCGATCGGCCAGCCCGGAAAGGACGTGCGCAACTGCAAGCGCGAGTAGCGACGACGCAGCCAGATCTGGGCAGGGCGTGGCAGCAATCCACGTACCCGGTAGTAGCTGCGTACAGCGCCCCGACGGGCCTGTCGGCGAGCCCTACCCTGGGCGATCTCCACATAGCCCTCGCTCCAGTAGAGATGGC
>Ga0102924_1002083_pt1 | contig 22250 bp, 23 predicted proteins | sample PaiPotPPM11metaG_FD_80116 | JGI IMG/M metagenome (GOLD analysis project Ga0102924, IMG submission 80116) | Iron sulfur acid spring bacterial and archeal communities from Banff, Canada, to study Microbial Dark Matter (Phase II) - Paint Pots PPM... ...
CGTCGCCATGGCGACGAAGCGCTCGTCGTCAACCTGGAGCTCGCGGCCGAGAGCGCCCAACAGGGCGCGCGCCTGCTCACGATGGATCTCGGTGGTTTCCGGAGTCGCGTACCAGATGTTCATGCCGACTCCGATCTGAGCCGGGGTGTTGGGCATGTCTCTGATGAGTGCGGCATGATCGAGCGCGGTTCGCAGTGTCTCCGTGCTGGCGCCGGCGATGATCGAGATCACGAGCTTGTCCGCCGCCAGTTTGGGGCGCAGCTCAGCCAGCACGCGCGGCATCGCCTGGGGCTTGATCCCCAGCAGGACGATGTCGCCGCGACTGGCCGCCTCGGCGTTGTCCGCCGTCACCTCGATGCCGTACTTCTCCGTCAGCGCCTTGCGTCGATCGGGGCGCGGATGGCTGGCAATGATCGAGGTCGCGGGGATCAAATTGCGCGCGAGGACGCCGGCGATAACTGCCTCGGCCATCACGCCGGCTCCGATCACACCGAGTGTCGAGGCGCGCAGCGGACTCATGTGCGCGATTGTAGGGTGCGGCCAGATCAGAGCGTAATACTCCGGAGGCGGTTAGGCGTTACCAAATCGAATCAGCCGCGTTAAACCGGCATGAGGGTCCGAGCAGCCGTAGCCGCGCCAGGCATGATCGCCGCGACCGTCCTGATGGCCGGCTGCGCAACTGCCAATAAGCCGGCGGCAACCACTGCCCCCTCGCCGTCTGGCTCAGTCCTTGCTTCGGCGACGTCATCGGCGACGCCTGCCGCCGGCGCGATCAGCTGCCGCCTTCCCGTCGCCGGCTCTAACACGGGCAACGGCACCCCTCTTGGATTCATCCAGCTGCCTTCGGGAACCTTCCAGGCGGACTCCACGACCGCGATCGTCTACGACAGTGCCGCGCAAGTATCGAAGACAACGCAGACGCCTGTGCTCCACGGCGATTCGGGTGCGACCTATGACCGCGCGGCAGCTCGATGGCTACCGGTCGCACCGGCCCAGGTCCTCGCCGACGGATCAGCCTATGTCTACACCCGGGAGGCAAGCCCAAACCAGGCAGTCAACGAAATTCACCTGGTTAACGTGGCCACCGCCACCGATCGAATCATCTATAACCAGGGGGCCTACGACGCCATCGCCTATCGTCCAGAGGGCGTCTACCTCGCCCATCATCTGAACGGAACAGATGCCGCCAACGGGCTCTGGCTGCTGGATCCGGTCAGCGGCTCCTTGAAGCCTTACCCGGCCGGCGCGCAGTCGAGCTGGATCGCGATCGCGGGAGGGGGCGCCTGGTCCTACAGCGTCGACGGCAACCGCTTCGGGTCGAGCAGCTTCGCCCGCCTCGAGCTTGGCTCCGGGACGGTGGCGACCTGGTACACGGCCTCTTCGAGCGTGCAGCCGCCCCAGTCAGGTTCTCGCGTAGTTCGCGTCATCGGCTTCGACCGGGAGAATGATCCAATCGTTGAGATTTACACCCTCGGGGGCAACTCGCCCGAAGTGTTGCTTTTGACGGGCCCGTCCCAGGCGACCACAGTGAGCGGACTGACTCTGGGCGACTACACCCCGCCCCCGAGTGTGACCGATAACCACGGAGCCTGGGTGGTGGGTCTGGATGGCGTCTACCTGTACGGCGGCAAGAGTTTCCAGCGGATGGCCGCCGCTCCGCCCGGATGGAGGCCTGACTACTCGGTCGCGGGCGCCTGCGGCTGAGTCAGGCACAAAAAAGAGCGGCACCCGGGAGAGTGCCGCCCTGCGATCGGGGTTCGTATCGCCTAGTTCTTGGTCGCGATCGGCATGACGCCGACCTGGGTCAGAAGCTGAACGACATCGAAGTAGAGGCGGCTCTCGACGATCAGGTCGTTCTCGAAGCGATTGAGCACGACACACTGGCCGGCGATCTTACGGTTGGTGGGCTGAATTACGCCCATCGGGCCGGTAAGGGGTCCGGTGTGGGTACCGTTGAAGGTAAATTCCTGGACCAACCAGGGGCCGCTGACGATCTCGTGCGTGACGTTGATCTTCGCGTCGGGCACGGCCTTCATCCAGCCGTTGGTGTAGCCGCTGATCGCGTCCTTGCCGGTGAGGCGTACTTCGCCCGGGGCTAGGAAGCGCGCGCTGTCGGCGTAGAGGCCCCTGAGCGCTACTTCGTCGTGGGCATTGAAGGCGCGGTTGTAGGTCGCGCCGAGGACTTTCGGATCGGTGGCAATCGTAGGCATACGAACTCCCTTCTTGAATCTCTCTAATGACTCCTGGCTCAGCCCGGTGGCGAACCTCATGCGAGGGGCCTGACGACCCCAGTCCCTCAAGTCGAAGAGGACACGGTTACTTCATACCCAGCCTGCTCGGATGTCACTCAGTGCGGTAGTAGGACCGCCTCGAGTGACGTTCGAAGCCAGGCCTCGTAGCGATCGTGGGACCAGCCCTGCTCGGTTACCAGGATGTGCTGGAGCTCGGGTGTGGCGAGGATCCAGTATTGATAGCCACCCTCTTTGACGGTCAGGCCGGGGCGCAGCGGGCCGGCTTCCGCGACTACGCGAACGAACTCGGTCTGCGCCTTGAGGCGGAAGGCTTGCTGCTCGAGGCGGAGGGCAGCGATGTCCGGATCGGTTGCCGCGGCGCTACGTATGACCGCGTGGATCGGACCGGCGCGTTCCAGGATGGTCCGCGTCAGGAGGGCCAGCATCGCGACCCGCTTGCGCTGGTCGGGCTCGGCGCGAATCGCCTGGAACGGTGCGCTGCGCAGCACCGGCATCGGGGTGGAGGAGACGGTGCCGACCACCGATGAGTCGATCAGCTCCTGGAGGATCCGGCGTTTGTTTCCGAATGACTTGTAGATGGTTTCCGGGGCAACGCCGGCGGCCTCCGCAATCGAGACGATGCTGGTCCCGGCATAGCCACGCTCGTGGAAAAGGCGGCCTGCGGCGGAGATCACCCGGAGCCGGGTCTCGGCTGCCTGCTCGGCACGCCGGCCGGGCCTATTGACTTTCGCCGGCACAAGGTGCAGTCTACCAGTACTGAGTACTGTGACGCTGTACCGAGACTACCCGGAGGACGAGAGTATGGAAACGTCTGCCGTCGGCACCGACCCCGCACTGGAGGAATTGTTCCGCTTCCACCAGGAACATAACAATCGGTTTTTCGACGGCAAGCCGGAACTCGAGCACTGGGCGCACGATGAGGGCGTCACGCTTCATGGCGGCTTCGGCTTTACCGCGAAGGGTTGGGACGAAGTCCGCCCCGGACTGATCAAAGCCGCCGGACTCCTCTCGGAAGGGCAGATGACGTTCATTCCTATAGGCGGCCAGGTCGCAGGCGACTTCGCTTACGTCGTCGGCTCGGAGGAGGGAACGGTGCGCCTCGATGGCGGCGAGCGCCGCCCGATGAAGCTCAAGGTAACCATGGTCTTTCGCCGCGAGGATGGTCAGTGGAAGGCGGTCCATCGCCACGGCGAAATGCTTCGCAGTTAGGGATCAGGCGGCGAGTGGCCGGGCAGCGGCTGTGTACGAGGTGAGAAGACTTCGCTCGCCGCGAAGCGCAGGAATCGTAGCCGCGAGAGCCAGGATCAGGCCCAGGTAACTGTCGTTGAGGAAACGAGAGAACCCACCGGGTGACGGCGGGCGAGGAGCGCCAGCCCCCCGAGGAGCATCGCCAGCCAGCAAACGTCGTTGTGCCCGGCCCGGAAAAATCGCCCAATGAGTCTGTCGAGGACTGGGTCAGGGCTCCCGCCGGCACGCCGACCACGCGTCTGCATGCTGACGAGCACCGGGCCGACGGTTGTCAGCGCGATGAAGAGCCAGAGCGCCGCTGCCTTCCAGCGCCACCTCTCTTTCAATCGCAGAACAGCCGCCATCAGGAGCAGGAATGCCGTGGCAAGCAGGGGGATGACGATCCCGAAGCGATCTCGGAGGAGCCAGAGGACCGCAACCTGGAAACCACCGAATAGGGCGACGTAGAGTGGCAGTCCCGGGCGGAAGTCGAGCCTGAGAAAACGCATAACGGAGTTGTAACGGGCTCTCAATCGACTCCCTGCCTGGCTACGAAGTCTTAGCCATTCTGACGCGCCAGCTTAGAGTTCTCTCATGCGAAGCGGTCAAGATAACAACTACCGATGATCGACGAAGAGCCACGCATGGAGGGACCCGGGCCGGCCGGCTACGTGCCGCCGCAGGCAGCTCCGCCCCTGCCACCGCCGCCCCCGACTCGCAGGGAATCGGGTAGCTCTCTACCGCTGGCGACGCTGGTGCTGCTGATCCTGGCTGCCGGCATTGCCACCGCCGCGGTCAGCGCCGCGGTGGTGACGCTTGCCAGGAAGCCCGGGCCGACGGCCGGTTCGACCGGCACGGCCGCGGCTTCGAGTCAGGCGGGCGTCTCGCAGAGCGCGATGCCGCTGACCAGCATCTACAAACAGGATGCCCCCGGTGTCGTGACGATTTCGACCGAGGCGCGGCGCTTGGGGCGGCCCGGCCAGGGGATCGGTTCAGGCGTCGTAGTCGACAACAACGGTGACATCGTGACCAACGCGCACGTGATCGCCAACGCTCAGCAGATCCAGGTGACCTTTACCGATGGCACCAGCGCGCCGGCCACGGTTGTAACCAATGACACGGCCGACGACCTGGCCGTGGTCAAGGTTTCAGTCGCCGCCTCGAAGCTGCATCCAATCCCGCTGGGGAATTCGGATGCGGTCCTGGTGGGGGACAGCGTGGCCGCGATCGGTTCGCCATTCGACCTTCCCGGCACGCTGACCGAGGGAATCGTCTCTGGCCTTCACCGAAACAACCCGGGCGCGGGGATCTCAGCGCATGATCTGATCCAGACCGATGCCTCGATCAACCCTGGCAACTCCGGCGGACCGCTGCTCAACACGCTGGGGCAGGTGATCGGAATCAACGAGTCGATCGCGGGGCCGATCAGTGGGAACGTCGGTGTCGGCTTCGCTGTCCCGATCAAGCAGGTTCTCAAGCTGCTCCCCAACCTCGGGGGCGCGCCCAACCAGTAATTCCGTTCAGGCGGCTTTGTCGGCCTGAAGGCCGCCGTAGGGGGAACTGAGGAGCCACGGGAGAACGTCATCGGCAGGCATGGGGCGGGCCATGAAGTAGCCCTGCGCGGTGTCGCACCCGAGCGCGAAGAGAAGATCCCAGGTCCGTCGGTCCTCAACCCCTTCGGCGACGACCTCGAGGCGGAGGTTGTGGCCTAGGTCGAGGGCGGCGCGCACGATGGCGGCCTTGCTCGGGTCGTCCGCGATCCCCATGATGAAGGAGCGGTCGATCTTCATCTCGTTGACCGGCAGGCGGGAAAGATATGCGAGCGAGGAGTAGCCGGTGCCGAAATCGTCCACGGAGAGCCGGATTCCAAGCCGGCGCAACTTGCCAAGGCGCTCGATGGCGCGCTTCGGATCGGCCATCAGGACCCCTTCGGTTACCTCCAGGCTGAGCAGCTGGACGCCGCCGTAGGTGCCCGCGGGGATCTCGTCCAGCAGCAGGGCGATCCGCTCTGGTAAGCCGGGATCGAGGAGATTTCGCATCGAGATGTTCACCGCCACGCCCAGGTCATGACCCGCCTCGTGCCATGCCTGCGTCTGCTTCAGCACGCTCCTCAACACCCAGTCGGTAAGGGGTTGGATCACCCCGGTCTGCTCGGCGAAGGGGATGAATTGATCGGGCGGGACCATGCCACGCACCGGATGTTTCCAGCGAAGCAAGGCCTCGAAGCGCACCACGAACCCAGTCTTTAGATCCACAAGCGGCTGGTAATAGACCGACAGACTGTTGTCCTGGATTGCGGCTCGGAGGTCCGCCATCAGCGTCAGGTGGCTTGCGCCTTCCTCTTCGTATTCGGCGCTGTAGGTGGCGGCGGTGCCGGGCGTCCGCTTGGCGACGTGCAGCGCGATATCGGCCCGACGCATCAACACCTCCGCCGAGTTGCCGTGCTCGGGGCAAGAGGCGATCCCGATGCTGGCCTCGACCGCAAGCGCGTGCCCCTGCACCGTGAACGGCTGCTCCAGCGAGGCGGACAACTTCTGGGCAAGCTGCAGAGCAATCGTCGGGTCGGCCCCGGTGAGGATCACGCCGAACTCGTCGCCGCCCAGGCGCGCAACGAGGTCCTCGTGCCGTAGACCAGCCTGGATGCGCGGGCCCAGCTGCTTGAGCAGCTCGTCACCGGCCACGTGGCCGAAGGAATCGTTGACCTCCTTGAAGTGATCCAGGTTGAGGACCAGGAGCGAGACGTTGGTCCCGGCGCGGACCAGCTCCTGCAGCCGGTCGAGCAGCTGTGCGCGGTTGGCGAGCTCGGTGAGGGCATCATGGCCGGCGCGATGGCGCAGCTGTTGCTGGGCCTCGGCGAGTGAGCGCTCTGCCTCGCGGCGCTGGGTGATGTCCTGCGCCTGGAGCAGGAGCTGGCGCGGCTTGCCGCTGTCGTCGAAGGTTGCCGAGACGCTGATAGCTGCCCAGACGAAGGTGCCGTCCTTTCGTCGAAGTCGCGACTCCGCCTGATACGAGGGTGCGACGATTGAGAGGGAGCGAATGTTGTTCCGAGCGGTCTCCATTCGCTCAGGGTCGGCGATCACGTTGGTGGATTGACCTATAAGTTCGGTCTGGTCGTAACCCAGGAGAGCGCAGAATGACGGATTGGCCGCGAGTAGTCGGATATCCGGCAATCCGATCAGCGCCTGGCCGACGGCGACGTCGTAAAAGAGGCCGCGGAAGCGTGACTCACTCTCGCGCAGGGCTGCCTCGCTCTGGGCGCGGCTGATGTACTCACCCATGCGCCGGCTCAGGTCGGCGATCAACTGCGCCAGCGTGGGATCGGAGGGATGCCGGACGTGGGAGAAGAACTGGACCACGCCGTTGACCTCGGTACCAGCCAGCAACGGAGCGAAGACGGCGGACACCAGCCCGGCCCGGCGGGCGGCCACGCCCAGGCTGACCGCCGGCGCGTAACGGAGGTCGTCAAACCAGGCCGGCTGCCGATCCGCCCAGACCTGGCCGACCAGGCCGTCGCCGGGCGCGAAACGGACCGACGCACTCTCGGCATCGAAATCGCCCGCATTCCCAGTTGGGCTCATCCACCGGTAGGGGCAGTAGAGCATGCCATCGACCGGGTCGCGCAGCCAGACCTGGCCGACGTCCCAGCCGAGGTTCGAGCCGATCGCCTCGAGGACCTTGGCCAGCACGCATTCGAGGCTGCCGGCCTCGCTGAGCGCCCGGCTCACAGCGAGGTGAGCAGCCGTGCTCTTTTCGGCGCGCCGGCGCTCCGTGATATCCCGGACGAAGGCACTGAAGAGCTGTTGCTGGCCCAGTCTGAACTGCGAAAAGGAAGCTTCAGCGGGGAAGAGGGTGCCGTCGCGGCGCGCAAGATCCAGCTCGAGGCGCTGGTTCATCTCGGGATCGATCAGGTTGGCAATGAAGAGCGCCAGTCGCGCGGCGTGGGCTCCGCCCCCGTCGGCCGGAACGATGATCTCGGCGAGAGATCGCCCGACAGCCTCCGGGCGAGGCCAGCCAAAGAGCCGCTCGGCCGCGGGGTTCCATTCCACCACGCGGCCATGCGTGTCAATCGTTATCACTGAATCGAGGGCCGAGTTGATCACGGCGCTGAGGCGGGCCTGACTCTCCTCGCGGGCGCGAGTCGACGACTTTCGCTGGTCGGCGGCTTCGAGTTCGCGCTTGGCCGCGGCCGCCAGGCGGGACATGTTGTCTTTAAAGATGTAGTCGTGGGCGCCGCCCCGCATCGACTCGACCGCCGCTTTGTCGCCGATGCTCCCCGAGACGATGATGAAGGGAATATCGAGTCCGCTCTCCTTGAGGATGGCCAGCGCCTTCATGGCGTCGAACTGCGGCAGGTTGAAGTCGCAGAGGATCAGCTCTATTGCCGGATTCAGTGTGGCGCGAAAGGCGGGCTCGTCCTCGACACGCACCCAGTCGGGATCGAGCCCGGCGCGACGCAGCTCGTGCAGGACAAGCTCGGCGTCGGAGGGACGATCCTCGACGAGCAGGATACGGACGCGACGGCCTGCCACTGTCAGGCCGCCTTCTCCACCGGCGGCCGATTCAGCAGGAGCCAGTACATGCCCAGCTCGCGGACCGAATTCGTGAACTGCTCGAACTCGACCGGCTTCACGATGTAGCTGTTGACCCCGAGCCGGTAGCCCTCGACGATATCCCGCTCCTCACGCGAGGAGGTCAGCATGACGACCGGAATGGACTTAGTGCTGGGGTCCTCCTTGACCCTGCGGAGGACCTCGAGGCCGTCCACCTTCGGGAGTTTGAGATCCAGCAGGATCACCTTGGGCTGATCGGTGACGTCGCGCCCAGCGTACTGGCCGGTCGCAAAGATGAATTCCAGCGCCTCAGCCCCGTCGCGGACGAGGTGGATCTTGTTGGTCAGCTTGTTCTTCCGAAAGGCGTGGAGCGCGAGCTCAGCGTCGTTCGGGTTGTCCTCGACCAGAAGGATGTCTACGCCGCCGCTTTCAATTCCCATGCCGGTGCACCTCCAAGGGTGAAGAAGAATGTTGCGCCTTTATCGACTGCCGCCTCGGCCCAGACGCGGCCGCCGTGCTTGCTGATGATGCGCTGTACCAGCGCCAGTCCCACGCCAGTGCCCTCGTACTCCTCGGCGCGGTGAAGGCGCTGGAAAACCCCGAAGAGCTTGTGCGCGTACTGCATGTCGAAGCCGGCCCCGTTGTCCTTGACGAAATAGACGACCTCGCCTTCGGGCTCGGTTCGCGCGCCCACCTCGATGCGGGCAGGCTGGCGGCCCTTCGTGTACTTGACGGCGTTGCCCATCAGGTTGAGAAAGACCTGCTGCAGGAGGGCCGGGTCGCCATCGACCTGGGGGAGTTCCCCGACCGTAAGCTCCACCAAGCGTCCCTCCAGAGCCGGCTGAAGTTGCTCGAGGACTCGTCGCACCAGCGCGTTCGCGCTCACCCGTTGCCGGTTCAGCGGCTGACGCCCCATCCGCGAGAACTCGAGCAGGTCGTCCACCGACCGGCCCATCTGCTGGGCGTTGGCGGCCACCAGGCCGAGGTAGCGGCGCGCCTCACCCTGGAGTTCGGCACTGTAGTCCTCGAGGAGGATGCGGACGAAGCCGTGGATCGCCCGGAGCGGGGCGCGCAGGTCGTGCGACACGCTGTAGCTGAAGGCTTCCAGCTCCTTGTTAAGGGCTCGGATCGCTTCCTCGGCCAGCTGCTGGGCGGTGATGTCGCGGGCGACGCAGTAGATCAGCTCCTCACCCTGGACCGGGACGGCCGTCCAGTCGAGCCAGCGGAAGGAGCCGTCCTTGCAGATGTAGCGGTTGCGGAAGGATATGGTCTTCAGCCCCTGGGCGAGCTTGCCTGCCTCCGCGATGGTCGACTCACGATCATCCGGGTGGACGAAGTCCAGGTAGGGTCGGGAGGTGAGGTCGGCCACGGTCTGTCCGGTGACGCGCTCCCAGGATGGGTTGACGGTCCTGAAGATCCCGTCGAAGCCGGCGATGGCGAACATGTCGACGGACAGGGTGAAAATATGGTCGCGGTCCTTGGCGGTGGCCTGCCAGGCCGAGAGGGCCCGGGAGAGATCGCCAACTTCATCCCGGCGCTCGGTCGCTTCCAGGCGGGCGGGACTGCCGGCCGCGAGCTGGCGGGCGACCGTAGCCAGCCCGGCGATGGGGCGCAGAGTGCGGGTGATCAGGGTGCGTCCCAGCGCTGCCAGCATCGCCGCGGCGACGAGTCCGGCGAAGAGCAGCAGGGCGAGGCCAAGCCGCTGACCGGTCCGCGCATCGTCGATCGCCTGGGCGGCGCGGGCCTCGACGGTCCCCTGGACCCGCGAGTCCGCTGTCCGGAAGGCTTGAAAAAGCTCATTGCCCGCCCTCGCCTGCGCGGTATCCCTGAGGGCCGCCCCCGAGGTGTCAACGCCGGCCTTCCGCTCGGCGGCCCAGGCCTGCCAGGCCGTGGCCGCCGTCCGGGTGGCGTTCAGCTCGGTGACAAGCTGTGGGTCCCTGGCATCCACGACGAGTTCCTTGAGCGCGGTCTCGACCTCGGTAGCGCCCAGCCTGTAGGGCTCGAGAAAGGTGGGGTCGGCGGTGTTCACGTAGCCGCGAAGCCCGCTCTGCTGGTCCATCATTCCGACCAGGAAGTCCTCGTCGGTCAGCTCGACCTGCCGGGCGTCGTCTGCCCGCAGATACCCTTCCCTGGCGGCCCAGGCCCCGTAACCGGAGACCACGATGGCGGCCACCACCGCCGCCCAGGCGGCGACCAGCAGGAAGCGAGCCTGGGTTACAAGGGGCCAGTGGCGCACTCAAGAGCAGCTTCAAACAGAGCGAAAGCCTGCCCCTCAGCCGGATTTTTTCACTCCCCTGTGACCGCCGGCAGGGTTGAAGGCGGAGGGTTTGAGGCCCCAGCAAGTCGTACCCGCAAGTGTCAGAAGCGAACCTGCCGCCCTTCTCGCGCCTGCGGGAGCGGGCCTGGGTTGCTTATTTGGTCGCCGCGATGCTCGCGAGTGCCGGCTATTTCGCGCTGCCCAAGGGCGCAATCGGACAGGCAGCGGTCTTCCTGGCAATCGAGCTGATCTCGATCGGCGCGATCGTCGCCGGTGTCAGCTGGTGGCGTCCGGCGAAGCCGGCCTTCTGGTATCTCCTCGGCGCCGGCCAGCTGATCTACCTCGCCGGGAATGCGACCTGGTACCTGTACCCGGTCGGCCTTCACGGCGTCCTGCCCTATCCGTCGGTTGCGGATGCGCTCTTCATAACCTCCTACCTCGTTTCCGGGGTAGCGCTGGCGCTGCTCATTCGCAGCCGCTCTACCGGTGCCCAGGGTCGGGCCGACCTGATCGACACCGCCATCATCGGCCTCGGGCTGGCATCGGTCTCCTGGACATTCCTGATCGCGCCCGCGCTGAACGGCAGCCCGCTCGGCCTGGCCGGCCAGCTGACTTCCGTCGCGTATCCACTGCTGGACATCACGCTCCTCTCCCTGGCGATTCGACTCGGGGTGACGCCCGGAGCACGCATGACCAGCCACTGGCTCGTACTCCTCTGGATCGCCGGCCAGTTTGCGGCCGATTCCGCCTTTGCCGCCACCACCCTCTCCGGTGCATTCAGTTACGGCGACCTGACCTTTGCCGGCTGGCTCCTGTCGTTCGTCTTTATCGGGAGCGCCGCCCTGCACCCGTCGATGCGAGACCTGACGCAACCTTCGCCCGCCCGGCCGGAACTCGCGGGGCGCGTGCGCCTGCTGCTCCTGGCTGGCGCGGCGCTGATCCCGGTGGCTCTCATCCTGTTGGACATCTCGCGCGGCAAGCCCGAACACCACTTCGTGCTCGCCTCGATTGCCGGAGTGCTTATTGTCCTTGTTTCGCTCCGTTTGTCTGGCCTGATGGTGGACATCGCGGAACACCATCGCGTCCAGCTTGAGCTCGAGCAGGAGATCGCAGTCCGGCAAGCGGCCGAAGCCAGGCTCCAGCAACAGACAGAGACGCTTCAGCGGTCCAATGCCGAGCTGGAGCAGTTTGCCTACATCGCCTCCCATGACCTCCAGGAACCCTTGCGGATGGTCGCCAGCTACACAGGGCTGTTGAAGCGGCGTTATGCGGGCAAGCTCGATGCTGAGGCCGATGAGTTCATCGATTACGCCATGGATGGGGTGACCCGGATGCGCGACCTGATCAACGACCTCCTCACCTACTCGCGGGTCGGACGCGAGGAGCGGCCGGCCGAGTGCGTCGATTCGCGGGTCGCCCTCGATCGGGCGCTGGCCAACCTCGAGGCGGCCATCGCGGATCGGCAAGCCCTGGTTGCCATCGGCAACCTGCCGACCGTGATGGCCAGTTCGCTTCAGCTGACCCAGGTATTTCAGAACCTGATCGGTAACGGCCTCAAGTTCTGCCTCGAAACGCGGCCCGAGATTCGGATCGACGCAGAGCGGCGCGGCCGGGACTGGGTTTTTTCGATCAAAGACAACGGGATCGGCATCGATCCGCAATACAGGGACCGGATCTTCCTGATCTTCCAGCGGCTGCACAAGCGCGACGAGTACGAGGGCACCGGCATCGGACTTGCCATCTGCAAAAAGATCGTCGAGCGGCAGGGCGGTCGGATCTGGGTAGATTCGGAGCCGGGAAAGGGCGCCACGTTCCGTTTCACGCTGCGAGCGATGGACGCACTGGCGGCAGCCGCATGAACCCGGTCGGCGAGAGGGTTGAGATCCTGCTGGTCGAGGACAACCCGGGTGATGTCCGCCTGACCCGGGAGGCGATGAAGGAGGCCAAGGTCCGCAACCAGCTTCACGTGGTCTCCGACGGTGTCGAGGCGATTGCGTTTCTTCGACGCCAGGGGACTTACGCGAACGCGGTCAGGCCGCACCTGATCCTGATGGATTTGAACCTGCCGCGCAAGGACGGCCGCGAGGTGCTCGCCGAAATCAAGCAGGACACGGACCTGCGCCGGATCCCGGTCGTGATCCTGACCACCTCCGAAGCCGAGGTCGACATCCTGAAGGCCTATGACCTGCATGCCAACTGCTACATCGCCAAGCCGGTCGACATAGAACAGTTCCTAACAGTCGTAAAGTCGATTGAAGACTTCTGGATCACGATCGTCAAACTCCCCTCGCGCTGAGACCATGGATACGCCAGTTCTGCGCGTCCTGCTGATCGAGGACAATCCCGGCGACGTACGGCTGATGCAATTGGCGCTGAGCGAAACCAAGCGCGCCAACTTCCTGGTGCAAAGCGCGGGCACGCTCGAGGCCGGGCTAAAGCGCCTCGAAGCACAGGACGTCGACATCGTCCTACTGGACCTCTCCCTGCCGGACTCCTTCGGGCTTCAGACGTTCCGTACCCTCCAGGAACGCTGGCCCTCGATTCCCGTCGTAGTTCTAAGCGGTGACGACGATGAGTCGCTGGCGATGGCTGCAGTCAACGAAGGTGCCCAGGACTTCCTGGTGAAAGGCCGGGCCGACGGTGATGCCGTTGGCCGGGCGGTTCGCTATGGGGTCGAGCGCCATCGAATGCTGGAGCAGGTACGCCAACTTGCCATCCTCGACCCGCTCACCGCCCTCGCCAACCGGCGCGGCTTCACCATGCTCTGCCAGCATCACCTCGAGCTGGCGTTCCGCAGCAAGAGGCACGTGACCCTGCTCTTCATCGACGTCGACCGGATGAAAGGCATCAACGACGCCTTCGGCCACTCGGAGGGCGACCGGGCCTTGATGGACACGGCCCGCCTGATGGTGATGACGTTCCGCAAGTCGGACGTCCTCGGGCGCCTGGGCGGGGACGAGTTCGCGGTGCTGCTGACGGAGAGCACGAGTGAAGGCCCGGAGGTGGCTGTCGCCCGCTTCCAGGACAACGTAACCGCATTCAACGCAGGAAGCCGGCGCGGTTACACGCTGGGCCTGAGTGTCGGTATGGCCCGGTTCGACCCGGAAGTGCCCTGCACCCTTGATGAGCTGCTCGCGCAGGGCGACCAGTCGATGTACCAGGACAAGCGCAAACCCGCGTAGGGTGTACTCCCCAGATACCCCCACGGGGTATACTGGCAGCGTGAAGCCAAGTTACACCAAGGACCGCGACGCCCTGCTCGCCCGCCTGAACCGTATCGAAGGCCAGGTCCGAGGCGTCAAGCGAATGGTCGACGAGGAAGCCTACTGCATCGATGTGCTGACCCAGATCAACGCCATCAAGGCCGCCATCGACCAGGTCGGCTTCCTCCTACTGGAGGATCACATCAAGGGCTGCGTGACGACCGCCGTTCGGCAGGGGGACCAGTCCAAGGTGGATGAGCTGGTCAAAGCCGTGGAACGGTTCGCCAAAGCCTAGGAGGCTTGCCATCATGCATTTCCTCGGCCTGATCGTCGAAAGCCTCCGGATGGCTTTCTTCATGTTCTGGGACACGCTCTGGCCGCTGATTTTCGGATTCGGCCTGTCGGGCGCAGTCCAGGCCTTCGTTTCTCGCTCGCAGATGCAGCGTGTGATGGGCGACCACCGGCCCCGCACCCTGGCGATCGCATCGATCTTCGGAGCGGCATCCTCGTCCTGCTCCTACGCGGCGAGCGCGATGTCCAAGTCCCTGTTCCAGAAGGGGGCGGACTTCACGACGGCCATGGTGTTCATGCTGGCCTCCACCAACCTGGTAATCGAGCTCGGCCTCGTCCTCTGGGTCTTGATCGGCTGGCAGTTCGCCCTGAGCGAGTACATCGGCGGCATCATCATGATCGGGCTGCTCGCATTGGTCTCCCGATTCTTCTTTAAGCCCGCTCTCGTCGAGCAGGCGCGCCGGCACCTTGCGGCCAGGTCTTCTACGGCAGGCTCGGCTGCCGACTCGCCGGATCCAGCCAGGGATCAACCGCGGATCGTTCAGCGACTGCGCTCGCGGGCCGGCTGGGCCGATGCTGCCAGCTACACGATGGCCGATCTAACCATGCTTCGCCGGGAGATGATCATCGGCTACCTGGTCGCCGGCTTTCTCGCCGTCCTGGTGCCGAATGCCGTCTGGAACGCCATCTTCTTCCACGGGCACGGCCTGGCCACCTCCGTGGAGAACGTGATCGTTGGGCCCGCGATAGCCATCGTCAGCTTCGTTTGCTCGATCGGGAACGTACCGCTGGCGGCTGCACTCTGGAAGGGCGGCATCAGCTTCGGCGGTGTGGTGAGCTTCATCTTTGCCGACCTGATCACCTTTCCTTTGTTGCTCATCTACCGCCGCTTCTACGGGTGGGCCATGATGGTTCGCATCCTCGCCGCCTTCTGGCTGGTGATGGCCCTCGCCGGGCTTGCCACCGAGTACCTGTTCGCGGCGACAGGCCTGGTTCCGGCCGGCCATCCGGCCCAGGCAGTCGAGCCGTCGTTCCAGTGGAACTACACCACCTATCTGAACTTCATCTTCCTGGCGGTCTTCGGCGTCCTCTTCTGGTTGTATCGCAACCGGGCGCGGCTCGGAGGCGGCGCTCGCTACGCAATCGACCCCGTCTGTGGCATGCAGGTCGAGCGACAGCTGGCGCCGGCCAGTACGCTCCGGGACGACCAGACTGTTTTCTTTTGCTCCGACCGCTGCCGGGACCGCTTCATGGCCGATCCCCGTCGTTACGCGACCGTCGATCGAACTACGAGTAAGGATCAAGAAGAAAGCAGGAGGCACGACATGCGTGAACAAATCGATCCGGTTTGCGAGATGACGGTAGATCCCGCGTCGGCGGCCGCGACACGAGAGCACGAGGGGAAGACTTACTACTTCTGCGGCCCGGGCTGCGCCAAAGCATTCGACCGCAAACCGGAGGCTTTCGTCGACGGGGCCCGCAGCGCCTGACCGACCGCGACCCGGGCATGCGCCCCTTTAAGGCTTCGTCGCCTTGACGTAATGAAGCCAGGGCGGAGCATCCCCGGATTGCAGAGATGAGAACTCCGCCTCCGCGATCAATGGCTCGAGTGGGGTGGCCCGGCGTTGCCATCGGTCGCCGGCGTGACCGGTCAGCGACGCGACCACTCGCCATCCGCCCCGCGTGGGTATCGCGAAATCAGCCAAGAGCAGCGTCCCACTCGAGCGGAGCACGCGACGCATCTCGCGGGCGGCCTGGAGGCGGACCTCGTCGGGGAGGTGGTGCATCATCAAACTGGAGACGACCACGTCGAAGCTGGCGTCGGGGAACCCGAGCGATTCGGCCGTGCCTGACTCAAACCTGCAATTGGTAAGACGGCGGGCTTTCCGAGTTGCATATTCGATCATCTCGGGGGCCGCATCGATGCCGACGGCTGCGCCCGTGGCACCGACCGCTTCCGCGAGCATTCGTGCAAAGAAGCCGGGGCCGCACCCGATATCGAGAACGCGATCACCAGGCCGTACACCCGCTGCCCGGAGCAGTTGCCGATAGGCGCGGCGGCGGTTGCCCCCAAAAATGATGCCCGCGAACAGGTCATAGATCCGGGGCGTGCCGATCGTGATCCCGTGGCCCCTGGGGTGCACTTAGTCTGGTCGGCGCAACCCTGTCATCGTGATCCTGACGAGGCGGTGGATCGCGGCCCTCGACGAGAGGCCGCCGGCTGCGGTCAGGGAGTGCAGGCAGTAGTGGGCCAGCTCTTCGGGCGGGACGTCGTCCCGAATGTCGCCTCTCGCTGCCGCCTCGACCAGCAGCTCTCGGATGAAGGCCGTGAGCTTCCGCTGGACCCGGGCCACGTGCTCGCCACGGTGCAGGAGTGCCGCCAGTTCGGTGTCGTGGTGCCCATGAGACATGAGCGCGTAAGCCTCGAGGACGGCCTCGAGTCGCTCGCGAGGGTCACGAACCTGGTCGCGCACCTTGACGAGCTGCTCGAGGTGGGCGGTGACCTGGCGCTCGTGCCATGCGATCAAGATCGCGTCGACGTCCGGGAAGTACTTGTAGAGCGTCGCCCGTCCGATGCCGGTCTCCTCGGCGATCTCAGACATGGTTACGGAGGCCAGCCCGTGCTCGGCGACCAGCGCGGCCGTGGTGTCCAGGGTCGCATCGCGCAGGGCGCGCCGGTGGGCTTCGATCGTCGCCTCCCACACTTTGGGCACGGTCCGAGTATACGCGATGTCGTGGTCAATACATAGTGTTTAACAACAGCGACACCAGGCACACGTGCGACGCACCGTGTCGCAGGTGTGGCCGGTGCCAGCTATGAGTGGCCCGCGAACTGCGAGCCGAGGTGGCCGGTCAGAAGCTTCAACACGGCAGGGTCTTTCCCAACGTAGATGGCCAGGACGCGCCCCCGGAGGAAGAAGTGTGGTGGGGCGACCCAGCTGATTTGCATGGTTGCCGTGCCGCTTCCATCGGCTCGTACCAGGCGGGCATCGGCCCCGGCGGCCGTGGCCGAACTGTATTCAAAGAGCTGTATGTCGGCCGGGGCGGTCAGCGCTCCGCCGCTGAGCCGAGCGCTGGTGCCTGAATCCGGATGGAGGAATGGCTGGGCGACGCTACCGGTGATGTCCACCGTTACTTCTTTACGGAGCGCATCGATCAGGCTCACCTGGTCCTGCACCGGGCCGCCATGGCTCTGGGTTGGGCCGGTCCCGCAGGCGGCCAGGAGGAGGGCGACGAGGAGCAGCAGGCGCTTCATGTCCCTGGGACGGATCGGCGGGCAGAAAGTTCCGCCGATCCACAAGTGCACCGGAAAATGCTAGGCTGTCGGGACAAGTTCATATCGCCGTTATCAAGAGTGGCTGAGGGGCCGACCCTGTGAAGCCTGCCAACCTGCCGAAAGGTGAGGTGGAAAGTTCGTCCGGCGCCGTGCCGGAAAGATGATGAACATCGCGGACAATCGGCCCCTCAAGTAGGGGCTTTTTTATTGTCCGAGGTGCAGAAATGAAGGAAGTCGCGAGAACGCTGCGGTGCCGGGAATGTGGACGGGTCCGGGAGTTCGAACCTGCCTATGTCTGCGAAGAGTGCTTTGGCCCGCTCGAGGTCGCCTATGACCTGGCCTTCATTTCGGGCCAGATCAGCCATCGCTCGATCCTGAACGGGCCGCCCACCATCTGGCGCTACCGTGACCTGCTGCCGGCACCGGCCGGTGAGCCGGTCGACCTGGGCACCGGCTTTACGCCGCTGGTCAGGGCGCGCAACCTCGGGGAGCGGCTCGGCCTTGACCATCTTTACATCAAGAACGACACTCTCAATCCAACCGGCTCCTTCAAGGACCGCAATGTCGCGGTCGCGACCAACTTCGCCCTCTCCTATGGCTTCGACACCCTGGCCTGTTCGTCGACCGGTAACCTGGCCGGCTCGGTTGCGGCCTACGCGGCACGCGCGGGACTGCGTTCGCTGGTCTTCATCCCGGCGGGATTGGAGCCGACCAAAGTAAGTGCCGCACGCGCATTCGGTGCCACCGTGGTCGAGGTCGATGGAACCTACGACGAGGTCAACCGCCTCTGCGTCGAGCTGGCCGACCAGCACGGCTGGGGCATCGTAAACGTCAATCTGCGGCCCTTCTATTCCGAGGGGAGCAAGACGCTGACCTTCGAGGTGGTGGAGCAGCTCGGCTGGCGGGCGCCGGACCATATCGTGGTGCCGGTCGCCGCCGGGTCATTGCTCGCCAAGACGGCCAAGGCGCTGCACGAGCTGGTCGAGGTCGGCTTGATCGATCGCGCGCCGACCCGGATCCACGCCGCCCAGGCGGCGGGCTGCGCACCCGTTGCAACTGCGATCCAGCAGAGGACCGACGTCATCACGCCCGTGCGCCCCAACAGCATCGCCAAGTCACTGGCGATCGGCAACCCGGCGGACGGTCGCTACGCCTCGCGCGCCGTCCAGTCGAGCGGGGGATGGGGCACCGCCTGTCGCGAGGACGCCGTCACCGAGGCGATGACGCTGCTGGCCGAGACCGAGGGGATCCTGAGTGAGCCGGCCGGCGGCGTGGTGCTGGCGGGGCTGCAGCAACTGATCCAGCAGGGGCGGATCCGGCGCGAGGAGAGCGTGGTGATCTGCATAACTGGAAACGGGCTCAAGACCACCGAGCTGTTCTCTGTCGACCAGGGCCGCAGCGTTCACCTGGGACGGGCGAAGGCCTCAGAGTTTGAAAAGGTGATGGTCTAATGCGAAGCGCTTCAGCCTGGTTCCTTGGCCGAAGGACGCCGGGGCCGGCGGAGCCGGACATCCTGCAGCCGCTGGCCTAGCTCGTCGTCCCGCGCCACGTGATCGAGATCGGCGTCAAGTCCGAGGATACCAAGGACCCGTGCGAGCAACCCAAGACTGCTCGAGAGGTTGCCTCGCTCGAGACGCGCCAGCGTCACCCGACTGGCGTCTACACGGATTGCGAGTTCGCTGAGCGACATACGACGCCTTAATCTGGCAAGGCGGAGGCGCTCACCGAGAGCATCTGCGCGACGCTGAGTCTGGGGGAAAAGGGGTCTTGCCGGCCTCGACATGTTCCATAGGATAACCGATAGTAGCTTTAGTGGCAAATCTATCGATCATAAGAGGTTCCGGTTAAACGGCGCTGATTGGGCCCTGCAACAGTCGCCCTGGAGCGGGTGCCGGAACTAGCGCCGGGCGCGAACAACTGCCATGGATCACGGGGATGAGCTTGAAAAACGCCAGGAGCCCGACAACCACCAGTACCATCTCAACGGCAACTGCCAGTGGCCGCAAGGCGGGGCGCCGCGCTGGCTCAAAAAATATTGGGCTGGCAAGAATGAGAACGAAACCGGCAAAAGTGCCGAGAATGAAAACTTCGTCTACCGGGGTAAAACCGTCAACAGCTGGCGGTCATCCAGGCTATAAAGGTTGTGCACCTCTATACGTAACGAAGCTCCGTCAAAATGTACGCCTGTGCTAGCTTGAGACCTGCGTGGATTTCGTCGTCGTAGGGATCAGCCACAAGACCGCGCCCGTAGAGGTACGGGAGCAGGCCGTCGTCCCCGAGCCGGTGCTGGGCGCGTGCATCCAGCGGCTCGTCGACCGCGACCTGATCGAGAGCGGCGTGCTGCTCTCGACCTGCAACCGCACCGAGCTCTATGCGCTGGCGACGGGCGGCGATCGAGGCGAGCGGCTGGTCGAAGCCTTCGGGCAGTGGCCGCACGAGCTCGATTACGAGACCTGGTGCCGCTATGCCTACCGGCTCTCCGACGATGAGGCCCTAAGGCACCTGTTCCGGGTGGCGGCCGGCCTGGAATCGATGGTGGTGGGCGAAGCACAGATCCTCGGGCAGGTGAAGGACGCTCTGGCTCGTGCGCGCGAGGCAGGTGCCGTCGACGCCCGCCTCCAGGTGATCGTCCAGGGGGCGATTCGCGCCGGGAAACGGGTTCGTGCGGAGACTTCGATCGGCCGCCGGCCGGTGTCCGCCGCCCATGCGGCGGTCGCCAGTGCCCGCGAGATGCTGGGGGACCTTGCCGGCAGGAACGTGCTCCTGGTTGGGGCCGGCACCATCAGCCAGGTGGCGCTGCGCCTGATGCGCAACCAGCGGATAGGCCAGGTCTACCTGACCTCGCGGACTCGTCAGCGGGCAGACCGGGTGGCGACCCGGCTCGGCGCGGAGGCGATCGCCTTCGAAGCGATTGAGGGCCGGATCGAGTCCGTCGACATCGTCATCTCGGCGAGCAGCGCGCCCTCATATCTATTCGACCGAGGACTCGTCGAGCGCCTCCAGGCGCGGCGTGGCGGCCGTCCGCTGCTGGTCATCGACCTGGCGGTACCCCGCGACGTCGACCCGGCGGTATCAGACGTTGCCGGCGTCCGCTTACTCAATATCGATGACCTCCGCACCATCGCCGCCACCAACCTGGCCGACCGCACAAATGCGATCGAACCGGCGGAACGCGTCATCGAGGAGGAACTGGCTCGGACTCGCCGCGCGCTCCAGGCGCGTGAGGCCGCTCCCGCGATTGCCCATTTGGTCCAGCGGGTCGAAGCTCTCAGGGACGAAGAACTGGCACGCCACCTGGCGCGCGTCCCCGTCGAGGAAACGGCGGGCCGTGACGCGATGCGGGCGCTTGCCGACTCGCTGACGAGGAAGTTTCTCGATGGTCCGGTGCGCGCCATGCGCGACGAGCCATCGCCAAAGTAGGTACCAGCCGGTCGCAGGCCCTCCTCGAGGAGGCACTTCGACTCATCCCGGGTGGCGTCAACAGCCCCGTCCGAGCCTATAGAGCGGTCGGTGGCGATCCACCCTTCATGGCGCGCGGCAAGGGGCCCTGGATCTGGGACGTCGACGGCAATCGATATCTCGACCTGGTTTGCTCCTGGGGGCCATTGATACTGGGTCACCGTCCCGAGGTCGTGGTGCAGGCGTTGACGGCGCAGATCGAGCGCGGTTGGACCTACGGCGCACCGACCGAGGGCGAGGTACACCTAGCAAAGATGGTGGCGGAACGGATGCCCGCGATTGAAATGTTGCGCCTGGTCAGCTCGGGCACGGAGGCCGCGATGTCGGCGGTTCGCCTCGCGCGCGGAATCACGAGCAGGCCGAAGATCGTCAAGTTCGCCGGCGGCTACCACGGTCATGCCGACTCGCTGCTGGTTGATGCCGGCTCCGGCGTGGCGACGCTCGGCATTCCCGGGACGCCGGGGATTACGCAGGCGACGGCGCAGGACACGCTGGTGGTTGGCTACAACGCGCTCGCACAGGTCAGGGCGGCCTTCGACCGCTGGCCGGAGCAGATTGCCGCGGTGATCGTTGAGCCCGTCGCGGGAAATATGGGAGTCGTGCCGCCGCAGCCAGGATTCCTCGAGGGCCTGCGGCAGGTCACGCGCGAGGCGGGGGCGTTGTTGATTTTCGACGAGGTGATAACCGGGTTTCGCCTGGCGCGCGGCGGAGCGCAGGAACTTTACAGGGTGACGCCCGACCTGACCTGCCTCGGGAAAGTGCTCGGCGGAGGGTTGCCGATCGGCGCGTACGGCGGTCGCCGTGAGCTGATGGAATATGTGTCGCCGGCCGGTCCCATCTACCAGGCGGGCACGCTCTCCGGCAACCCGCTGGCGGTCGCGGCAGGGATCGCCACGCTCGAGGCGCTGGATTCAAACGCGTACCGACAGCTGGAGCTGAGTGGGCGCCGGGCTGCCGCGGCCTTCGAGGCGGCGGCGAAAACTGCCGGAGTGCCGATGACGGTCAACCGCGTGGGATCTATGTTCACGCCATTCTTCACTGGCGCGCCGGTGAGTGACTACGAGTCCGCAAAACGGGCCGATGTGGCGCAATTTGCCGGCTGGTTCCGGCGGCTTCTGGGTGCGGGCGTCTTACTGCCGCCGTCGCAGTTCGAGGCGGCTTTCGTTTCCACCGCTCACGATGACGCCGCTCTGGCCTTTTTGGAGAGCTGCCTCAAGTAGAGTTGAACCGTGGCTGAAGTGGAGATCGCCGGCGATGTGCTGACAGTCCACGTCACCGGCATCGATAAGGTCCTGGCCCTGAAAAGCACGCTGACGGTGCCCCTCGCCCATGTGGCCGCTGTCGACCAGGATGTCAAGGAGGCCGGGGTGGTTTTTCACGGGCTCAAGCTTCCGGGTACCGGTATCCCGGTCGTCACCGCGGGCAGCTTCCTCAGCCACGGGCAGTGGACCTTCTGGGATGTTCACGACCCGGCGAAAGCCGTCATCATCCGGCTGCAGGACGAGCATTACAGCCGGCTCGTCGTAGGCGTGGACGATCCCGCGGCGACGGTCGAGCGCGTGCGCGCGGCGCTCGCAAGCTAGCCTGCGGCCCTTCAAGACCCCCTCCCCATCCCGCCCCACGAAGGGGGCGGGAGCATCCGCGGTTGGACAGCCAACCAGAAGTCATGGGACATGGAGACCCCCTCCCCATCCCGCCCCACGAAGGGGGCGGGAGCGTCCGAGGTTGGACAGC
>Ga0102924_1002084_pt1 | contig 22227 bp, 18 predicted proteins | sample PaiPotPPM11metaG_FD_80116 | JGI IMG/M metagenome (GOLD analysis project Ga0102924, IMG submission 80116) | Iron sulfur acid spring bacterial and archeal communities from Banff, Canada, to study Microbial Dark Matter (Phase II) - Paint Pots PPM... ...
TGGTTGGTCTTGGTGTTGTGGTGGCATCATCTTTAGATTTACTGTCTACCATTTTAATCCTCTAACGCTAAGGAAATTAACGACAGATATAAATGTTGGTTTTTAATGGGTGTAAATACCATCAAGAGCCATCTAATGTCTACTAATTAGCGTCCTTCATTAACAAGATGTTATGTTTTGTTATATAATATCAACAGAAAACGTACGTATTTGATTGATGGATTGTTTTAGTAATCTAGCAATCTCATGCATGCATATATCTGCTATGGAAGGTTATTATAAGTCCAAAGGTGTCACAATTGTAATCTTCACTCTCCAAATATTTTCAAAGTACTTTCTCCTTGAGTGGTCAAAATGACGTTGCTTTGTCTACCCTTGTACTCCACTTCTACCAACGGATTGTCTAATCCTCCTGCAACGCTTATAGGATTTAGTAAACCCTTAAGCCTGCTGTGCTTGGCCGCGCCTGATAGATTTTTGTCTACTAGTCCAATTTCTTCTAGTTGCTCTAGGAGCCTGTTTTTCTTCATCATTTTTTGTGATCCCTTACTGCTTAATATTTTCAGGATGGCAAGAGATTCTTCTTTGGGTTTGTTGATCGAATACACTGGAATTTCATCTATTGCGTTAACATCCTCATCTGGAAGACCATCTTCTGGATCTGTTTTATCATTATATTTTATATGTGCATAATACGGAGTGCCCTTCCATATCATACAGGCCATAGTTCCGGCAACAGACGATACTTTACTGCCTGTGGAGACATTGACGAAAATATTAGTGTTCTTTCCTCTCTCGTGTTCCTCGCCATTTATTATTTTCTTGTAAGTTTCAAGACACTCGAAAAGATCCCAGATATTCATTGCTTTTTTCTCAATTTTGAGGTACTTTTCTTTTCGGAGAAGTTTCATTATCTTCTCAAGATAAGCTGCGGCTTTGTCATCCATCGAATGAGTTATCAGGTATACCTTATCTGCTCTTTCTCGAATGAGTGGTTCGGTTATACGTTTGACTTGAAATCCTACCGTAGCAATATGCACACGAAGGCCAGGCTTCATACCATGAGTATGGTCTCTATAATTAAAAATTTAGCGTTATTAACGTAACTAATGCTTTTAACGCTGTTAACGCTATTAACATGATAACTGTTAAATAGACAGTATTCGTCGTAATAGTGTGCATAAACTAATGACTTTATCTAAACGAGAAAAACAAGGACTAAGACCTTGATGAGGCGTTTTCTCTGAATTGCCTATAGAGGAATTATTATTCTCAGCAGGTGGTGGATTCCTGTTTGGTGCAGTGGCTGGATATGCTATAAAGAAAGTGATGAAAATAGCTGCAGTAGTTGTTGGTTTGTTTGTGGCTGCGCTAGCATATTTATCATACAAAGGATTAATAGATGTAAAATGGGTTGCAATGGAGAATGTTACAAGAAGCGCATTGACGAATGCGTCTGGACAAGTTGTTCAAACGCTTAACAATACAGCAACACAATTTGCAGCACATCCATCTGCTGTCGCGTCATCAGGGCTGCCAATAGCAGCTGCGGTTGGATTTGTTCCTGGAGTGCTGATGGGATTCAAGAAGGGATAAAAAATGACTGAACCCAAATTGGTAGTGATGGCCAGCTGCAATTAGATGAGGGTGGTGAGAATTCGTAAATGAATAAACATGGAAAATTGGTCAATACACTCCTAAAACTACGTTTTCTAGAAGAAAGCCAAAGAAGCATTAAACAAATTCGAGAACGGATAGAACATTACGAAAAGAGGAATCTAGAAATTGTTTCAAAATGGCCTAACGGAATGCCAGAATGGGCACAGAATGAGAAAAACAATATAGACACCAAAATCAGAGAATTAAAGTGGACGCTATACGATGACTGAGGTCGATTAAAATCACAAACGTCAAGATGTTGAAATGGACTATATACAATGACCAGAATGGGACTGTAAAGAGGAATAGGAAAAAAATGATATATGTATTGTTAGTAATACTAGGAGCATTAATGCGGCTTTTGCTATTCACAGGAAAATTGATACCGTACACAGAAAGAATAATTCAATTGACAAAATCATCTCATAACCTCGAATTTGACACAGTAATTGAAGACGCTAATTATAGCAATCTAGAGGGATATTCATAATGATATTTCTAGGCCCATGTCTGATACCGATACTCTTCGCGTTTGCACAATGTGGCAATGCACATAACTCGTATCAACAAGCATATGATCAAGGAATACACGACTGGAATACATTTTACAACGTGCCAAATCATCATTTTATCTGTCCGTATAATGATACTAGCGCGTTTTGTTTTGGATATGCTGCCGCATTGCAGTTTGAGACAAGTGATCAATAAATGAAAAAACAAATTCTGTTAATGATTTCGATTGCGGCTGTAATATTGGCATTAATATGCGCTGTTCCATCGGTAAATGCTAAGCCATTGAACAAACAGCCAATACTAGGTTAGTGAGTGAGAGGATATGAAAGAATCTTCAATTCTGGGTTCTGTAATCTTGGCCCTGATATTAATGGGCGCGCCACTTCTAGTGATTCCTGTCCAAGTGTCTGCTATCCTTCCAACAATAACATGTTGGGATGGATCGACGATAGGGCCAGTAAACGGCACATATGTGGCTCATTGTTCTCCTGCTCCCCTCTGTCCTCACGGACAATCACCATTTCCAGACGGAACATGTTTACCGCCTTGTGGCGGCTCTGGAAATGTGTCTTGTATGTTGAAATTATATAATAATACTCAAGCGACTGTTGGAGAACAATTTATGTATATGACATCGAAATATACCGACTATGTTTTTAATGTGGGACAATCAATATGTGCTCAACAGGGTTTCGAATGTTATGCAGAGGGGTTGACCTATGACTCCGCTCAACCAGGAACGATTTGTCCGACGTTATATAATAATCAATCAAAACAACAACAATATTGTTCTGGTTTCAGAGATGGATCCTCTAATCCAGCAAAGTATGACAGCCAAGGCGCGATTGTCTGTTACAATGAGAACAATACAGGATGTCATTGGGATATTACAAATGCTACGATCGGGGGATACCCTTGTGTTCATGGGCCACCGTACATTCCTGATCGAAACGGGAATTGTCCACCACCTATGTATATGAGATCACCCGCTTCACAAAGTAACGTTTCTTGTGGTCAAATATTATGCTATGAGCTCGGTTGGAATAGGGGACAAGACTCGGGTTTCGTGGACCAACATTGTCCAGCAGCCGTTGACACACTACCGGTATCAGTAGACAATACTACGATTGTCAATAGAGAACAGGTCGACGCATATTGTAATGGATTCGCAGACGGAGAGCAAGCATTAGCCGAATACCCAGGAATCAGATCGCATGTTAGTAGTAGCATGGTGTTACCGCATAATGCTAGTGGCACAAGCGATACAGTAAAAATCATGCCTAATGGGTCTGCCGCCGAAATTGGACGGCCACACATATTAAATCAAACTCATATCGACAGTCCTGCCGCCTCCATCAATCCTGATGTCGTCCTATTGAATTGCGACAGGCCTGGATATACATCATGTTGGAACCTTGGACATTTTGCTGGGAATCAAACTAGTCTATAAATGGGTTGTCCAGGATTGTCGAATGGCAACAAGTCACAAGCCGACAACTATTGTTTGGGTTTTGAGCAAGGACAGATAGATCTAGCCAACAACAGCAAAATCGTGTAATCAAATGATGGAGAGAAGCAATTCGACAACCAATATGAGGGGGGTGAATTAAATGAACAAACTAATAACATTAGGCGTATTAATACCACTTCTGTTTTTGGTCGTGCCAAAAGCATACGCAGACTCTAAGCATTGTGACCGTGACGGCTGGCCGGCATGTTACGACTTGGGCCACTACAAAGGCGCAGTCGATGCTAACTTTGACTATAACAATAATCGGGGCTATGATTCTAGCTGTCCAAGTGGTCATTCTGACAATTTCTGTGCGGGTTATAGTGATGGATATAGTAACTGGTGGCATCAAGTAGACCAAAAGAATACTGAAATACAGCAAGGCCAATTAAGCAACGTAAATATCAAACGAAATGACAATCGCGTTACTGTAAATCAAGGCCAATCGGTGCAAGGCGGTAGCGATTCCGGCGGCGGGAGTGGCAGCGGCGACTTACCAATGTGTCACATACTGTGCGCACTCATCAAATAATTTTTAGATATGAAACAGGCAAATGCAACAGGGGAAGAAAAGGCCACAAACTCTGTACTGACTGTCACAGGATCTGTCGTATTGGATTGTAACCATCCATTTAAACATCTCAAGTTGTTGTCGTCAACCGTCCAAGGCTATTTCATTGTGCGCTGCGTGAAATGCGACCTTCAGAACATGTATAGTTTTGATGAGACTTATTGCTTGACCACAAAACGCAAAAACGAGCTAGCAAAAAACATAGGTATTGTTCAAACCGAACTAGATAAAGCTAGACTAGTATCAGAGAGATGTTTTGAGATTCTTAAAGAGGCATGGCATAATAATGATAAAAATGAGCACCGCTATACAATACCGAAATACAAACTGTAGTTACTTCCTGATTATTTCGGTCTTTAGATACCGGAAACAAGCATATCTTTCCCTCTTTAAGGCTCCTTTAGAGCCAACCATATCCTTTTTCTATAAGAGATCTATAATTAGTACCTGGACTTGGATTTAGACGCAGCAGTATCGACACTAAAAGATGAATTAAGAAATAATTCAAAAATGTTGCAGGTTGAAGAGGAAGTTGTTCAAAAATTTGGGCAGCTGTTTAGATACGATAACATCGAAAATATATCTGCACAAGAGTTTCAATCGTTTCTTGATTTTAAGGAAAATCGTCACTGGACCCTCTCCAGATTAAAGACAACAATAACGCGAGACATGCCAAAATTAAGGGCAGCGTTAAAAATTCTTCTTAATGAATCAAGTCCATTGGAAGAGAGGCTCCAAAGACTAAGAGACCCTCATAGTCAGGATTATAAAGAGTATATGGGAAGAGCTATCTTTTCTCCAATTTTACTTGTCACAAATCCAGATAAATATCCCGTCTATAACGGGACGGTAGAAAGAGCATTTGAAAAATTAGGCATAAAATTAGAGAATGAACCGCGATCAATATGGAAGAGTTATCCAGAGGTTCAAAAGTTAATCTCGAATCTCGCAACAAAGTACGAGCTGTCTCTTTGGCAAATAGATTCAGTCTGGTGGAACGTTGTTGGCAGTATCTCATTTAATGACCTTGTCAAATACCTCAATGAAAATCCAATGAAGGAGAATTATCAACCAGTGGTAGTCAAAATACTGATTGATAATAAAGGAGGTAGGATCACAAGACAGCTGATAGAACAGCAATTACACAATTACAATCCTGACTCAAACAGTAAATCAATGACTAATACTGTTCTTTCTGTTTTGAAGCAGAACGAGATCATCAGACAAGAGGAAGACGAGTACGTTCTAAACCTTTCAAAGGAATTGAGCGAAGAAGAAGCGAATACGATTCGGTCTCTATGCGATCAAAAAATCAAAGAACTGTCCAGTGAGCAGTCGCAAATAAGATATTGGAAAGTGGCGCCGGGCGAGAATGCGTCAATGTGGGAGGAAAGTAGGGTCAATAAATTTATTGCTATTGGTTGGAATGAATTAGGGAATCTCTCTGATCGCAGTCTCGATGAAATAGGCGAAGACCTAAAGCGTCAACATCCTGATTCTTATATTGCCATTATGAATCAGTTTAGGAATTTCCTCTCAATAAAGGAAGGAGATATTATAATTGCAAACAAAGGCTACTCAAAGATTGTTGGAATAGGGACAGTGAAAGGTCCATACAAATATCGACCTGACCTCACGCTTCATCAAACATATCCTGTTGAATGGTTTGATACCAAAGAAAGAGACATTCCTCCACAGACTGGAGTATGGAGAAAAACTGTTAGCCCTGTAGACGCAGATTTGTATAACAAGATAATTTCAGGAACATGGGAAAAATATCTCATATTACGTCACCAGCCTGATTTTAAGCGCGATAAAAATGAGAGGACATATTGGAACGACTTGCTTGGAAAGGAATATCATTTTGGAAAGAATGTTCCAAATTTCAAGAAGGTTTCAGCTGGAACAAAGACAGTCTGGTTTTATACAGATAATATGGATTTGTACTTGTGGGGCTATGGAGAGGTAGACACAGTAAAAGGCCTCGGTGACGATAAATTTATTGCAACTTACAACTCTTTTCATTTATTTGACAACAGTGGTTCTGCCATAAAGGCAACCGACTCGGTACAAGAAAAAATAAAATCTCTTGATAGTTGGAGTCCATACAATTCTATAATAGAGGTAAATCAAGAAATTTATGAAGATATCATTCACACTGCTAAGGAAAATGATATGGGTTGGTCTTTTGACATTGAAAAAGCCATTGATGAGATTCTTTTAGTAAATACTGAAAGGGAACTTGCTATAGATAGACAATTGGTCAAACGCATATTAATTCACTTGAAGGCTGGAAAACATGTAATTCTGGTCGGCCCTCCTGGTGTAGGCAAAACAGATTTAGCTAAAAGGATACTCGAAAAAATAGGTAAAAAAGTCATTGGAAATGACTCATTTTTAGAATCTGTTGCATCAGACGAATGGAGCAGATACGAGCTTATTGGAGGAGTCAATTTAGCTAATGAATTTCAAGAGGGTTGGGTTACAAAAGCAGCTGTTGATAATAAATGGTTGTTAATTGATGAATTCAATAGGGCCAATATGAATAAGGCCTTTGGAGAATTGTTCTTAGCTATAGAATATGGCAAAATAACATTGCGGCCTACAGAAAGTAAAAGGTACAAAAAAGATACTATTGAAATCCCTCAAAACTTCCGAATGATATGCACAATGAATGATTTCGATAAAAACTTATTGCTTACCGAATTATCATACGGGCTTATCAGTAGATTTGCCTTTGTTCCAATTACTCCCGATATACAAAGAGAACCTATAGTTGTCGAAAGACGGGTCAAATCATTACTAGGAAATGATGATAGTTATGAAAACTGTATTGAACAAATTAAATTATATTTCGAATTCATAAACCATGTAAGAGGACAAAGAAATATTGGTGTTAGGACCTCGATGGATATTGTAAAATATATAATTTCAGCTACAAAGGATGGCAATAATTATGATGATAATTACAAACGGGTATCCCTGAACAATGCTCTTTGTGATTATGTTTTACCACAATTTGATAGGCTGGATGGAAGGACTATCGACGCTGTTTTAACTCATGCAAACTCAGATCTCGAGGGAGAGCCTTTTAATCCACTAAGAGAGGAGTTGCAGAGGGCCTCAAGCAGACTCCAAAAAGCAGCTGGATGGCTAACCAATAAAGATGGCATTTGAACAATCCTCCAAAATCATAGAAACCGAAATTATTAAGAGAATAAAGTTGGATCTATATCAGCTTATTCGAAGATATTGCAAGAGTTATAAGATTACAGATTTTGAATATCAACTGTTTTTGCACGATTCTACTCCGATAGAATACATAGTAATGAAGATTGCAGAAGTAGAACGCTTTATTTCTATCACTAATATGTACTGGTCTTATCTTCCATATTTAATTTCGAACCTTTCTTTTGATGAGGAGAGAATATCAGTTGAGCTGAACGATAGAATTATGGGAACTATAGACCTCGCTAAAACAAATATACTGCGTATGAATCAACAAAGAGAGAACGTAGTTGTATGTACTAATAATTACAAAAATATCTTTACCCCTGAAAATATTCTACTAGCATCAATCATTCTAGGAATTAGTCTACTTGCTGCTAGATTTATGAAAGCTGGTATAGAAAATCAGATAGATGAATACAAGATTGAACATGTTGATATGCTTCAGAAAATAAGTGATTATACTCAATTTCTTCTGAAGGATAAACTTCTGAAAAAGCTTGTTGATTATTATTTACTGAATTTTGAAAATAATGAAGAATTAATAAATGCAATAGGCCAAAGAATAAGTCAAAATAAAATAAGAAGCAAATATTATAGTCTCATACAATTTGTAAAGGGTTGGAAAAATCTTAATTGGATTCTAAACGAACGAAGGCTTTCATTCCATGAAGCTCTAACACCATATCTTGATTCTCTTGATGATGAGAAACTTTATGAGATTTGGATTCTATATAAAATCATCTCTCTCTTTGAGCCCATTTATCAGAGAGATAATAATACTTTTGTCAATCGTAAAACTAAATTCTCGGTAGTGTATCATCAAACAAGAACTCTTGGATGGTTTAGGGAAAAATACGGATTAAATTATGATGTTAAACGATATCCTGATATTCTTATTAAAAAAAATGGATTAGACTTGGCTATTATTGATGCTAAATGTATGCACTATAGCGAAAAAGAAGACGAGAAACAAGAGCCTGGCCCTGGCCCAGATAGGAATATTGTAAATCAGATGATAATTTACCTCGACTATGATGGTAAATGTGATCTGGGTATAGTATTATATGCTGATGATAAAATGCGAGGAGATGTTGTAATTAGACAAGGTGAAAATCGAAAAATTATATTTTTGAATTGCTATCCGTATCATGAATCAGACATATTAGCATTCAAAAAGATCAAAAACTGCTTCGTATCATCTCCAATCAATTAGAATAGGTAGACAGGACGGCATATGTATTCCGACAAGTTATAGTACGCAATGTTTTCAAAATCAGCATCTATCCTATGTTCTAAAATCTTTAGTTGAAAGTGACTAGTTAAACCATTGGACCCAAAGCATTCTTCGCTAGAAGCCTGTCCAGCTATCAGTTTCTGGCAAGGGTTATCAGAGACCAAAATATTAGCTTACAATATTAATCATTAGATACTTATCAGTATCTGTATCTCAAATAGGCAATCTTTTATAGATATCTTGCTCTAGTGTCCGTGTAATGATATCTGTTATCCGATTCCAAGGTAGAAAGGTAGAAAATGTGAATAGTGTGTTATATCTTTTGATAAAAGACCGGAGATAATTGACTTATGAGCCAGAGTGCTGACGACGACAAACAAATCAAGCTGGTTCAATCTTCTACACGCAGTCTTATGGCATCCTTTAGAGATAAAACTGAATCATTAACAAAATGCTCAGATGATATCAAACTACTTTTGCGTGAAGGATATGATATAAAATTAGCAAAGGAGACTGCAGAGAAGTTTTTTGGTAAGAAAAAAATTTCATTTATCGCTATAGACGGAACCGAGAGTCAAGACCAACAGCTTGATATGTTAATCTTTTATGCTGGTGCATTTGGATATATAGGTCAGCTTGATTTTGTAGAAAATGGTTGTAGCTGCGGTGAGATTCTAGAAGCCAACAGCATTACCAATGTTTCAGCTGCAATACCTATCCATGAGGAAGATGCATCAAACGTAGTAGGAGAGACAACGGAGGGAGGGGTTGAAGTCGATCCTGAAAGACTCCCTTCCGCACTAATGCAATTTGCAGAATACTATATGGCTGTAAAGGCAGTATATGATAATCCAGATCTGAATCTTGTCATACTTGATAGAACACTTGCAGGCGAGGTTGGTCATCTTGTATGGAGTGTTAGTGAACTGCTTAACGAAAAGAGGTCTGTATTACAAGGAATAGAAACAGAGTTTGGAATTGTATCTTATTTCGATCTCGAGTTATGCAGAATGCTTCAGCCGAATGACAAGCTGCAAATCCCCACTCCCAGAAGTCATTTCATTAAATACGCAGCCATAAACAAACTAATATCATTACTAGGTGATGGAGGCACATCTATTGGATATGAAGAGCTGCTAACAAAGATTGGTGCGAATCAAGGTAGACTTAATAAGCTTGTGAATGACTTGTCAACGTTTAATGGTCTGTATTCATTTCTACGAGAAGATGTTCTTGCTAGTAATCGCCTTGCTATAAAACCCGGTACTGAAGGATACTGGCAACGAGTCTTCTTCGCTGCTATGAAAGTAGCTCGTCACATTTTCGACACACCGGATGGTGAACATCCGCTAATCTATGAAGAACTGAGTGATGGTAATAGCAACAAAGGCTATACAATAAACAAAAAATGGATTACTTCAGCCGATCTGGAATACATGACACTGATAATGATTTATGCCCTGGTAAGATTGGCCTGGGAAAAAAGTGTGCTGATAATAGGATTGATCAAAGACACAGCCGCAGCTGAACTGACGAAGACAATTGTTCCAATCTTACAAAATGCTCACAAAATTAATATCTTAGGTGTGGAAGGAGCGGCAGGAAAGCTGCCGAATTTCAATAGCGATAAGCAGCTTCTGCAGACGTCTAGTGTAATCAATGGAGAGTTTGTTAAAACCCCGTGGAGAACCTTTGAGTTTGATTCATGCTTCAGAACAATAGCCCCTATAGCAGACAATAAATCTTCAGAAAATAATCAATCAAGAGTAAGAGGTGCATTCAAAAATGTTATTTCAGCGGAAAGAATGTTCGTTAAATCTTACATACAACTTTGGCAAAGCGAAAACGATCACACGGTTAGAAGTCATGTGTTTTCTTATGATAGACCTTGCTATCCGGGTCTCGATGTGCAAGGTGAGCTCCTCCTACACCATCTAGATGGCAATGTGGATGAGGAAATCCAGCCTATGATCCATTTTGATAGAGACAGCGAAGTATCTAATCTTGTGATGGATATTCTCTGTTCTATGGCGTTAGAGGTGATTCCAGAGTGTCTGGGCCATAATTATCCACTGTTTTTGGCAGATAAAAAGGCCAAGTATATTCTTGGTGAAATGAAAAAGGCCTATTTGGCCACCGTAGCATTTGAGATGGCTAATAGTGAATTTGATCAACAGGTTTTATATCAGGCAAAGTTTAGAGATTTCAGGTCAAAGATGGAGAATTCCAGGAGGGCTAAAAGTTAATGTTGCAACAAGCGAAGGATATTTTTGATAACCTGGATGATAAATTCCTGGCAAGACTCAGAGAAATATCTTCGAACACACGGACTACAACCGATGGTAAGGCCACAATTACATTTAAGACTGCAAGGATAGAGGCAAGTTACTCTCCAGATATTATTAGAAAAATCGAAGCTGGAAGATTGATAGCAATACCCAACGTGATGGGAGTTAGTTCCAAGGATAACTATTCGATTTACGAGGTCGCAGACGTCTATCCGATGCACTATAGTATGCTAACATTGGATCGCAATCAACCCGGAGCAATCAGGAAAGAGTTCATGACGCTAATCGAAAAAGAGTGGCAACAGGGTTCGAAAAACACATGGATAGAAATTGTTGCCGCGCCTACAGGATACATTATGCAGCTGACAGGCGGGAAAGAACCAAACTTCATTAGAAAAAACATTGCTCCTTTGACTGGCGCAGAGGTAAATTTGCTCAGCGATCAAACTGTACAAAAGCTTATCTGCTATACGCCCAAAGATCCAAAAACAGCGGAAAATTACAGGATAGGTCATCTACTAGGAGCTACAGACAATCAAATTCCTTTCACAGTAAATATAGAGAAATTACTGCATTATCATGTCGGAGCCTTCGCCTTTACAGGATCAGGTAAAAGTAACCTCACATCTTTGATCATAAGAAAAGCAATGAATTCTGTTCCCAATGTCAAGTTTGTTATCTTTGATATATCTTCTGAATATGGCGTAAACATACTAGATCTTTTAAGGTCCCTTACAAGCAGGATTGTTCTAACTGAACCATTACCTGGCCATGGTAACGGCGCTGCTAAGGACAATACCATAGTCGAAAAAATGGCAGAGGATTATCTGGTAAGACATGTAGTTCCAGAAGCACTGGTAGAAGTTAAGAAAGAGATCCTTGAATCAGTAAAAGAAATTATCGCTCAAGATAAAATAAGAACGCTCACCATACCGTCGGAATCTGAGCAAATAATGCTTCAGTTCTCTACATATGGGGGGCTCTTACGCTCTCTGGCAGAACTTACTAACGAAAAGTTTGGAGCAGCAGCTCAAAAAGTTCTGATACCAGCCGTTGTAAATATGATAAAAAAATTCATGAAAGAAAAGATGTTAAATGAAGACTCTCTAATGAATGTTGAAACAAAACCACTAATAAAATTGATATTGGATCGACTTTCTCAGGCGAAGTTAAGGGCGGATGCAGCTATTCTAGCTATTTTCACTAATCTACAATTAGCGTTGGATGATATTTCACCGGAGACGGTCGTTGATGACACCTATGATACAACAAAACTTGTAAACGAGGTACTAAGTGAAACTGCGGACTCTCCAAAACTATTTGTGATTAATCTTCCTGAGGCTGATGTGGCCAGATACTTCTGTGCAGAAATAATAGACCGTGTATTTAGAAACAGAAAAAGTAGTTTCACTTTAGTTCCTAGAATAGTATTTGTTTTTGATGAGGCTCAAGAGTTTATTCCAGCAGATAAGAGAAAAGAAGATGGAACCGATAACTCTAGCCGGGCTGTTGAAAGATTACTAAGACATGGAAGAAAGTACAATTTGAATGGATGGATAAGTACACAACGGATTGCACATCTTAATACAAATGCACTTCAACAGCTCCATAGTTACTTTGTAAGTACAATGCCTAGGCCTTATGATAGACAATTGATTTCGGATACATTTGCTATCGATGATGCATTTATGGATAGGACTCTTATGTTTCAGAATGGTGATTGGCTTATGACAAGCTTCAAGGCAACAAACACGCAGAATGTTCCAGTGTTCTTTCATGCCATTAATAATGAGGATTCAATACTCGATTAAAGGAAGTTAATTGTTTTGACTTAATAACAATCTACCATATATCTTTCTAGGCTTTCGGTATCAAAGTAAGAATAAGAGTAATTTATTGAGTAAGATCAATTCTCTGCATTATTGTTAATAAAAAATTGATTCAGAAGATTAGGGGCGATGTTTCAGTATCAATACCCTGCTTTTCAGTTTTTGCACCAGCGATTACAATTTTACCAGATGCAAAAATAAGACATGTGGGTCCATGTGGACTTTTGTATATTGCCCCTGGAAATTGCTCCGGTTCAAGAGTGAATTTCGTTAATGTGGTTGCCATTTTATTGAGATCAATTTTGCTTCCAAGATTTGCAGTCGCCACAATATTCTGAACAGTAGGTTCTAACTCTGTTTTTTCGATAAACTTTTCATCTGTTAGAATATCCATGGCATGTACGAGCTGTTCAACTGACTCCACTATACTCTTGCTCCCTGTAGAAATCATTTTACCTGAGGAAAAGATTGTAACTCGACCTCTCATCTTGTCATCTTTTATATAGCCGCATCTGCCACAATAATATTCAAGATCGTATTTTCCTCAGGAGTATTTTGTGAACTTAGTAATCTCCACAGATTGGCGCAGGCTAGCTGTGGTAATAACGTTTTGAATATTCACTTACTACCTCATGTGATCAATACGTGCTTATCTAACTTGCGCAAGATGAAATAATAAATCGATGCTACGTAGGAATTAGTGTTCGGCAACGGGAATAGAAGTTAAGGGTTGGAGACAATTAATTGAAAACACTCAATGCCGTGAGAATAGGCATGAATTGTTATATGAAGTGAAATAAGAAAACAAAAGCATGCATCCATGACGGCTTTGTTGCTTTTACTAACTTATCGGCATCAGTAAACGTACGATTCCTTTATTATTTACTGGACCTAATGGAAAGTAAATTTAGCCAATATAGGTCAACAGAGAACGCAAAGTAATATAAATCCGGAATTGGTATCAATGGCATTCATCGCAAAACCTTCCCTTGCAAGAACAGCAGAAAATTCTTTCAAATGGAGATGAACTAATCCAAAACAGATCGAGTCATTGAGCAAACTCAAAGACTCAAGAAAGATTTGATGCAGAACTTATGGAACCATAAAGAGGAAGAGAAAAAAAGTGACAAATGTAATGTTAGTAATACTAGGCGCATCGACGGCTACTCATCGAGATATTAGTGCTCATCTACACAGGAAGAATAATTCATTTGATTAAATCATTTTATATTTCGCAGTTTTTTTCCAATATGTTCACGGACTACAAAATTAATCATACGGGCGTTACGGAGATACTGACGGTACAGAAGAAGGGGAGAAATTTGTATGGGTGTAGGTGAAGGCTTTCCTTCATTCAAAACAGCACAGTACTCTTTAGCAATGCTCAATCTTGTTGACTAACTTCCCTGAAAAGGCTCTGTCCAAAATAGCTCGAGGAACATATTCCAAATAAATAGATGTCTTCTTATGCAAATTTACTATTGAATTCAAACGACGTTTTATCGATTCCATTAATGAGAACTTTTCTTTAAATTTTGCAATTATTTCGTTTTGTTCTTCTACTGTGGTTAATGGCAAGGGCAATGACCGTATATGTGAATAATTCAAGCCTTCTCTCGTTTGACCTCTCTGAATGTTAGATATCTTTTTTTGAATGAATGACGAATTCAACCACCAACTTAAAAACTCAGGATTAATCATATTGTTAGTACGTATGATACACACATGCTGATTAACATTTGCTGGTCCAAAGGCAGGAGGGACAGAGGTACATCGACCTATTGAAGCTCCGGTGATATTAAGTAGAACATCTAGCGGCATAACATGTGTTCTAGACATTCTTGAATGCATTTGCGGCGTAATATAACTTACATCATCTAAACGTAGTTCTCCAGGGTATACATTTTGACTACGTATGAATGGAATACCACCATCCACATATACAGATTTGCCACCTAAAGGTGTGATACCGCTACCTATGAAATTGCTGATTGAACCAATATTCGTCCAAAGCCACTGACGTGGTATTTTAGGTAAATCTATATGCTGTACATCTATTCCTGTTATACTTTGCTCTTTATTTTCATTAGTGGTATCCGTACTAATAGTCCATTCATCAATTCTTTCTTTATCCCTAGTCTCGTGCGTATATTCTGAGGTAACAAACGAAGAGAATAGATGTAGGTTTTTAGCTCTATAATCCACAGTAAGATCACCTGAATAGGCCAGACTAATGATGAATTGTCTTAATTGATATTCCAAATTTGTACTTTTTTGTAGTCTTTGTTTGAAGGAATTTGTTGTACTTATAAGCGATGCGATTTTTATGTTCTGAAGTTCCATAATCCTTCTTTTCTTTTCTTCGAAGTCGGTGAAAAGATAATCGAGTTTTTGGACAATTTTAATTTGCATGGCCATTGATGGTTGAAGGTACTCTAGATCATAAATTTGGTCTCGATGGAGACCGGGAACTGGTCCCGTTTGCGCTTTTTTTGAGAGATTAAAATTCAAAAGAAGATAATACAAAAATTCTAGTTCTAATTTTGATGAGTTTCTTATCTTGACATAGTACGTTGTATCTATCGGATAGCACTTTTCCTTAGTTAATGTAACTGCTCCCGCTGAGCCTTTCCTCCCAATCACTATGGTCGGTTCTTCTACAAGAAATTCAGTATGCTTTCCAATTATGCCATTGGAACCATATACCAAAATTCCTCCGGTACTATTTCGCTTAGATGTCGGGAGTCCTTTTCCATATAGAATTTCAACGTCATCCCTTATTCTTTTTAATTTCCATTCTCCCGTGACAGAGGAGAGATTCATTTTGGAATCTCCTTATAGATTAAATCTTTTATTTCTTGTAGAAAATTGAGCGTTTCTAGTTCATCCTTAATTATGCTTTCAATTAACTCGTGTGGATTTAAATTAGAATCTTCCTCAACGTCGTTTGGATTCTTAATATCCAGATTGTAACCCTTGATTTCATTCACATTTACCTTCCAGGCATTTTCATTTCCTACTCTATTATCCCACCAAGCAACAACTTTTGAAAAATCTGAAAAAGCCATAGGGTTTGTCTTATTGTAAGCTTTTAATCCTTCTCTTACTTTCATTTGATAATACCAAATTTCGTTTGTAGGACCTGCTTTATCAAAGAACAGAATATTTGTCGCAATTCCTGTATAAGGTGAAAAAACTGATTCTGGTAGTCGTATGATTGTGTGTAGATTGCAGTCCGTTAGAAGTTTTTCTTTGACTTTAGCTGCCACACCACCACCAAACAAAGGCCCGTTCGGCAAAATAATAGCACATCGGCCTTTTGCTTTTAGACTCTCCATGATAAAGAGCAAAAATGCAAGAGCAGTATCAGTTGTCTGCATACCCACTGGAAGGTTCTTTGCTATTCTTGCCTCCTCCTCTCCACCAAAAGGAGGGTTGGTCATGATAACGTCGTATTGTCTTTCTTCAGTGATTTCTTTAAGAGATATTGTGAGAGTGTTCATTCTTACAATGTTTGGTCTATCTATTTCATGCAATAGCATATTCATCATAGAAAGAAGATAAGGCATAGGTTTTTTTTCTATTCCAAAGAGCGTCTTGCGATGTAGTTTTGAATAATCCGTTGTTGATTTCTGGTTTTTTTTCATGTACTCTAATGATTCTGTTAAAAAGCCTCCTGTCCCGCAAGCAGGATCCAATATCTTCTCTGATATTTCCAATTTGGGATGTATCATTCCTACTATGAATCGAATAATTGGACGAGGAGTATAAAACTCACCATTCGTTCCTGCCGCGTCTCTCATCTCCAACAGCATTCTTTCGTAAAGTCTAGCCATTGTATGAATATCATCGCTCGAAAAGAAGTTTACTTTGTTAATGATAATGATTATTTCTCTCAAAATATATCCACTCAGGACTCTGTTATTTAACTCCTTAAAAATAGATGCAATAACATCTCTTTGTTCATATCCCTTACCACCGACCAAATTTCCAAGCGTTGAAAATAAATCATTATTTACAAACCGTATAAGATCAGGACCGGTCTTTCCTTTATTTTCATCAGCCGCCCAGTCGCGCCATCTGTAAGAAGACGGGATCGCTTCCTTGTAATCTTTGTCAATAGCAGATCTTTTCTTCTCGAAATCATCAAAACATTTCAAAAACAGCATCCAAGCGAGTTGTGGAATGCGATCCACATCAGTGTTCAATCCAGCATCTTTTCTCATCAAATCCCTTGCCGATTTGATAATAGATTCTAATGATTGGGAATTCATGTACTACATCATTCGGAATAAATAGCCTTTACCATCTCGTTGATTGCTTTATCATAATTATCTGTGCCCTTAAATATGTCTTTAATGATGACGTAGTCACCTCCAAATTTTTCAAATTTCTCTAATCTCAATATGTTCCTTCCTTCTAACTCCCTATATCCCTCCTCAGCGTAATGTTCTAATATAACTTCTAGGACTTGCTTTGCCTTTTCAGGGTATTTCTCTAAGAATATCTTTTCCTTTTTAACTGATTCAGCTCTTTGAAATCTTGTTTTCAGCTTGGAATTATATGTAATGTGAAGCAATATATCAAAAGGATCCGAAGAATAATTTTCAGTAATTTCGAGTAAGTGCTCAAAGGTAATTCCACGTCTTTCCAACTCCTTAATGAAATGAGTTCTTTTTTCTGGTTCGACCCATATTTTGTTTAAATCCATTTGGAAATCATTAACAAGTCTCCTGACAGTTTCACCGGTATATTCTTCATATGATACGAGTCGATGACCACCCATTGATTGATCAAATATCTTTACCGATTGAGCGATAATTTCGACTTTAACCCCTTGAATTACATATGTTTCTCTTAATTCTTCGGTTTTAGTCTCAACCGGGGGTTCTACAGATTGCTCTTCTTGTCTCTTCTTAGCCATTTCTAAAAGCCGTTGCTCTTTTTCATCGGTTAATTTTGTTAGTTCTTCCTCTGTTATTCCTTCCGCAGGACCATCCCAATCTGCATCCTCAAATAAACGAGAGGCGCCACGATAATCAATTATAGTAAACCAAAGCTTTTCCCTTGGCTCAAATACTCTTGTTCCACGTCCAATTATCTGCTTGAATTCAGTCATTGAGTTGATAACTTTGTCTAAGGCAATTACTTTACAGGTTGGAGCATCAACTCCAGTAGACATTAACCGAGAGGTTGCGGCAATTACTGGGAAATCTTCTTTCGGATTTGTGAACTTATCTAGATAGTACCTTGCAATCTCGCCCTCTGCTGACACTATTCTTACACAATAATCAGGTCCCTCACCACTGTAATTCCTTAGCAGCTTCGTCATTCCCTCGGCATGCTCTGAGTTTTGACAAAACAATATCGTCTTGTTGAACTTCTGATTATTTTTCTCTAAGAATTGGGTCAGATGCGAAGCTACTCTCTTTCGTCTTTCCTCAACCGTCAGAATTCGATCAAAATCGGAAATAGTATATTTCCTCTGTTCTAAGAGTTTGCCCTCGTTGTCTCTTTCACCGTGCTTAGGAGTATAACCTTCTCGATCAATGTCCAAAATCGGTCTAACTATAAAATATGGTGCGAGGAATCCATCTTCTATCCCTTGCCTCAAACTGTATGTATATAATGGTACTCCAAAATAATCATATGTATCTAAGCTATCGGCATCACGCTTTGGAGTTGCAGTCATTCCAACGTGAACTGCTGTGCTAAAATGGTTTAGAATCTCACGCCAATTGCTCTGTTCGTTTGCGGTTCCCCTGTGACATTCATCAATTATTACATAATCGAAGAAGTCAGCGGGGTATTCTTTGTACAGTTCACTTTCTTCTTTGTCAACGTCAAGGGCCTGATACAATGCAAAGTACATTTCATATGCCTTCTGAACCTTCCGTTGAATTCTATGTCGCGCCTGCCCAAACGGACTGAAATTGCCATCCATAGCCTGCGTTATTAAAACATCTCTATCAACTAGGAATAATATCTTGGGATGAGGAGACTGTGTCTCCCATAGCTTTCTCGCGATCTGAAATGCTATGAACGTTTTCCCAGTACCTGTAGCTAAGGTCAACAATATTCTTTTCTTCCCATGTAAGATAGCTGTTATTGCCGCGTTAACAGCAATTTCTTGATAATATCTCGGTTCAATGACCTTCCCATCAGGTGATCTAGACTCACGATTAAATGGATGAAGCAGCGCTTCTTTTTGTTTTTCATCGACATTGAGATGCGTGTTGAGTCTATGCCATAATTCAATTGGAGAGGAAAACCTATCGACGGTTGATTGCTTTTTGCTTATGAAATCATATTCTTCTATCCCTTTTCCGTTAGTGGAATAAGCAAATTTTATTTCAAGCATCTTTGCATACTCGATGGCTTGTTGCATCCCCTGACCTGGGGTACTGTAAATCGATTTTGCTTCCACCACTGCAATTTTAAAATTAGGAGCATAAAATAGAGTATAATCTGGTTTTTTGGGAGCCAATCTCTTCCCGCCCCTTCCTTCGGGTATTATTTTACCTGCTGTAATGTTCATCTGTTCTCTTATCATTTCATCTTCCCATCCAGCAGCCTTTAATTTCGGCAAAACATACATTCTACAAGTATCAGCTTCGGAATAACTGTCACCCACCTTACACGTTCACATGATATTAAACAATTCTTCGGTTATATAATAATCGCCTGTAAAGACGAGGCAGGGATGTCCATTAATAATATTAGAACAGCAGGTTATTACATGCAAATTTCTGGTAGTACTACTGAGGACTTCCCGCAAATTTCTGGAGAAAGCAGCGCCATGTTCTGAGGGAGATGTAGCGAATTGCTCATAGATTCTGGAATTTAATTCATAAATCTATTCCCGATTATCAGGATAAAATAGATTTGGCTGAGGGCAAATGGAAATAATCTCCATCTGAGGGATTTGTGCGATCGTTACGTAATTTCGCCTGTTGTGATTAACAAAGAAATAGCATTAGCACCTCAAATACAGCTAATTACCAGGACAAGATTGGGTGGTTGAAAGTGAATGGAGGAGTGTGTTGTGACTGTTCATCATGCTGCATAACTGTTGATAAACTTATATCTTAAATATATCTAAATCTGGCCATAGGCTAGACTTGAGGTCTCACGAAAGACACGAAAGGCATGACGCTTTTATTAGCCATGCTAGTGAGGATAAGGAACAAGTGGCCAGGCCGCTGGCTCTGGAACTCATACGTTATGGCTTAAAAATTTGGTATGATGAGTTTTCTCTGCATATTGGAGATAGTTTAAGCGCAAGCATTGATAGAGGTTTAGCTATCTCTGACTATGGAATCGTGATTATTAGTAAAAAATTTTTCGAGAAAAATTGGCCTCTACAAGAGTTAGGCGCTTTAATAACTAAACAAGTGAATTTAAATAAAAGAATAATTCTGCCAATCTGGCATAACATATCAAAAGAAGAGATCCAAGAATATTCGCCTATACTTACAGATACAGTTGCGGCAAATTCCATTGACGGAATAGAAAATATTGCGAAAAAGTTGTATAGGGAAATTCGGGGCATAAAAACGGTTTACAATTTCAGTTCAGATACAAAGCTGAAGAATGATGTCTCATCTCTTATTAAATCCATTGAGGAAAGAGAATCGCTGTTAAGGGAAACAGAAGAGGAGTTAATATTGGTTATTCTAACGAAAATATATCTCATCGCTAAAGGCTATCTCAATACCTTTATTTCCTTCTGGCCATTCTGTGAGTTACTATCTTCCAATGCAAAAGAGAGGGAAAAACTGGATAAAATTATCACTATTTTGATAGATCGAAAATTCGTCGTGTCGAAGGCTTTGGGTACAATCTCTATCACTCACCAGGGAATTAGGAAAATCGAAGAATTATTGGAAGATTCAATCAAAAAGGATTCCGTTTCACAGCCCGCATCTCAATTCTTGCCCTCAATCAGCGAGGTGGAAAAATCGAAGGTATTAGAGATTCAGAAATTAAGATATGATGTACTTAGACAAACATACGATCTGTCTAATCAGATTGTAAATCTCTTTGAAATAGGAGAACTTCTAGGAATTCAGAAGGAAACACTGGAAAGAATATATTTTTATCTAGAAGATGAGGGCCTAATAGATTTTTATGCTTTGGGTGGATCTTTCTTCATAACTAATAAAGGAAAAGAACTCATTGAAAAAAGGAATTCAAACACAATATTTTAGCACTCAAACAGTATATTCTGTACAATAACGCGCGTGGTGAATAAATACATGAATAAGAGAGTAAATTTTCCTATTATCACACGCAGCTTTCATTTCAGGTCAGGGTCCTCCTTCAGAGTTTCAGTTTCAAGTGTGTTTACTATAGCGCTAGGGTGGTCGGGACAATGCCATTCCGGTATTTTATGCATACCAACTTCCTTGCTCGTTCCGTCTTTGTAGATTCGCTGGCGGTAAACTCCAGGACAACGGGATAGCCGGCCACACTCGTTGCATTCTAGGTCTACAATAGAGTTTTGTAAAAGATACTCTTTACCTCTAAAACTCAATATTTTCTGTTTGACTTTAATTGTTCTTTCTTTGATTCCCGATGGTTGAACACCGTGAGTAGGTAAACATGGAGATACGGCTTGTAGCAAGTAATGCAGATAGTCATCTATATTCTGAAATACTTCTTGCTTATCATCGTACATGGTATTAGTTGGGATCTTTTCTTCAGCAATTTCTGTAGCGGAGGACTCGAACTTACGTAAATCAATTCGAGATTTTGCCATAGGACAATCAAGATTATTAGATAGCATTGGATCAGCCCAAATGGAGCAAGAAATAGAAAAAAAGGTTCTAGTATTCACGAAACAAATTCAAGATAAGATGGTTGAAGAGACGGGAATTGAGCCTTCTCTCACAGAAGATGAAACGAAGCGTTATCTGGAGCAGGTGATAAAAGAGGTAAAGAAGCAAAAGACTACTCATGGCACCAAGAATTCTAACAATCAGTAATGCATAGACTGCAGAAGGATGAGAGGCTAGGGCTTTGTGTATAGGCGAGGTAAACATAGGATTACATTGAAGAGATGAGAGGAAGCATTCAAATGTTTACATACAGGGTGGAAAATATTGCGCAATAGAAGCAGGAATCCAAGTGATCGATTTCTGGATATATCTACAAACCATTTTCCATTTAATAAGTTCATAATGGTGTGTTGATTGACGCGCAGAAGATGGTATTTCCACCACAAAATAAATAATGGCGATAACGTAAAGGTAGTATTCTCGACACTATTCTTCCTCTGACGAATCTTCTTCATCCTCGTCCAAATCATCCAAATCTTTCTCGAATTCATCCTCGAGCTGGCCATCAGAATTATCTTCAGACATTTATTGTGTTTTTGCCAGCCTGGAAAA
>Ga0102924_1002086_pt1 | contig 22216 bp, 21 predicted proteins | sample PaiPotPPM11metaG_FD_80116 | JGI IMG/M metagenome (GOLD analysis project Ga0102924, IMG submission 80116) | Iron sulfur acid spring bacterial and archeal communities from Banff, Canada, to study Microbial Dark Matter (Phase II) - Paint Pots PPM... ...
CGACGCCGCCGAGGTGCTGATCGGCGTACTGAACGGTGAGCGCGGCGATTCGAGTCCAGTCGGCTGCCGATAGCGGCTCGACAAGGATCTCGCCGGCGGCTGCGGACTCGTAGAGAGCGGCTTCGGCTGCCGCTCCGAGCTGCCGGTCGATTAGCCATCCGGTCTCGGCGATCACGAGCTCGGTCGTGACGAGCGGTCCGGGATGCGCCTCCAGCAGCTCCCGGCAGGGCGTGTGGTCGGGGTCGCTTCGATCGGCGGCAGCGAGCAGCACGCCGGTGTCGACGACCAGCGTCAGCGACCGAACCCCTCGGCGAGCGTGTCCTCCGCCTCAGCGGCGGTGCGTCCGGAGTTCGACGCGCCATGCGCGACGAACCCGAGCTTCCGTCGGGTAGGGATGTGCTCGGCCAGCACTCGCGCAGCGAGTTCGTCCGCGGTCACGGACTGGCGGGCCGCCTCGTCAGCTAGGAGGGCGGCGAGGTCATCGGGGAGTCGCACGGTCACGCTCATGAGTCGAGTCTATCGGCGCGAGTCCCAGCCCCAAAGGCGTATCCGCCGATCAGGTGCTGGCGGCGCGAGCGCGATTGAGCGGCGCAGAGCACGTCCGGAGCCGCGGCGGACCCGTTCAGGTGTGTAGGAAAGTGTGTAACGAAGTGTGTAATCCGATTACACACCCGAGCCCCCGCACAGCCCCGCCGCACCTGGGGTTTTGCGCGCCGATGGGCCAGACTACCCGCCCCCCACGTAGTCCCCAGAAAGGGTGCGGGTAGTCTGGCCCATGGCTTCCCAGTGAGGGTGCGGCGGGGCTGTGCGGGGGTGGACCTGAGCGCGGGCGAGTGTGACCATCGGGATGCGGTGGCATCCTTGAAGGCAACGAAGAAGAGCCAGGGAGTAGCGGCGTGGAGATCGAGCGACGGGTCCTGAAGAACGGAGCGGTGCGATGGCGGGTTCGGTGGCGGCAGGGTGGCCGCCGTCGATCTCACGTGTTCGACCGGAAGGGGGACGCGGTCACGTTCAGTGCCGAGCTTCGGCGCCGGGAGCAGCTCGGGACGCTGACCGAGATGGACATGGGCCGAGTCACGCTCACCGGGTACGTGGTCGGCACCTGGTGTGAGGCGTACGCATCCCAGCTTTCGCCGAAGACGTGGATGCACTACCGGCAACTCCTGAACAAGCACATCCTGCCGTCGCTCGGCCCGCTCGAGCTCCGGGCAATCAGGCCTGAGACGATCGCGCGCTCGCAGGCGCAGCTGCTCGCCGCCGGTCACGGCCGTGTTTCGGTCCGCTACGCGCTCACCCTGCTCGGAGCGATCCTTCAGCGCGCGTTCGAGAACGGGCAGATCCAATCGAACCCGGCGCGTGCCGTCCGCAAGGCTGCGCTTCCGCGACGGACTGAGGTCCGGCCGTTGGCTCCGGCGACGATCGAGCGGATGCGCGCGGCGAGTTCGCCGCGCGACGCAACGCTGATCAGCGTCCTGGCGTACTCCGGGCTCAGGCCCGGTGAGGCGCTGGCACTCCAGTGGCGCGATGTCCGCGAGCAGACGATCCTCGTCGAGCGCGCGATATCGCTCGGCGAGGAAAAGGACACGAAGACGGCCGCTCACCGGACGGTGCGTGTCCTGCAGCCGCTCGCCGTAGACCTCCGCGAGTGTGCGACTGCGGAGCGGCCGACCGGGCGAGAACACGCTGATTTTCCCGTCGGGGGCCGGGACGCCCTGGACGCTCGCCGCGTACCAGTCGTGGCGCCGACGGGCGTTCAAGCGCGCGATCGAGGCGGCGGGGCTGGAGCACGGTCGTCCGTACGACCTCAGGCACTCGTTTGCGTCGCTTCTACTCCACGAGGGGCGCTCGGTGATCTACGTCGCTCGCCAGCTCGGCCACGACGCGCGGCTCACCCTCAGCACCTATGGCCACGTGATGGACGAGTTTGAGGATATGCCGCGCCTCGACGCGCAGACCGCGATCGCCGACGCAAGAGCGGCCTTGGCCGCGGCCGCATCCTCGAGCTGACGCAGCCGGGCAAGCGGGGGCCGGCCTCTTCCCGCCGCTCCAAGTCACGAAACGCCGAGGGGCCACCAGGGGGCACCAGCTTGTCTCGCGCCGTCCTTTCGTGTCCTCCCATGGCCAACAGAAATGCCGCATTTGCAGGTATTTTCGGGACACGACGAGACACGAGTGGACAATCCGATCTGCTTTGCAAGCAGGAGGTCGCCGGTTCGATCCCGGCTGGCTCCACTTCAGAAAGGCCTGGAAGCTAGCCACCTTCTCCCTGTCGCGGCGCTCGTGTGAGCACGGACTCCAGGGCCGGACCGGGTTCCGCGGAGCTTTGATCTCGCCCGGGGGCGCTTGCTCGCGTCCAACTAAGCGGGAACCAGTCCTATGTCAGCCGAAGCCGTCGCGCTCGAAGCAGGGCAGTCGGACTTCTGTGCCGTTCGGGGCGCAGGGCCGGTCGCTGGGTCCGATCGACGTGGTCTCGTACCAGGGCGACGAGCTCGAGCGTCCGGTGGAACGGGTCGGCGATCACCGCCAGGTCGTAGACGGACACGGCGACTCGGAGCTCGCCTTCGATCTCGGCGAGGACGAGCGGTGCGCGTGGAACCGGCGCGCTGTCGAGCGCGGCGAGCCGCAGGATCGCCGCCTCGTCGTCGACACGCGCCTGTCGGATCGTGATTGCGGGAGAGTCGAGCGAGGTCACGCGATCAAGACTGACGCGGTCTGGGTATAAATGCAAATAGCCTTTAGCTTGATCAGGTATAACTTGACGTGATGCTCGACGTCAAGCGCCTGATCGTGCTCCGCGAGGTCGCCCGCCAAGGGTCCTTCTCGCGGGCGGCGGACGCGCTTGGGTATACGCAGCCGGCGATCTCGCGCCAGATTGCGATCCTCGAGCAGGAGACCGGCGCGACGCTCGTCGAACGTCGACCCGGAGGCGTTCGCCTCACCGATGCCGGCGAGCTGCTGGTCGGTCACGCCGAGGCCGTGCTCGGCAGGTTGAAAGATGCAGAGGCGGAACTCAACGAGCTGATGGGCATGCAGTCGGGCAGGCTGCGGATGGCGACACTGACGTCGGCGGCGGCCACGATCATGCCGCTCGCGATCGCGGAATTCCGCAAGCGGCTGCCGGGCGTCGAGCTGTCGGTCTCGATGGTCGACCCGGCGGGCGTACTGCCGCTGCTGCGGAGCGGCGAGCTCGAGCTCGCGCTGTGCAACGACGCCGCGCATGCTGAGCTTCCCGACATCGACACGGTCCACTTGTTCGACGAGCCGATGCTGACGGCGTTGCCGACAGACCATCCGCTGGCCGCGCGCAAGCGGCTGGCGCTGAGGGACCTCGCGGGCGAGCGCTGGATGCTGGGCACCACGACTTCCTGTCCGGACGCCGGGCGGTTCATCAGAGCGTGTCATGCGGCCGGCTTCGAGCCGGAGATCGCCTTTCACAACGATGACTACACAGCGATCCTCGGCTTCGTCGCCGCGGGTGTCGGCGTTGCGCCGGTACCCGAGATGGTCGCGCGCAGCGCGCCCCGCGGCGTACAGATTCGCTCGCTCGGCCCCGACTCGCTGACCCGTCCGATCCTCGCGTCGCTGCCCGCCGGCTACCGGCCGGGGCCGGCGGCAGCGATGATCGAGGTGCTGCGGCAGGTCAGCGAGCGATGGACGAAAGCGCCCCGAGAACTGGCAGCCGCGTAACGCGGCCCGTTGATGCGGCCGTTCGTCGCGTCATCCCGGCCGCCCGTCGTCGTGAGACACTCTGCGAGAAACTCGTGATGGGTTCTGCTGAGCGGATTAGCGGTTCGGGACCCGAGTCGTCGGTCCGCAGACGGCGCTGCGCGTGAGCGGCGCCCTCGTGGGGATCGACGTCGGCACCTCGGGCGTCAAGGGGGTGGCGATCGACGACGGCGGCGAGGTCCTCGCGCTGTTTGAGGAGCACTACCCGCTGGCCACGCCGAGGGCCGGCTGGGCTGAGCAGGATCCGGAGGATTGGTGGAGAGCGAGTCGCGCGGTCCTCGAACGGCTCCAGGAGGCCACCGGCCGACCTGCCGCGATCGGCCTCAGTGGGCAGATGCATGGGCTCGTGGCGCTCGATCGGCGCGATCGGGTAATCCGCCCCGCGATCCTCTGGAACGATCAGCGCTCGGCGCATGAGTGCGAACAGATCGAGCAGACGGTCGGATTCGAGCGGCTGATCGAGCTGACCGGGAACCGGGCGGTCGCCGGCTTCACCGCGCCGAAGCTGCTGTGGCTTCGCCGCCACGAACCCGACAGCTACGCGCGGATCGCGCGGATCGCATTGCCCAAGGACTACGTCCGGCTGCGGCTCTGCGGCGAGCACGCGACCGATGTCTCCGACGCCTCCGGGACGTTGCTGTTCGATGTCCGCAACCGCCGCTGGAGCGAGGAGATGCTCTCAGCGCTGGATCTGGATGCGGCCTGGGTTCCCCCAGCACTCGAGAGTCCGGAGGTCTCAGGTGTCACGGAGTCTGGAGTGCCCGTGGCGGCCGGGGGAGGTGATCAGGCCGCCGGCGCGCTCGGCGTCGGCGCCGATCGGCCCGGGCCGGCCTCCGTCGTGCTCGGCAGCTCGGGAGTCGTGTTTTCGGCGCTCGCGCAGTTTGCCGCCGACGCCCGGGGCCGCGTACATGCTTTCTGCCACGCGGCGCCGGGCGCATGGCACGCGATGGGCGTGATGCTCTCGGCGGCGGCTGCGCTCGCGTGGTTCCGCGACGTCGCCGGCGGCGTCGAATACGACGAGCTCCTAGCGGGCGCCAAGCGCTGGCCCGCCGGCGTCGAAGGCCTGGTGTTCCTGCCATACCTCGCCGGCGAGCGGACGCCGCACGCGGACCCGGATGCGCGGGGCGGGTTCATCGGGCTGGAGCTCCGCCATGACACCGGCGCGCTTGCGCGCGCGGTGCTGGAAGGTGTCGCGTTCGGGCTGCGCGACTCACTTGACCTGCTCGCCGAGCTGGATGCGGGTATCTCGGTTGCGCGGGTTTCCGGTGGGGGCGCCCGCAGCGACCTGTGGCTCGAGATCGTCGCCTCCGTGCTGGAGCTGCCGCTCGAGCGCGTCGCGGTTGACGAGGGAGCCGCGTTCGGCGCCGCGCTCCTGGCCGGGGTCGCAGCGGGGGTATGGCCGGACGTGCATGCCGCCGTCGAGGCAACCGTTCGCGTTCGCGACGCGGTCGAGCCGGTGCCGGAATGGGTCGCGGCGTATCGCGAGCAGCGGGAGCGCTTTCGCGAGCTGTATCCGGCAGTCAGTGGGCGGCGGTGACTTTTCAGCCGTGGGTCTGGACGATCGCCTCGAGCGTCGCGCGAGCGCCACGGTCGTGCAACGACCGCAGTGCCGATAAGTACGCGTCCACGAATCGTTCGTGCCCGATGAGGTCGCCGAACAGCTCATGCTGGGTGAGGAACGCCAGCGGATCCTCGCGTTGGCGCTGGGCGAGCGCCATCACCTGCTCGCGCCGCCGATCGACGACGTCGATCGGCGCGCCCTGCTCGTCGACGCCTTCGGCATAGCGTGCCCAGCTGGCGATGATCGCGGCGCAGCGCGCCAGCTCGCCGTCGCGGGAGAGTTGGATACGTGCGACCGGCACCACCCACTTGGGGATCCGGTCTGAGCTCTCGGCGCAGAGACGCGCGATCGTGTCGCGGATCTGCGGATTGGAGAAGCGCTCGATCAAGGTGCGCTTGTAGTCCTCGAGATCGACCCCGGGCACCGGGTCCAGTGTGGGCGCAGCCTCGTAGTCCATGTAGCCTCGGAGGAACCGCGTGAAGAGCGGGTCCTGCGCGGCCTCGTGCACCAGCTCGTAACCGCATAGCCGGCCGAAATAGCCGAGTCCCTGATGGCTGCCGTTGAGCAGCCGCAGCTTCATCAGCTCGTACGGCTCGACGTCGTCGACGATCTGCACTCCGACGTGCTCGTACCGCGGTCGTCCGCCTGAGAATGAGTCCTGAAGCACCCACTGGACGAACGGCTCGCAGACAACCGGCCACCGGTCCTCGATCCCGAACCGCTCGCGGAGCGCCTCGCGGTCGGCGTCGGTGGTCGCGGGCGTGATCCGGTCGACCATCGAGTTCGGGAAGCGCACCTCCCGCTGCACCCAATCTCCGAGCTCCGGATCGCGCAGGCGGGCAAACGCGCCGAATGCCGTCCGCGCCAGCGTCCCGTTTGCCTGGAGGTTGTCGCAGGAGACCACCGTGAACGGCGCTGTCCCACGCTCGCGACGTCGCGCCAGCGCCTCGGTGACCAGGCCGAAGACGGTTCGCGGCACCGCTCCGGCCTCAAGATCCTGTGCCACCCCCGGAGTGTCGGGATTGAACTCGCCGGTCGTGTCATCGATGCCGTAGCCACCCTCGGTCACCGTCAGCGAGACGATCCGCGTAGCTTCGTCCGTCAGCCGCTCGATCACGGCGGGCGGGTCGTCGGGTGCGTACAGATAGTCGATGATCGAGCCGATCACCCTCGGTTGATAGACGCCGTCGCCACGTTTCTCGACGAGCGTGTAGAGGTAGCCCTGGGCCTCGAGCGCGTCGCGCATCAGGCGGTCGCTCTCCATCACGCCGACGCCGCAGATCGCCCAGTCGAACGCGTCTCCCGCATTCATCAGCCGGTCGAGGTACATCGCCTGGTGCGCGCGGTGAAACCCGCCGACGCCGAAGTGAACGATTCCGGCGCTCAGCCGGCTTCGGTCATAGCTCGGCGTGGGGACCGCCGTTGCGACAACGGGGAGCGTCGCAGGCTCGAGACTGAGCGCCGGCGCTCGCTCGTTCACGGCTGTGGCTCGCGTACTCGGGCGGCCATCCGGGCGAGCTCGATCGCACCGAGGACGCCGGCTTGGTCGCCCAGACCAGGAGGGACGACGTACCGGTCGATCGCTTCCGGGCGGGTCAGCTCCGGTGCGTTGAAGTAGCCGGCGAGCAGCTCCTGGACGCGACGGCGGACGAGCGGGAGCAGGGTTGGCTGCTTCGTCACTCCGCCTCCGAGGACGATTCGCTGCGGCGACAGCGTGCAGATGATGTTCATGAGTCCCAGGGCGAGATACTCGCTTTCGAGCTCCCAGACAACCGGATCGGCGGATAGCTCCTCGCCGGGGCGACCCCAGCGCTGTTGGATCGCCCCGCCGGATGCGAGGCCCTCGAGGCAGTCACCGTGGTACGGGCAGACGCCGTCGAAGGGATCTCGTGCTCGGTCATGGGGGATGCGCATGTGCCCCAGCTCCGGGTGCAGCAAGCCGTGCAGCAGGCGCCCGTTGACGATCGCGCCTCCGCCGATCCCGGTTCCGACCGTGATGTAGCAGAAGGTCTCGAGCCCGAGCGCCGCGCCCCACTTTGATTCAGCCAGCGCCGCGGCGTTGACATCCGTGTCGAACGCGACAGGGATGTCGAGGGCCGAGCGGATCGACGCGACCAGGTTGGTATGCGCCCAACCGGGCTTCGGCGTCGTCGTGATCTGCCCCCACGTCGGGGATGCCGGGTGGAGGTCGATTGGGCCAAATGAGCCGACACCCAGGCCGTCGAGCACGCTGCTGTGCCTGAAGAACTGAGCAGCTCGGAAGATCGTTTCCTGCGGCGTGGTCGTCGGAAATGTCTCGGTCTCGAGCACCTTCGCACCGCCGTTGCCGATCCCGCAGACCCACTTCGTGCCCCCCGCCTCGATGCCTCCGAAGCTCATGAGACCGGCAGCTGAGCACCGCAGGACTCGCGGATGATCAGGTCCGACGGCAGCACTACGACCCTCCGTCGTTCGTGGACTCGTCCCGCCAGCCGGTCGAGCAGCAGCTGGGTCGCGACCGTCCCGAACGTCTCGGCCGGCTGGATCATGGCCGTGAGGAACGGGTGGAAGCGAGACGCATGGTCGATGTCGTCGAAGCACACGACGGCCATGTCGCGCGGAATCTCAAGTGAACGCGCGCGCGCGGCTTCCGCCACGCCGATCACCACGATGTTGTTGACGGCGAACAGGGCCGTAGGCGGCTCGACGTGGTCAATCAGGTCCAGCGTCGCTTGGTAGGCGAGCGATGGGTCGACCGTGCTGGTCTCGGTGACGAGCTCGGGTAGGAAGGGGATCCCGGCGGCTTCGAGCGCCTCGCGATAGCCGCGCACGCGATCTCGTGCCGTGGATACGTCGCTTGTCTCATCGGTGATCATCGCGATCCTGCGATGTCCGAGTCCGATCAGATGCTCAACGAGCTGACGGGCGCCGGCAACGCTGTCGCCTTGCACCAGGTCGGTATCGAACCCAGCGACCGAGCGATCGACCAGCACGAAGGGCACGCCAGTCCGCGCCAACAGCTTGAGGTGGGGACGCGATCGGTCGCTGACCGCGGCGATCAGCACGCCGTCGACCTGGAAGGCGAGCATGTCCTCTACGTAGCCCCGCTCGCGCTCGAGGTCGGCCTGCGTGTTGCAGAGAATCACGTGGTAGCCCGCGCGCCAGGCGGCCTCCTCGGCGCCGCGGACGACGAGCGTGAAGAACGGGTTTCCGACGTCTGGAACGATCACGCCGAAGGCGTGGGTCGAGCGGCGGATCAGGCCGCGCGCGAGTCGGTTCGGGACGTACCCAAGCTCGGCGATCGCGCCCTGCACCCGACGACGGGTGTCGTCGCTGACGCGGGGACGATCGTTGATCACGCGGCTGACCGTCATCGGGGAGACGCCAGCCCTGCTCGCAACGTCCCGAATCGTGACTCTCATCGATTGGCGATCATGACATAAATTCGCGGTATCGCTACCACCCCAATGCCACGATATGCCGCCGCTACCCGCGCGTCAAGCAATGTTATAGGTCGGTTTTATTGCCTTGCAGTGGTGCGACCCGGGGCTTGACGCCGACCGAGGACTTGTGGTAGACCTGCCACAACTTTGCGTTACCGCTACCACCAACGCGTCACTTTAGGGCGCGAGGAGCGGCCAGCGGTAGCGCGAGCACGAGAGGAGATGAAGAGCACAGATCGTTTGACGGGCTTGGTGGAGAGAGGGTGGAGCGGACGTAGTCGCGACGTTGCAGGCGCTGGGTCCGCCCGCTGGAGATTCCAGAGGAGAGGGTTTTCAAATGAGGCGCAGGCGCGATTCGTCGGTGGGTCCAGAAGCAAGTCGGCAGTGGCACAGCTTCCAGCGACGGAGGCTGACACGGCTTCTGCTGGGAGCGATTGGGGCGGTTGGCGTCGTATTCGTGATTGCCGCATGTGGCAGTAGCTCTTCGTCGTCGGGCGGCAGCGCGAAAGCCGGCACCGCCACGGTTCGCGTGGCTGTTGTGTCGAATTCGAACATGATCAATATTGAGAAGTTGACGCCCCAGTTCGAGAAGCTCTATCCGGGGATCCACGTCGTCTACGACACGCTCAACGAGAACAACGAGCGTTCGCTGATCGAAACCGACATCACGACGCACGCCAATCAGTTCAACGCGGTGATGATCTCCAATTACGAGACCCCGATCTGGGCGAAGAACGGCTGGCTCGTGAACCTCACGCCGCAGCTGTCCGCGAGCTACGACGTGAACGACCTCCTCAAGCCGATCGCGAGTTCGCTGACGTTCAACGGAGGCCTCTACGGGTTGCCGTTCTACGGCGAGTCATCGATGGTCTACTACCGCAAGGATCTGTTCAAGGCGGCGGGGCTGACGATGCCCCTGCACCCGACCTGGACGCAGATCGCATCGTTCGCCGCAAAGCTCAACAACCCGTCGAAGGGCGTCGCCGGAATCTGCTTGCGTGGCCTGACCGGGTGGGGCGAGAACCTCGCTGCGCTCGACACCGTGATCAACACCTCCGGTGGCTCGTGGTTCAACACGAGCTGGCGGCCGCAGCTCAGCTCGGCTGCAGACGTCGCCGCGACGAACTTCTACGTCAACCTCGTCCGCAAGTACGGGGAGCCGGGCGCGTCCAACGACGGCTTCACCGAGTGCGAGTCGGCCTATGGACAGGGCAAGGCGGCGATGTGGTACGACGCGACAGTGGCCGCAGGGCTGATCGCGACGTCGTACCCGAGCATCTCGCACAACACCGGCTACGCGTACGCTCCAACAGGTAGTCCCACGGGCGCTGCCGGCGTCCCCTCCGGGTGGCTATACACCTGGTCACTCAGCATTCCAAAGGGCGTACCGGACCAGGCCGCGACGCTCAAGTACATCGAGTGGGCCACCGGTAAGCAGTACATCGCGTACAGCGGTCCGAAGCTCGGCTGGGCCAACATCGATCCCGGGACCAGGACCTCGACCTACGCGCTTCCGCAGTACAAGCAGGCGGCGGGTGCTTTCGCCGGCGTCACGTTGGCGTCGATCAACGCCGCCAATCCCAACCACCCGACGAATCCCAGTGTGGCGGTTCCATATACCGGAGTGCAATTCGTCGACGAGCCCTGGTTCATCGCCCTCGGTACGCAGGTGTCGCAGCAGATCGCTGCGGCGATCGCCGGGACCCAGAGCGTCAGTCAGGCACTGTCGACAAGTCAGTCGGACGCACAGACGACCGTCAGCCAAGCCGGGCTACTGAAGTAGCCCGGCTGGTGGTTGCGTCGTGAGGGAGCTGTCTCCTCCCAGTGCGCGGTCGGGTCGATGATCGACTCGGTGCAGCCGCTGCCGGCGGATCGCGGTACTGCCGCGAGCCGCTGGCAGCGTCCGCGCGCCGGTGCGCCGTCGCGCCGTCGCCGGGCTTGGACGCGGCGGCTTCCGTTGATGCCGGCGCTGATCTACATGATCGTCGTGACCCAGGTGCCGTTCCTGGTGGTGATCTTCTACAGCCTGCGTAGCTGGAACACGCTGACCCCTGGGTCGAACAAGTTCGTTTGGTTCGCCGAGTACGGCAAGGTCTTCTCAGACCCGAACTTCCGCAATGCGGCGCTCGTCACCGTCGAGCTGACCGCCGCGGCGACGCTCATCGCAGGGCTGCTTGGGACGCTGTTGGCCGTCCTGATCAATCGGAAGTTCGTCGGGCGGGGCATCGTCCGCACGCTGCTGATCACGCCGTTCCTGGTGATGCCGATCGCGACAGCGCTGCTGTTCAAGACCACGATCTTCGACCCGATCTTCGGGTTGCTCGATTGGGCCCTGGGACCGTTCGGGGTTCACCACGTCAACTGGCTCGGGACGTACGCGTTCCCATCGGTCGTCTTCGTGCTCGTCTGGGAGTGGACGCCGTTCATGATGCTGATCATCCTCGCCGGGCTCCAGAGCGAATCGCTCGAGGCGCTCGAAGCCGCCCGGGTCGATGGCGCCAACGCCTTCCAGACATTCGTCTGGATCACATTTCCGCACCTTCGTCGCTACATCGAGCTGGGTCTGATGCTCGGTTCGATCTACATCGTCCAGGCCTTCGGCGAGATCTTCATCCTCACCGGAGGTGGGGGTGGAAGTGGCACGGCGACGACCAATCTCCCGTTCTACATCTACCAGCAGGCGTTCCAGTCGTTCAACGTCTCCGAAGCGGCTGCGGCGGGCGTGATCGTGGTGATCGGGACGGAGATCATCGCCACCCTGACCCTGCGTCTTCTGTCCGGCCTCTTCCAAGCTTCCGAGGCGATGGCCTGAGATGGCAACCGTCGCGAGCAGTCTCGACAGGCACTACCGGCTAGTTGGCGTGCGACAGCGCGCGCTGGGCATCTTCTGGACGGTGTTCACGTGGCTGCTGGCGCTCCTCATCTTCTTCCCCGTGTTCTTCATGGTGCTCACCGCGTTCAAGACGGAGGGCAAGGCGTACACGACCCCACCCACGTTCGTGTTCCACCCGACGTTCACCGAGTTCTCGCAGGTGTTCTCCGCCGGACTTCGCAGCCCGCTCCTGCATTCGGTGTTTGTGACCATCGTCACCCTGATCCTCGTGCTCGCCCTCGGGATACCCGCCGCGTACGCGCTCTCGATCCGCCCGATCGAGCGCTGGCGCGACGCGCTGTTCTTCTTCCTCGCGACCAAGCTGCTCCCGTATGTCGCGGCGATCGTGCCGATCTACATCATCGCCTTGCACACCGGGCTGCTCGACAGCGATTGGGCACTGGTGATCTTGTACACCGGGTTCAACTTGCCCATCGCGGTATGGATGATCCGCTCGTTCCTGCTGGAGATTCCGCGGGAGATGCTCGAAGCGGCGCGAATCGACGGGGCGGGCGTATGGAGCGAGCTAACCCGCGTCATCCTGCCGATCGCGCTCCCCGGGATCGCGGCGACCGCGCTGATCTGCGTGATCTTCACCTGGAACGAATTCTTCTTCGCATATTTCCTGACCACCACGAAGGGTCCGACCGTGCCGGTGTTCATGGTCAGCTTCCTGCAGAGCGAGGGCGAGTACTGGGCGTCCCTGGCGGCGGCGGCGACGCTTGCGTCACTACCGGTCATCCTGGCGGGATGGATCGCGCAGAGGCAGCTGGTCCGCGGACTGTCACTCGGGGCGCTCAAGTAAAGGAGAGATATGGCAGCAATCACCCTCGAGAAGGTCACCAAGGTCTACCCGAACGGCTTTGAGGCCGTGCACCAGCTCGACCTCGAGGTGGCCGATGGTGAGTTCATGGTGCTGGTCGGCCCGTCGGGGTCTGGAAAGACCACAGCGCTGCGCATGGTCGCCGGCCTCGAGGAGATCACCGAGGGGCGTGTGCTGATCGGTGGCCGGGTGATGAACGACGTGCCGGAGAAGGACCGTGACATCGCGATGGTCTTCCAGAACTATGCGCTCTACCCCAGCATGACCGTCGCGGGGAACATCGGGTTCGCTTTGAAGCTGAGGCGGGTGCCGAAGGAGGAGATCAAGAAGAAGGTCGCCGAAGCCGTCGGTCTACTCGGTCTCACCGAGTGGATCGACCGCAAGCCGGGACAGCTATCGGGTGGCCAGCGCCAGCGCGTCGCGATGGGTCGCGCATTGGTCCGAGAGCCGAGCGCGTTCCTGATGGATGAGCCGTTGTCCAACCTCGATGCGAAGCTCCGGGTCCAGATGCGGGCCGAGGTAGCCCGCATCCAGCGTCACTTGGGCGTGGCGACCCTGTATGTCACTCACGATCAGGTCGAAGCCATGACGATGGGTGACCGAGTCGCCGTCCTTGACGGCGGTCTGCTCCAGCAGGTCGACGCTCCGCAGGAGCTGTACGACAACCCCCAGAACCTGTTCGTGGCGGGCTTCATGGGCTCACCTGCGATGAACCTCTTCAAGGCCACGGTCGACGACGGGGCGAACACTCTGCTGGTCGGAAGCCAGCGGATCGGGCTACCAGCCACGCTTCACGACGAAAGACCCGGACTGCGCGGATACGCAGGCAAGCCGGTGGTCGTCGGGATCCGGCCCGAGGACCTCCCGCTGTTCAAGAATGAAGACGACTCAGCCGAGCCAGGCGCGTCGACGTTCGACGGCGAGGTCCGGCTAGTGGAGGCGCTCGGCTCCGAGCTGCTCGTCCACTTCACCAGCGACGCCGAGCCGATCGAGGTGAAGGGCACCAGAGGCGAGGGTGCGGAAGGGCTTACCGAGGGTGCGCTCACCAGAGTGGGCGAAGGCGTCGCCCGCGTCGAGACGAGGTCGAGAATCGCCGCGGGGAGCCCGGTGCGCTTCCGAGTCGACCCAGCGCGGCTCCACTTCTTTGACCCCGCTACGAGCGATGCGATCGCCCGAACCGAGCAGGCCCGGCAGAGCGAGCGCTCGAGCGTCGCGCGAACCTGACGGTCCTCGCGCGCTCCGGAAATCCGCCCCAGTCAGGCCACCTCTTTGTCCGCGGATCGCGGGGTAGAAGCGCGGGGACCCCGTGTTGTGCCTTACAGCGTGACGAGCTCGCGCTCAGGGCTGGCCCGGGTGCCGAAGTCGAAACCGACGACGGCGCTGCCTTCGAGCGCCTCGGCGAGCCGGCGCAGCGTCTCGGCGCTCGTGCGGTGTTGGTCGATCTGGTTCTCGATCGCCGCCTGCGTCTCCTCATCCAGCGCGTCCACGAACTGGCGGACCGGCTCCACTCCGTCCCCGCCGCGGTAGTAGACCGCTTGGAAATGACTCAAGCCGAGAACGCCATAGCCCTGGGGTGGTGCTCAACGCACCGGACGGCCCGCCGGAACGGGAGAACGTTTCAGCTTTGACGGCGCCGCGGCCTCGACGGCCGTCCGGGCGAATGCTTAGTCAAGCCCTCTGAGCTCCTCGGGCCGAAGCTTGCGCTGCGGTAGCGGTCGGTGGTCGCGAGCTTCGCGTGCCCGGCACTGCCCGCCAGCCAGCCGATGAGTCCTGGCCTCCCGCGCCGCACCATCTCCACGCGGATGGAATCCCTTCGGCCGTTTCGCTCCACGGGGATAAGAACGCGCGGCAGGGCGCTGGTAGCTTGCGCTCCGTGAAGCGCCTGCTGATCCTTATGGCCTCCGCGGTGTCGGTCGCGCTTGTCGTGCCGCTACTGGCGAGCGGCCATCCCGAGCGCACGACGGTGTTCCCGTGGCCGGCCACCGGCCATGTCCCGCTCTACAGGACCAGCGGCCCGAGCAACGTGGTCTGCACGAAGGCCTCCGCCGGAATGCTCCGGGCCGAGTTCCACGGGCGCCTGCTCCGCCAGCGTCTGGCGACCCTACGCCGCTGCCGCTACGCCAACATCCAGGCGGCGATCAACCACGCGCGCAGCGGCTACCGGATCCTGATCATGCCGGGCGTCTACCAGGAGCTGCCCAGCCGCCGCGTGCCCTTCGGGGCGCCCGGCAAGCCACCCTGCGCGAACGACTACGTGACTGTCGAGGGCGATTACCGATTCGCGCCGCCGCCGGTCGGCCCCGCCTCTAACGACCTGCCGGACCGCGCCAACCGCAACTACGCGATCAAGTGCCCGAACTCGAAGTACCTGATCGCCGTGGTGGGCGACACGCGCCCGGAGCCTAATCCGAGCGCGCCGATGCTCCCCATCTGCAACCGCCTATGCAACTTGCAGATCGAGGGACTGGGGCGTACTCCGGGCGACGTCGTGATCCAGGGCGACCGAGTCAAGCTCGATGTCCTCCGCATCGACCGCGCAAACGGCGTGTACCTGCGCAACTTCACGGTCGAGCAGGCAGCCTTCAACAACATCGACCTGGTCGAGGTAGATGGCTTCCGCATCTCCGATGTGATCGTGCGCTACGCGCAGAACTACGGGATCCTCTCGTTCACGGCGACGCATGGGCTCTACGACCACGATGTCGCCTATGGCAACGGCGACTCGGGCCTCTATCCGGGGTCGACGATGAAGGGGTGCGGCATCGACCCGAACGTGTACGGGACCTGCGGCGGCGCGGCTCATGTCGGTGACCGCAGCGGATGCGGGGTGCCATCGATCGAGATCCGCAACTCGACGAGCTACAACAACACGCTCGGCTATTCGGGCACGGCGGGCAATTCGACCTACGTCCACGACAACGTCTTCCGTGACAACGCCTCCGGCCTAGCGACCGATTCGTTCGCCTCCGGGCACCCGGGGATGCCGCAGGAGTGTTACCAGTGGGAGCACAACGTCATCGCCTCGAACAACTTCAACCCTTTCACCAAGGCCAACCAGGACTACTGCATCGCCACCCCGTTCGTAAAGCGACGCAAGACCGTGGTCTGCCCCCAGTTTCAAACTCCCGTCGGCACGGGTGTCGTCATGGGCGGTGCGAATCGTGACCTGCTCAAGAACAACTGGATTTACGACAACTGGCGCCAGGGGGTGCTCCTCCTGACGGTGCCCGCCGCGATCCGCGGTGACAATGACCCCTCCCACCAGCAGGACACCTCCAACGGCAACCAGTTCATCGATAACGTCATGGGCGTCACGCCGGCTGGCGTGCGCGCGCCCAACGGGCTTGAGTTCGAATGGGACGGCGGTGGCCAGGGCAACTGTTTCCAGGGCAATCAGATGGGCTCCGGCACGGGCAGCGATCCCGCCACCTTGCCGAGCTGCCCGGGAAGCTCGCTGTACATGCCGCCGAACCCTGCAGTGACCGCTGGTCAGCTGCCCTGCACGGCCTGGGATCCCTACAAGCAGCCTGAGCCGCCTGGCTGCACGTGGTTCACCACTCCGCCCAAGCCACAGTGACGCGCAGGCGCCGTGCTGCAGCTTTGGCGGCGGCGGGCCTGCTCGGGCTGGGTTCCTCCGCGTGCGGTGGTTCCGGCTCCCGCACCGCCGCAGCCCCGCCGCCCGGGTCCGGTCAGGGACTCCAGTGGGCCGCCGCCCCCCAGGTGTTCCGCCCTCGCGGTCTGCTGCGCGACCGGATTCTCCTCGGCCGCATCGTCAACGACGGCCCGCGGACGCTGGAGTTGCGTTCCTCGGAGATCGTCCTGCGCGACGCTGGCGGCCGGCGTATCCCTGGCGCCACGGGCGCGTTCACGGCTTCCTACGCTCACGGCCTGTTTGGCGCGCTGCAGCAGCCAAGCGTCCTTCCGCCGGCCGAGCTGGCACGCCTCGGACGGCTGATTTCCCTCCAGCCAGCTACGAGCACACCGTTCTTCGCGGCGTGGCACCTGCCAGCACGGGCCCGCCAGCCGGTGTCGGTGGAGTTGGGTGGCAGCCGTCTCGAAGTCCCGGAGGGCGCGCGTTTGACTGCGCGGTGACGCACCGCGCGCGCGTCATATGTCTTGTGGAGGTCGTGAACCTCGATCGCGCCGGTCATGCGGCCGCAGCGTCTGCCGGTAGCACCGGCACAGCGGTGATCTCGGCTTCGGCTTGGCGCGGCGTCGCGACGACTTGTTCGAGCAGGATCAGTACCAGCACGCCGCCGATCACGAGCAGCACCGAGCCGATGTGGAACGCGAGCGCGTAGCCGTGCGTCGAGGCGATCGCCGGCGGCACGCCCGCACGGATCTGACCGGCGGCGTGCCTCAGTGCAAGCGTCACGAGACAGGCCAGACCGATCGCCCCCCCGATCGCCTGCGTCGCATTCTGGACGCCCGATGCCAGCGAGGCGTCCTGGCCGGTCACTTCGTGCAGTGCCGCGTTGCCGCTGGCGGGGAAGCTGATCCCGCAGAAGAAGCCGAACACGATCATCCCCGGGAGGACGCCGCCGACATACGACGAGTGCGCGTCGATGCCGGCTGCCAGAAACAATCCGACGGCGCCGCCGAGGAAGCCGGCGGCGAGCAGCGGTTTTACGCCGATGCGCGGCATGAGCACGGTGCCCAGGCCGATCCCGGCGCCGATGCTCACCCCGAACGGAAGGTAGGACAACCCGCCGTTGAGCGGCGAGTAGCCGAGGACCTGCTGCTCGAACAGTGTCAGCAGGAAGAAGTAGCTGAAGAACGCAGATGCAAAGAACAGCGCCACGAAGTTGGTCACCACGCGGGTGCGGTTGGCGAAGAACCGCAACGGAATCAATGGCGCTCGCGAGTGGGCCTCGATCCATACCGTCAGGGCGGCCAGACCCGCACCCCCCAGCAGCGGAAGCAGCACCTGCCACGATCCCCACCCGTGCGACGCCGCTGAGAGCAAGCCGTCGACGACGGCGATCAGCGCAGCGGTTCCCGTGACGGCGCCGGCGATGTCCGGGCGGTCGTGCTCGCGCACCATTCGGCTCTCAGACACCAGCCGCGGCACCACGACCAGTGCGATCAGCGCGACCGGCAGGTTGATGAAGAAGATCAGGCGCCACGACGAGAGGTCAGTCAGCGCACCAGAGATCACGGTGCCGCACGTCCCGCCGAGCCCGGCCAGACCGCCCCAGATCCCCAGCGCCTTCATCCGCTCGCGCGGGTCCCGGAACAGCAGCGCGATCAGCCCAAGCGACGCCGGCGCGGCGAGGGCCTCACCCAGGCCCTGAACGAACCGCGACGCGACGAGCATCCCAGGGTCGACCGCCGCCCCACAGGTCGCCGACGCGATCGCGAACAACGCGACGCCGAGCAGGAACAGCCGCCGGCGGCCGAGGATGTCGGCCATCCGGCCGCCGAGCAGCACGAAGCCGCCCGCCATCAGCACGTAGCCGTTGACCACCCACGCCAGCCCGGCGCGTGAGAAGCCGAGATCGTGCTGGATCCGCGGGAGCGCGACATTCACGACCGTGACATCGAGAATCAGCATGAACTGGATCAGCGCGAGCACGGCCAGCGCCTTCCAGCGCCGCGGGTCCGCGGTCTCGGGGATCGCCGTGTCCATTTTGCGCATTGCTGCCTCCTCGGCGAGAGCGCCGATTGGTCTTGGTCGGTATGTCGAAGCCAGGAATTCCCAGCTTCTGGATTGGAACGTGATCAGCGGCCTGGCCGGCGCTGCTGAGGCGGGTGCTTCCGCTGAGGGCAGCAGCCCCGGAACTAAGGTTGTGCCTGCAGCTCCTCGGCCGAGGGCACGACGATCGGTCCGTCTGGTGGCTGGGTGAAGCGAATCGCGTTCCCGGATGGATCGCGCAGCGCGCAGTCGATCCCGTAGAAGCGCTCTGTTGGTTCCTGTGTGAACTCGACGCCCGCCGCGCGCAGGCTGTCGTAGGTGCCGCGGCAGTCGTCGGTCTCGAAGATCAGGCCGCCGCCGCCGGCGCCCTTCGCGACGAGCTCGCGGATCTCCGCCGCGGTCGTGTCGTCGTAGGCCGGCGGTCCGGGGACCATCAAGACCAACTCGACGTCGGGCTGGTCGGGGAAGTGCACGGTCAAAAAGCGCATGACGCCCAGGTCGGCGTCGGTGTGGACGACCATTCCGAGCTTTCCGACGTAGAAGTCGAGCGCCTCGTCCTGATCGAGGACGTGGACGAAGGTGTGGCTGATTCGTTTGAGCATGGCCGCCAACTTAGACCGCGCCGGCGCGATCCGCTTCTCCGAATCTGCTCTCTATCCCGCCGGGCGCATCCACGCCATCGCCCAGCAAGCCGGAACGAGCAACGCGGCGCCCTCGGCGGCGAAACGCGCGTGGTATGCCGATGGCGACTCGCCCACGATCGCGCGGAACGTGCGACTGAACGTGCCCAGGCTGTTGAAGCCGACGTCGAAGCAGATCTCTGTCACCGGACGGCCGGTTTCACGCAGCAGCTCCATCGCACGCTCCACCCGGCGGCGCTGCAAGTAGCGGTGTGGCGTCTCGCCGAACGTCGCGCGGAACTGGCGGCTGAAGTGCGACTCCGAGACGTGCGCGATGCGCGCGAGCGCTGGGACGTCGAGCGGCTGGGCGAACGCACGGTCCATCGTGTCTCGGGCCCGCAACATGCGGCGGTTGCGGTCCTCGATCGCACGCGACATCGAACCAGCCTACGACCGCGCGGGATGACGGGACGGACTGCTCGCCGGGCCGACCCGCCGGTCTATCCCCGGATGTGCGGGCTCCGGCGAACGATGATCGTCCGGTGCAGCACCACCGCTCGCTTGACGAGGACGGTGAGCGTGTAGCGCCCAGGCGGCGGCATCTGACCTTCGGCCCTCAGGACGATGCGCCGCCCGTTTCCATCCAAGCGCGCAAGCGTCACCTTCGCCTCGAGCTGCTTTCCTCGCTTGAGCTCGACGGTGACTTGGCGCAGCGTGCCGCGAGTTGCCGACAGCGCGATCATCACGCCGCGCAGGCGTTGACTGACCGTGACGGAGCGGAGCTTGAGCCGCCCAGACGCGTTCGACTGCCCGGGCTGCGGGAGTGGGGTGAACGGATTACCGGGACCGAACGAGCCGCAATCGTTCGGGACCGCCTGGCCGGCATAGACCTGCTGGAAGAACCGGATCGCCTGGGCTTCGAACTGCGGCGCCGCCTCGACGTGGTCGGAGTTGCTGTAGACGTGGAACTGGACCGGCACGTTACGGGTGCAGTAGATGTAGGCGAGCTGCTGGACGTCCTTGGTGATCATCACCCCGTCACCGGTGCCGTCGGCGTTGCCCACCCCCATCAGCAGCGGCTCCCTCGGCGTCCCCGCCTCGCTCATGATCGAGGCGTTGAAGATCCGCACGAAGATCGGGACCTTCTTCCAATCCTTGTACTGAGGCTTGAGCAGGTCCGCGAGCTTCAGGCCCGGATATGCCGTCGGATTCAGGCAGCCCTGCTCGACCTGCTTGAAGATCTGCATGCCGTTCGCGCTCGCGTATTTCGCGAGGTCGAGCTTGTACGCGCGAATCAAGCCGAGCGTGACCGCCGGGATCGCACCGGCCCAGCTCGAGCTGCCATCGATATAGGCCGTGGTGTGGATGTAGTCGGCCGGGATGCCGCCCTCGGCGACGCCGATCAGATCGAGTTCCGGCGCGTAGCGGGGTGCCAGCTCGCTGGCCCACTCGCTCGCGATCGAGCCCCCCGAATAGCCCACCATCCCGACGGGCGTCGCCGGCGGCTGGACGCCCAGTACATGCTCCGCTGCGCGGATCGCGTCGAGCGTTGCATAACCCGACTGGTGGCCGGCTCCGTAGTCGTCGGTCGGACCCTCGTAGTCCGAGGTCACGACGGTGAAGCCCTGGTGGACGTAATCGAGCATGAACGCCTCGTCGGCGCCCGCGGTCGTGTTGCTCGGGTCGCCGGCCTGCAGCGTGTACGACGGCCGGCACGTGCTCGCCACCCCGTCGTAGAACGTCTGGTAGGAGAGGAGCTTCGCCGGGACGACCGCGGCGCCGGCCGGGCGGATGATCGTCGCCACCGTCGCCGACGGCTGGCCGAGCTGGTCGGTGGTGCGGTACAGCACCTGCGTCGCCGGATACGCCTGCGGCGTGCCCGCAACGCTGATCTGCACCTGGCGGGTGCGTAGGACCGTGCCGGGGGCGACGGCGTTCAGCGACGCGGCGTACGAGTAGAACGGGTCGCTGGACGGTGGCGACTGGGCGGCGGCGGTCGCGGCCGAAAGCCAAGTGAACGCTCCAGTGATCGCTACCAGAAGCGCAAGAGACCGCAAGAGCCTGGGGAACACGTTGCGTGGGCTCAACGCCATACGCGGCCGTCCGGTGTCGCGCCGATCAGCCCGTGTCTGGCGGCCTGCGCTACGACCTCGACGCGGGTGTGGGCCTGGAAAACGCCCATCAACTTGGCGACCCGATCCTTGACGGTGTGGGGACTCAGATGGACCAGCCGCGCGATCTCCTGGTTGGAGTGGCCGGAGGCCAGCAGCTCGATGATCTCGAGATCCTGGCCGTTGAGCCCGATCCGCTCAGCCGTCGCCCGCGCGAGGCTGCCCTCGACGGTTCGCAGCGCGCGCTCGGTCCCTTCCGGGTCCGACGGCGCGCTCAGGGTCAGGTCGGCGATCCGGCGGTACAGGTCCATCGCGGTACGTGCCTGATCCTCGAGCAGGGCGAGGCGCTCGGACTTCTCCGCGACCTCTGCCTGGAGTTGCTTCAGCGTGCTGATATCGCGCGCGACGCCTTGGCGCCCGATCAGCCGCTCGTGGCGATAGAGGCTGCCCGCGCGGACCTCGAGGTCGACGGTGGAGCCGTCCTTGCGTACGGCCTGGGCCTCGAAGAACGGTGTCGTCTCGGTGCCGGCGACGCCGCGCTCGAAGTGCTCGCGCGCGACCCGCGCGCCCGCGGGCGTCAGCACCTCGGTGAAATGACGCCCAAGAAGCTCGTCGGCGCGATACCCAAACAGCGACAGGCCGGCGGAGTTGATGTAGGTGAAGCGACCGTTCAGGTCGAGCGTGTAGACCATGTCCCCGAGGCCTTCGACGAGGTCCCCGTAATCGGGCTTCTCCTCCACGGCCAAAACATACCTCTGGCAGTCAGCCGCCGTACCCGATTGCGAGCTTCAAATGCGTCCGCATCTGGAGCCGATCAGGTCAGGCAGGTTGGGGTGTTGTCGCCCGGTAGGCACGCGACTCCCGTGCGCAGCGCTGCCGAGTCCCCCGCCGCGAGCTGGGCGGCCGGGATCGAGTCGAAGCGGGTGATCAGATCGGCGGCCCATCTGACCTCCCGCGCGGCGCGGGCGGGCATGAACTTGGCGAGATGGCCATTTTCCGCCCAGGAGACCATGTAGTTGGGAGCGACGATGCTCGAAACGGTCGGGACGCCGCTCTCGTTGAACGCTGTTCCGACCGCGATCATGTAATCCCCCGCGGGTCGCAGCGCGCGCGAGTGAACGAGATCGTTGGCCTTCATCGACTCGATCACCGGACCGGTGATCCCGGCCGTCTGCGAGTGCCAGACGATGAACATGTCCGGGCCGCCAGTGGGGTGATAGCCGCGGGCGTCGTCGAGCCATTCGCTCGCGCCGAGGTGCTCGATCGTGACCGACGCCGCGGCCCTCGCCACGAGGTCGGGATGGCGGTCGATGAACCCCCGCGTCTGCGGCAGCGCCGGCCCGGCAAAATGACCCGAGACGGCGCTGAACACCAGCGAGCGCTTCGGCCTGCGTCCTCTGGGGAGCTGCGAGAAGTACCGCGCCAGCGCCACGAGACCGACGCCGC
>Ga0102924_1002088_pt1 | contig 22203 bp, 15 predicted proteins | sample PaiPotPPM11metaG_FD_80116 | JGI IMG/M metagenome (GOLD analysis project Ga0102924, IMG submission 80116) | Iron sulfur acid spring bacterial and archeal communities from Banff, Canada, to study Microbial Dark Matter (Phase II) - Paint Pots PPM... ...
CGCGGAAGAACGGGCGCGAGACGAGCATGACGATCGCGCCGAGAACCATGCCGCCGACGCCCATCCACAGCGGCAGCGTGATGCCGAGGATCGGCTTGGATTCGACATGAGCCGTTTCTGCGTAGTAGAAGCCCGCCCTGATGCCTATTCCAAAGAGCATCAGACCGCCGATCAGCGGCCCGATGCCCAGCAGCAGCAGGTTGCGCGCGCTCTTGAAGAGCTCGTGACGGTAGTACCAGCCGCAGGCGACTCCTGTGAACCCGTAGTAGAAGCAGATCGGGAAGCCGATTGCGGTGAGCGAGTCGACGAGAACGCTTTCGGAGAGCAGCAGCAGGACGACCGTGATGATGATCGAGAGCAGGCCGAAGCCGAGCGTCGAGACGGTCGGCGTGAGATAGCGTTTGTGCACGCGCGAGAGCAGGTTGGTGACGGCTTTCCAATGCGCCATCGACAGCGTTGTGCGTGCGGTCGGCAGGATCGTCGTCTGGGTGGAGGCCGACGCGGAGGTGAGCACCGCGATGATCAGGAGCTTGTTCAGGGTGCTGCCGAGCACTCCCGAGCCGAGCGCGTTGAGGACGTCTTCCTGGTTGGCTTCGTTGGTCAAGAAGCCGACGCCGTGAAAGGACTGGGCTGCCCCTGAGACGACGACGTAGATCAGCACGAGCAGGATGGTCGAAACGACCGCCGCCTTGCCCGGGCCCTCGGCGGGATCCTTGGACTCCTCGTTGACCGCGACGCCGGAATCCCAGCCCCAGTAGATGAAGACCGCGAGCAGAAGCGCTACGACGAGGTCGCTGAAGTTCATCGCGAACGGGTTGATCCACGACAGCGACGGCTTGATCGAGCCGGACGGCGGATGGCTGCCGTAGACCTTGACAAAGGCGACCACGGCGAACAGGCCAAGGATGCATACCTCGGCGCCGAGTAGTACCTGCTGGATGCGCGCCGACAGCTCGATCCCGCGGTAACAGATCCAGGTCATGATCGCGATCCACAGGACCGCGGCGATGATGACGGCCGCTTTGGATTCACCGAGTTCGGTGAAGCCGAACAGCTTGAAGGTGTAGATAGCCGCGATGTCCGCCAACGAGGCCATCACGATCACGTCTGACAGGAAGATCGCCCAACCGTTCAGCCAGCCCGTCGACGGACCAAACGCTCGCGTTGTCCACGCGAACGTCGTGCCCGCGTCGGGATCGGCGCGGTTGAAGTATTTGTAGGCCGAGGCGACCAGCAGCATGGGCACGAACGCGACGAGCATCACCGCCGGGGCGTGCACGCCGACGCCCTTGACCGCGACGATGAAGCCGAGCGTGGCCGCCAGCGAGTAGGCGGGCGCGGTCGAGGCGACGCCGATGACGATGTTGGAGAGGTAGCCGATGGCTCCCTTTTTGAGCCCCTTGTCCATCACACCCAAGGACGCGGGGCCGCCCGGTGCGGTGGCGTCCGGTACTGCGAGACCTTCTATGGCCATCGACTGCTCCTCTCGCGCTGCATGGGCATGGATGGGGGGATGTGACAGAAGTTACGCTCGCGCGGCGCGCGCGCCAAGGGGCGCGATTCCCAAAAAACAGCCGCGTTCATGGACATTTGGTACAACCAATGCGTGACTTGTTGAACGAGTGGTGCCTTGAGGCCCACATCTCTGCGCAGTAGCTTTGTCCGTAGTGTCCACTTCCCTCCAAGAGCAAGCCAAGCGCCACCTGTGGATGCACTTCACGCGCATGGGCGCCTACGAGGAAGGCGGCGAGGTGCCGGTGATCGTGCGCGGCGACGGCTGCTACGTGTACGACGAGCAGGGCAGGCGCTATCTGGACGGGCTGTCGGCCCTGTACTGCGTGAACATCGGGCACGGGCGCAGCGAGCTGGGCGAGGTGGCGGCCGCGCAGGCGGCCGAGCTGGGCTTCTACACCAACTGGAGCTACGCGCACCCGCGCTCGATCGAGCTGGCCGTGCGCATCGCGCAGCTGGCGCCGGGCAACCTCAACCGCGTGTTCTTCACGTCGGGCGGATCGGAGGCGGTCGAGTCTGCATGGAAGCTGGCCAAGGCCTATCACGCGGCGTGCGGCGAGCCGCGCCGGCACAAGATCGTCTCGCGCTTCCTCGCCTACCACGGCACGTCGATGGGCGCGCTCACCGCGACCGGCCTGCCGGCCCTGCGCGAGCCCTTCGAGCCGCTGACACCGGGCGGTCGCCACGCGGCCAACACCAACTCCTATCGCTGGAAAGAAGACCGCGACCAGCTGTGGGCGGCGGACGCGATCGAGGAGGCGATCCTGTTCGAGGGACCCAACACGGTCGCCGCGGTGATCCTCGAGCCGGTGCAAAACGGCGGCGGCTGCTTCGTCCCCCAGGACGGCTATTTCGAGCGCGTGCGCGAGATCTGCGACCGCCACGGGGTGCTGTTGATCTCCGACGAGGTGATCTGCTCGTGGGGTCGCATCGGCCACATGTTCGGCTGCGAACGTTACGGCTATCAGCCGGACATGATCACGACCGCCAAGGGCATCACGTCGGCGTATGCGCCGATGGGCGCGGTGATCGCGGGCGACCACATCGCCGAGCCGTTCCTGCACGGCAAGGCGATCTTCAACCACGGCTTCACCTTCGGCGGGCACCCGGTCGCGTGCGCGGTTGCGCTGGCCAACATCGACGTGATCGAGCGCGAGGAGCTGTGCGAGCGCGTGCTGGCCAACGAAGGCGCGCTGCGCGACATGCTCGAGAGCCTGCGCGACCTGCCGATCGTCGGCGATGTGCGTGGCGCGGGCTACTTCCAGGCGATCGAGCTGGTCAAGGACCAGCAGACCAAGGAGACCTTCAACCACGAGGAGGCCGAGCAGCTGCTGCGCGGCTTTCTCTCTGGCGAGCTGTACCGCCGCGGGCTGATCTGTCGCACCGACGACCGCGGCGACCCGATCGTGCAGCTGTCGCCGCCGCTGATCGCCGGCCCGGAGCAGTTCGAGGAGATCGAGGCGGTCCTGCGACCGGTGCTGAGCGAGGCCTCAGAACACGTGCAGCGATGGAGCTCTGAGCGATGGAGCTCACTGTCGCCGGCCTGATCGACGAGCTCGGCCTGCAGCTCGTGTCCGGGCAACAGGCCGCGCAGACGCACATACGCTGGGTGCACAGCAGCGAGCTGGCCGATCCGACGCCGTGGCTGAAAGGCGGCGAGCTGCTGCTGACGACCGGCTTGCAGCTGACCGGTCCCAAGGTCCAGCGCGAGCTGATTGAGCGGCTGGCCGACCACCGCATCGCGGGCCTGGGCTTCGGCACGGGCTTCACGCACAAACGGCTGCCCGCGGCGCTGGTGGCGGCGGCGCGCAAGCGCGAGTTCCCGCTGTTCGAGGTCCCCTATGAGCTGCCATTCATCGCGATCACCGAGCGGGCGTTCGCACAGCTGCTCAACGAGCGCTATGAACTGCTGCAGCGCAACATGGTGGGCGATGTGCTCGCGGAGGCGCTCGCCGGGCACCTGTACCCCGAGGACCTGCTCGCGCGGCTGCGCCCGTTCGGGATCGGCGAGCACGCGGCTGTGCTCGTCTTTCGCCCGGCCAGCGACGCGAGCGCGGCCGCGGGCGCGGTCGAACGGATCCTCGCGCGCGAGCACGTGCCGAGCCTGGTGGCGGTGCGTGCGGGCCTGTTGTGTGCGGTGGTGGCGGTCGAGCAGCCCGGCGGCGGATCGGCGGGGCAGTCCGGTGAAGGTGCGACGCCTGCGCCGATCGAGCTTGCGCGTAAGGTCCGCGCGGAGCTCGGCGCGCGCTTTGGCGACGTGCACACCGCGGCGAGCCGCCCGGCGCCCACGCAGGCCCTGCGCCTGAGCTTTCACGAGGCGCGCTGCGCGCTTGAGGCCGTGCGCCTGCGCAACGGCGACGCGCCCGACGTGGCCACCTACGCGGACCTGGGCGCCTTCCAGCTGCTGCTTTCGTTGCAGGACGACGACGCGCTTGCCTCCTACTGCCGCCGCGTGCTCGGCCCGATCGAGGAGGAGGATGGCGGCTACGGCGATGAGCTGGTGCGCTCGCTGGACGCGTTCATCGAGCACAACGGGCACTGGGAGAAGGCTGCGGCCGAGCTGTACTGCCACCGCCACACGTTGCGCTACCGCGTCCGACGCATCGAGCAGCTGACCGGGCGCGACCTGGGCAGCGCACGCGATCGCATCGAGTTCTGGCTGGCGCTGCGCGGGCGGGAGCTGACGCGGTGAAGAATTTTTATGAGGACTCCCTGCGGGAGTCGGCGGTGGTCGCGTGGTGGTGTGAGGCGGCTGAGAGATGAAGATCGGGGTCCCAACCGAGATCAAGCCCGACGAGTACCGCGTGGCGATCACGCCGGCGGGCGTGCGGGAGCTGTCCAAGCACGGCCACCGGGTGCTGATCCAGGCGGGAGCCGGCGAGGGCAGCGCGCTGTCTGACGAGCAGTTCGTGGCGCAGGGAGCGCGCATCGTGGAGGGGCCGGACGCACTGTTCGCCCAGGCGGACATGGTGCTGAAGGTCAAGGAGCCCCAGCCACTTGAGGTGGGTCTGCTGCGCGAGGGGCAGACGCTGTTCACCTACCTGCACCTGGCGGCCGAGCCGGAGCTGGCGCGCGGGCTGATGGCGTCGGGGGCGCGGTGCATCGCCTATGAGACCGTCGAAGACGCGGCGGGCCGACTGCCGCTGCTGGCGCCGATGAGCGAGGTGGCGGGCAAGATCGCCACGCAGGCCGGTGCGTTCATGCTGGAGAAGCCGCTGGGCGGCCGCGGCATCCTGCTGGGCGGGGTGCCGGGCGTGGCGGCGGCGACCGTGCTCGTGATCGGCGGCGGCGTGGTGGGCTCCAACGCGGCGTTCATCGCGATCGGCATGCAGGCGGACGTGTTTGTGTTCGACCGCTCGATCGACCGGCTGCGCGAGCTGGAAGTGGCGTTTGCGGGCCGCGCGTCGACGGTCTATTCCTCGACGCTGTCCATTGAGGAGATGCTGCCCCAGGCGGACCTTGTGATCGGAGCGGTGCTGGTGCACGGCGGGCGTGCGCCGCGCGTGGTGACGCGTGAGCAGCTGGCCCTGATGAAGCGCAACGCGGTGCTGGTGGACGTGTCGATCGACCAGGGTGGCTGCTTTGAGACCTCGCGCCCGACGACCCACTCGGACCCCACCTACGAGGTCGACGGGATCACCCATTACTGCGTCACCAACATGCCGGGCGCGGTGCCGATCACTTCCACCTACGCGCTGACCAACGCGACTTTGCCGTACGTGATCGAACTGGCCCAAAGCGGCGTTGACGGGGCGCTGGCGCACAGCCCAGGCCTGTGCGCGGGCTTGAATGTGGATCGCGGTCAGATCACCCACCCGGCGGTCGCCGAGGCACTCGGCCTGGGCGAGCCGGCGCAGGGCGATGGTTCGCGCGCGGCCCGCGTATAGCGATGGTTATACGCCAGCCGTGGGGGAGGACAGGGGAGGAGTGTTCCTCCGCGAGGACCGTATAACGATGGTCATACACGAGTGAGAACGTAAGACATCCCCTGCGACGAGGAGATCGACGATGGCGAGCACGACCAAGACCCTGAGCAACTTCATCGACGGCGAGCGTGTGGCGTCGGCGGGCGAGACGGAAGCGGTGCTCAATCCCGCCACGGGCGAGGAGCTGGCGCGAGCGCCGATCTCGAGCGCTGATGAGGTCGACCGCGCGGTGGGAGCGGCGCGCGCGGCCTGCACGAGTTGGTCGGCCACCACGCCGGCGCAGCGGGCTGCGGCGCTGCTGGCGATCGCCGACCTCGTTGAAGAGCACGGCGAGTACCTCGCTCGCCTGGAGGCGCTGAACGCGGGCAAGCCGATCGAGGTGGTCAAGAGCGACGAGATCCCGGTGATGGCCGACAACCTGCGCTTCTTCGCGGGCGCGGCACGCTGCCTGGAGGGGCGCGCGGCGGGCGAGTACATGGAGGGCTACACGTCGTTCACGCGCCGCGAGCCGGTGGGCGTGATCGGGCAGGTGACGCCGTGGAACTACCCGCTGATGATGGCGATCTGGAAATTCGCGCCTGCGCTGGCGGCGGGCAACACTGTGGTGCTGAAGCCGGCTGAGACCACTCCGATGACGACCGTCCGGCTGGCCGAGCTGGCCGCGGACGTGTTGCCCAAGGGTGTGCTGAACGTCGTGACTGGCCCGGGCAACCCGACGGGCGAGGTGCTGATCAATCATCCCGACGTGGACATGCTCGCGCTGACCGGCTCGGTGGACACGGGCAAGCACTTCGCGCGCACGGCCGCGGACACGCTCAAGCGCGTGCACCTGGAGCTCGGCGGCAAGGCGCCGGTGGTGGTCTTCGACGACGTCAGCCTGGAGAGCGCGCTGGAGACGATCGCGGGCACCGGCTACTACAACGCGGGCCAGGACTGCACGGCGGCCACGCGCGTGCTGGCCGCGAGCGCGGTCTATGACGACGTGGTGTCAGGTCTGGCCGAGCAGGCCAAGGGGCTGGTCCTGGGCGACACGCTGTCGCCCGACACGACGCTCGGGCCGGTCAACTCGCAGCGCCAACGCGAGCGCGTGACGGGCTTTCTCGAGCGCCGGCCCGATCGTGCGGAGATCGTCACGGGCGGCGGCGCCGCCGACAGGCCGGGCTTCTTCGTGGAGCCGACCGTGGTGGCCGGCCTGGAGCAGGACGACGAGATGATCCAGCGCGAGATCTTCGGTCCGGTGATCACCGTCCAGCGCTTTTCAGACGAGGCGCAGGCGATCGCGTGGGCCAACGCGACGCGCTATGGGCTGGCGTCGTCGGTGTGGACGCGCGACGTGGGGCGCGCGCTGCGCGTCTCCAGGGCGCTGCGCTTCGGCTGCGTGTGGATCAACGACCACATCCCGCTGGTCTCTGAGATGCCCCACGGCGGCTTCAAGGAGTCCGGCTACGGCAAGGACCTGAGCGTGTACTCGCTGGAGGACTACACGGTGGTCAAGCACGTGATGGCGAGTCTGGACTGAGCGGTGGCCGATTGAACCATCTAGCTTGTCCGCACCCTGCGAGCGCGGGGAAAACGGGGCGTGGGCGAGCACTCACTTCAGCCGCGGCGTCAGCTAACGTCGCGCGCATGAGCAGCACGCATCCGCCCTCAGGCCCGGGTGAGAACGCAAACGGCGACTCGGCTCCGTCGGGCTCATCTGAGGCACAACTGCTGGCCCCGTATGACATCGTTCGCCTGCTGGCGCCGAACCCGGGACCGTTCACACTGTCGGGCACCAATACCTGGCTGGTCGCGCGCCAGCCCACCTGGCTGGTCGACCCCGGCCCCTTGGAGGACACTCACCTCGAGCGCCTGTTCGCGGCGATCGACGAGCGCGGAGGGCTCGGCGGCGTGGTGCTGACCCACGACCACTGCGATCACTCGCAAGCCGTCGATGCGGTGCTGTCGGACTACTCGGCGCCTCTGGCCGGCGGGCGCGGACGGGTCGACGTGAGGCTCGACAACGAAGTCCGCTTCGGTCCGTTCGTGGCGGTCGCCACGCCCGGCCACGCGGCTGATCACTTCGCGCTGGTGGCCCACGGCGCATGCTTCACCGGCGACGCGGTGCTGGGCGAAGGAAGCGTCTTCATCAGCCCCTACCGCGGCGCTATGTCGGGCTACCTGCTGGGACTCACGCGACTGCGCCTGCGCGACGACTTCAACCTGCTGTGCCCGGGCCACGGCCCGCCCGTGTGGGACGCGCGCGCCCGTCTGGAGGAATACCTCGCCCACCGCATCGACCGCGAGCACGAACTGCTGATGGCGCTCGGAGAAGGCCGCCGCACGGTCGACGAACTGCTCGCTGCCGTGTGGAAGGACGTGCCCGAGTCGCTGCTGCCGTTGGCCACGGCGACGCTGGCGGCCCATCTGGACAAGCTCGAGGACGAGCAGGTACTGCCCAGCGGGGTTGAGCGGCCGAGGTTCGAGCGCACCGAATGGTGAGCGTGCCGGCAGGGGGAGAGCGGGAGCGCCGGCCGTGAATGGCGCCGGCGACGGTCAGCCCCCCCAGCGGGACGACAGGGCGTGGGGGCGCCCGGAAGCGTCGACGATGGACTCTCCCTTTCCGCCGATCGCCGACTACGGATTTCTGAGCGACTGTCACACGGGGGCGCTGGTCGCCTCGGACGGGTCGATCGAGTGGATGTGCCTGCCCCACTTCGACTCCCCGTCGGTGTTCGGCTCGATACTCGACCGCAGCGCGGGCACCTGGCGCCTGGGCCCATACGGCGTGTACGTGCCGGCCGGCCGGCGCTACGTTCCGGGCACCAACCTGATCGAGACGACCTGGATGACCGCGCAGGGCTGGATATGCGTGATCGACGCGCTGACGATCGGCGAATGGCACGACAACAAGCACGGCTCCAGCCACACGCGACCGCCGACCGACTATGACGCCGACCATCTGCTGGTGCGCATGATCGAATGCACCCAGGGGCAGGTGCAGGTCGAGTTCGTGTGCGAGCCGATGCTCGACTACGGCGCCACGCCGGCCGAGTGGAAAGTGGTGGACACGGGCGAGGAGGGCGGCTACGCGCTCGACGCGTGCAAGGGCGAGACGACGCTTCGCCTGTTCAGCGACATGCGCATGGGCATCGAGGGCAACCGCGCGCGCGCCCGCCACACGCTGGTCGAGGGCGAGCGGCGCTTTTGCGCGCTCTCCTGGACCGAGGGCCTGGGCGGCCCACGCACGGTCGAGCAGGCCGAAGGGCACATGAAGCGCACGAGCCACTTCTGGCGTTCGTGGCTGGGCGAAGGCAGCTATCCAGACCATCCCTGGCGTGTGCACCTGGAGCGCTCGGCGCTGGCGTTGAAGGGGCTCACTTTCATGCCCACCGGCGCGCTCGTGGCGGCGGCCACGACCTCGCTGCCGGAGACGCCCCAGGGCGAGCGCAACTGGGACTACCGCTTCTGCTGGATGCGCGACGCGACGTTCACGCTGTGGGGTCTGCACGCGCTGGGCCTTGACTGGGAGGCGGACGACTTCATCCAGTACGTGGCGGACATGGAGCGCAACGAGGACGGCTCGTTGCAGATCATGTACGGGATCAACGGCCAGAAGGATCTCACCGAGACCACCCTCGACCACCTCAAGGGCTATGAGGGCGCGCGTCCGGTGCGCACGGGCAACGGCGCGTACAACCAGCGCCAGAACGATGTGTACGGGGCGGTGCTCGACTCGGTCTACCTGCACGCCAAGAAGCGCGACCACATCCCCGACCGCCTGTGGCCGGTGCTCGCCGACCAGGTCAAATGCGCCTCAGAAGTGTGGAAGGAGCCAGACCAGGGCATCTGGGAGGCCCGTGGTGCCTCCCGCCACTACGTGTCGTCCAAGCTGATGTGCTGGGTGGCGATGGATCGTGGCGCGCGACTGGCAGAACGCCGCGGCGAGTCCGAGCACGCGCAGCAGTGGCAGGCCCTGGCCGAGGAGATACGCGCGGACATCCTGGAGCGCGGGGTGGACAAGCGCGGCGTGTTTCGCCAGCACTACGAAACAGACGCGTTGGACGCGTCCAACCTGCTGGTCCCGCTGGTGCGCTTTTTGCCTCCCGACGACGAACGCGTGTGTGCGACCGTGAAGGCGATCCGCGACGAGCTGACGGACGGCGGGCTGGTACTGCGCTACCGCACGGACGAGACCGACGACGGCCTGCACGGCGAGGAGGGCACGTTCCTGATCTGCTCGTTCTGGCTGGTGTCGGCGCTGTCTGAGATCGGCGAACAGCGCGAGGCCGAGCACCTGTGCGAGCGACTGCTGTCCTACGCCTCGCCGCTGGGGCTGTACGCGGAGGAGCTGGAGGCGTCGTCAGGCAGGCACCTGGGCAACTACCCCCAGGCGTTTACGCACCTGGCGCTGATCAACGCGGTCACGCACGTGATCGCGGCCCAGCAGCAGTAGCTCTCTAGTCCAGCCGGCGCATTGCGCCGTCCTGGACGAGCTTCAGTAGTCCAGCCGGCGCATTGCGCCGTCCTGGACGAGCTTCAATATCCGGGCTCGCCGGGCAGCAGGATGCGCGCGACCTCGCCCTCGAGCACGACCTTGGGCTGCACCGGTTCGACCGTCCGTGCGCGCGCGTGGGCGAGCAGCTCGTCGACCGAGGAGAACTCGCTGAGCTGCTCGAGGTGCTTGATCGTGGGGAAGACCAGGTCGATGTCGCCGGCGCTATGTGACGCAAGCGCGGCCTGGGGCGTGTACCAGCTGAGGTCGATGCACTCCTGGCCGTCGATTTGCGGCTGCTGACCGGCGGGCAGCTCGGCGAGGTAGAAGTGCGTGTCGAAGCGGATCTGCACCTGGGCGGGGGTGATCCAGCGCGAGAACTTGACGAGCTCGCGGGGGTCATCGAGCACGATCGCGGCCTCCTCGCGCAGCTCGCGGATTGCGGCCGCGCGATGGGCGTCGTCGCCCTCGCCCTCGCCTGCGTCGACCGCTCCGCCTGGAAACACCCACACGCCGCCCATGAAGCGGGCCTCCGGTGTGCGCCTGACCAGCAGGACCTCCAGCCCGTCGGCTTCCCCGCGCAGCAGGATCACGGTGGCGGCCTGGCGAGCGGGTGTTGGAGTGCCCGCCCACCCGGGGTTGTATTGCTCGCCGGGTCCCGGACGGAGATCGCGCTCGGACGTGGTCATCTGCTGACCCTACCTGGCCGGTAAGCTCCCGTGCATGATCTTCCGACTACGAGCCCGTTGACATGAGCACGACCACCGAGACCCTGCAGCGCTGGATCTGCGAGTCCTGCGGCTACATCTACGATCCCGACGAGGGCGACCCGGATGGCGGCATCCCGGCAGGGACCGCGTTCGAGGACATACCCGACACCTGGTTCTGCCCGGTGTGCGGGGCGCGCAAGCGCGACTTCACGCTGTACGCGGAATAGAGCCCTCGCTGGCCGACTGGGATGAACTGCTCGCGCTCGACTCAGAGCGCGTGTGGCATCCCTACGGCGCGCTGCCGGCGGCGCTGCCCTCGCTGCCGGTGGTGTCCGCGCAGGGGGTGCGCCTGAAGCTGGCCGACGGGCGCGAGCTGATCGACGGCATGGCGTCGTGGTGGTGTGCGATCCACGGCTATCGCCACCCGGCGCTGGACGAGGCGGTGCGAGCCCAGCTGGGGCGGATGGCCCACGTGATGTTCGGCGGGCTCACGCACGAGCCGGCCGTGCGCTTGGCCGAGCGCCTCACCGAGATGGCGCCCGCGGGCCTTGAGCGCGTGTTCCTGACCGACTCAGGATCGGTGTCGGTGGAGGTGGCGATCAAGATGTGCATCCAGTTCCAGCGCGCGGTGGGCCATGCGGGGCGTAAGCGGCTGCTGACGGTCAGGGGCGGTTACCACGGCGACACGTTCGGCGCGATGGCGGTGTGCGATCCGGTGGGGGGGATGCACAGCCTGTTCACGGGCATGCTGGCCGAGCACGCCTTCGCGGATCGCCCCCCGGACGGCTTTGGCGCGGGCCTGGACGGCGATTGGGCCGAGCACGTGGGCATGCTGGCGGCCGAGCACGCGGACGAGCTGGCGGCGGTGATCGTCGAGCCGGTGGTGCAGGGCGCTGGGGGGATGCGCTTTCACTCGCCCGAGTGCGTGGCATTCCTGCGGAGCGTGTGCGACGAGCACGGCCTGCTGCTTGTGCTCGACGAGATAGCGACCGGCTTCGGGCGCACGGGCGCGCTGTTCGCGTGCGAACACGCGGGCGTGAGCCCGGACGTGATGTGCGTGGGCAAGGCGCTGACCGGCGGCTACATGACGCTGGCGGCCACCCTGTGCACGCAGGCGGTCGCCGAGGCTGTTTCCAGTGGGGAGGGCGGCGGGCTGATGCACGGGCCGACGTTCATGGCCAACCCGCTTGCGTGCGCGGTTGCGCTGGCGTCGCTGGCGTTGCTAGCGGAGGGCCATTGGCCCGAGCGCGTGCGGGCGATCGAAATGGGGCTGCGCGCCGGATTGGAGCCCGCGCGCGAGCTGCCGGGCGTGGCCGACGTGCGCGTGCTGGGCGCGATCGGGGTCATAGAGCTCGAGCGCGAGGTGGACATCGCGGCTGCTACCGCCGCCGCGGTTGAGATTGGCGTGTGGCTGCGGCCATTTCGCAACCTGATCTATGCGATGCCCCCGTATGTCATGGGCGGGCAAGACCTGTCCCAGGTGGCCAAGGCTATGGTCGCGGCCGCGCGGGATGAATAAGCTCCAGCTGATGTTCGCGGGAGCAAACCAGCGTGCCCGCTCCCCGAGGTATGCCGCAATCGAGCTGATCCCCATGGAGGCTCTTATTGCGCAATAGCCAGCATCGAGAGGGGCTACTCGGAGCTGAAATTGAGAGGGGTGGAAAAACGCACGTTGTGATCGTCCTCGTGAGCGTGATCGATGTGATCGGATTTAAGGCCCAGCCGACGATCCCGCCACGATGAGGCGCGGGCAGTAGAGCTACGCGAGGCCTGTGTCCCTTACAAGTGGCAGTCTCTCAAGTCGGGTGTCGAGAAACGTCCGGAGCGCCTGCGGAGTCTCCGCTCGCTCTCGAATGGTCCCCCATGCAGCCACTTGCTGCTCGATAGCGGTACGAACGACGACATCTACATGGTCAGCGTCAAGCCCAGTGCGCTCGGAAAGCTTTCGAAACCTGGCGAGGTTGACGTCCTCAAATTTCCGCGCCCCTGCAAGCTTGAGCGCCATCGTGTTCCTCGAGTACTGCGGAAAACAGAGCGTTGAAACGAGATCGTAAGCGGGCGAGAGGCGCGCGCGGGCTGGGTCTGGATACCATAGGGACCAGTTCTTCGCGTGAGCGTCGTCGTTACCAGACAGCACACAGAACACGACACGAGTGAGCAGCTCGTCGATATCCTCAGGCGCTAGCGTCGAGGTCACGTTTACGATTGTGTCCATGTTGGTCCTCGAGTACTTCTCATTGCCCGACCCGATATCGAGTACCTGAGCAAAGTCCTCTTGATGTACGCGCCCCGTGTTGGTCCGGTCGTAGCGCTCGATCGCGAATGCAAAGTCGCCAGCGACTTGAGCGAGATGCTCAATCCCGGTAATCGCTGAGGTTGCCTCAAGGCGAATCGCCGGGACTCTTATACCGGATGCGGCCGCCCAAGACATTGTCGTAAACTCAACCGCTGGGAGGTCGGCATGGGCCTGATCAGCGAACTTCACGATCCAGTCGCCGTCCTCATCCCAACCAGGAACCGCAATGCCGCGCTTACCGAGTCGTGCCGAGATCTTGAACTGAACTCCCCCAAGAGAGACGCGGAGAGGTAGTGGATCCGCAGCATCTGGTCCGTGGACCTCGCGCACGCGCCGCGCCACCGTCCGAAAGCTGACATCACCATCAATGCCTCGCACGCGCACGTTACCAGGTAGGTGCTCTCCGAGAGCCAGCAACAGTGTGAACCCGTGTGATGGTGCTACATCGAGGGCAGTTGCAACCGCGAGGCGCAGTGGCGATTCGGCCTCGGGCAGGAGATGCTCAAACCAAAGAGGGACACCAAGTCGCTGCTTTCCCGCATGTGCGGAGTACGGATCTTCCTCAAACTGCTGGCCGAGAACAGGCCGCTCGCCGGCAGGCCTCTGCGCCCAAGATTCGGACGGCTCAAAGCGTGACCGGTCACCATTCCTGACAAGAACGCCTACCTCTTCCTCGCCGAGAAGCACCACCGCACGACCGGGAAGGTTAATTGACACAGACGATCACGAATCGGGTATCGTGAGGGCTACTAGTGCCGGATGGTCGTCCGCATCAGGCTCAGCCAGTCGTCGACGCTGCTCCTTGAGGCGATCGTCAAGATCCGCAGCGCGCTTCTTGAGGAACTTGAGTGTGTCACCTTGTAGAAGCGCTGCTACCGCAGCGTCGGAAATTGCGTGTGACGCTCGTGCCTCTGTGGACGCCTCTCGAAGGAGCGGCACCAAGTCTGCAGCCTCGATCGCGGGATGGAGTATACGCCCCGCAAGTTGCGGCCTAGCAGGCGTCACCAGATCAAGGAGTGCACCAGGCCCATCGTCGTCGAGCAATGCCCCGACGTCGACGAGCTGTCCATCCACCAAGTTACGGGGGTTCAAAGACGAGAGAAGTGCAAGGTTCATCTTCGTTGCCGCCTTGTTAAGTTGAACGGCGTTGAGGTCGATTGCGAGTGGCTCGCCCTCTCGGACGCTCGTAAGCAGCTTTGCTATCGAATCCTGCTCGTCCAAGTCGACGTCCTGCACCGCTTGCCGCAGAGCGCCAACGTCTCGACCCCAGGCCATAGAGCCTCGCCAAAGCCAGCGTCGCAACAGATTCCGAGTTCGTGGGAGCGGCTCAGGATGCAGGGCAAAGAACCGAGCTAGAATCGGCAGCACCCCATTATATGGCAAGGCTCGAACATGAGGGATAGCCGCGTCTTGACGCAGGAATGCAAACACCCGCTCAAGTGACCGCTCTGTTTCCGCGAACGTAGTCGCAGGATCTTCGCCGTCGGCGAACTCTTGCTCGAACGGGCGATACACGTCGCCACCTCGGACGGCGAGGACGCAACGAAGAACCGTGTCGTCACGTAGTGCACCAAACCCAAGAGCGTTCACGCTGTCGAACAATGTTTGCAGATCGCCGGCTGCTCCAGGTCCTATCGCCGCGTGTAGTGCGCGAAACACCTCCGATGCGGTCATGCGGTGCCCTGATGAGTTCATGCGGTAGAAGATCTCACGAAGTATCTTCTCATCATCCGTTTTGACGACGTTCAGCGGGATCATGTATTCGCCGATGGCGGTCGCAAGATCACGTGCGTGATCGACCGCTTCGTCGTCGAGGCCTTCACTACGTCTCTGCATGAGATCGTCGAGCAATACCGACGTATCAAGGAGCAGATTGAGCGGCAGCCAAGTAAGGGGTGCAAGTCGTCTTTGTCCCCTGCGCACAAACTCACGCGTCGTCAGATCGAAATAGACCTCGAATGTGGGATCCGGCGCCGGGTGTCGTGTGAGAGTCGCAACGAGCGCTGTTAGTCGCTGTTGACCATCCACCACCCAAAGTGCCGACTGCGCCGCCTCAGCTGGTACCGACAGTGAGCCGAAGGAAACGGGGCTCGCTGGGGCAGGTCGCTCCCAGAGCAAGAGAGAGCCGATCGGGAAACCGTGCCAGACAGAGTCGAATAGCTTCTCGACGTCTCGTTGATCCCAACGGAATCCACGCTGAAACCTCGGCATACGAACTTCGCCTGCTCGGGCGACCCTAACGAGAGCAGCGATGGATCGAGCCTCGGCAGCTGGGCGCTCAAGGGCGCTATGTCCGTTGTCAGCCATGATGCCTACGATACTGAGACTACGGGGCACCGCGGATGTGCTGGAGGGCAGGTCAGGGCGAGCCCTCCGGTGCCCTCAAGGTGCACATCGCACTCCGCGCGTGGCGCGGCAGATCAAAGGCTGCGCAGATCCTCGGGGTTCTCTCATCCCACCAGGACACAGACTCTCACCGGTCCTTCGTCTGTTTGTCAGATATTTCTCCGTGTCACAAATGCTCGATCGCGTGACGAGCTCAGCAAGGCTGCTGGTCAGGTGACTATACGTGATCGGGAATGGATCACAGCATGCAAGCTTCCGGCTCGAAGCGGAAATCGTGAGTCAACGGTTGGACGCATGCTCGGCCGCGCGCGCGAAGCTGACTATCCGAGCGATCAGTGCGTTGTAGCGGCTGTGCGCCCCTCCACCGTCCTCCGAGAGCAGTTCGTATAGACGGTGGTGCGATGGGGGTCCGCTCCGTGCGCCCGGCACGTCAAAGCCCAAGGCCCGGAGTCGTGGCGCGGCCATCTGCACGAGCAGAGACGCCTCGCTCTCACGGCCGGCAGCGAGGTCGGCGAGTCCCTTGCTCACCAGCTCGTGCCCAGGCAGATCGCTGGGTACACTCGTCATGGCTCAATAGTAGGTGCGCCGATTTCCAGCGCGTCCAGCAGCCGCGTTCCCGCTTCCGCCAGCCCGGGCGACGACCAGCTCGGCACCCATCTCAGCGTCTCCACAGCAACTTGTCCGAGGCGCGCGATCGTGGCCCGATTTGAGCTCTCCATCGCGGTGGGCCGTTCGGGCCATGGGGTGAGCACCACCGCCGCAACGTCCAACCCGGCCGCGCGGGCGTACGCGAGCGTAAGCAGTGTGTGGTTGATCGTGCCCAGCCCAGGGCGCGCGGCGATCACGACGGGCAGCCCAAGCGCGCTGGCCAGGTCGCAGACCGTGTAGTCGTCGGCGAGCGGCGCCAGCAGGCCGCCCACGCCCTCGACCACAAGGGTGTGCTCGTCGGTCGGCGCGAGCGCGTGGGCGCTCGCCACTAGCAGCTCGGGATCGATGCGCTCGTCCGCCATCTGCGCAGCCAGATGAGGCGAGACGGCCGGTCCGTAGCGCAGCGGCGAGACCTCCTTGGGCTGCATGCCGGCGACCGCCGCCAGCAGCTCGTGATCTGCCGGCCATGTCCCGCGTGCTGCGATTTCCGCGGAGTCCTCTAGGCCGGTAACGACAGGCTTGTACGCCCGCACCGTTCGACCTTTGGCAGCCATCGCCGCGAGCAGCGCAGCACTCAGGACGGTCTTGCCGACGCCCGTGTCGGTCGCGGTGACGAACAGCCCGCGCACGTCTACGCGCCGCGGCTAAGCCGCCCAGCTGACCGCTGTGTCGCGCTCGACGTCGAACGGGACGGCGGTGGGCCCATCCAACGCTGTCGGCTCGCCGGCCTGAACGCTGTCTCGCTCGGCGTCAAACGGACGCCGCGCGCCCGATCGCGCGGCGTCCCTCGGGGCCAGGCTGCGCGCGTCCGCGTACGCCTCAGCGTCTGCGTAGGCGTCCTCGCGCGGCTGGACCTCGACCTCGGGCTCGGGTGCGGCCATCGCCGCCGGATCCAGGCCGAGCCTGACGGCAGCGTCGGCGAGGATGTCAGCCGCCATGCGCAGGTCAGACGCGGTGTGCGAGGCCATCACCGTCAAGCGCAGCCGCGAGCTGCCCGCGGGGACGGTCGGGGGACGGATCGCCTGGGCGAACACGCCCCGCTCGATGCCCTCCTGGCACAGGCGCATCGCGTCGCGCTCGTCGCCCACGATCAGCGGCACGATGTGCATGTCGGCCTCGTTCACCGCAAAGCCGCGCGCCGCGAGCGCCCGGCGCAGCGCGCGCGCGTTGGAACGCAGCCGCTGCACACGATGCGGACGCTCTTGCAGTAGCTGTAGTGCGGCCAGGGCTCCGGCCACGGCCGGTGGCGGGGGCGCGGTCGAGAAGATCAGCGGTCGCGCGGTGTTGATCAGGTAGCGGACCATCTCCGCGCTCGCGCAGACGTACGCTCCGTAGGAGCCCAGCGCCTTGCCGAGCGTGCCCACCACCACGTCCACCTCGCCCTCCAGGTCCGCCTGGGCGACTGCTCCGCGACCGCCGGGCCCGAGATTGCCGGTGGCATGCGCCTCATCGACCACCACCCGGGCCTCGTGGATACCCGCCAGCTCAACGATCTCCGATAGCGGCGCCACGTTGCCGTCCATCGAGAAGACAGAGTCGGTCACGATCAGCCTGCGCTCGCCCCCGCGCCGCCCGCTGTGGCGGTGAAGGCTCCACTCCAGGCTCTCCACGTCGCGGTGGCGGTAGACGACCACCTGCGCGCCCGACAGCCGGCAGCCGTCGATGATCGACGCGTGGTTGAGCTCGTCTGAGAAGATCGTGTCCCCGCGCCCGGCCAGCGCGCCGATCACGCCGATGTTGGCCAGGTAGCCCGAGCCGAACAGCAGGCACGCCTCGCTGCGCTTGAACTCGGCCAGTTGCTCCTCCAGGCGACGGTGGATGGTCATCGTGCCCGACACCAGCCGTGACCCGCCCGCGCCCACGCCCCAGCGCATCGCCGCCTCGGCGGCCGCCTCGCGCACGCGCGGATGGTCGGCCAGCCCAAGGTAATTGTTCGAGCACAACAGCAGCACGGGCTTGCCGTCGATCAGCACCGTTGGTCCTTGCGGACCGCTGACCAGGCGCAGCCGGCGGGTGAGTCCGAGCCGCTCCAGTTCCTCCAGGCGCTGCTCGATCTCGCTCATCGAATCTTGGCCTCAGCCGACGGGCACTCTGTTGGTGGCGCCGTCAGGGCGGCGCGCGACGACGCGCTTGGGTTGGTGGCGCAACTGCGTGGACGGATCCCACAGCCGCACGCCCAGGTCAACCGCCGCCGGCGGCTGCTCTCGGTCTTTTGCCTGCGTGACCACGTCTGGGGTCTCTCCGCACAGCCAGCCAGAGCGGTTGTCAGGGCGCGGGTCGGCCGCGTTGTCGGGCTGGCGGGCCACGTTCAGGCCAAGCTCCTCGAACATCTCCCTGTCTTGCTCGGGCGCGTTGCCCAGCGTGGTCAGGAAGTTGCCCATCATCACCCCGTTGATGCCCGCCCGCACGGCCAGGCGCTGCAGCTCGCCGAGGTTCTCCACGCGCCCTCCGCACAGCCGAAACAGCGCGTTGGGCAGGATCAGGCGAAAGATCGCGATCCACTTGACGGCCTCCCATGGGTCCATGTACTCACGGTCGCCGAACTTGGTGCCGGGTCGCGGGTTGAGCATGTTGATGGGCACGCTTGTGGGATCGATGTCGGCCAGCTCGAAGGCCATCTCCACGCGCTGCTCGCGGCTCTCGCCGAGGTTGAGGATGCCCCCGACGCACGTCTCCAGGCCCGCCTCGCGAACGGCCTGGATGGTGCGCAGGCGGCCCTGGTAGCGCACGGTTGTGGTCACCTCGTCGTAGTAGCTGCGCGCGGTCTCCACGTTGTGGTGCACCCGCTGTATGCCCGCCTCGCGCATCGCCTTGGCGCGCTCGGGCGACATGTGCCCGATCGACGCGCAGCGCTTGAGGTTGGTCTGCTCGGCAACCAGGCGAACGCCCTGCAGGTACTTGTCGAAGTCGCGCTTGGACAAACCCTGGCCCTGGGTGACCATGCAGAAGCGGTGTGCGCCTGCCGCCTCGGCCGCGCGCGCATGTTCGAGGACCTGCTCGGGCTCCATCAGCGCGTGCATCGGCGTGTCGGCGTCGGCGAAGCGCGATTGGGCGCAGAAGCCGCAGTCCTCGGCGCAGCCGCCCGACTTAGCGTTGACCAGCGAGCACATGTCGGTGGAGTCCGCGAAGCGCTCCACGCGCGCCTGCCAGGCGCGCTCGACCAGCGCTTCGATCTGCGCGTGGTCCTCGATCTCGCCGAGTCGCAGCGCTTCCTCGCGGGTGATCAACGGCGGCATCTGCGCGCACGCTATCGGGCCTCGCGGACGGCAACGGCCGACTCGACGTGGGTTTCAAGCGTCTTCGACGCGATCCTCAGGCGTCTGCGTTCAGCGAGCGCTCGACGAGCATCGCCAGCTGGGCTCGCGATGAGATCCCCAGCCGGCGAAAGGCCCTGGCGAGGTGGTTCTCGACCGTCTTGAGGCTGATCGACAGCTCCTGGGCGATCTGGCGGTTGGTGCGCCCCCCATGGACCAGCGACGCGACCGTCATCTCGCGCTTGCTCAAGGCTTCCAGGATGGCGGGGGTGGGGGCCGGCGTCTGCGCGCGCCCGCGCTCGGCGACCACGTGCACACCCAGCTGGCGCAAGCCGCGAGCGGCCTGGTCGCGGTAGCGCCAAGCGCCGTGTGCCGCGAACGTCTCCTCTGCGTGGACGAGCTGCTCGATCGCCGCTTCGGCATCGCCGGCCTGCTGCAGGGCCGCCCCCGCGAGCAGGCGCGAGCGAGCCGCCCAGATGGGCTGGCGAGCAGCCTCGGCCTGCTCGGCAGACGTGGCCGCCAGGGCTGCAGCGTCCGCGGGCCGGCCGCGGCCCAGCAGCAGCGCGGCCTGTGCGCGTTTGGCTTGCGCGTCGAGTCCAGCGAGCCCGACCTGTCTGGCCACATCGGCCGCCTGCTCTGCCCATCGTGCGGCTGCGTCGGTGAGCCCGAGCTGAAGCTCGGCGCGCGTCAGCAGCTCGTAGGCGTGGACGGCGTAGAAGATGAGCGGTGGCACCTGGGGCGCGCTGTGGCCCGAGAACAGCTCCTTGCGCAGCCCGTCCGGTTCGCCGGCCTCCAGGCGCGCCTCGGCCAGGTACAGCGTTGCGACGCTCGACCACGAGCTGGGCCGATCGACGCCTGCCTGGACCGCTTGGCGGCCGAACTGCACGGCCGCCGCTGGGCTGCCGCGCTCGATCTCCACGATGCAGCGGGTCGTCAGAGCCCACCTCAAGAACAGGTCGTTGGTCGACAGCATCGAGGCGTCGATGGCCGTTTCCGCCTGCTCGCTCGCCAGATCGAGGCGGCCCAGCGCAACGTTGCTCCACGCCGACACGACCAACAACGCGCCCGACAGATGCTCCTGGCCGTTCGTGCGAGCCACGTGCAGTGCTCGCTGCATGTGGCGCTGCGCCTCCTCGTAACGCTCCAGGCAGTACTCCGCCCAGCCCAAGAAGCACAGCGCGCCGAGCCGCGTTGCCCAGTCCGAGTCCGACTGGGACTCCAGCGCGGCCACCGACCTCGATGCAAGCTCTTGGGCCGCCGTCACATCGCCCAGCCCGTAGTGCGCCAGCGCCAGCAGCCCGTCCGTGCTCGCCAGGAACGTCGGCGAGGGAACTTCGTCGCCCTCTGGCGCCTTCTGCGCCCAGTAGCGCATGCCATTCCAGTCGGCGCTGAAGAAGCACCCTTCGGCGATCGCCAGCTTGAGCTCCATGGCGGCCGCCGAGCGATCGTCCAGCCCGGACAGAGCCGACAGCAAAAGGCCCTGAGCTTCGTCGTGTTTGCCGAGCAGGTGCTCGATCGCTGCTGCTGCCCGCATCGCGTCGCCGCGCAGCGCAGGGTCGCCTGGAAGCAGCGCCAGCAACTGTCCGAAGGCGTCACGGCTCTCTTTGAGGTTACCCGCCGATCCCAGCGACACGGCCATGGCAAGCATCAGCTGCACCCTGCGTGCCGGCTCGGCCGTGTCGGGCAACAGCCGCAGGGCAGCGCGAAACCAACCTGCTGCTGCCGCCGGCGCGCGGGCCGCAGCGGCCTGCCCCGCCTCGATGAGCACCGCGATCGCCTCGGCATCGCCAAGCCTTGCCGAGCGCTCTATGTGGCGCGCGCGCGCCGCCGCCGACGCGCCCCGCGCGCTCAGAACCGCGGCCGTGCGCGCGTGCGCGCCGCGGCGCCATCCGCCCTTGGTCGCCTCGTAGATCGCCTGGCGCACGACCGGGTGGCGAAAGCTGAAGGACCCGGGCGCCTGGTCGACCTGTATGAGATCGCGATCGACGAGCTCGTCGAGGGCCGCCAGCGTGGTGGCGTCGTCCATCTGGATGACCTCGCCGGCGATCTCGGGTTCGAAGGGATCGCCCAGCACCGACGCGGCCTGGATGAGCTCGCGCGCGCCGTCTGAGAGACCGTCGAGCTCGCTGGTGATCACCGTCGTGATTGTCGAGGGCAGCCGCTCGGCCGCCTGCCCCTTGCCCAACCCCGTCGTCTGCACGCCTCGCCGGGCGGCGCGGATCAACTCCTTCAGGTAGAAGGGATTGCCGGCGCTGTCACGGTATATGCGCTCTGCGACCCGGCTTGGCAGATCGGCCGGGAGCAGCGTGCGCGCCTCCGCGGCGGTGAGCCGGGCCAGCTCCAGCAGCGCACCGTGGGAATCGCGCTGTATCTGCTCCAGCAGGGTCGCCGTCTTGGAATGCAGCTGGCGCGGGCGAAACGCCACCGCCACCACCAGCGGAGCGGTCGGTGGGCGGCGCAGCAGATACAGCAGCAGCTCGACCGACGCCGCATCCGCCCAGTGCAGGTCGTCCACCGCCAACAGCAGCGGCCTGTCGCCCGCGAGCAGATCGCACAGGGCCGACACGGCGCGGTGCAGCCGGTAGCGCTCCACGCCCACGCTGCCGGCGCTCGGCGAGCGCTCGCCGGCGTCTTGGTCGATTCGCTTGGACAGCGCGGGGAAGGCGTCGGCCAGCTCTTGCAGGCCCTCGTCTCCGATCGCCAGCAGGCGCTCGGGCGCGAGCGCGGGCACGCCGCGGTCCAACAGATGCGCGAATACGCCATACGGTTCGTCGGTGTAGAACTCTGCCGCGCGCCCCATCAATCCGAGATATCCAGCGTCCTGGGCATGGTCGACGACTGCCGACAGCAGCCGCGTCTTGCCGATGCCGCTGGCGCCGGCTATCTGCAGGACCGTTGGATATCCGGGCTGCGCATCGCCGAGCAGGCGGTCGATCCGCGTCATCTCCGCGCGCCGGCCGACCAGTCGTCCGAGGCGCTCGCGCCGACCGTTCGAGCGGGGCGTCCCCGCAGGAGATGCAACTGTGGGGTTGGGCAC
>Ga0102924_1002089_pt1 | contig 22201 bp, 18 predicted proteins | sample PaiPotPPM11metaG_FD_80116 | JGI IMG/M metagenome (GOLD analysis project Ga0102924, IMG submission 80116) | Iron sulfur acid spring bacterial and archeal communities from Banff, Canada, to study Microbial Dark Matter (Phase II) - Paint Pots PPM... ...
ACCTTCTCCAGTTCATCGATCCATAGCACACAAGGCGCCAATGCCTCTGTCACGCGAAAGACCTTCTCGATATGCTTCTCCGTCTCACCAATGTACTTGTCAAAAATCGCTGCACTGTCGAATTTGACCAGGGGAATGTTCCATTCGCCGGCAATCGCCCGCGCACAAAGCGATTTGCCGCAGCCCTGCACTCCTAGGATAATTACGCCCCGGGCCGATTCGATACCAAACTGCCGCGCCGAATCTTCCCACGATCCGCGACGTTGCGCGAGCCACCGCTTCAGGTTCTCGACCCCGCCAACTCCTGCCATCGTCTCCGAAGCATCTACAAAATCGAGCGAGCCTGAATGCCGGAGGAAGGCTTCCTTTGCTCGGAGCACGTCGGTGACGCTTTCCGGCGTTAACCCGTAGCGCGACACGATTGAGTGCGATATAGCGCGATCCGCCTCCTCCTCGGTTAAGCCCCGCAAATTTTCGGCCGCCGCATCCAGGCCGGCCGCGTCCAACGTCCGGCGAAGGGTGTGGGTCTGCCGTAAGCGCGTAAATACCTCGTCAATAAGCTGACCCAGTCGCTGTTTGTCTGGCAGCGGTAGCTCCAGGAACTCCACTAAACTCGCCAGTTCGGGTGGAACTTCAATAGCGGGCGCGGTAATCACGATCATCCGGCGGTTCGTCGAAAACTTCTGCCCTACATCGCGCAGCTTTCTCACAACCACCGGATCTCCCATGTGGCGATGAAAGTCTTTCAGGATGAAGACGGCTTCGGTCGAAATTGCCTCGAGGTTACTGAGCGCTTGCGCAGGATCACGGCTGTTATAGATTGCTTGCGCGCTCGTGTCTGCGGCGAAGTTCGCTGCCGGGTCATGTGTTATCGCCGGAAACCGGGGTTCATGCACGACCGCTTCGCTTCCGCAACGGACCAGACCAGTCGCGATCGTCCACTCAAAAACCGCAAGGTTCAGCGGCGAAGCGGCTGCACGAACCAGTCGGACGGCACGCGTCTCTTCCACCGTCTCCATGATTATGATCGGCGTTGAAGAATCTATTAATATTTTTAACCGTTCGAGGACATCAGGCATAATTCGGCAGGCCAAAATTTGGCAGAGTGTGAAACTGGCCCAGAGTACCACAGGCTTAGATCAGGGGTTAAGTTATCCAGCCGCCGCCCACGACGATATCGCCGTCATAGAAAACCGCTGCCTGGCCCGGCGTAACCGCGCGCTGCGGTTCATCAAAAGTCACAACTATTTCGTCAGCGCCAGTCTTCTCAATAGTTGCCGCGGCAGACTCGTGGCGATGCCGAATCTTCACGCTGACCCGCATGGGCTCCCGCAAATCATCCGTTGAGATCAGATTGGTCCGCCGTGTCAGCAAAGTGCGCGAGTAGAGGTTCTCCTGCTCGCCGACAACCACCTGGCGCTTGTCACCCTTGATCTGCAGAACGTAAAGCGGCGAGCCAGTGGCAACGCCGAGGCCCTTCCGCTGTCCCACGGTGAAGTTGTGGATCCCACCGTGCTCTCCGATCACGCGACCGTCGGTAGTGACCAGTTCTCCGGCAGTATCCGGAAGCGAGTCGCCTTGCTCGGAAAGATAAGCATCCAGAAACTTCTTGTAATCGCCTCCGGGGACGAAACAAATCTCCTGCGAATCGGGCTTCTCGGCCAAGGCCAAACCGTACTTGCGGGCAAGCTCGCGTACTTCGGGCTTGGTCATTCCGCCGAGCGGAAACAGGGTGCGGCTGAGCTGCTCCTGCGTCAGACCGAAGAGAAAGTACGTCTGGTCCTTGGAACGATCCGTGGGACGCTTCAGCAGCCAGCGATTTCTACTCTCGTCGAATTCGACGCGCGCGTAATGCCCTGTCGCAACTGCATCAGCGCCAATTTGCTGCGCGACGGCGAGTAGTTGATCGAACTTCAAATGGTTGTTGCAAAGGCTACACGGGATCGGCGTGCGCCCCGACAAATACTCCTGCACAAACGGACGGACTACATCGCGCTCGAAACGGTCTTCATGATTCACCACGTAATAAGGAATGCCGATGGTCTCGGCGACGCGCCGCGCATCGTAGACATCGTCAAGTGAACAACAACGTCCCTGAACGGACTCTGGCATGCCCTCGCGTCCGGCAAGCCGCCGCTGGTTCCAAAGCTGCATCGTAAGGCCAATGACGTTCGAGCCCTCGGCGCGCAGCATGGCCGCTACGGTTGAGGAGTCAACTCCTCCCGACATGGCAACGGCGATGGTTCTGGAGTTCATCATTCGGGGATCAACAACGGGCGAGGACGCCCGTTGCTCCACAATCCAATTGTACCTACGACTACGTGGGCAGCGGGTGAATGTCTGACGTTACACGGCCTGGGTGGCGTTCCTATTGTACAAAGGGGAGAGTTCGCGCAGGCGCGCCACGGAAGCCGGCACCAGCTGGACGGCAAAGTCCACATCTTCGCCGGTATTCTGCTTGCCCAAGCTGAAGCGGATGCTGGCGCGGGCCCGATCAGAGCGCAGTCCCATTGCGGTCAGCACGTGCGAAGGCTCGATTGCGCCGGAAGAGCAAGCTGCGCCGGTTGAAACTGCGAGCCCTTTTAGATCAAGCGCAATGATCATGGGTTCGCCTTCGATGTAATCGAAGTAGATATTCGAAGTATTTGGAACGCGCGGAGCCCCCTTGCCATTCACATCTGCGGATTCGATCCGCTGCAAAATCGCCGCCTCCAGGCGATCCCGCAACGCGGCAATCTCGCGATCTTCTCCGGTTTCTAGACCGTGCGCAGCCAGTTCGGCAGCTTTGCCTAAACCGACAATTCCGGGCACGTTCTCCGTACCGGCCCGTCGTGAGCGCTCGTGACTCCCGCCAAAGAACCGAGGCTCCAGGGTCGTTCCCTTGCGCACGAAAAGCGCCCCTACACCCTGCGGACCATGAAATTTGTGCCCCGAGATTGAAAGCAGATCGCAACCGATCTGCTTTACTCGGATTGGCACTTTCGAAGCCGCTTGCACTGCATCGGTATGGAAATAAACATCAGCCTCGGCGCAAATCTTCCCGACTTCTTCCACCGGCTGCAAAACACCAGTTTCATTGTTGGCCATCATGATCGTGATTAGCTTTGTATTCGGACGCAGTGCTCGACGAACCTCGTCGGGATCGATCAGACCACGGCCGTCGACCGGTACATATGTGACATCAATTCCCCTCTCTTGCAGATGCTTGCAGGAATTGAGCACCGCATGATGTTCAATCGTCGAACTAATGACGTGGTCGCCTGGACGAACCAGTCCAAATATCGCGAGATTGTCACCTTCCGTGCCACCACTGGTAAACACCACCTCCGCCGGACGGCAGCCGAGCAGAGTCGCCACCGATTCGCGCGCGCGTTCGACCGCTGCACGCGTCTCCTGCCCGTGATGATGGATGGACGAAGCGTTCCCGAAACGCTCGCCAAAATACGGCCGCATTGCCTCCAGAACTTCCGGCAAAACGGGCGTTGTGGCGTTGTTATCCAGGTAGACCCGGCGCATACATCTATTGTATTCCCGCGATTGCGCATAGGCATTCTGAGACTGGACACGGAACAAAACCGGTTAAGCCAATTGGTTTCCATCCCAGGAGGACGGACCGGAGCGCCCAAGGCAAGGCGCCCATGCCATTGGGAGCACGCCAGTGCCGGAGACCGAAAAAAGACAACTCAGAAACCGGAAAGTGTTCTAATGGGAGCGGTGGTTCTCGGAGGCGCTTATGTCCAGCTCCAATTCCCGCTTTGCCCACATCGTCATTGCAACTCTATTCACCCTGGTTTTTTCTCTTTCGGCAATTGCCGATTCGCATGTGCGCATCGTACGTTTGAGTTATATCGAAGGCGGAGTGAAGATTTCTCACGGCGCCGGTCAGACCTACGAAAAGGCGATAGTCAATTTGCCCATTGCAGAAGGCGCAAAACTCAAGACCTTGGACGGGCGTGCCGAGGTGGAATTTGAGGATGGGAGCACGCTGCGCATCGTTCCCGACAGCGTCGTCGAATTCCCGCAATTGTCGCTGCGGGATTCAGGAGCGAAAGTTTCTGCGGTAGAAGTCACGAAAGGCACAGCTTACGTCAATTTCGTCGGAACCAAAGACGATGAATTGTCCGTTCGGTTTGGCGAGGAAAAAATCATGGTCGCCCATGCGGGACATCTTCGTATTGCCGTGGGAGAGAAAGACTCCTCTGTCGCGGTTTTCAAAGGACTCATTCAAGTAGAAAGTCCTTCAGGCACGATCGAGGTAAAAAAGAACCAGACCGTCACATTCGATTTAGACAGCACCCAGTACAAGCTGGCGAAGAATATTCATGAAACGCCTTGGGACTCGTGGGATGATCAGCAGAACGAATACCACACTCGCTATGCCGCCAAGTCATACAACAACTACTCGCCTTACGCGTATGGCACAACCGATCTTGCTTACTATGGAAATTTCTCCAGCGTTCCCGGCTACGGCATGATGTGGCAACCATACTTTGCCGGCATGGGATGGGACCCGTTCATGGATGGCGCGTGGGCGTTCAACTCTGGATTTGGATTCGGTTGGGTTTCAGCATACCCGTGGGGATGGACGCCTTACCATTACGGATCGTGGGCATTCATCCCTGGATACGGTTGGGGTTGGCAACCCGGGGGTGCTTGGAACACTTGGTATGCCCAGCCCCGGGTGTTGAATGCGCCGAAAGGATTCACAGTTCCACATGCTCCCGCAACTGGAACCAGCACAGTGGTTGTAAATCGTGGAACGGCGTCGACGTTCACTGGAAGCAAGCTGGTAGTGCGGAACAACTCGGCGGGATTGGGAGTTCCCCGTGGCCAGCTTGAAAATTTGCCGAAGCTGTCGCAGAAAGTGCAGGAGCGCGGAATGGTCACGCAACGCATATTTTCGCAACCGGCGGTGATGGCTTCGTCCGGAGCGCGAGCGGGAAGCTCGTCACAAGTTTCGGAACCCATGCCGCACATGAGTGGCATGTCAGCGCCGAGCCCGCATTCTTCGTCCTCTGGAGGGTCGCCGCACAAGTAGACAGTCTTTAAGGGCTGTAGTCGGTTGTTTTACCTTTTATCCATTGGTACCCAGAGCTGGGGATACGCTGGGCCGATGTAGTCGGCGCGCGGACGGATGAGTCGATTGTCATCGAGTTGCTCGATGACGTGCGCGCTCCAACCACTGATTCTTGATACCGCAAAAATTGGCGTAAACAGATCTACGTTGATTCCGAGCACGTGATAGGTCGAAGCTGAGTAGAAATCCACGTTTGCGTTCAACTTTTTTTCAGCTTTAATAAACTGCTCAATCTTGCGTGACATTTCAAACCACTTCGGCTGTCCACTGGATTTGCAGAGGTCTTCTGACATTTTGCGCAGGTGCGTCGCGCGCGGGTCTTCGGTGTGATAAACACGATGGCCGAAGCCTGAAATCTTCTTCTTTTGCGCCAGCAATCCGCGTACGTACTCGACCGGATCAGCCTTGCGCGAATCGATCTCCTCAAGAAGATGGAACACGGCTTCGTTAGCTCCGCCATGCAGCGGGCCTTTTAGCGTTCCGATCGCTGAAGTAATTGCCGAGTGCATGTCCGAAAGCGTGGCCGCAGTCACCCTGGCGGCGAAGGTGGACGCATTCAGTTCGTGATCGGCATGCAGGATGAGGGCGATATCCAGCGCTCGCTCGGCGGTTTTCGATGGCGGAGCGCCATTCAGCATCAACAGGAAATTTGCTGAATGCGAAAGTGATGGATCCGGCTTGACCACATCCTTTCCCTTTCGCAGCCGGTCGTAGGCAGCCACGGTCATGGCGATTTGGGAGGTTAGGCGGATGGACTTGCTCACATTCGCCGCGTGATCACCTTTTTTCTGCTCAGGATCGTAGAGTCCCAGCGCAGAGACCGCTGTGCGCAGCACGTCCATGGGCATGGCGCCTTTGGGTAAGCTGCGCAGCATGTCTATGATCGCGGGGTCCAGCTTGCGCTCCGCCGCCAGCTGTTTGTGCAGTTCCTTCAGTTGGCTCTCTGTAGGCAACGCGCCATTCCAAAGCAGGTAGCAGGTCTCTTCAAATGTGGAGCGATCGGCCAACTCGTGAATATCGATCCCGCGATACGCGAGGACACCCTGTTCGCCGTCGATGTAGCAAATTTTCGAGGTAGTGGCGACCACGCCCTCCAGCCCTTTGGGCGCGTGCGTCATAGTCAGGCTGGACATTATTCCTCGCTGGGTAGCTGAATTCGCCGTGGCCACACGGAAAGAAAGAACGTGCGGACCAACTAACTCTTATACGCCAAAAAGCAGCAAGTTTCCAAGCTGGTTGCGTTCCGCGAAGGTACAGGTGCCTTTTGAAACATGGCTTTGCATCTGGTGTTCCCGGTTACAATCATGAGATGCGTTGGGCCTGCGGTCTCGTTGTGTCTCTTCTCGTCTCTGCTGTCTTGAGCGCTCAGCAGACTCACGCGCCTATTCTGCCCTGCCCTGATGGAGCCAGCGAGAGTCAATGCAATCCGTCGAAGAAAGAAATAAAACAGGCCCGCGCCGCATTTAGTCGCGGAATGAAGCTCCAGGAAGGCGCTCCCGATGAAGCCTACGATGAGTTCAAGCGTGCGGCTGAAATGGTACCGCGCAACGTCGAATACATGACGGCACGGGAAGTGGCGCGGCAGCAACTGGTTTACAACCACATTCAGCGCGGAAATTCAGAGCTACAAGCGGGCAAGCAAGCAGAAGCGCTGGCCGACTTTCGTGCCGCGGTAAATCTTGATCCCAGCAACCGCTTCGCCCAGGAGCGGATGAGGGACGCCCTCGGCGATTCAGCGCCGAAGCCGGCCGCTCTGCCGACGATAGTTGACGAGTCCCCGGAAATCCAATTTGTGCCGTCGAAGAGTTTAGCCAGCTTTCACTTTCGCGGCGATAGCAAGGAATTGCTCCAGACAATTGCACGTTCTTACGGGGTCTCGGCACAGATTGAAGATTCAGTGCAATCTCGCCGTGTATTTTTTGATATCGACAACGTCAACTTTTTCAAAGCGATGATGGCTGTGGGCGCCGTAACCAAGACGTTCTGGTCACCGCTCAGCGAAAAACAAATTCTGGTCGCTGCCGACACTCCCGAAAATCGGCGCCAGTACGAGCGCATGGCAATGCGCACTTTCTACATTCCCGGCGTGGACACTCCGACTGCGCTCCAAGATATTGTCAACCTGCTGCGAAACCTGTTCGAGATCAGGTTCATAACCCCCAACGCGGCGTCAGCGACAATTGTGGTAAGGGCGCCGCAAGCTGTACTGGATGCCGCCACTCAGTTGCTCAAAGGGCTTGACACTTCCCGGCCGGAAGTCATGCTTGATGTGCACGTCTATCAGGTGAGCCACACTTTTGCGCGTAACATCGGAGTGCACATTCCCAACAACTTCAATTTGTTCAACATCCCTGCGGCTGCGCTGGCGGCGTTGGGCGGACAAAACATTCAGGACTTAGTCAACCAACTGATCTCGAGCGGCGGTATCAACCAGGCGAACAACACAGCCATCTCCGCGCTGTTAGCGCAGTTGCAGAGCCAGCAAAGCTCGAGTTCGATCTTCAGCCAGCCGCTTGCCACTTTCGGCGGCGGAAAGACGTTGACCGGCGTGAGCCTGGACCAACTTTCGGCCCAGTTGTCGTTGAACGAAGGCTGGGTCAAGACATTGGACGAAGCGACCCTGCGCGCATCGCACGGAAATGACGCCACTTTCCGGATGGGATCGCGCTATCCCATCCTGAATGCGAGCTTCGCTCCGGTCTTCAACAGCGCGGCGATTTCACAGGTGCTGCAGAACAACAGTTTTCAAGCGGCATTTCCTTCTTTCAACTATGAAGATCTGGGGCTAACGGTGAAAACAAAGCCGGAAATCACATCGGACAGCAACGTAACCCTGCAATTGGAAATCAATTTGCGCGCGCTCGCCGGCCAGTCGGTTAATGGCGTTCCGATCATCGGTAACCGCGAGTACAAAGGCAGCATTAATCTGCAGAATGGTGAACCGGCGGTGGTCGCGGGCGAAATCAGCCACAGCGAAACCCGCGACCTGAGCGGAATTCCAGGGCTGAGTCAAATCCCGGGCCTGAACAAACTTACAGCAACCAACAACAAGCAGCTTGAAGATGACGAACTGTTGGTGGTGATCACGCCCCACATTACGCGCCGCGCCATGGGGCAGGCTACAGAAGTGTACCTGCCGAAGTAGTCACTTTCTTGAATCGCTCAGGGAAAGCAAAGCAATTTCCAGCGTGCGAGCTAAAGAATTATGCGGAGCCCGTAACCACGAACGTTCTGAAAGAAGGAGAGATTTACTTCTCTTTGCAATATGTAGACGAGAGCTTGCTCATTCCGATGATGGAAACTTGGGTCTTCGTCGGCAAAAATCTTCGATCAGAGGACGCTGGCGAGCGTCTTTATTTTCAAGATGTGGGCTCATATCAACAGGGAGTACGCTACCAGACCGCCACGGGCGAGAACTCGTCTTTTCAGGTCGCGACCCATGGAAACATCAAGCACATCTTCGAATTTGAGAACGCCCTAAAAGAGCTGATGAAATGCGGACTAAGACGAAAGAAGTCAAAGACCTAAGCAGATCATTTCTCGCTCGCCGCAAAATCTACAATCTGCTTCAGCACGTCGTAATTGTTGCCATTCACCCCAACCGGCCGTCCGTTGATAAACAACGTCGGAGTCGCATTCACATCGACCGATTTGCCTAGATTCAGCGAGGCATCGACTCGCGATTGGGTTTCGGGCTTGGCGGCGCAGGCTGCGACATCTTTACCACTCACGCCGGAAGTCTCGGCGAGGTCAGTCAATTTCTGGTCGGCATTTTCTGCAGTGATGTCGGACTGCGCGGCATAGACACTCGAAATGAATTTCCAGAATGCATCGTTGGAAGTTTGGCCGACGCAATCCGCGTACTCAGCAGCTTTCTGTGCCCAATTGTGCATTGGCAAGGGAAAATTCTGGAAAACAAAATGAATGTTCGGATTTTCTGTCAGCAGCCTCTCAATGGTTGGGCCCGCTTCTTTGCAGTGAGGGCATTGCAGGTCGCTAAACTCAACGACCGTCACTGGCGCACTCGCTGGTCCCCGCGCCGGACCTGTAGCTTTCTTCTGGAGCAGTTCACGCGTTTTGTCGTAAGGATGGGGGCCGAAAGGGATCACATCGCCGACCACCGCGTGTTTTCCGTCTTCTGTGACAAAGAATTTCTGCTCGCCTTGGCCTTGAGGGCCGCTGATCTGGACGGTGACCTCCGCCAGACCATCCGCCTGGCTCGGCCTGATGCCGGCGATTTTCCAGGTCAGCTGCGGATCGTAGCCGAATGTCTGATGAAGGAACGCATTGACTTCCTCTTCTGAGGGCAAGTTCGCGGTCGCGTGTGTGCCAAGCTGGTCTGCAGACTTTGTCTTTGTCTTGGTTGTCGGCTTCTGTTGTGCGGCAGCGCACACTGAGAGCGCCAGCAGCACGGCAAGTATTGTCGATCGGTTGGGCATGTCCATCCTTTATAACGCAAGATTTCGTTCGGAGTCTTCGCGGTTATGCCGAACGGGCGAGACGCCCACGCCTCCACGAATCTCTTCTCAGATATCCGTCTTTGCAGCGATGGGAAAACGGCGTCCGTAGCCAAAGGCTTTGGGAGAAATCTTTATTCCCGGCGCCGCCTGCTGACGCTTGTACTCATTTCGCTCCACCATGCGGATCACGTCCTTCACCAGCGCCAGGTCAAATCCGTGGCTGCGCGAAATCTCCTCCGCCGAGCGCGAATCCTCAACGTAGTCTTCCAGAATAGCATCCAGAACTTCGTAAGGAGGCAGGCTGTCGGTGTCTTTTTGGTCGAGACGTAGTTCCGCCGAAGGCGGCTTCTCTAACGTAGCGTGTGGAATGACTGGCTTGCGAGAATTTGCATATCGGCTCAAGCGATAGACCAGCGTTTTGGGAACGTCGTTTATTACCGCAAGCCCGCCAGCCATGTCGCCGTAGAGAGTGCAGTAGCCCACGGCCATTTCGCTCTTGTTGCCGGTGCTCAAGACTAGCGCGTCAAACTTGTTCGATAGGGCCATCAGTAGAGAGCCGCGAATGCGCGATTGAATGTTTTCCTCAGTCACGTCCTCCGGATGCCCTTTAAAGACATCGCGCAGAGTGGATTTGTATTCGTCAAAAATATTGGTGATTTCTAGAACGTCGAAGCGGATCCCGAGCTTTCTTGCCAGCTCCCGAGCATCTTTGACGGAACCCTCGGAAGAGTATGGCCCCGGCATTCCTACGCCGATCACATTTTCCGGACCGATGGCATCGGCTGCAATCACCGCGGTCAAAGCCGAATCGATTCCGCCGCTAAGTCCAATAATGACTTGCCGGAAACCGCACTTGCGCACGTAGTCACGAGTGCCGAGCACCAGAGCGGCATAGATGCTTGCTTCCTCGCCCTCGATCTGCTCATGCATCTCTCCGGTCATCGTGTCGGAATCGAACAAGACTAAGTCTTCTTCAAACGACTTGCCTTGTGCGATTACATTCCCCTCGCGGTCGAAGACCATGCTGGAGCCGTCAAAGACCAAGCTGTCGTTTCCGCCTACCTGATTCACGAAGACGACCGGCACACGATCGTTCTTCGCGATGGTGGCCAGCATGTCTCTTCGCAGCTCGCGCTTGCGCGCCCAGAAAGGCGAGGCTGAAATATTCAGCACGAAATTCCCTCCAGCGCGTACCAGAGCTTCGACCGGATCGACGCTATAGAGTTGCCGGTTCCAGAAATGCTTGTCGTTCCATGCATCCTCGCAGATGGTCAGCGCCATTTGCCTTCCGCAAAATGGAAATAGCACTTGGCTTCGGGCAGGAGCGAAATTACGCATCTCGTCAAAAACGTCGTAGGTCGGCAGCAGCATTTTGGATTGAACGAACTTTATGCGCCCGTCGAGGAGAAGTGCAGCGGAATTCATCACCGACTTGCCGGTCTCCGCGTGGGCGGGAGTTACCAAACCGCAGATCACAGCGATGCCCTGGGTTTCGAGCGCAATACGCTCTGCGGCTTCGCGGTTGTGGCTCACAAAGGAGGCACGCTCGACTAAATCTCTGGGAGGATAACCGCAGACGGATAATTCGGGGAAAAGGACGAGCCCTGCACCTCGCGCCTTCGCTCGATTCGCGTAGTCGATAATTTTCGCCGAATTACCCGCAAAATCTCCGACGATCGGATTGATCTGGCCCAGCGCGATCTTCACACTACCAGTTTAACGGTGCAGGAATTGCGCGCCAAGTCGTGGATTGAATTAGGGGCTCGACGGAGAACCAAATTGCGGCCCTGGCGCATTCGGAATCGGAGTCACCGGTGGCGTGGTTGATGTGCCTGTCCCGGAACCCGTGCTAGGCGCTTCTTCTCCAGGACGACGCAAAGTTGGCGCCTTCACTGGTTTGTTTTCCTTTTGAGCTGCACTGGCGACAGTGGGGCCTCCCAGCTCAACCTCTTTTTCTGTCCGCAGGACCTTTTCGCCGTTCACCTTCATGGTTTCGACGCGCACCACTTCATCGCCGACGACTCTAATGAAATCGACATCGTGTGGCGGCTCGCCGTAGATCCAATCTTCGTATTCAGACCCGCCGTCTTTTTCGCGAACTTTTTTCTCGGGACGGCCTTTGGAATAAATCACCATCTCGCGGTTCATGCCCACCAACACTTGATGATTCTTGATAGCTTCCTTCACCTTCGGCGGCACAGACTCCAAATACGCATCCACAGCAGACTTAGAGTCGAAATCGAACACCGGCCACAGCATCTGCTTGACCTGCTCCACTGTGAGATCGGGGAGGTGGTGGTCGAAAAGCACATCAACGTACGAACCTCGAGGATTGTTGATCGGATCTGGCGTAGCACCACCAGGCGTCCCTCCCGCGCCATTGACTCCAACTTGAACGTGTTGGTACCACTTGGTCTTTCTGACCGGACCACCATTGATTTCAAAATGCATGCGATCATTCTTGAGATCGAACCGAGTAATGATCGCCCGGTCGCCGGGTTTCACCGATGGTCCCCAAATCGCAAGCAGCTCATTCAACTTCTGACCATCGGGCGAAATCTTGCCATTCTTAATGGTGAGTCCAACTTTGCCCATGGGAAACTGAGTGCGAATGTAAACAAAATCGGAGTTAAAAGTGCGAATCAACTCCATCCGGTGTTGTTCGCTCAGTTGTGAGGACGGTTTGCTGTCAGCGCTGCATAGCGCACTTAACAGGCAGAACGCAGAGACAAAGACAGGTAAAACCAGGCGCGGCCGCATACATGTACCCACCCCATTATATTCTTCGATGGCAAGGCCAAGGCCCTCGCTGCCCTCTGCCGCACAAAAGAAAAGGCACGTCCGGGTGGACGTGCCCTGTTCAAAGAGCAAAACCAGTATTACCGGGCTGTAAACGTGAACTGGTCCAGATATACCGCATACGGCGTCTTGTTGACGTTGCTGTCGATCTGGTAGTTGACCGTGATCCCGTACCAGTTCGTGGAGGTCGGCGTGTCATAACGGTTCAGGGTCGCGGTTTGACCGTTGAGCGTGATGGTGTGGAACAACAGATGGTTATCGGAGGTACGCTGTACATTGATGGTCAAGTGGTTCCAGGCATTACTAACTGGGTGGCAGGCAACACCACTCTGGACCCAATGCTGGCCAGGGTTGCTCCAGGTGTCCCACATGGCTCCGGCGATGCCGATCCGGCATTCGTGGCCCCAAATGTAGGATTTCCCCTTAACGAATTGGTTAATATCAAATTCGAAGGCCTGTGAGTCGTTCACATTTCCGACCCAGAAGTAAACGTCGTAGGTGAAGTTGTGCAGCGAGGGTGCCAGGGTCTTGCTGGTGTCGGGAAGTCCTTGGGAGGAGAAATCGCCGATCAAGTGGTTGTTCCAGAGAATGTCTGCCCACTGGGTTGAGCCGCCGTTGTAGCTGGATTTGGTGGAGATGCCGTCCTTAGACGGCGAACCGATTCCTTGGTTCCAAGACCAACTTACCCTCGACCCGCCTGAGGTGCAACTGGAGCAAATGCCGAAGCCCGGAGGCAGCAGGGCGTAGCCCGTCCAGCCGCCGCTCTTTTGCAAGTTTGAAAACACTTTTCCGCCTCCGCCACCTGAAGATCCGCCAACGGTCAGGGTAAGCGGCGCGGTTGCAGACGAGGCGCAGTTGTCCCATTCCTGAACCACAACGTGATAGGTGCCATTTCCCATACTGAGGTAAGTATCGAGTTTGGCTCCGTTCACTGTGTACGCTAATTTGCCCGGAGCGGTGTAGATGCCCATTGCGGAGACACCTTTCGCACAACCGGACCAAGCGCTTGCTACGAAATGAACCGGTGAACCCGAGGTACTGCCGCTGGTTGGCGAGCTAACGGAAACACCCGCGACTGCGGGCAGCGCAAACATTGCGCATAGACACACTGCGACGAAGATTTTCCCAACATTCATTACCAAATCTCCAGCAATTTTTTTTAAAGTCGCTGCGAAGAGCAGCTAAGTTGTCTTGGATAGTAGGGAGGCTACTACTTACGTTCAACAAGAATCGACATATATAACAATAATTAGTTCATTACTATCGGTTTTTTGTAAGGGGAAAAACTTAACGCCGGAGCATGTTTTCGCTGGCCGATAAGAGGAACAACTTGGATCATGGTTGGCGTCGGACATTCGAACTGTTTTGAGAAATTCGTCGAAATACGGATCGATTCCCGCGTCCGGAACCAACCACGGAGGAACGTGCATTCGTCGCGCACTGCATGTGCGCGGTTATAATCTGCTTTCACTTTCTGTGGTGGGTCGACTTCTGTGATCAGTCGACGGCAATTGCTTAATTCGATTTCATCAAGCCCTTAGGAAGCCCTTGGCACTCGACGAAAACATCTACAAACTGCGACTGGAGAAGCTCAAGCAAATCGAGGCCTTGGGCCAGCGCATTTATCCCACGAAGTACGACTTCACTCAAACTATCCAAAAGGTGCTCGCGGAGCACTCGCAGAACACTGCCGAACAGTTGGAGGCATCACGGGTCAACGTTCGCGTGGCCGGCCGGATCATGGCTATCCGCCTGATGGGCAAGGCCGGTTTTGCTCACCTGCAGCAGGACGGGCAACGGCTGCAGTTCTATGTGAAGAAAGATGCCGTCGGCGAAAAGGGATTCGAGCTGTACAAACTACTCGACCTCGGCGATCACATTGGAATCAGCGGATATCTTTTCCGCACCAGAACCGGTGAGCTGACCGTTCACGTTGAAGAGATCACATTCCTCTCCAAGGACCTGCTGCCGCTCCCTGAGAAGTGGCACGGGCTGACCGATGTTGAACTGCGCTATCGCCAGCGCTACGTTGACCTGTTCATGAATCCAGAGGTGCGTGAGGTTTTCCTGAAGCGCGCCAAGCTGGTGCAGTCGATGCGTAATTTTCTCGACCGGCGAGGATTCGTGGAAGTTGAAACGCCGATGATGCAGCCGATCGCGGGCGGCGCGGTAGCCAAGCCTTTCATCACGCATCACAACACTCTCGATGTCGATCTCTATCTCCGCATAGCGCCGGAGCTTTATCTCAAGCGGCTTACAGTGGGCGGATTCGACCGCGTTTATGAAATCAACCGCAACTTTCGCAATGAAGGCATTTCCACGCGGCACAATCCCGAGTTCACAATGCTCGAGTTTTACCAGGCGTATACCGACTATCGGGGTGTGATGGACCTGACGCATGCACTGATTATCCAGGCGGCGCAGGACGTGACCGGCGGCATGAAAACCAAATGGGGAGAGCAGGAGATCGACTGGTCAGAAGCAAATTGGCGGCGCATGACCATGCGTGAAGCCATTATTGAATACTGGCCGGAGAGTGGCGGAGCAAAGCCGAGTCTTGCAGACTTTGCCTCGCACGATTCGGTGAAGGCGCTGGTTCAGCGGTTCAATTCGGCGCATTCTCACATGGCATACGATCCGAATGAGCCAGCCGGACGAACCATCGCAAGCCTGTTCGAAGCGGTCGCCGAAGAACACCTCACGCAACCAACGATCATTTACGAGTTCCCTACCGCCGTATCTCCTTTGTCAAAGCAAAAAGCAGACGAGCCGGATTGGACCGAGCGCTGGGAGATATATATCGGTCAGATGGAAATCTCGAACGGCTTCAGCGAACTAAACGATCCCGAAGACCAGCGGCGGCGCTTCGAGCAACAGCTTAAGGAGCGTGAGCGCGGAGACGAAGAAGCCCACCAGATGGACGAGGACTACATTCGTGCTCTCTCATATGGCATGCCTCCCGCCGGGGGAGTGGGCGTAGGTATTGACCTCCTGACTATGCTGCTGACCAATTCGCAGTCCATCCGGGACGTGATCTTATTCCCGCTGCTAAGACCGGAAAAAAAGCAAACCACAGAGGGCACAGAGCACAGAGGAAACGAAGTTTGAAATTCCACACTGAATATCTAAAGTTTCACACTCGCAAGCACCGCGAATACGTCCACATCACGCCGCAGATCGAAACAATCGTGAAGAAGAGCGGCATACGCGAAGGCACGGTGCTGGTTTCGGCCATGCACATTACCGCTGGAGTTTATGTGAATGACAATGAATCGGGGCTGATCGAAGATATCGACCAATGGCTCGAGCAGCTTGCTCCATTTCGCGAGGATTATCGGCACCACAATACCGGCGAAACCAACGGTGACTCACACCTCAAGGCGCTGCTCATCCATCATGAGGTGATTGTGCCGCTTACCACCGGGCGCCTTGACTTCGGACCGTGGCAGCGGATTTTCTATGCCGAGTTCGACGGCCGGAGAGACAAGCGTGTAATTGTAAAAGTTATGGGAGCGTAAAAGCACAAAACATGAGCACAGACGAACTTCAGGAGTTGCAGGAGCACGCCGAACACGCGGCGCACAACCCATCCATGGCGCCAGTGTCTCTGACTATGGCGATCCTGGCGGTGCTGGTCGCCGTGGCTTCACTGTTGGGGCATCGCGCGCATACAGAAGAAGTGGTTTTGGAAACCAAAGCGACTGACCAGTGGGCCTATTACCAGGCAAAGAATATTCGCCGGCACACCGACGAGATATTTGCCGACTTTGCGTCTGTGATGGCCACCAGCGATCCAAAAAGGTCGGCCCAGCTTCGGGAGAAGTACCAAGCGGAAGCAAATACCTTTCGCGACCAGCAAAAAGATATCGATGCGGCCGCCAGGAAGCTGGAACAGGAGACCAACCACGAGCGCGCCCGCGCCGATCGTTACGACCTGGCGGAGGTCTTCCTGGAGATCGGGTTGGTGGTGACCTCAATCACCCTTTTATCCGGTCGGCGCATCTTCTGGCACTCTGGCATTGTGCTCGGAATCGTAGGCGTCGTGGTCGCCGCTACTGCGCCATTCGTGAAATAGTCGCCTGGTTCCAACCGCCGTCAATACTGGTTCTACTCTGGAAAATCGCTTCCAGGCTAACGGTTCGGGACTATAATCATCCATAACAACTCTGCCCGGAGCTGAACCAACTCAACTTCTCAGGTTGAAACCAAGGTCAACAGCCCCTGACGGAGGCAAGAACAGCTCGCCTGTAATGAGGTGGTCTATGTCGACTCTGTTCGAGCTTCTGGTCGCATGGGGAGTGCTTACAGCTGCCCTGATTGCCCTGCTAATTTATCGCGGCACCCTCACCATGCAAGAGGACGATCAGCTCTTCCTGGGTGAATCAGAATCCCACATGGCGCGGGAACAAATGGAGATCATGAACCGGGTGAATAAACTGGCCCCGTTTGTGAAGATCCTGGGCACGGCTTCGGCTGTGCTGATCCTGACCATTGCTGGGGTCGCGATTTACCAGGGACTGCAGCAGGCGCAATAACTCGCGGCCGCGTGTCGCGCGGGATAACCGTGGGTGGTTTTGTGTTCTCAACCACTCGGGTAGCATCGGACACAAAACGCAGTGTTTTGTCTGAACCATGTCTGCTCTCGAACGCATTGCGGTCATAGGCGGCGGACCCGCTGGGGCATTTGCCGCGGCCGAGCTTGCACGCGCCGGACGCGAAGTCCTTCTCTTCGATGAAAAACTAGCATGGGAAAAACCCTGTGGCGGCGGCCTGACTGACAAGGCCCTGGCTCGATGGCCATTTCTCCGCGATGCGCAGGTCGAACGCAATTGGGTCAGTGACTGCGAACTCATTGCTCCATCGGGACGGCAGGTCTGGTTCCGGCTGGAGCGGCGCATCGCGATCTTTTCCCGATTGACGTTGAATGGGGTGCTACTCGAACGCGCGCGGAGTGCCGGGGCAAAACTGTATCGCGAACGAGTTCTCCAGATTGATGGTAACGGTGGCAAGTGGATGATTCGAACCCCCGGCCGGAGCTATGCCGCGGATTTCGTTGTGGTCGCTGCTGGCGCTCGCAATTCCCTTCGCAATCGATTTGCCGCGCCGCTCGGCCCAGAGAACTTCATGGTTGCGGCGGGATACTACATACCCGGGCACCACCAAACGGTCCAAATCAAGTTCCTGAACGGCCTTCACGGGTACATCTGGATTTTTCCGCGCGCTGATCATTTTTCAGCAGGAATCTGCGGGCGCATGAAAGGCAAGAGCACAGCAGAACTGCGACGGCTGCTGGAAGATTCGCTGCCTGAGTTCGGCCTTGGCTTGGATAGGGCTAGTTTCTACGCGCACATCATTCCATCGCTCACACCCGACGCGCTTCGCAACAGTTCATTCGCCGGAGACGGATGGGCCATGATCGGCGATGCGGCGGGATTCGTGGATGCGATTACCGGCGAAGGCCTTTACTATGCGCTGCGCTCAGCAGAACTGTTGACCGAAGCGCTGCTGGCTAATGCGCCGGAAAGATACCCTGCGCTCGCGAAAAGCGATTTTCTTCCCGAGCTCGAACGCGCCGCGCGAATTGCCGATCGCTTCTATGGGGGTGAGTGGATGGCCGGATCGGTAGTCGAGCGCATGATTCAGCTGACCCGCCGCAGTGCGCGATTTCGCGAGATAATGCGCGACCTGTTTGCTGGGGCGCAGGAATATTCGAATTTGCGCCAGCGGGTTTTCGACAGCCTGCCGCGCATCGTGATGGAGGCGGTGGTGAGCACGCTGTGGAATCGAAGAGCAGAACCGAGCACCGCACAGGAAGCTCACGTTGGATCTGTAAGTCCCTACCTACGTTCCTAGTACCTGAAGTCCCGAATAGGTGTGGACGCAGAATCCGTCGAGTGCCTAGGAAGGTGGCACGAGCCGCACTTCTGTCCGCCTCCAAACCGCCACTTGCACCTCGGGCAGCGAAACAGGAAGACCCGCAGCATTAGTGCAAGAGCATACGCGGCAACGGAAATGGCCCATGCCAACGAGATGAAAATTGGGACATCGAATGAGTGCCTCCCGGAGTGAGGAAAAAACTCAAGGCCGATGAAGATCGTCACGGCAAACGGAGCCAAGGCCACTGCGCGGTAGTATCGCTGGAAGAAGATTTTCGCTCTTATTCAGCTCTGTATATGGCTGGCCATCCGTCAAGGCATCGGACTTCCGGGCTTGATGTCATCAAGTTTGGTGCCGGGAACAGGACTTGAACCTGCACGCCTATTACGGCACTGGATCCTAAGTCCAGCGCGTCTGCCAATTCCGCCATCCCGGCCTGTGCTCATTTTAAATCACGCGTAAAGATGGGCCCCATGCGTGTTCCGGGCTGCAATCAGGACAACCTTTCATTCTCCCGCGCACATCCATCAGCTTAGTTGATCCGACCAAGCCAGATTCTCATAATTTCAGGTAAACTTGCCTAACCAACCAGCGCACCTGCTGACAGATATTTATTGAGAAGTAACCTCAGGAACCAGTCTATGCGTCGTTTTCTTGTCCTCTCTGTCTTTACTTTTCTTTTGATTTTCGTTGCCGCAATCGGCGTGTGCGCTCAAACCCTCAAGCATCGTCCGGAGAAGCCGCCAGAAACGCCCGTTCCCGCGCAACCCGAGCCTCCTACCATTCCTCTCACGGTGCCGACCGGCACGCCGTTGAAGGTGGCAATCGACAAGGAAGTACGAATTCGCCGGGTCGGCCAGCCGATCCGCGGCAAAACCACGGAGCCCATCTATGCGTTCGACAAGCTGCTGGTTCCGGTTGGCAGTGAGGTCACAGGCAAGATCGCCGAGATCGACGACGTTTCGACCGGGATGCGAACCCTCTCGGCTCTGAACGCGGACTTCTCACCGGAGCGCAAAGTGCGGGTCGAGTTCGATCAGTTGCTGATGCCGGACGGGCGGCAGGTGCCGATCCACACCGTGGTTACGCCGGGGGCAGGGGTGTTGCAGTTCGTCCCCGCGACGGAAACCAGCCAGAGCAAGGTTGCACAAGGCAAAGCGGCAGCGAAAGGAAAACTGAGTCAGGCAAAGCGAGACATAAAGCAGCAGATTGCGGAAATGAAGAAGCAAGTCTCCGGACCGAACAAGGTACACCGTTTGGAAAGATTCGCGCTTACGCAGTCGCCATACCGCCCGCAATACGTGGATTCGGGGACCAGTTTCAACGCCGACGTGCAGGAAGATCTGGCTTTCGGATCGGAGCAGCTAAGACCGGAGACGCTATCGGAGATCGGGACGCTGCCAGCAGCGGGCGGAGTGGTCCACGCCTGGTTGACTACACCGCTCGATTCCGCCACCACAAAGAAAGGTGATCCCGTTGATGCGATTGTGAGTCAGCCTCTGGTCATTGCCGACAAACTTTATCTCCCCGAAGGAAGTGAACTCAGGGGCACAGTGTTGCAAGTCAGGCCTGCGCGCCGGTTCGCGCGTAACGGGCAGCTGCGTATTGCCTTTCATGAAGTTGTCCCTCCGAATGGGATCGAGCAGAAGATTGAGTCAACGATCGAAGGTTTGGAGGTTGCGCAAGGCGAGAATCTGGCTCTGGACTCGGAGGGCGGTGCGCAGGTGAAAGCTCCGAAGACGCGATATTTGACCACAGGAATCGCGGTGATGCTGGCTGCTAGTTCCTCCAAGCCAGATGAAGACCACGATGGTGTGCACGGCGGCGCGGCTGGTGGAGGGGGTGGAGGCGCGATTAATGGCGCTTCGGGATTCAAGTTGGTTGGCATGCTCGTGGCAGCGTTTGCACATTCCCAACCCTTGACCGCGGGTTTCGGCGCCTACGGGGCCGCCCGGTCGGTTTATGGGAACTTCCTGGCGCGTGGACGCAATGTGGTTTATCCGAAAGATATGTCAATGGTCCTGGCGCTTACCAGCAGTGAAAAGACCACTGCGTCCGTAACGCACTGAGCGGAGCAGTTCCGTCCCGAACGAACCAGGTTCTGGCTCGGGACCTCTGCTAAAATCCGCGTCATGCCAGACAGCAAGGCGCGCGCAAAAAAGATCAAGCTACTTCTTTTCGATGTTGACGGCGTTCTGACCGACGGCAAACTTTTCTTCTTCCCCGCCCCCGCGAAGGCCCATCAGAGTATTCAAGAACAAGCGGCAAAACATGGTGGCCAGGGCGGCTTCGGACTCCACAGCCAGAGCTTCATCGAAGCCAAGGGCTATCATGCTCACGACGGCGCAGGGATCTCGCTGGCGCGGCTTGGCGAAATCAAAACCGGTCTTATTACAAAACGAATTTCAGAGACCGTGGCCTTGCGCGCGCGGGATCTTAAGCTCGATCATGTGCATCAGGGAATTAACGACAAGCTCGCCGTCTTTAAAGAAATTTTGAAACAGGAGCAGATTAGCGCCGCCGAGGCTTGCTTCGTTGGCGACGATGTAATCGACCTGCCGGTCATGTGGAACTGCGGGTTAGCGGTCGCCGTGGCCAATGCCCGCGATGAAGTAAAACGCGACGCGCATTACGTGACCAAGCACGGCGGCGGGGACGGAGCTTTGCGGGACGTGATTGAGTTCATCCTGAAGGCACAAGGCAAGTGGAAGAAGGTCGTCGAGCAGTATATTGGGGAGCGCAGCCCGGGAAGCCAGTAATTCGACGTTTACAGCGGAACGCTCAAAGATGCCGCGAAAGGAGCCTCCGAAACTAGCCATGTCATCCGCCCATCAAGATCGCCGGAAGCATGCGCGTTTCAAGATCAAGGTGCCAATTGAGTTTCATCCTGAAGGCAGCAGGAGGCTACGCAGTGCGACTGCCGACCTAAGCCTTGGGGGCTGCTACTTAGAAATGCTGTTTACGTTTCCCATCGGCACAATATTGGAGGTTAGCCTTCAGGTTGGGCATACAGTGCATGCAAAGGCTATGGTCGTGTCGAGGGAACTTCAGGTTGGGAATGGAATTCAGTTTATCGACATGACCCCAATGGATCGGAACGCAATTCGAAACTACGTGGACAACGCCATCAAAGAGAACCTTTCCGACAAAAACCGCCCAGAGCAATCGGAGTGAGAACCATCTAACGTTCTCTCCTCTTGCCCGTCCAAGGCTGATAGGCCTAAAATCGCCAGTTCTCCAGTTCTGAATGAGGTCAACCGTGCGTCTATATTTCACACTATTCCTTTCGCTCTCGATCGCTCCAGCCCTCACTTTCGCTCAATCAAATAGCGCCAAGCCGGAATCTACATCGAGGTTCAATACCGTCGATAAGACGGCAGACCCGTGTACAGACTTCTATCAATACTCTTGCGGCAACTGGATGAAGTCGGCTCAGATTCCGCCAGACCAGGCATCGTGGGGCACGTTCCGAGAACTGGCCGAACGCAACCGGGAAATCCTTAAGGGAATTCTAGAAAAAGCCGCGGTTGATGATGCGAAGCGCAGCGCCATCGAGCAGAAGATCGGCGACTACTACGAGTCGTGCATGGATGAAAAGGCGGTCGATGCCAAAGGCCTCGAACCGCTCAAGCCTGAACTCGACCGCATCGCTGCGGTTCAGGACAAGCAAGGGCTGATCGATGCGATCGCGCGCGTGCACATGCTCGGGCCGAATCCTTTATTTAATTTCTACAGCCAGCCCGACCTGCACAACGCCGATATGGTGATCGCCTACATCGACCAGGGCGGCCTCACCCTGCCCGACCGCGATTACTACATCAAAGACGACGCCCACATGACCGAGATCCGTGGGCATCTGGTCGAATACGCTACGCAATTGTTCACGCTCGAAGGAGAGTCGCCGGAACAGGCTGCGGAGTCGGCGAAAACGGTGTTGCGCATTGAAACCGCGCTAGCGAAGGCTGCGATGGACCGCACCGCTCGGCGC
>Ga0102924_1002090_pt1 | contig 22200 bp, 21 predicted proteins | sample PaiPotPPM11metaG_FD_80116 | JGI IMG/M metagenome (GOLD analysis project Ga0102924, IMG submission 80116) | Iron sulfur acid spring bacterial and archeal communities from Banff, Canada, to study Microbial Dark Matter (Phase II) - Paint Pots PPM... ...
GCCCCCCAGCCCCCTCCGGCAAGGCGTCACGTTTGAGGATGTCTGGTTCACCTATCCGGGCAGCGCCCAGCCGGCGCTCGCCGGCGTGAGCTTTACCATCGCAGCCGGCGAGACAGTCGCGCTGGTCGGCGAGAACGGCGCGGGCAAGACGACCGTGGCGAAGCTCCTGCTTGGACTCTATCAGCCCGACGCCGGGCGGATCACGGTCGACGGCATCGACCTGCGCGAGCTCGATCCGCGCGTGCTGCGTCAGGCCACATCGGCGGTGTTCCAGCAATTCGTGCGCTACCAGTTGACCTGTGGGGAGAACGTCGGATTAGGCCAACCCGAGCGCATAGGTGACCGGCGCCGGCTGGTGAAGGCGGTGGAACAGGCAGGCGCGGAGGAGATCGTGGGGGCCTTGGCCCAAGGGTATGACACGTTGCTTGGACCAGACGTGGGCGGCGTGGACCTGTCGGGGGGCCAATGGCAGCGGGTGGCTGTGGCGCGCGGCCTCTTTCGGCAGGCGCACGTGCTCGTGCTGGACGAGCCGACGGCGGCACTGGACCCGCTGGCCGAGCTGGCGCTGTTCACGAGGTTCGCCGCGCTGGCCGAGGGTAGGACCACGCTCCTCATCTCTCACCGGCTCGGGATGGCGCGCCTGGCCAATCGAGTGTTGGTGCTACGACACGGGCTGTTGGTGGAGGCCGGCCCGCACGAGGCGCTGTTCCTGGCCGGAGGTGAGTACGCGACGCTGTTCGGGGCACAGGCGAGGTGGTACGTATGAGCGCGGTCGAGACGGCTGACCACAAGGCGGGAGGACGCTCGCGCGCCACGCTATGGCGTGACGTCGGCGGCCTACTCAAAGAGTTCTGGGCGGCGCACCCGCTGGCATCGCTCGGCATGATCGTCGTCCTCCTCATTGGCAACGCGAGCCTGGGCCTGCTCGTGACCTCGATGGGCGGCGCCGTCGACGGGCTCACTGGAACCCGGGGCAGCGGCGCCTCCCGCGGCCATTCCGTCCTCTTCTGGCTGGCGGTGTACGTGATAGCCAGTGCCCTGGGGGAGTTCTATTGGAGCTTCAAGAACCTGATCAGGGACTACCTGCGCGACCAGGGCGCCTATCGCATCCAGCGGCGCGTGCTGGCACGCGCGGCGGCGGCGCCACTCATCCAGTTCGAAGAAGGCGCCTTCTTCGAACACCTGCAACGGGCGACCAATGGGATGGGCGAGCGGCTGGCAGGCGTGTACGGCCAGCTCGTGGACCTCGGGCAGCTCCTCGTGCTGTTCGGCTCCATCGCGGTCGCCTTGTACGTGATCCAACCCGTTCTGGTCCCATTGCTGATCGCAGGCACCCTTCCGTCGATCTGGCTCCAGGCCCGCGTGGCGACCGCCGGCTACCAGGCGCAGCGCGCCCACGCCACCCGCGACCGCATTCGAGCGCACCTCCAGAGCCTACTCACCGGACGGGACGCGGCGGCGGAGGTGCGCCTATTCGGCACAGCGGACTACCTGCTCACCTATTGGCGCCGTCTGCGCGCCGAGCGATCCCGAGATGTCCTCGGTGCAGAGCAGCAACAAGCGACCTCGACAACGTTAGGAAGCGTTGCATCCGGCATCGCCTACGCCGCCGCGCTGGTCCTCGTCGCCTTCTTGATCCTACGTGGCCGCCTGTCCATCGGCAACTACGTCACAGTGGCCGCCGGCGCCCTATCCTTCGACGGGCTGCTCGCCACCTTCGTCGGCTCGGTGCGTTCCCTGGAAGAGCAATCGCAGTTCCTGGGCGACCTCTTCGACTTCTGGCGCGTTGCGCGGGACGAGGGGGAGGCCGGGCGGTGGAAGCGAACGCAATCACCTTCGCCTATCCGGGAGCCTCGCGACCGGTGCTGCGTGATGTCAGCCTGGGCATCGCACGGGGCGAGCGCATTGCCATCGTTGGTGAGAATGGCGCCGGCAAGACCACGCTGGCCAAGCTACTGGTCGGCCTCTATCAGCCGGACGCCGGCAGCGTGCTGCTGGATGGCGCGCCGCTCACGGAAGGTCGAGCCGTCGCGATCCGCCGGCGTATCGCCGCGGTCTTCCAGGACTACGCCAGCTTCCAGCTCACGCTGCGCGAGAACGTCGGCTTCGGTGATGTAGCGCGCCTGCGTGACGACCAGGCGCTGGCCGTTGCCGCCAAACGGGCGGACCTGGAAGCATTCGTCGCGACTTTTCCGGATGGCTTCGATACCTACCTGGGTCGCCAGTTTGGCGACACTGAGCTGTCGGGCGGGCAGTGGCAGCGCGTCGCGCTGGCCCGCGCCTTCTTCCGCGACGCCGACCTACTCGTGTTGGATGAGCCAACGGCCGCTCTGGATCCGCTGGCAGAGCTTGCCCTATTCGAGCGCTTCGCCGAGCTCGTCGAGGGGCGTACGGCCATTATGATCTCGCACCGGCTGGGCGCGGCCCGTCTGGCTGACCGTGTGATCGTGCTGCAGGACGGGCAGATCGTCGAGCAGGGACACCACGATGCGCTCGTGGACCAGGGCGGGGTCTATGCTGCCCTCTTCGCTGCTCAGGCCCAATGGTATCGCTAGCTTCGCCTGAGGAGGAGGACAATCGGAGGTAGAAGCCCCCGGCGAGGTTTTGACTCTGTTGGCGAAATCGGCTAATCGGCTGGTGGCGGACCCTCACTCCGCCTTCGGCACCTCTCCCCCGCCTGGCGGGGGAGAGGCTGCGGCGGCTATGCCCGGCTCCCCTCGCCCGCTTGCGGGAGAGGGGCCAGGGGTGAGGGTCCGCCACCAGCCGCGCTCCCAGTACCTCGGCCATGCAAAACCGACACAATCCAGAATCACCTGAGGACATTGCGAGGAGGCCGTACATGCTCCGGGAATAACTGGGGTTGTCGCAGCAACCGCTCGGACCAGATGTAGTACCCTGTGCGTGTGCAGCCTTCTGGAGTGATATGTCGCACACTGGCGTAGAATCGAAGCCGCCCTGGCGAGCCGTTCCGTTAGCGGTTCGCCTTCGGGTGGAGGAGACGCTAGGGACGAAGGTGCGGCGGGCGACCCGCGCTTGGGGTGGCTATGCTCCGTCGCGCACCTACCGGCTCAGCTTGGCGAACGGGCAGCGAGCCTTTGTCAAGGCCAACAGCCAGGTGCCCGGCCAGGGAGCCGGCCACGCGCTCGCCCGCGAGGAACGATTCTATCGCGAGCTCGGTGGCATGATCGCCCCCTGGCTGCCTATCTTCTACGGTTCGTTCCGTCACGACTCCTGGCACGTCCTCCTACTTGAGGACCTCGGACCCAAGAGCGTGCCGCCGTGGACGCTGGCCAAGGCCCGCGGCGTCGCCCACGCCTACGCGGAGTTCCACCAGGCCACGCTGGGCAAAGCGCTGCCGGAGTGGTTGCCGCGACAACGCTACGTCCGTTTCACCTTGCCCTGGGAACTGGTCGCGGAGGAGTCCGACGACTTGCGTGAGGTCGCCGCGCTGGCCGGCACCCAAGCTGCGGATGCCCAGCGCTGGTTGCAGGCCGCGCTCCCGGCATTGGGCGAGGCCGGCGATCTGGCGGCGCGCCTCGACCCGCCGCATGTCCTGCTGCATCTGGACACCCGCTCCGACAACCTCCGCTGGGCGAAGGGATGTCTCCGCCTGTTCGACTGGCCCTTTGCCGCCGTCGGCCCGGCCGAGCTGGATGCGGCCACCTTTGTGCAGGGAGTCGCCGCCGAGGGTGGCCCCGCGCCCGAACAGATCATCGCCTGGTATGGGGAGTGTGTCCCATTGCGCCCGGACATCCTGCGCGCTGCCGTTGCAACACTGGCCGCCTTCTTCGCCGACGTTTCGTGGCGTCCCGATCTTCCTGAACTGCCCCGCTTACGTTCGATTCAGCGCCGACAGTTCTGCGCCTCCTTGGCCTGGGCGGCGCGGTGCCTGCGATTGCCCGAACCGACCTGGCTCAACAGCGTGTCCAGGTAGACTACGACAGGGTTGCGAGGCAAGCACGAGCGGCGGATAATGGAGCCATGAGTACCCCAACAAGTATCTTGAGACCGTTCGCTCCCTGGGCCGAGATCGTGCCTGGGGTTGGCCCCGTCGCGGTCGACATCCTGCTGACGCTGCCGGACGACGGGTACATATACGAGGTGGTTGAAGGGACGTTGGTCCGCATGGCCGGTAGCGGTGAAGAGGCAGGGACTATCGGAGGCAACGTCTACTTCGCGCTGCGCTCCTTCGCGCAGCCGCGCCGCCTGGGTGTGGCGACGCCCGCCGACGTGGTGTACAGGTTTCTCGGCGCCGAGACGGGGTTAATCCCTGACGTTGGGTATTACGTCGCCGAGAGACGTGCCCTTGTCACGGACCGGCGCAAGCCGATCCCCTTCGCGCCCGATCTCGCGGTCGAGGTAGCATCCCCGGATCAGACATCCAAGACCATAGTCCCCCCGGTCGCTTAGCCGCCGATCGCAATCGCGGCCCCGGCATTTTCGCCACCGCCGGTTATTTCCTGCTTCGACAGCAGTGTTATGCTGGCACGTCTGAGCAGTGAGGAGCAGGCGGAACGTTGACGGCGAACCGCGGCGAGCGACGGGAGGCGCTTGCGCCCGTGCCGGTGGCGCTGTTGGCGATTGGCCTGCTGACGCTGCTCGCGCTCGTGGCTCTGGCGACCCATGGCTCGGCTGAGCCGGCGGCCTCCGGCGCCTCTATCGATCGCCGCGTTTCGGCGCTGCTCGCGGCCGGCGCGCTGATTGCGGCCGTCGCCGGACTCTTGGTGTGGCTGCGCCGGCGCCGCGGCGGTCGGTTGCCGCGCGGTGGAGGACGAGATACCCTCTCCCGCCAAGCCTGGCTCTTGCTCTTGCTTCCGCCCTCGCTTCTGGTGCTGGTTATACTCCTGGCGCTCTACCTTGTGCCGGTGGGTCCGCCGCCTCCACCTGGTCAGGCGCAAGGCGGCATGGGCAGCCTGGCGCCGCTCGCGGTCACGCCCGCCGCTCCAGCCGCCACCCGGACCGGCGGGGAGGATGTGACCTTGACGGTTATCCTCGCTATCGCCGGTATCCCTTTGTTCGTCTTCATCGCCGGCGCCTGGATGCGGCGCAGCGGGGCCGCGCGGGCCGGAGAGCGACGGCCGATCAGCACGCCGGAGCGGCTCCAGTTCGTGATGCCGTTGCTGTTCCTGGTGGGATTCTACGTCGTGCTTGCCCTGAAGAGCATCGGGCCAGCTGCGCCGCCGGCACCCAGCATCCCCTCGTCGGCGGTGACGTCGTCGGCGCCGACGACCGCCTTCCATCCGCCCGAAGTCGGGCGGACGGCGCTGCCGCTGGGAGCAGTCCTGGTCGCGGGCTGCGTCGCGGTGTTCGTGCTACGCGCCCGGTGGCGCCCCAGCCACAGACCGGTGGTGACCGTACCGGATGGCGCGACCCCACTGGACGCAACGTCGAGCGCAGCCGATATGGTGGAGATGGGCATCGACCAGCTTCGGGGCGAGCCGGACCCGCGTCGGGCGGTGATCGCCGCCTACGTCTCCATGGAGCGCACGCTGGAACGCCGCGGCGTGGCTCGCCAACGCTCGGACGCCCCATTTGGGTACCTGGAACGCGCGCTGCGGCAGGCCAGTGTGGACGGACCCGCCGCGACCTCCTTGACCGCCCTCTTCGAGCAGGCCCGCTTCAACCGGCAGGCGATCCTGCCCGGCATGCGGGACTCCGCCTTGCAGGCCTTGCTGACCATCCGCGAGGAGCTGCCCGCTCGCGCTGGGTAACTCCACGTTGGCTGAGCAGCGTCGCGATCCGGCCGTCGTCCTGGCCGGGCACTTGCAAGCGATCCTCCCATTCCTGGTGATCGTGACCGTACTGGTGGCGATGGTAACCGTCTGGCAGCCGGCTTCCTTGGGCGGGGTGCTGCGCGTCGCGCTCGTGGTCTTCGGCCTTCTCGGCTTGTGGGTCCTGCACCGCCTGGTGGGCGCTATCTATCCCGTGTCCAGCGACTCCGTTTTCCGGTACGCCTTGCGGCCGTTAGCGCGCGCGGTCACGCGGCCGGATGAGCTGCAGCGCGTGACGGGAATGCTGCGCTTCGCCGCCGCCTCCGCGACCGATACCCATTACCGGCTCCGTCCGGCGCTGCAGGAAATTGCCGCGCATCGCCTGGCTGTGCGGCGAGGCGTCGATCTGGACGCGCAGCCGGAGGAGGCCGCCGCCATCGTCGGCGCCGCCGCCTGGGAGCTGCTCCGCCCGGACCGCGCTGCGCCAACGCACCGCCATGGCCCGGGTATCGACACGACGACGTTGCGCGACGTGCTGGCCAGGTTGGAGGAGACCTAGCGGATGAGCGTACCTCTTTCGGTTGTTTCAGTCGCCATCGCCGACGTGGCCAGGTTGGCGGAGCGCATTCTTGCCGAGGTAGAGAAGGCAGTGGTGGGCAAGCGGGCGACGCTCGAGTTGCTGTTGCTGGCGATCCTGGCCGACGGGCACGCCTTGATCGAGGACTATCCAGGGCTGGCCAAGACCCTCATGGCGCGGTCGATTGCTCGCGCCAGCGGCCTCGACTTCGCGCGCATCCAGTTCACGCCCGATCTGCTGCCATCGGACGTCACCGGCTCATCCATCTACAACCAGCGTAGCGCCGACTTCGAGTTCCGGCCGGGACCGGTCTTCACCCACGTGCTCCTGGCCGACGAGATCAATCGTGCCCCGGCCAAGACTCAAGCCGCACTGCTGGAAGCGATGCAGGAGCGCCAGGTGACCAGCGAGGGGGTGACCCGGCCACTCCCGGCGCCTTTTCTCGTCCTCGCCACTCAGAATCCCATCGAGTATGAGGGGACCTATCCGCTGCCCGAGGCGCAACTGGATCGCTTCCTGGTCCGCATCGGCGTCGGCTACCCGGCGCGCGACCAGGAATGGGAAGTGCTGGCGCGGCGCCTTGCCCGCAAAGCCGATGAGCCGGAGCTGACGGCGGTCGTCGATCGGTCGACGATACTCGCCATGCAGCGCGCCCTCGAGGATGTCTACGTGGCGGAGAGCCTCGGCTACTACATGGTCGATCTCGTGGCCGCGACCCGCACTAACGCCCAGGTCGCGGTCGGCGCCAGTCCGCGCGGATCGCTGGCCCTTCTGAAACTCGCGCGCGGCAAAGCGGCCCTGGCTGGACGCGATTATGTCACTCCCGAAGACGTCAAAGCCGTCGCGGTCCCGGCGCTGGCCCACCGGCTCGTCCTACACCCCGAGCTCTGGGTGCAGCGAGTTCGCTCGGACCAAGTGGTGCGCGAATGCCTGCGGCAGGTGCCGACGCCACCCGCTACTGTCGAGCCATGACGGTAGCCGCCTCGCCGAAACTGGCGACGTACCTCATCGTGGCCGGCTTGGGTTTACTCCTGGATCTGCTGCTGGGACGGCCAGAACCCCTCGTGCTGGCCGTGCCTTTCCTCCTCGTGCTCGCGGCCGGGCTGGCGCTGGCCCAGACACCCGCCTTGGATGTGGTCGTGCGCGCCGACCGCGACCACCTGCTCGAGGGTGATCAGGTTGTGCTGGAATACGAGGTCGTCGCCTACGACGCTATCGCTCGACTGGAACTGCTGCCGGTGTGGCCCTCCGGCCTCGAGCCGGCGGGTGGGGGGCGGGTGCTGGCGTTTCCGTTGGCGCGCGGGGAGCGTCGTGTCGAGCGCTTCGCCGTCCGCTGCCCCCGCTGGGGTGGCTTCGTTGCCGGCTCCCTGCTGCTGCGGGCCAGCGATCACTTCGGCCTGCTCGCCTAGACGGCCAGGCGTGACCAGCCGCTACCACTGCGCGTCTACCCGCGGCCGGAGGCGCTACGCTCCTTGCCGCGACCGGCAGAGCTGCAAGCGTTTGCCGGCAACGAGCTGGCCCGCGACAGCGGAGAGGGCATCGAGTTCGCCGAGGTCCGCGACTTCGTGCCGGGCGATCGGGTCCGCCAGGTCAATTGGCGGGTGAGCGCCCGCCGCGGGCGGCTCTCCGTCAATCAGCACTATCCCGAGCGCAATGCCGACGTCGTCCTCTTCCTCGACGCATTCAATGAGGTAGGCGAGGCAGGCAGCGATACGCTTGACCTCGCGGTCCGCGCCGCCACAGCCCTGGCAGCCCGCTACCTGGCGCGGCAGGACCGGGTGGGGCTCATCAGCTTCGGCGGCGCCTTGCGCTGGCTCAGCCCGGCGATGGGGTTGGCGCAGCGCTATCGCATCGTCGAGGCGCTCCTGGATACCCAGATGATCCTCAACTATGCCTGGCGAGACGTCGAGGTCGTGCCGCCGCGAACCCTGCCGCCAAAATCGCTGATCGTCGCGCTCACGCCGCTCCTGGACCAACGGACGGTCAAGGCGCTGGTTGATCTGCGTGGGCGCGGCTTCGACCCGGCCATCATCGAGGTCTCGCCCGTGCCTTTCGTGCAGCCGGAAAGCGGTGAGGTTGGAACGCTCGCCTTCCGACTGTGGCAGTTGCAACGGGACGCGCGGCGCTATCGCTTCCAGCGGCTGGGCGTGCCGGTCGCCGTCTGGCGGGCCGGCCAGTCGCTGGAGGGCGCGATACGGGAGGTGCGCACATCGCAGCGCTACGCTCGCCACGTCCGCGCCTAGTCACCGCCGCGGGCGCTCTCCTCGTCGCGCTCGCCCTGGCCGTCTATCCGGCCACCTTCCCAACGCCATGGCGAGGCCTGGTGCTCGGCGTTGGGATCACGGCGGTTATCATCCTCGCCGGCGGTCTCGTGCTCGGCTGGCAGAGCGCCATCCGCTGGACTCTCCTGGTGTTGGGCCTCGCCTACGTCGTTACGCTCGTGGCGGGTCAGGCCGCGCTGGACGCACGGTCGCCCATGTACGCCGGTGGACTCTTGCTTCTGGCCGAGCTCGGATACTGGTCGGTGGGGGCGAGCCTGCCGGCGCAGGCGGATTCCGGCGTGAGCGCGCAGCGGGTCATCGCGATCGTCATCACCGTCCTCACCGCCATAGGGGTGGGAGCGCTGCTCTTCCTGGTAGCCGGGCTCCCCATCGCTGCAGGGGCCACGCTGACGGCGGTTGGCATCGGCGCGGCCATTGCCGCGATGGGGATTATCGGCGCGCTCGTCTGGCGCCGCCGCTGACGGTCGCACGGCCGCGGTCGACACCGGGGAAGTTCCCCGGGGCGCGTCGATCGCCTGTGCCACACGCATGTTGCGGTAGATGTGCGCCACACCGTTTCGCATCGATCTGGCGGTGTGTCACGGAGCGTGGGAGTCCCGCCCGCCCCGATGCTAGCCACCTTCGAGGCATGCCGGTCAGCAATGCCACGCCTCCGCCCACTGGCATAACCGGGGCGGGCGGGACGCCCGCGCTCCGTTATCGGCGATAGCTGGCCGCGAATCGGTGTGACGGACCCTTACGGTAGGACCGGTAACGGCAACGGGATAATCCGACCGCTGCGCGCCGAGCGTAGGCCAGCTTCGAACACCTCCGCCTCATCACGGCCCCGCCGCACACTCGCGAACTCCGCGACGGGCTCACCGCGGTCGAGCTGGCGGAGCATGTGCTCCATCAGGCTGCGCCCGTGGCCGAGGTCGGGTAGGTTCTCGATGATGCTCCCCTTCTCATCCTTGCGAGTCCCCAGCCATAGGCCCTCTGGACGGAACTCGATCGTGCCTTGATCGCCGTAGAAGGCGGTGGCTCCGTGTGGCAGCCCCACCTGCGTCCAGGTCGCTTCGATCATCGCCAACGCCCGGGGATATTGCAGGACCATGCGGGCGTTGTCGTCGCCGATGATGTCTTCCCGAACGTAGCGACCGGTAATAGCCCAGACCGAGGATGGGGACCCGAGCGCACCCAGGGCCATGTCGATACCGTACCCGCAATAGTCGGCGTAGGCGCCGCCGCCGTTATACGCCGGCTGGTACAGCCAGCGGAAGAAGGCGTCGGCCTCCCGAGCCGTCGGCTTCGTGCTGCCGCCTCGGTGCCTCACCTCGTAGAGACGGCCGATCGCGCCGTCGCGGATCATATGCAAGGCGCCGAGCAACCGGCCGTGGCCGAAGTGCGTCGGCCAGTTCACCGCGACCTGGACGCCGTATTTGGTCGCCGCGATGAGCATGCGCTCCGCTTCGTGCAAGGAGATAGCCATTGGCTTCTCCATGACGCTATGCACGCCGCGGGCCGCGCCCAGCTCGACTACCGGAGCATGATTGATGGTCTCGTTGCAGATGCTGAGAACCTCGGGGCGCTCTGCCTCCAACAACTGCTCGACAGTGTCGTACCCTTTCGCCTCGCCCAGCCTCGACGCATATTTGACACGCAGCTCGCGGTCGGGTTCCGCATAACCGACGACCGTGGCGTTGTCCAACTCGCTCCAGGCGCGCAGATGGGCGCTGACGTGCCCGTGGCTCAGCCCGGCAATGCCAATCCGATAGGTCTTCCCTGCCATTATGTACCGTTCCTCCTGAACCGCGGGCCACCTTCTCCTCCGGCCACGCCTGCCGCGCGCCAGCGTACCTGGCCCCGGCCTAGCATAGCAGCCTCCCAGCCTGAGTGGAGTGTTCATTCAAGCCTCGAGACCTCGTGACCTGTCGTTGGTCGAATCGCAGAGTACGGCTTGACGGCGAGCGCCGAGTTGACTACAAGCATGGGACTGGGAAGGACCAGGCGCGGTTAGCGGCACGGGCCAGATGAGAGTAGGAAAAGACAATGGCTTCGGACTTTCAAGCGGCCATGAACTGCGAGCATCACCACGCGGCGATCCGTGTGCGTGACCTGGGCAAGATGACGTCGTTCTATGGCGACGCCGTCGGTTTGCCCTATATCCGTCAGCTTGGTGAGCAGGGCGCTCCCCGGGTAGTGTGGTTTCAGTCCGTCCAACTGATCAAGTCGGACGCGCCCGGCGCCGCGACCGAGGGGACGCTGGACCACCTGGCCATCTCGGTGTTGAACATCGACGCGATCGTCCAGCGGCTCGAACAAGGCGGCGCCGCCATGGAGGCTCCGATAGCCCACCAGGACTTTCCGGAGCTTGGCTTGCACCTGGACAACGTCTTCTTCCGCGATCCCGAAGGCAACCGCGTCGAGCTCGTGCAGTGGGTACCATTGAAGACGTAGCGGTGCGGCGTATGGGGGGCGCATGCGGAACGTCACGGGATGATTTCGTTGCCGAAGTGGCGCGCAGACCCGGTTTGCGAGATCAGGGCGTATAGCAATACGCCCCTACACGCGGATGCGGTCGACGCTGGTAAGGGCGTATTGCTGTACGCCCTGATCGCTACGCCGCATCGGACACCGCGGCGGGCCAGCGGATGCACCGGCAACTGGTGAGGAAAGAGTCAATGGCAGACGGAACCATTTCAACCGAGCTGCTGAAGCGTGACGACTGTCTGCTCGTGGTCATCGACATGCAGGCGAAGCTTCTCTCTGAGATCGTCGACGCCGGGGAGGTGGTGCGGTCCTGCCGCCGCATGGTTCGCGCTGCCGGCGTGCTCGGGGTGCCGGTGATCTATACCGAGCAGTACCCGCGCGGTCTCGGTCCCACGGTTGCGGAGCTGGCGACCTGGCTCAGCGACGGCGGCCCGATCGAGAAGACGGCCTTCGGCTGCTACGACTGTGCCGAGTTCGCCCAGCGCGTCGCCGAGGTGGGGAAGCGAACGCTGCTGCTCTGCGGAATCGAGGCGCATATCTGCGTCTACCAAACGGCGCTGCAGTCACTGAGTCGTGGGCATCGGGTGTACCTTCTGGAGGATGCTATCGGAGCGCGGTCGTCACTGGCACGTGAGGTGGGCATAGCTCGGATGCATTCCGTCGGTGCGTTGCCGTCGCATACCGAGATGGCTATCTACGAGCTGCTGGGCGCCGCGGCCACGACTGATTTTCGAGCGATCCTCCCCATCATCAAGGAAGAGGCGTCGCGGTCCGCGGCATGAGGAGCGGCAATGCCGTACTGTTCGTGGTGACTGCCGTTACCGTGATCCCGCTCGTCTGTCATCATAGGCATGAAAAGTGCGGATGTTCCCAATCGTCGGCCAGAGTTTGGCAAGGTGCGTGTATTACTATGAACACGTGTAGCCTGGTCAACGGAGACCGGGCTACCGGAGAGGGAGCGTGTACACCAATGCGACGAGTGTTCGAATCTGGTCAGAGCGGCGATCTACCGACGAACGAGGAGCGCATTCAAGCAAGCGCTGTGCTCAATCGCCTGATCGAAGACCGCACCCCCGTGCGGAAATTCCAGGGCGAGGGCGGCCGCCCGATCGGACGTATCGTGCGACGGCTGGACGATCCCGTCCTCGGGGATTTCGTCGGCGTCTTGCGGACACCGAGCGGGGCGGAGGTCTACGTGGACGTACGCAACCTGGCCTATCTAGAAGCGACGCTCGAAGTCGAGCCGGTGCCGCTGCGCTCGAGCTAACGGCGGCGCAAGGCGCACTCGCGGGGACAGGGGGGTGATCCCTCGCCCCGTCCTTCGAAGGGCGAGACCAATGCTGGAACTGGCAATAGAGGCGGCGCGTGCCGCCGGGGCGGTGGCCATGCGCTATTTCGAGCAAGGCGTCCCGGTCGAAACCAAGCCCGACCGGACGCCGGTCACCCGTGCCGACCGCGAAGCGGAGGCGCTCATCCGCGAGATGATCGCTGCCCGTTTCCCCGGCCACCATTTCCTCGGTGAGGAACTCGGCGGCGACCGCTCGATGGACGGCAACGTCTGGATCATCGATCCCATCGACGGCACCAAGAATTTTGTGCGCGGCCTCCCCTTCTTCGCCACCCAGCTTGCCTTCTATGTGGACGGGGAGCCGGTGCTCGGAGTGTCCTTTGCTCCCGCGCTCGATGAGCTGCTCGCCGCGGCACGAGGAAAAGGCACGACGTTCAACGGTTCCGAATCTCGCGTGTCTCGCATCACCAACGTCGGTGACGCCTTTGTGCTCCACGGAGGTCTGGATGTGTTCGATCAACAGCGCGCCCTCCCCGGCCTCGTCGAGCTAGGGCGAAAGGCGATGAGCATCCGTGGACACGGCGACTTCTACGGCTACCATCTGCTGGCCCGCGGCAAAGTCGACGTGATGGTCGAGGCGTCGATCGCCCCCTGGGATGTCGCCGCACTCCGCGTCATCGTGACCGAGGCCGGCGGACGGTTCACGAACATGGCCGGCGGCGATCCAACGCTGTTATCCAACAGCCTCGCCACCAACAGCTTGCTGCACGACGAGGTGGTCGCGACGCTCCGGGGCGAGGGGGCGAGGGGGCGCCTAGGCGATGAGGCGAATTGGGGAGTGTGGTATCGCTCGCAGATAGGGAAATCGCCATGCGCTCGATAGAGCCGGGAGGACTCTCCACGCACGCTGTCGCCTCATCGCCCCCTCGCCTCATCGCCTCATCGCCTCATCGCCCCCTCGCCCCGGCGCCGGTACCTACGCCAGCGTCGCTAACAAGGCGTCGACATCGAGGTCCGCGGCCCCAGTGACACTGTCCGCCGCGCCATAGTAGACTCGCATCCGCCTGCTATCCAGGGGAACTGCTCCACAGGTAAAGACGACGTTGCCATAGAAGCCCTGACGCTCCCACTCAGCTTCCGGGACCAGGAACGGCTCCGGCGAGCGTGCCAGGACACGCTCCGGCTGCTCGGCGTCGAGCAGTACGGCGCCTAAGCAGTAGCGATCGGTGTCGTCCACGCCGTGATATAGCTCGAGCCAGCCGTCGGCAACGCGAAAGGGGACTGCCCCGCCGCCGATGCGGCGCGAGTCCCAATGGCCCGGGCGCGGTCCCATCACGAAGTGATGGTCGCCCCAGTGGCGCAGGTCGTCGGAATAGGCCATCCACATCGTGGGTGGGCCGATGTGCCGCGGCTGAGGGCGGTGGATCGCGGCGTAGCGACCGCCAACTCGGTCGGGAAAGAGCGCGACGTCGCGATTCTCCGGGTAGAACACGACACCCATCCGCTCGAACGTGCAGAAATCAGTGGTCGCGGCCAGTGCGGTGCCGATGCCGTAGCGAGAGACGGCGGTGTAGGCGATGTAGAAGGTGTCACCAATCTGCGTAATGCGCGGATCCTCGCAGCCGAACTCTTCTTCCAGCCGAGCCGGCCCGATGGCCGGACGCGTCTCGACCGTAAAGTGGATACCGTCGCGGCTGCGCGCCAGACGCAGATGGGAGAGCGACGTCAGATAAGTCTGACCCTCGTAACGGATACTGCGAGGATCGGAAAGGTCCAGGCCCGGAAGGTCACGTGCCAGGTAACGCGTGACCACGTCCGGCGTCGTAGCGGTCAGGTCGAGCACGGAGTAGGCGACGTAGCCCGTCGGCGCACCGAACGCCGCCGCGGGCAGCGTGGTAGGTCGGCGCGATTGCAGGTCAAGCACGATGGCGTCGGTGGGCAGCTCTCCGGCCCGGGGCCGCTCGGCGACGCGCAAGAGCAGCAGGAACTCGTCGCCAACGCGAACGGCCCCGGCATTGAAGGCACAGACGACCTCGACGCCGGGTCGAGACGGCGGAACGTCGGCCGGCTTGATTATCGGGTTCTCCGGCAGACGAACGATCGCCGGTGAGCTCGTCGGAGTAACCACTCGGGACTCCCTTCCATTTCCTGCTTGCTACTACGACGGTGCGCCATGGCACGCGCCCGGCGCCGCAACGACGGCGCCTGGCCGCCGGACGTGTCTTCCTTAGCGCCCGCCGGCCGCGACGTGAATCGTTTCTAGATCGGCTTGCGTGGCCTCATTGTCAACCAGCGAGCCGGTCGCACGCAGCCGCTCGCTGGTCTGGAGATTGTAAACGCCCACCTGTAGACGATAGTCGCCCGGCGGCAGATTGGATGGCAGCGTCATGACATGGGGATCCGCTATGACCTGACCGACGACCCAGGTGCTGGTCGGAGCCTCGCCATTGGATGGTGGGCCATCGCTCTGCGCTACCAGGTGACCTGCCGCGTCGACGAGGTGGACGAACACCGTTTCGTCCACCGGAGGTAGTCCAACCGCCTGCCAATACAGCGTGAGGCGCAGCACGCTTCCGGGCGCAGGCGCATCCTGCTGTCGAGCGTAGCCTGCCAGCCGCATCGAGTCACCGAATGTGACTTCGATCTTGTGCTGCAACAATGGGAGTACCAGCAAGCGTGGTAGCGCCTGAATGGTGATCTGGCCCAGTGACACCGGAGCGATGTTGGAGGTCAGTTGGAGCGTGGCCTGGCCGGTGTCGGCCCTGCCGCCGATGTGGAGTAGATGCCGGTCGGCAATGATCCGGCCGGCGGGCCACTGGCTCAGCGGCAGCGCCGTCAACAGCTCCGAGGAGTCACCGCTCGAAACTATCGATCCCGATGCACCGACCAGTTGTAACAGGGGCAGGTCGGTCACCGGCCCGGTCACTCGCCAGAAGAGCACCACACCGACCGTGCCGCTTTGTTGCACGGTCGAGCGGTCGACCTGCCAACCCGCCAAGGTGAGGCCTGGGGCTGCTGGGAGTGCGGAGGCATTCGGTAGCGGCTGCGCCGCGCCTGCGGCCGCCGCTATCGATGGCAGCGCGCGTCCGGCGATGAGCTGGCCAGCCGGAACGGCGCCTCCGTACTGCCGGCCACTGCCGATGCCCAACAGCAGGATCCGCACCTCAAATGGTCCCGGGGGCAGGTACGCCGGTAGGGGAAGCGCGATTCGACTCAGGAAGGCGAGGCTTGTCGCGTCGCCATTCGTCCAATAACCGGCCGGATAACTCACCGCGTTGGCGGAGGCCCAGACGTAGCCGTCGACGCCCGCCAGATCCACGCGCATGATGAGCGGCTCAGGCGGATCGCGGCGCAAACGCCAGTCCAGCAACACGTAGGCCGTCTCTCCCGGTCCGGTCGGTTGGACGGCCGCACCGTCCACCTCGGCGACATCGCTGAACGGCAAGGGCGCCTTGAATGGCACGGCCAGCCGCCGTACCCAGTCGCGCATCGCCTCACCGCCGGGCTGAATAATGCGCAGCGTCTTCCCTTCGCCGGACAACTTCCACACTTTCAGTTGCGCGTTTGCGAAGTTGGCACGCAGCTCGGTCGCGGTCCACGACATGTCGTTTGTGGTGAGATACGTGACCGGGGCGCCGGCCGTGGCGTATTCCAGTATGCCGCGGTCATCGGCATAGCGGGCCCCGGAGTAGGAGCGACGAAGCGTGGAATAAAGCGTGTAGTCCACGTCGTGATCGAATCCACCGACGACGACCTTGCCCCCTCGCGCAAACGCTCGAGCGTCGGCAACCAATTGTTGCGTATAGCGGAGCGGCAGGCCGTAGTCGGCAGCGGACCAGTACTCGGGCAACACGACGAAGAACGGTACCGCGAGGATGAGCTGGCCGAGCACGATCAGCGCGGCCGGCGCCGCGCCGCGCGTAACGTGCGCGCGCAGCCATGCGGTTGACCAAGGAAATGGGGGAACGATCCTGGTAAACGAGGATCCCAGAGCGAGCATTCCCACGGCTTCCAGAATGTAGATGGCCGGCATGCTCGTGACGAAGTAGTAAGGGTGTACGTCCACAAGCTGAACGGTAAGGCCGGCTGGAGGCACTAATGCCCAGAGCAAGAGGACACCTTTACACGCGGCGCTGTAGTGCTCCCCGCTTCGCACGGCGCGCACGCAGGCCAGCAAGGACGCCGCCACGCCCACGGCCAGGCAGAACACGGCGAGCCAGTCCAGCGCAGTGAAGAGCGGTGAGGTGGCGTCCAGCAGACGCGAGGCTTGTGGCGTAATGGATTGGTAGCCGCGACCCGTGACCAAATGCCCGAAGAAGTACCAGCTCAGATCGCCGATGGCCGGATGGCGAGCTTGCTGGCCGCTCAGAGTCCTGCTCAGCGCTGGGAGCACCGTTGTGACGACATAGGGCGCCATAGTCACTGCCAACGTGGAGAGGCAGACCAGCGTTGCCCGCCAAGAAACAGCGCGCCGGAACAGCATCAGCGCGGCCAGGAGGGTCACCAGTTGGCCCATCGGCACCACATGGGCCTGAAAGAAGGCGGAGAAGGCCAGCCCACAGAGCAGCGCCGCCAGGTATTCTCGCAGGGCGGAGCGATCGCGATTGGTCGGGGGATTGGAGATCCGCACCGGCTCAGCATCTTCTCCGGGCCAATCTACCGACGCCGTCCGCGCCCGGGGCGGAGGCGGCGCAATGAGGGCGGGCCGAGGGAACGCGACTAGCTTGGCCGGCCCGCCACCGGACGCAATGGCCGCGCGCCAGGCCGGGCCCGCGCGCAGCCAGCGGTAGAAGGACCAGAATGCCAGCAGCGCCAACGGCATATCGAAGGCAGTGATCCACAGGCGCCGGCTGTAGATAACCGCCCATGGACTCACCGCGTACAGCGCGGTCGCTATTACGGCCAGGCGCCGCCCCCACACCCCCTGCACGAAGTAGTAACAGCACGCCACCGATGCCACGTTGAGCAGCGCCACCCAGACCTGCGCCAGCAGCAGGCTCGACGTAATCGCGAGGGGCAGCAGCAACAGCCACATCGCCACCGGACCATTGTCGATGGGAATGGAGGAGATGAGACCGTGACTCTGCAGCCAGCCCTGCGCCAGCGCATGCACGCTCGCAGTCACCATGTCGTCGTCGTCGCCTCGATACTCGGCCAGGTCGATCCGGGCCAGCCGGAGCACCGCGGCGACGACGATCAGAATCAGGGGTAGGTAAAGGGACGGATGTCGCCACCAGGGCGAGCACGGCCCGAGGTCAGACTCTCCAGAACGAGGCGCCTGTGCCGGGCCAGGCGCTAGGGCAGTGTTTTCCCCGAGCGATTCCATTGCGCATCGTTCGTTGGTAGGGGCGCTGCTTAGCGAAGCGTCTGCGCCCTGGCGATACCGTTAGCTACGGCGTAGACCAGGGCGCAGACGCTTCGCTAAGCAGCGCCCCTACACCCATTTCCGTGTGCAACGGCATCACACATCGTGGGTGACCCTCTAATACAATCGATATGGCGTCGCCAGCGGTCCAACCAGGGGCTGGAGGTAAGAGAGGAAGCCCTCTTCGACATCGTAGTGATCGGGACTGAAATACCTCTCATCCAGCGTTCGCGTCCGGTTGGCGGCCTCGGTCAATGGCACGAATCCGTACCCCGCATGGTACGGCTGTTCCCCCTCCCGCACAATTGTCACCATCTTGCCCGTTTCGCCGGTAGCGGCAGCTTCGACAGCGCGCCGGCCAACCTCGAAGGCTTCCTTCACGTCGGTCACCGACCGGCCAAGAGAAGAAGCCCGCTGCGCGTAGCCCAGCACGTCGCAAGGCGGCTCAGCGGGCAAGCCAAGGAGCTGGCGGGTCAGGCCGGCCAGTTGATGCCCGACGCCACCCAGCTTAAAGTGGCCAAAGGAATCGACGGTGCCGAGGTTGGCGGCTTCACCGCCAAGCTCAAAGCCTTCCGCCACAGCGACAACGCAGTGCCCATACTGCCGCTGGGCGTGCTCGACGGCGGACATGAAACGAACGCCATCCCACTCGTGCTCCGGCAAGAGGATCACGTGCGGGGCCGCATCGTCGCGGTCGCGCGCCAGTCGGCTCGCGGCCGTGAGCCAGCCGGCATGCCTCCCCATAATCTCCAGGAAGTAGGTGCGCCGCATGGCTCGGGCGTCCAGACCGACGTCCCGTACCAACGCGGCGACGTACCGTGCCGCGCTCGGAAAGCCGGGGCAGTGATCGGTGAAGGGCAGATCATTGTCGATGGTCTTCGGCACGCCAATGACCCGCAGGTCGAGCCCCCGCTGCTCAGCTAGCTTGGCTAATTGGTCGGCGGTGTCCATGCTGTCGTTGCCGCCAATGTAGATGAAAGAGTGAACGTCGTGCCGCCTGAAGGCGTCGAGCACGCCGTCATAGTCCTCTGGCTTGAGCTTATAGCGGACGCTGCCAAGCGCCGCGGAGACCGTATCCCGCAGGGCCGATACGTCGGCGCCGCTCAGATCGATGATGTCGTGGTGCAGCGCACCTTGAATGCCATAGCGCAAACCAAGAACCGGCGAGCCCGTCTGACGCGCCGCGTCGATTACCCCCGCCAAACTCGCGTTGATGACCGCGGTCGGCCCGCCGGACTGGCCGACAGCAACGGTCCCCAGACTGACCATGCCCCATCTCTCCGTCGATCACGTGACTTCTTGTGTCCTACACAATAGCACAAGGGGAGACCAGCACAATTGCCCACATGGGAACAGATCAGGCCGGTCCGGCGCTGTTATCTTGCAAGTCAACGGACAGCCGTTGCAGCACGAAGCCTTTAATCGCGAGCACCGCCCCCCGCGCCTCACGCGCAACGTCCGGCTCAGGCCAGAACTCGCTGTCATATCTCAGCTCAACCGCGTACGGGGTCAGGATCGTCGCCAGAGGTGTGAGCGAATCAAACGTCGCGTCCTGCTGCCGGCAAAGAGCAATAAGCCTCGAAAGGTTGTGAGTGAATGGGAAGTCGACATCGCGCTCGATCAAGTAGGCCTTCAGCAGTCTTTCAGCGGCCTGTTGGGCGTGAAAGCAAGCCGCGTCCAGAGCCAGGCCGGCGTCGAGTGCGAACTGAAGCGCGAGCAGGTCACTCTCCGCTTTGCGGACCCAGTCGCGGGCGAGATCACGCCGCCTTTTCATACACTAGGAGTCCCTCGCGAGTCGCTCTGGTCACGAGCGCCTGGTGAACTCCACGCCAATCCTCGGCTTCTTGCGGCGTGTACATCATTATGTCCACCTCCACGGGGAGCGATGCCATGGCGCGGTACAAGGGTCTCGAGCGCACATGACGTGGCTGGGACGACTCACCGATGATCAATACGTCGACGTCGCTGTCTGGACGATAGTCACCACGAGCGCGGCTTCCGAAAATGACTACCTTCTCCGGGTTGGTGACCAACAGGATCCGGCGGACGATCTCGTCATACAACTCCCGCTCCGGTGTCGGGATCGTTGACGGCATCGGGCGCCTCTCGCTAGAGTGTCAGACGCTATGCTACCATCCAGGTTCGCCAGATTACCGCATTGCCGAGTACGGCGTTGGCTGCAGCATCGTATTGATGACTCGGGCGACGATCGGGCCAGACTCCTCCGTCCTGTTGCGCGCCGCGATCCAATCGGGATCGGTCGCGAAGGCGGTCCAGCGTTGTTCCCGCTCAGCCAGGTTTTCCCAGGCCACGAGGTAGGTCAGGCGATCGTTGCTGCCGACGATGTCGGTCCAGTAGCCGACGATGCGAATGCCGTGCTTCTCGAAGAAGCGTGACGTGATGGTGGCAAACCGGTCGTGCAGCGCCGGCATCCGTCCGGGGACGACCTCATAAATGCGAAGCTCGTAGATCAATTCACTCTCTTTCCGGAGCTACCTCATCCGCTCCTCGGCCCGGCCGGCCTCGTAGTCCGCACGCTGACGCGCCAGGCGCTGGGGCACCGGCACATCCCACCAACCGGTCTTATTGGCCCCCGCCTCGGGGAAGTCGCGCGCCACCATCACCTCGATCAACGCCGGCCCCTTCGTCGCCAGCGCCCGCTTGACCGCCGGCTGCAACAGCGTTGGATCCTCGACTCGCTCACCGTGCAGGCCGAAGTTGCGCGCCACCGCCGCGAAGTCGGGCGTATAGATGCTGCCGTCCTTGCGGGTGAAGTCTGTCATGGCGGCCCGCCCGAAGTTGGCGAGCTGTCCCCCCTTGATCGAGATCCAGCCCGCGTTATTCAGGATCACGATCAGGAGGGGCAAGTCTTGCATCACCGCGACGGCCATCTCCTGCATGGTCTGCATGAAGTCGCCGTCGCCGGCGATGGCGGCCACCTGGCGATCAGGATGGGCGAGCTGGGCGCCGATGGCCGCGGGTAGCGTGAAGCCCATGGTGGAGAAGCCGCCGGAGGTGATGTGGGTTCGCGGCTCGTAGACGGGGAAGTCCTGCCGGACGACCGCCTGCACCACCCCGGCGCCGCTCGTTACGATCGCGCGGCGGTCCAACGCCGCCCGCAGCTCGTAGATAGCGCGCGCTTGGGTCATTGGTCGCGCCGGTGAGTCGCGGCGCTCGGCCTTCACCTTCTCCCAGCGCGCCTTCTGGCGCTGGATGTCGGCGTAGTAGGCGCCGTCACGGTACTCCCGCGGCGGCCCATACTGCCGCAGCGCGTCCAACAAGTCCTGCAAGGCTGCCTGGACGTCGGCTTGCAAAGGTACCTCTACCGGATAATTCTTGCCTAGCTCGTGCGCATCAATGTCTATCTGGATGAGCTTGCTCGGCGGGATGCTGAAGCTGACGCCCTGACGATACGACGACGCCGTCCAGTCGGTAAACCGGCAGCCGACGGACAGTACCACGTCGGCCGCCGCGGCCAGCGCATTGCCGCTCGTGCTCGCCGTGTCGCCGACGCTCCAGGCATTGAGGTCGTGATCCTCGGGAATCGCGCCTTTGCCCATCCAGGTCGTCACCACCGCCGCACCCAGATGCTCCGCGACGGCCACCAGCGTCGCCGACGCGGCGGCGCTTATGGCCCCGCCTCCGGCGACGATCACCGGACGCTGCGCCGTCGTCAAGAGCGCGGCGGCGCGTTCCACGAGGGCGGAATCAGGGCGCGAACGACCGGTGTGCCGGCGCGCGCACGGGTCCGGCAAGGTCACATCGGCCGTGTCCGCCTGCACGTCCATGGGCATGTCCAGCAGGACCGGGCCCGGACGGCCACTGAGCATCTCCGCAAAGGCGCGCTGCACGACGTACGGCACGATCTCCACGCAGCTCGGCTGCCACCAGCGCTTGACGATCGGCTCGAAGATACGCGCGTTGTTGGCATCGTGGACCCGATCGACCTCTTGCAACACCGTGTGGCCGCGCATGTACGTGTGTGCCGAGCCGGTGATCAGGAGCAGGGCCGTGGAATCGGCGTAGGCAGTGGCGACACCCACTGTCGTGTTGGCCGCACCCGGGCCGATGGAGGTAAACGCGGCGATCGGCTTGCCACAGGCGCGAAAGTAGCCGTCGGCCAGGTGTGCCGCGCTCTGCTCGTGCATCACCGGCAGCAGCTTGACGTGGGGCGCCCGGTCGATCAACGCATCGACAAACGTCCAGATACCGTGGCCGGGTATGCCCGCGGCGTAGGCGACCTCCTCCCGCACCAGGTAATCAGCCAGGATTTCCGCCCCGGTGAGCTTCATGAGCACCTCCTTCGACGCCCTGACGTAGGCGCAGCAGCGGAACAAGTATAGACTAGGGGTTAGGGGCTAGGGGTTAGGGACCGGACAACCGGATCTGGGACCGCCGACGCCTATACGCAGCCATCAATGGCATTGGAGGATAGACCCATGAATGGCGAAGATCTATCTCAGGCGCCGAACGCGCAGGAGCAACCCTCTAACCCCCAACCCCTAACC
>Ga0102924_1002092_pt1 | contig 22183 bp, 25 predicted proteins | sample PaiPotPPM11metaG_FD_80116 | JGI IMG/M metagenome (GOLD analysis project Ga0102924, IMG submission 80116) | Iron sulfur acid spring bacterial and archeal communities from Banff, Canada, to study Microbial Dark Matter (Phase II) - Paint Pots PPM... ...
ATCCTTGATGTATTAACCATTTGTCAGTACCTAAGACACTGTCATATACTTCGTCCAGGTACTCTTTTTTAGGCAGAAGGATTTTTTTTTCTAACACCTCGCCATCGAAATAATCTTCTATCCCTAGATCATAGACTTTTTTTGGCAAAGACGCTGAAATATTTGAGAACGTCCTATAATCAGTTTTTGACAATCTTTTCTTCATTAAAAGTTTCTTTATTCCGTCCCATTCTTGTATATCTGGTATTAACACCGTATCTCGCTCATTTTCTAGGGTGTTATCCAAGACATGATTGTTTATGAATTCCCATATCCCATCAAAATCAAGTTTTGCGATAAGGTCGCCTAACTGCTTTGAATGGTCTTTGTAGAGATTATTCTTCTCTGAAATAGATTTGTAATATTGCGCTAATGAAGAATATAATTCCGTGGAATCTTTTGCCCTTTTCAATATTGGCTCGGATTCGTTTAGTTCAAGCTTGCTGTACGGTCTGTATTCATTATCATATTCATACACTATAAGTTTGGACTTATCATCTTCAGCTTCCCGATTAAGTCTGCCCATTACCTGAATTATACTATCAAGAGGAGCTTTTTCTCTGAAAATATGTGAGAAGCTTAGATCCACTCCAGCTTCCACTACCTGTGTTGAAACTAGTATAAACGGATCAGATCGTTTATTCTCATGCAATGGGGATAGGATTTTGATTTTGTCTCTTTTTCGTATTCCTGATGAGAGATACAGGGTATCAGGAAACCTGTGATTTACAAAATTGAAAATATTTGCTGCCTTTCTTCTAGTATTAGCCATTACTAATGTTCTTACTTTTTTTATGTCCAGGTTTGCGGTTGACCACGATTGGAAGCTTATATATTTTTTAGTTAGATCTAGATACGACCTCAGAGTTTCTATAGAAGGTTGAGTTGCAGGGATTGATTGCAACTCATATGGAATGGTTGCGCTGACAAGGATTGTTCTTGTGCCCAGGAATTGATACATACTTTTTAAGATATGTATTAGACTTCCAAGTATGTATTTTGGAATGGTCTGAACTTCATCAATTATTAGAAGGGAGTTTCTAAAAGATGCTAACTTTAACTTGTCTGCTTGTTTGTTTGAAAAGATTGTAATGAGAAGTCTTTGAGTAGTAGTTATTATGAATGGTCTATTAAATGATTCATTATCGAAGATCCACTGAGAATCATAAACTTGACCACTTTCAAAGCTTCTTTTTTCCTCAATTGAACCAGAAAATAAGTGATTATAGATTAGAACTTCATTGACATCATTAACTGTTTTAGCAAGCTTCTGCTCAAAGTCTTCAGTCAGTGCAAGCAAAGGCGAAAAGTAAAATATCCTCTCTAAATTCTTATACGTGGATTTGTAACGATTTATCAAATCCAAAAACACCTTAGTTTTTCCACTGCCAGTTGGTGCATTTATTATGACCACTGGTTTATCGTGCTCAAAACTTCTAAGTAGCTGCTTTTGAATCATATCTCTTATAGATGAAAGTTTAGATCCAATGTTGATTAATTTCGACGTATCCATTTCTAGATTGAAATTTGCTTCAGTCGGATCTGAAAAGCTTCCTCTGTCAGCTTGCAATAAGCAGGAAAATGCGACTGAAAGCTCTAGAAAATCATTCACTGCGTCATTAGATTTCGATCTAACTTCTATGTCAAAACTAATCGGGTCTAAAAACCTTGCCAGAAAGTTATTCCATGATAGCTGCGAAAATTCTAGTCGTTTGGAAGACATGTGATGGAATCTTTCTAAATCTTTAACCATCTCTAGTTGTGTAGTCTTGAATTTTTCTGACTTCATGAACTCCGCCTCTCCAATGGATCCATGTAGCTTTGAATGATGCCCGTAAATTAATGTGACGATTTTATCTAGTAATACATAATCAATACGTTTTGCCATTTTATTAAGTAGTTTGTCAGCTATCCATGCGGAATATGGGGAATGGCTAGATTCATATTTCTGGATTAGTTCGCTCTGAACTGCATCTCTTTTTAATTTATCAGTCCTAAATAGAATCTGATAGTATGGATTTAGTTTACCCATGTCATGCAATAAACCAGAAAAGAACCCTAGTTCAGAATTTTGAAACCTTGTGTATGATAAAAGCTCACTGGTTCTTTGTGCAACGTATATAGAATGCTTCAAGAGAGAATGTCTCGACTCTTCAATGGGATGAGACAAATATTCATCTTCATCATCCAAACCATTATTGGCGTCCTTACCATAAGCATCGTTATCAGAACATGCAGACAACTTCATCATCTATTCTGTAGAACTTTGATAATTTTCTACCATCATCCCTCTCTATTCTATATGACGAGAAATTTATCGGGATCCAGTACTTTAGAACTCTTCGTTCAAGTTTATTGCCATCATAAAAATGATGAAGATGTCTTTCTATCGTCACAGTTGATTCCTGTCTTCTACCTGAGACTGGAAGAAGCTTAAATGTAACATCAGCTTTGTCGGTGTCTGACTCGTCTAGGATAACGCAGGTTGTAATCTCATCATCAGGACTTACTTCTTCTGTTGGATGTTCTTTTGGCTCGGAAACCACGGCTGGACAGTATGCATGTCCTAAATACGGAGAATACATAAACCTATTTTCAAAGATCAATTCTCGTATATTGTTGAATTCATCATATTCATTATTAATAAGAACAAATATCCTATACTGGGGATTTTGCACTAGCTCCTTCTTAAATGGTTTCATAGTTGCCTTTTCGAAAGACCGATGATTTGTAAAATATGTTATTTTTCTTGGTTCCGATTCATATCTTATTCCTATTTTTGTTTTTGAAAAAAAGTCTATGTACCTATTTCCATAGAGCGCACCTAGTGAATTATCATCTCTCTCTATTCCGATCATCGCACCCAATAATCCGATAACTGCACTCTTTGACGGAACATAGTATACGGTTTGATTAGAGGTTACTGATGGATCTCTGAATGCTGCAAATTGACCACTAATTCTAAACGAAAGTATCTTCAAGTAACGATCTCTTCAATAAGTGATCTTTGTATAGAGTTAATATTGGAAATAAGTTGTGTTATTTCTGCACTTACTTCTGGACATCCCTTAAGCCTTATTTTATTTATCTTGTTCTTTCTTTTTTTTATCATAGATACTAGTTTTTGAAAATTAAATGGAGATGTCCCAAGTGCCGAAGTCCTTTTCTTTAAATCCTCTCTTTCATCAACCAGATCTGGAAGGTCATTATAAATTGTATCCTTATACGTGATCTCTATATACAAGATGCTTCTTTGTGGAAACTTTGATCTAGTAACTAGCTCGTCAGTACCATTCCATAAGCATTGAAAGATACGCTTCTCACATTCAATGAATTTGTTCTTTATATCCTCATCTTCAAGATAATCTCCGAGATTATCTGGATTTAGTGCTCCATGTACTTTTATCAAGGCATATTCTACAGAATAGAATCTCCCAAACGTCGAAAATTGTTGTTCTTGCCCTTCTTTTACCTTACCTACAAAGCGTGACGAGATCAGAGGGTTAATCACTTGAACTTGATTTATACTTCGTCCAATACCAAATTGCAATGGACCTGTTAATTTTTGTGAAGTTCCACCCTCGTCGTCTTTGTCCGTTCTGATTGGAATTAATGCGCCGAATAATGGAACATCAAAAGTAAGTTTTAAAAGAGATTCTATGGTATCTCCTTCAAGTTTTTTGTTTTTATCACCTGGAGTTATGATCTCTTTCGCTCTTTTATCTGCTGTGATGGGGTTTCCATCTTTTCCTAAATCTACAAATAATGTAACATCATCCCAGGTTTTCTTTGCATAATCACGCATAGTCCTTTTGATTCTAACATCAGTAACCATTATGGTACCATCAGACATCATCCTAGGTTGGTTATCAAAACCTGGATCACCGTTAGGATTCTGCCGTGATTCATAATAGAACAATATCTCTTTCTTTTCTGTAATCTTGTCACTTTTGGACAATACTTTCATCTCCTCCTAGAAAATACCCCTTATAGAAAAAGTATGAATAATCGTTAAACGCTTCATCTTCTGGAATCTCGTCTGTAGCCATGACCTGAGATATTTTTTTAGTGATCTGTGCGATATTAGTTTTCTTGGCCTTAGAGATATTTAATCCAAGACACAGTCTCTTTACCACAAAGCGTAACTTTTCTCTGTCATATTTTGAATAGACGAGTATATCCTTAAGAGAGTGACTTTCCTCATCGACACTATTCTTGAAATCAACATATAATCTTGCTATTGTCCCGACCTTGTAAGCAAAGTTCTCGCCTACACTCATATCTGTTTCTCCAGTATCGCTTCTTGATAAAGTTTTTAAACAAAAGTCAACTCTCCTGAAAAAATCAATTGCTTCTTCTCTTTTCTTATCTCGTTTAATCCATTCGCTGACATTTCTCGGCACTCTGAGTATCCCTGTGAAGGAAGTAATTAGACGTGGTTTAGGAATTCTTGTTTCGGAGAGAAAGCTCCTTATTGCGTAGAGATAATCGTCCCATAATCTGACATTTCCATCCTTGAAAACTTCAAAAGCCATATTTGGTATCTTCATCGGATCGAATGCAGAAAACAACCTTCTCATTCTGTCCATAGTGAGGTTATCGTCTAATAGTATCTCTTGTTTTGATTGTTGGCTTCTAAAGCATATGATTTTCAATAATGATTTTTCTCGTTTAGTTTGACCTTTTGAATTCAGTTGCTGAAAATTTTCGGATAATTGGGATAGAATTCCACGCCTTACCTCTTTGAATGTCTGATGAATATCACTCATGTCCATAAACACCCAGCTCAATCCCAATATACCAAAAATCTGGTCTGCTGGTAGAAAGACATGCGGTAATGATTCTCGTCCTATACCTATATTTTGGTAAAACGCAGTGTCTTGTTTGCAATTAATTGTGAAAGCTTTTTCATAAAATGAAAGAAACTTTGCGGTCTTTGTACTAGAATGCGCATAGGCCGTTGCATGATTCCCAAACGAATCTGTAAACCCGTTGGTTTGAGTAGTGTTACGTTTTTCTTTATCAATATAACTGATTGTAGAATTTGAAGGGAGTACAAATACTGAGAAATTGAACACTCCTGGCTTATTGAGTTCGACTTTCCCACTTTTTACGAATGAAAAGAATTTCTTAGCAATCTTGGTGAAAAGATCAGCAGAAAAGATACAATCTTTGCTCAGTATGCCAGCTTTAACATATTCGTCAAATAGTTTTTTCTGTCCGAGTTGATAGTTTTGAGTGTCTATTCTTAGTCCAATGTCTTTATCCCCTTGTATTTCGTACTCATCATTTGAGATATCAAACGTTGCTTGTAGTAAGTTATCTTTGTCACTAACGGTTTTTTGAAGTAAAAGAGTTACCTCAGATTCTGATTTTGTTCTCTTAAGACTACCACGAATCTCAATATAGGGATTTGACTGATTTGTCGAAGTTCTAGAGTCAGGAAGATTAAGAAGCGAAGAATCAGAGGTATTTAGGGGCATGATTAGTGGCACTTGAAGAATTCTGTATTTATCTGATATTTTAGAGCCGTATTCTTCAAGAGTCTTAGTATCTATAGCTATTTTGTTGCCCTTCTTAACATATATTTTTTTTATTGGCTTTACACGGTTACCTCTAGGTACGTTAGCCGTAGAATCCTTGTTTCTGAGATAAAGCTCATAGGCAAGCATATTTGTATACGAAAACGCTAACTAATAACCTCTTAACTCAAATCTATTCTAGGTGGCCTCGCAAATCCCTGCCTGTGTTCCCAAACTTTGGCGTTAGCCCTATCTTAGTGTGATACTACTAGGGCCAGTATAGAAGATGCCGAGACGCATATTATCCTATTTCAATCCTACCTTTGTCAGATACTAATACAGCCTACTAGGTCCGTGAGATTTATTTCACAGATTGTCAATCCTATCTTAGTCAGATACTAACGTTGTGAACGGGGTCGCCAGATTAACTTCAACAGGCATGTTTCAATCCTATCTTAGTCAAATACTAACCGATTGCGGCCATGTTCACATTGTCGTTTTCTTCCTTGTTTCAATCCTATATTAGTCAGATACTAACCATACGCCAGGCTGCGCTTGCACAGACACAATGAAGTGGTTTCAATCCTATTTTAGTCAGATTCTAACCAGATTACTGCCCCTTCCCGCAAAGACCAACCCCAGAGTTTCAATCCTATTTTAGTCAGATACTAATTGAACATAACAGGCATCGGCATCGGAGAGGGTCATATGCTTCAATCCTATCTTAGTCAGATACTAACTCCTGTAAATCTTTGTCTGGCAAGATATCTCTCACAGCGTTTCAATCCTATATTAGTCAGATTCTAACATGGTACTACGGTAGCCACAGCAGCAGGCAATTACTGGTTGTTTCAATCCTATCTTAGTCAGATACTAACTAATTCATGATTTTCTCATAACCTTTTTGCATAATCTTGTTTCAATCCTATCTTAGTCAGATACTAACCCGTCCTTTTTACACATAATATGTGGCAATATTCACGATTTTATATCGTGGATCTGTAGTTGGTAGCTTGATATTTAAAGATCCACGATTTACAAATTGATTTGAATATCTATCCTGATTTCAAGCTCTTTCCAATCGTACTGTTTTCGCACCTTCTTCCACGTTAAGAAACCCCAATCCTGCACTGTTTCTTTCGCCTATTCCAGTGTCTAGTGCAAAGTTCAAAAAGTCCCTGTGTTCATTGTTCAAATTGTTGAAATGAAATCGCCAAAAACTAGCAGGGATCTTAGCAGTATATCCACGTATGGGTATATGGATCACAACTTCTTTCAATAATATGATTAACTGCACCACAGATTCAATATTACAGCTATCTGTCTTGTAGAAATCCTTGTACTTGGATTTCATATTGTTTAGTACCATAGTAAGACAAATATCGTGGGAGAGATTTGAGCGCCAATACAGAAACTTAGGCTTCCTGTCCTCTGCGTTTATGTTATAAATAGCATAGGCTTTCTCGGGTATTCGAATGCTCAAAGGAGTAGAGGTCCGTATTATGCAACTTCTTTCTGTGATCTTCGTTTCAAGCAACTCCGAAGACTTTATGCGGTACTGTTGGTCACCAATATTTATGACCCCATTTTCAACAAGGTTCTGCTTGATATGTGAAAATACTGATTTAACCAAATGAGGATCTGGAGAACAAAACAAAAGATGCCTTACCTCTCCCCGCTTTACCATAGTCGGTGGGAAAATATTAGAGAAGCAAAAAAACTTGTAAGTATTCGAATTATGGATATCTCTAAATTCGGTATTACCAATTAGTCTATCATACACAAATCCCTGAACTTTGTGATACTCACTAGCATCCCAGACTTTCTGGTCCTTTAAAGCCTCTAGATCTAGAAGTATCCGCACGATATGATATTATTCTCAAACTAAAATTTATCATTATTGATTGAAAGACCTGTGGAAGAAAAGATAAGGGATGTTGAAGATGGTATCACCCCAGAATTTGTAGGAATGGTTCCAGATCCTTTTGAAGTTCTAAGAGTTATCGTCAAGCTATTAAAATCAGCTAAAGAAGAAATGCTTTATTTTGGTGGAGGAGAAAGGGTGATGGTGGTGGTGAGGGAATGGAAGAAAAAGGTGATTAATTAAAATGGCAAAAGAGTGCTATTACTTGGGAATTGAAGGTCGTGATACGGAGATAGTAAGGCAAGGTGTCGACTGGCTTTTTCAAAATACAACTGAACAGGATGGAGGAGGATGGTTTGCTCCCATTTCTCTCCGTAATTTAGGTAATATATTAGAATACCCAGGCTTGAATGAACTTACTCTTTTATCGAAAAACACATCTGCTGTCATTAATGGTGTAAGAATTTACCTTATTACTGAACACAGTATACCTGCAGACGGAAAGGATATGCCTTTACTAGTGCCACATCCTACTACTGAATATTTGGATAAATTAGATTCTATTCCTAATATTTCTAAAATGATGGTGATACCTTGGATTGATTTTGAAGTCGATGACTGGGCTAAGAGGAATAACGCTATGAGTTACGGTTCTACTGATTTAACTTCAACAGCGGCGATTGATAAGGTAGTCAGGGTTGCAATAAAGCAGTTAACAGATGCTCTTACGTCGTTAGAACTGTGGAAAAATAATGTAGGAACAAAAAGATATAGAATCATAGAAACCTTTTTAATATTACACGAAAACGGATACGAACTTATCCCAAATGGTCTTGAACGTATTTTAATAGATGATTATGATTGGCCGCCAGGCTCAGCCAGGCAAGCTGCTGAGATCGCTGAACGGATTAGATCAGAAGACAAAGACATTAGATGCGTGCCTCGGTATTTGGATTCAAGTATTCTAGACATATGGCGAAAGGAGGCCGAGGCGTTTTAATATCTATGCTTCTCACACACAACTTTAGACATACAATCTGTGTTTAAAGATATTCATTTTAGTTACGATACGTTTATCCCACTGGATCTTAAATCAGAAATATCTTCGTCTGTGAGTTCGTCGTTTACTGATCCGACTTGCTTGCGTGGTTTTGATCCTTTACTCTTCTTTGATATCATGAATGTCTTACTTTGACCTTCACCATGTTTCAGTCCTAGCTTAGTTTCTTTTTGTTGCTCGTCGATATCAGAGTTATTATAACTTGTACCACAATTTCTACAATAGAGCATATCCTTTTGGTCTGGTTTGGGACTTGGGATTAGCCTACCTAGCCCACTATTATAACATGGTAAACAAAACTCATTCCTTTTAGTCTCCGAGCCAAACCCAACAAGGTTGGTTACTCTGAAACGCTGACGCTTAGCCGCCAGATAAGGAGATTCAGAATCTAAGTTGTCTGGATTACTCAAATTAACTCATCTTGACTCCATACATTCCTAACCGCCAACTATCGAATATGTCTAAATTATGTAGGTCTTTCTGGACCTTGCCATCTTTTTCGGTAACTAGTCTTAACTCTTGTACCAGCTTAGGATTAATAGATTCGTCTATTGCTACAAGCTGCTTATCCAAAGCTATTTTACAGAAGGCCAGCATGTCTTTATGTTTGGTTGAAAAAGGGACTGGCACCACCATCATATTATTTTCGAATGGAACGCCCATCTTGTTATAGCGTTCGATGGCTTTTTCATACTCGACTTCTTCGCTAGGTAGCTCACTCTTCAAAGCTCTTATGAAACTCGGAGCACTTGCATCCACGTAGACATGATGCGGGTTATATTCCCTTATCAGACTTAAGGCTTGGGTTATAGTATCATTGAAGTCAGGTCTAACCATCTCACTTGTATGTAGTACCTGTACGAGTCCATCGTTTATCTGCAAAATAGAATACGCTGTAGCACTTGACCCGTAACCGATGTCAATACCTAGAATCTTATCTGAAGATTGGTTATGTTCATACTTACCCTTCATAATTGCATTTTGAATGGATTTGGCATTAAAGCACGAACCTTCAAAACTATATCCCCATTTCAAATCATACATCATAGGGAAACTCTCACTTGTTCTCTGAAGTAATTCTATCTGATCTGGTTGTAGCATTGTGCCTAATGCTTCCCTGTAACTAAGATAAACACGATGATAGAGGCTCTTGCTATCCTCCTCTGTAAATACCCGATGAGCTTGGCTGCCTACTTTAGCTGATGGTGTGGTAATCAGCCAGATTGTAGCACCTGCGTTCTTAATTGCAAAAGTGTCTATACTAGATTTCCAATCAGAATAGGGATCAAAGCTTGCTATCTCATCAGCAACTAAATATGTAACTTCACTTTGTCCGAGATATTGCTTACTATCACTGCCATAGAACGACCACCTGCAGTTTGGAAATGTTAACGTCGTACTATTATCGTCGAAATAAATATCTCTTGTAGCCAGCATAGCCTTAGCTCTCCTGGCTAAAGTCCTACTCAACGTGTAGCCCACGCCAGTTAAGAACATAAAATTACCTTCTAACTGCTCGCATAAAGTTAAGTACAAACCATATGCCAGCGCAATTTGAGTAGCCCCTAAATTTCTTGCTTTTAGCAATCCTATTCGTTTATGGACCTGTAAATCTGTGACTAGTGTCGACTGGAAAGGATATAACTCACTATACGAGCCGTCAGCTTTCTTAGGTGGAAATGTATGCCATAGACAGCAGTAATTGACCCCTGTTATCAAATGATTACTAGGGTTCGAACAATAGAAAGGCTTGCCCTTTAACCTAGCTAGTAATCTTGTTAACTCTGGCTGTTGCTGATGTTTTGAAGAAACTAGCGTACCTAGATTCTTCATCATTGTCGTCATACCTGTTGTTCCTGTTCTCTATGTGTTGTCGTTGCTGTTGTGTTGTCATAATCTCTAATTGCATTAACAACTGGCACACGATCATAAAGGTCAGTCAATATACGAGTGCATTCCATAAGTTTTGTTAACGCTTCTATTCGAATTTTGTCAGCTGGGGTTTGATTCTTCTTATTATTATTAATAGCCCAAAGTTCCCGTTGACAATGTTCGATTTCCTCAGCACGTCTTTGGTATTCATATATGTAGTCATTCCGCTTGGACATGGCAAGCCGTGCAATCCATGAACCAGCACTTTTTCTTATTTTTGCTCTATATTTTTTGACAGTCCTTGGATCCATTGGGAATCCCTGCAAAGCTAGATATTCAGCAGTCTCTTCAGACGTTAGTCTCCATATGGAACAATCGCTAACATATTGGGTGATAATTGCATTTCTTTCAGGGGTGATTCTTGGCACGTTTAAACCTCCTTTTCCATACACTTTTGTTGGACTCCTTCCATATAGTGGCAATTACATATCCTTTTACCTATTACGTATCTCCAGTGACAACCATTTGGATTTCGATGATAGTGTCGGCATTGACTGCATCTTTTTTTATTGGTCAATTATCTAGACTCCGCTTACGTTCATACTCTGCGACAGCTTCAGCAGCGCATTTGTCCATATGTGCTACTAATTCCGTATTTGCGACAGACTGATTACAGTAAATACATGTTGTAGATAGTGTTGAAGGGTTCTCTATTATGGTAGTTGCCTTCCATGTCTCTTTAGGTATGTCTTTTAGTTTGTTCGAATCAGGATCTTGTTGTACTATATTATTATTATGTATAGACTCTTTGCTGAAAGAATTTTGGCCCCCACGTAGAGAGTCCTTATCTGAAAGAACTTTTCCTTCTTCGATTTGATTTTTGTTATTAATATTAGAATCAGTGGTATAACGTGGGGGGCATTTTTCTTTCAGCCCCCTTAACTCTGCGAATCTATCAGATAGAAACCAACTAAATTCAGATTTTAGGGAAATTGTTTTCTCTGTATTATCAACCCCATACATTTCTACTAAACCAGTAGCCTTTAATTCTGTCATTGTTCGCCGTGCAGTTGGATTAGTCACATTTAATGACGTTACAATTAATGAAGTAGTAAGAACTCCTTTATGTTCTATCAAAAGGTCGAATATTCTAGCTCTCTCTATAGAGCAAGTCGATAAAACCACTTGAATAATCAAAGAAATATCGTCTTCAGTCATGTAATCCCTACCCTGAGTCAGTCCATGTGCCCAAGCTAGATTATGAAGTTGTCTGATTGCCCTCATCGGTTCTTCGATTGTTGGAATTGAATAGGCATACTCTGACCCTTGCGTTCCATTAGTTTCCCATGTCGGGACTTCAGCCCTTAATGGGGCTAATAGTTCACCTAGTTTGATTATTATCCTTTGCACCGATTCTTCATTTTTAGTATGATTTAGTGGTATCTTTGGCAGCTCGTCCTCTTCAAAAGCTATTTGTGGATGCGTCTCGAAAACTGCCATATATTCGTATAAGGCCGTACAAATCTCTGTTACTTTTTCTTCAAAGTCTTCTCCCATTTGTTTAAAGTAATAATCTTCGTCTTGTTTCAGTTTAGGCAATCTTAGGAAGAATAATCTGGGTCCGAGAGTTGATAGGGCTTTATGTACTCTATGAGGAATATCTACAGAAGCCCCTAACCATGTAAACATGTATTCGCCGCTATAGCCTCTATGACCTTGTGCGCCTGTATCATTTTCATAACCCTCACCGTCTAAGATTCTAGTCATTATTCCAAGGGTTTCTAACAAATCTTCTTCCCTAGATGCAAACATTGGAGCCAATTCAGGTGTAAGGAAGAAGTTATTTTTTAATTTAGGAAGCATATCGACATCTTTCAGTTTATCCCTTTTAATAGCAGAATTATGTGATACCATTGACTTTGCAGTAAAGTTGTCTGAATAGAACGTATGTTGGCAACCCCTGAATAGCCCAATTGTTACTGTTTTTAAAGAGCTAGGTGGACCTAGAAGTATACCACCAAATGGCTTAATACAGCCTCTAATATTCAAGATTGTTTTTATTGATAGAGCAAACTCTAAAGGTGTCCAGATATTAGGCATGTTCTTTATCGCAATATCATGTAAAATATTATATTTTTCAAATACCTTTTCACTCCATCTTGCCGCTTCATCTACCTTCGGATCTTCCTTGTCGTTAAGTAACTTGTCGTCTTCTTCTATAGTCATGGTTCGAATTTCACCTGCAAAACCCTGGATATGCTCTTGTGAAATAGGTCAGAATTGATATCTTCGAATATTCTGCCTACTGTTTGTTTTAGTACGAACTGACGTGTTAGTTTATCCAGACTTGATAACTCTTTACGTAATTCTTCACTCAGGTCAGATAGATTTATAATGAAATAGGGAGTTGGTTTATAGGCCCCAATTTTCAATAAATCGAATGCTTGATTATAGTATTTTCTATCCCCAAAAATTCTATGTTGTTTTAGTTCTTTGTCTTCCTTTGATCTAGTCTCAACACCGACTACTTTCGATAAATGATACTTTAATCTGTCAATGAGATAGGTGGTTGTACCGATAGATACATGTTCTTCGGCCATCATGCAGACACCTCCTTATCAGCAGTAGTCATGTCTGAAATGGATCTCCATCATCTACAAATTTCACCTTTGAATCCAAGAGTTTTATGATTATGTCATGTTCTTCCTCTAGTCTATCTTTGACTTCTCTCTCAAAGATTGAGTTATCAAACAATCCATCTACCTTTGACAGCAAGTAAGTTCTGAATTGTTGACGTCGTGCATTCATGGCGTCTAACTCAATTTGATAAACCTCACCATCACCATGATTTTCCTTGAACCAATCAGTGTTAGGATCTCCTCTCTTCTCACTTGTGCCTTCAAGTTTTGCCAATGTTTCAGGCTCTGGATTCATCAAATGTTCAAGATTAAACTCTTGGATCTGTGGCTTTCTGATAGCGATCCTCTCGAAATGAACATGACTAAGATATTGATCTACTACTTTCTGGTGATCTTCCTTTGGTAAATTTTTGTTTCTTGCTACGGCTTCAATCAACCATTTCTGAATGGTGCCAAACAATTCTTTCTTTATCAGCACATCCATCTTCAAACCTGAAGGATCGAAATCACCAGAATACAGAATGTAGATATGCCTTACATTACTAGTCTCATTGTCTTCAACTAAATTGTTCCAGATCCTTACTATATTCTGCTGGACATAAGTTCTACTAGTCCAACCTCCATTAGGAACAATTCTAACTTCTCTATCTACGTCACCATTAAGAAGTGTGGACTTGAACATTGGAATGGCAGCTTTCTTTTCAACCCAAAATTCGACGTATTTGGGTTGCATATACCAACGTGGAATAGAATAACTCTGTCGTGCATCTCTTAGATTATCAACGAGTGTATGGAAATGTTCTTCACCTGTTACGAATTCGTCATCAATATTTATTATGCGCCTAGTGTCATCTGTAAATGCATCTTCAGGAATTATGCCCCCTTCTCTTGCTTTTACTGTTGCTTTGTCATAACTACCATAAGTACTCCTAGTATTGGGTATTTCGTCCTTATACCTTGATACCAGAATATAGTAAACTCCACGTATTGAAGGCTTTTCGCCCTCAGCTTCTAGCTCCTTTAAAATTGCATTTATGATTGGTATGAACTTGCCTTTCCAGTTTATATTGGGAGTCGATTTACGTCGGTACTGTCTTTGCAGAGTTTGAGAAGTCAATCTTTTGATTGCTCCTTCTTCTTTTGATCATATGCTCTCTGTTGTGATAGATGACGTACCCTTCTACATTGATCATTCTGGCAGCACCGCTGCCTATAATTCAACTGCGTAAAATGCTGCTTGCAACACTTACAACGTGGTAAGAATAACTGACTATCAGCATAAGGCTTAATTATGCCAGCTTCGCAATTAGACATGTTCTAGTCTCCTTCTGGAACTAGGATCGACGACGCTAGAAACAATCGAACTAATTTCAATGCAATACGTCAGGAGTGCAGACTTGGACGGCCTCGCTCCTGGACGTTCTATATTATCTATATTCAAATTATACCTCTATGAGGATTGTCTCCCTCTCTGGATGCTATCCGTAACAGTTCCGTTATTGCCTGGTCGAACGAATCGCTTGCACGGCCATAATTCTTAATCAAGTTGTAATTCTTAGGACTTACGACTATATGCTTCCTAGTTGATGTATTTGACAACTTTAATCCCTCTCCTATAATACGTCGATCGCCTTGAATAATTTTGACCTCGTTATCTGAGGTAGCTTGTTGTTGGCTTAACTTTGTGGACAACTTTAATCCTCTATGTTTGAGTGTATAATTATTGATCGTTATATCTTTTGTCAAGACAGCTTTTGTCAAACTGCGAGCTATACGGAAAAGTGAGTCACTACAGGTTTTTAAGTTAGCAGTCATTATCGTCCTCTTTTTCCTCGTATGAACGGCCTTAGAATTTCTTTTTTCAATGTTGCTTTTGCAGTAATTGGTGCTCGCTCTAGGTATTCTATTGTTACTGGCTGTTCCTTTGCCTGTATCTGCAAATTATTCGCTCTGCTCCGTCTTGAGGACATGATCCAATTTCATTTTTATTTCGTTTAATAATGAAGTGTTATGCGCTTGTGCCCGCTGTAACGAGTCAATTTGTCTGTCTAGTTAAGCACTTTCGATGGAATCTATGTGTCATTTCTTATTCTTTTTCCCGCCTTTTCATTTTAGTTTTGGTTCTTTGGGCTGTCTTTTACTTATAATAGAACTCAATTAGTTAGTCGTCTCCGTTTTCTGTGTCTTTGCTCTCTTCACTATTGGCAGTACATTGTCCAAAACCTCATTGAACGTCATGCCTGTCTTTCCTAGATTTTGCAGATATTCGTAATTTTTAGAGCTTACTGCAATGCTCTTGTAGTCGTATTTTTTCTTGATAATATTTTGCAATTTATCTAATATTACTAAGGTTTTTATGTCATGACAAAGGCGTAACTTATTACTCGTAACAAAATGGTAAAGCTGGATTGTTTAAGCTGCTATAGTGGCATACTTATAGTGGACGATGAAGGAAAGATAGCATGTGAGAACTGTGGTGTTGAGGTTCCTCCTGAGAAATATCAGGAAATGCATGCAATTGAAGCAAGTAACGACGGCAGTAAAGAACGATTATCACGAACGTCACATAAGATGCAGTTATTCAAGGTCAATCTACTGGTCAATAACATCAAAGATGAACTTGGACTAAATGACGATATTTGTAAAGAAATAAAGTATCTGTACGATAAAGCATACCGTCAGGGTTATCCCCGTAGAACTGGCAATGGAAGAACTAGGACTAAAAGACATTTCTATATTACAGAATGTGTAGGTGCTTGCATTTACCTTGCTGCTCTCTCTAGAGGTAAGAAATATGTGGACTTCCATGACAGAAAGAAGAGGAGTATCACGACGAAGCAAGTTCAAACCGAACTGAACAAAGTCAAGCAAATCGTTCTCCCCAGATACAAAAGACAGGTTGAACCGAGTAGAATTGAGCGTTGTGCAAACTTGATGGTGAAAGAGCTTGGTTTACAAATAACGATTCCTGATTCTCCTATTCCCGTTAATCATAACGCTCAACAGATACGTAACCAACAATACAATACGATTGAATCTGCCATAGTCGATATAGCCGATAAACTAAGACTCAAAAAATGTGTTTCTGAAGCTCTCAATATGTTTGAGTCTAGTATTAGGAGGAAGAAAATAATTGATGTCATTGTTAATGGGCATAAGAGGAAACCAGAGGTGGTTGCAGGGACTTTTATCCATCTGGCATCTAAAAAGACAGGCGAAAAGGTTACGTTAAAAAGTATCAAGCAAGCAGCTGGGATAAACCATGAATCATTGCAGAAGGTACTACGATTGATCACTTGATTTGATTTGACTGGTCAAGAATGGACTTGTAATAGATGGTGATTATAATAGGAGGGAAATTAGTAATTCTGAGAATCTCTACAATCTCGCGTATGACTTCGGTTTGATTTAGTAAAGTTTCTTTACTAAATCGTTCCTCAACCTTCGGAACCTGAATCTGCTGGTTCACTTACCTCTTTTACTAAATGAATCAGAAATAGGTGAATCTAAATTAATAAAGAATGGATTTGGTACGGCATAACTACTACGAATAAATAGTTATGCCTTTGTTATAACATAAAAACATTAGTATTATTAGAACAATATGAGCAGACAGAGCACTCTGCATACCAGTAACAAGCGTGTTACAATTTCATTGAATTATGATACCTGGTCTCAATTATCCAAAATGTATTAGATTTACTAGGATAATCTATAACAAAAGTTTAAACCTAGGTATTAACCTGTATATATACGGCGATAATAGATGACCATCAATGAAACCATGTATAGACAACAAGCTCATGGCATTCAGAACTTAAGGATAGTAAAAATCCATTTCGATAACAAAAAAGAAGAAGAGAAAGGATTCTATAAACTAATGGTATCTGGCATACCAGTTAACGCATTAGATAATGGTCAATATTTGGTAAATAGGATGCAGCGTAAAATACTAGATGACGGTCATATTAATTATCAATTAGACAAGTAGTCAGAATGAAGGATTGAGATTTAGACCGAACAAGCTTCGTATCGAAGTCTTGTTACCATTATTTGATAATGACGGAAAACCAATTGAGGAATCCAAGTTTCTTGAAACAAGCAAAGAATTAGCTGCGAAATTTAGAGGATGCACCGCGTTAACCCCAGCCGAAGGATTATGGATGAATAAAGATTCCGTAACATCAGAAGATGTTAACTCTGGATTCTATGTAGTTGCACCATATATAGAAGACTCAATAAATTACTTTGAGAGTTATAAAGATACATTAAAATACAGATTTAGACAAGAAGAGATATTTGTCACATATTATCCTGTCAAGAATATGACCCTATGAGCAGATAAAATATGTCTCGACTTTTTTAGAACATTCTACCACAAAAAATAAAGCTTTGAAATTTGTATGAATACACGATGGATAATACCGTCAAAGTAAATTTCACCAAAAAAGACGTGTATGTAATAACCAATACACTGCTAGTCGCGCAGTTAATTATGAAACAGGAGGATATAATCCGCTTGATGAAGGATATAAAATCGTCAACATTTTACGCAAAATCAATGCAGCTGCGTCTGGAAGAAAATTCAAGCGAATATCTACAAAAGAGTTTCCTGAGATTGCTGGGGTAATCGAACGTGAAAGGCTTGGCTGTAATTGAATTTTATCGGACGGGAAGTTACTTTGGGGATCCTAGCCAAAACAAAGTGATTCTATGCTTTCCTTTGTTGAACCAGCCAGGAATTTATTCCTCTCATCAGGTGTGAAATGTATCCCCGTCTTTGCTTCCAGCTTTGGTATACATTTGTTGAAAAGTGCCTCTTTGGATAATCCCGCGTTGGCACTTGCTATGGCATTCGATATTGTAGCCATTATATTAGACTGTGCTTTCAGCATCATTCCAGTCCCTCCGTCAAGATATGTTACTGCATATTGAAGCCCGCTTTGTATTGTGTCATGATCCCAGTATACCTGCTTGTTGTAGCGCCAGAATGACTGCTGCCACTACCAGTTGAACTACCACCCTACTTTCTGCAGTCCTTTTAGATTCTACAGATTTTAATCACCAAGCGCTGCTTGTTGGAATGTCTCCATATTCTCTTGTGTCGCCTCAAGACCAGTTTTCAGAAATCCTAGTTTGTCCACACTATTTTTAAGATCCGCCCTATATTCTTCGTTAGTAACAGCTGACTGGTTCATAATGTCAAGACTTCGCTGACCTAAGTTTCTAAGACTTATCACTTGACATGCATCCATATTTTTATACTGTGGTTGTATACAGATTTTAATTTGGTTTAAGAATGCTTTAGTTAGATTTGTCTCTCGAGTTCCGTTTGGATATTTGATAATGATATGATCATCTAGTTGATCAACGATAGATGTATAGTTATTCTTATTGTTACCTGTCTGTGCTTTGACAGCTGTTGTCCCGCTACCATTATTGCTCCCTGTAATTGTATTGTTAAGCGCCAGTATCGATGTAGTCAGATTATCTGGTTTACCTACTGCACCAGAACATTGTGATTGCGCCGTAACTATCGCCCCTGAAGGACAATATTGAGGAAACAGCTGCGCATCTGCTTCCGCGGTAATTGCCCCTATCATTAAAACTGCCACTCCTAGAACAATAAATAATGATATATTCAATGCAAAACTGCTCCATTATTCACCCCAGCAAAGTTACACAACACTTGATTATTATTCACTATCGTGCAGTTGAGGAGTTGTAGCTGCATTCCATTTACCACTACAACAGGCATTGGTGTGATTGTATTTTCATGCTTCACTACTGTTTTGTGTATTACGATTATACATGTGTTATTCGTTAAGATAGGACACTTACCATCTGGTTTTGTAGGCGTTGGTGGTTTAATGGGTATAATCTTGCCGCCACATGCTTCACCTCCTACTGGTGCATTACAACCTGGATTTATTTTTACACCTCCTGATGGTAATGTTGTGGGTTGTTGTGGTGGTGTACTTCCGCCTGCTGTATTTGCAGTGTTAGTTTCTCCATGTATTGCTGGTTTATCAATATTGTTGACCGTCTTTGCGAGGCTTACATTCACTGCGTTCATTGTAAGTAACATAACTGCCAGTGATAGACCTAATGTTATTGCTCTTATTTGATTGCTCATTTCTTATGTCCCTCTTCCTTAAGGCCTAAAAGTCGATCAAGTGTTTGCGCCATAGACTCTGGATGTCTCACATTTTTTGCGAGGTATTGATAAGTCTGATCGTGTATTCTTATGTTTTTTACCATATCGTTCGGAATAAACTCAAAAGCCCAGGAGTCAGCCATATCATGACAATCTTCTTTACATACAGTCATTAAATTATCTAGACTGTCATCTGGGCAAACTGATTGAGGTATTCTATGGTGAACGTGTAAGGCTCTATCAGATCTACTGCATATTTTGCAAGTATAATTATCACGTTCTAAAACTTGTGTTCTAAGTTCTTGGTTCATCTCTTCTTTACCTCAGCAATTTCTAACAGATCCTTTATGATATCGTTCATTGTTTGGTCATAGCGTCCTCTTTTGACAAGTTTGCTATGAATATCCTCGCTAACCTTAATGGTCTTCAAATCTAATTCCATTGTGGTAGCCTCGCTATCTTAAATGTAACAGGTAGATTCATTCTACTTGGTATACGAGAATGTAGTATTTAGCTCTTAGGGGTACTGGTGGTCCCATCATAGTTCCGCTTCAATCGACTAGTTGTTTAGAAATTCCAGCAGCGACTCACCGAATTATTTGATATTCTGCTATCTTTTTGATCGATTTTAACTTAGCCTAGCCTACTTTTCATGTTTCTCGGCTTTTGTTCGTAAAGGATATATACTGTGTATATACAATTCATCTCATCGTGGAACGCCGAGTTATAGAAGGTGCGATAGTAAAGAAGGCGACACGTTCTGGTAATGGCGGTCATGTAATAGTGCCTGAATCGTGGATTGGAGAAATGATTAGGTGTGTTCGTGTTACTAATGAAGAAGGAGACCTTGTGCCTGCCACCTATAATGAAAAAGAGCTAAAGAGGGTTTCAAAGGATCTATTTACTCAGTTAGAGAAAGGGAAAAGAGGATCTAAGAAATGACCTGCAAAGGCATATGTGTCAGACACAAAGCCAAAAGACCTGTCAACAATGAGGGCAATCGATACTCCATTGGTCAGAAACGCTGTCAGGTGTGCGAAATCTTCTTGAAATGGGATGGATTATTATGCCCTTGCTGCCACTACCGATTGAGGACCAGGCCACGGAATATGAAATATGTCGCCAAATTACGATCAAGGAGAAAGATACAAGAACGCCAGCTATTGTTATCTTGACGTATTCCCAATATACTTAGTGGTGAGAATATGTTAGGCATTAACTTACTTACTAGGCTAACTCTATGAGGGCTTAATATAGAATGAGCCACATTGCAATCACCATAGAACCTGTGAGTTTCTATTCATTAGAAAAAGTTGAATTATTAGCATGACCTATACATAACTGCAGGGGGTAGGATGCTTGTCTTTGGATTCATCAACAAACAGGTTACCTATCCTCTGCGACCCGCTTTTGCTAGTTATAAATCATAAGAAATGACTTGATGTTAAATAAGAGTTGCAAACTGGATCATTGTGTCAGTGTGCGTGGCAACACTAACCAGTTTGCAAGCGCTTCTGCGGTTGTTAGTGTGCAACATTCCTATCGTGAAGGCAAGAATGAAGGACAATGATAATATCGCTATTCTGGGAAATAAATCATTCTGTTATATCGGTAGTAAAAACAACCTAGTATAAAGTAGTAATTTTCCAATTGTAGACTAGATTTCCTTTAGCCATTTTCCTTTAGACATCAATATTCTGCTATCAGCCACAGTTTGAAGCTTCTGAGTAAGCGAAACTAGACGTTGACCTTTCTCAGTTATACTGTATTTGTTATCATGCTTGCTTATCAATTCTCTTTCAATCAGATATATCAAATGTTTCATAGCCGTAATGTGATTCATGTAGCCTTGGTAATTTACGATATATGAGGTTGAATCTCCACGTTCTATGAGTATTCTAAGAATGTCGATGTCTAAATCTTGATAACTTCTATTTTTCATATCAATCGCTACCTGCATAACAATAGAAACAAATGATCATTTCCTCTACATTATGGTATTCTGACGTTAGCCTATGGCATAGATTGCATTCCCTTTGATTAGCAATTACAATTATAGTATCGTCAAAAATCCACTCAAGATCCGCTGGTGTTTGCATTAGACTCCCACTACCACATAGTGGACGCTTGGCATATGTCTACATCTGCGATATAGACATGGCGAAGTTTGAGTATAATGGCGGCATTTGCAACAGTGAGTTTACTTTTCTCTATTAATTGCTGTTCCTTGATAGGGTCAAAATGCCTTTTACTTGCAATTAAGCCAATCAACTCAGTACTGACGATAGGGGTTCTTTTCCGCAGAATAGATTCAAGTTTGTCCTCCATATCTTCAAGGCGTTCCAATCCCATTACGCCATCTAAGGGTTCATTTGTAGTAGTCATTTCAAACTCTCCTTCAATGCACCACATTTACACTCAAAAAACAGCCGTGTTTCGGTTGGTCTATCAGTACGCATACCGTAGCCATACACTTTGAATTTATGGCGTTGGCAGTTTATGGTCGTTAATTGATGGGTTGTTTTCATAAGTATCCTACTCCATATATACTTTTATAGCCTTTAGTATCCTTTATATGTCATAAGAGTATAAAGAAGAGTATATGGGTACACAAAAACAAGCCATGAAAGTTAAGTTTGTCGTTAAGCTCGGAACGATGGGAGACGATAAGATGCATGTATTAATTCCAAAGATGCACCGTGACGTTTTGAAACCATTAGTAGGTAAGCAAGTTCGTGTGGTGATTGACGATGAGATATAAATATAGATGAATTATTAGTGTTAGATGAATGTCTAAAGATACTCCCTTCTCATTCTGTTTATAATACTAATCTCAATTATCAAAAATCGTTAACTCATAGTCTCCTAAAGGCCTATAAACTATATGCAATAGTTTTCTTTTGATATTTGACAGAAAAAAAATACGAGCAAGAGATCGAGGTAAAAGGTCATCTTATTGACTCTATGATCCTGACGAGAATCTTTGATAACATCATGGATCTGAAGGGAGACTTTCAAGTTCTGGATTTC
>Ga0102924_1002095_pt1 | contig 22176 bp, 9 predicted proteins | sample PaiPotPPM11metaG_FD_80116 | JGI IMG/M metagenome (GOLD analysis project Ga0102924, IMG submission 80116) | Iron sulfur acid spring bacterial and archeal communities from Banff, Canada, to study Microbial Dark Matter (Phase II) - Paint Pots PPM... ...
GCGCTCGATCGAGGCGTGCGCCTTCGCGCTTGGCCTCTTCGGAGAGATGTACCGCCCCGTGAGCAGCGCCATCGTCGCCGATCTCGTGCCCCCGTCCGATCGCGCGCGCGCCTATGGGCTCCTCTACTGGGCCGTCAACATCGGTTTCTCGATCGCCCCGGCCGCGGCCGGAGCAATCGCGTCCACGAGCTATTCGGCGCTGTTCCTCGGAGACGCGGCGACGACGCTCGCGTTCGCCGCGCTGGTCGTCTGCTTCGTCCCGGAGACCCGCCCGGCCCCCGAGGGCCCTTCGGGACGCGCCTTCGCGACGCCATACCGGCACAGAGGCTTCATCGCCTTCGCGCTCATCTCGCTCGTCTTCTCCACGTTCTTCCATCAGTTGGGCACGACGTTGCCGGTGGACATGGGGCGCCACGGAATCTCGCCGCGTGCCTTCGGCCTCCTGCTCGCCTTGAATGGCGTGCTGATCGTCGTCCTACAACCGTTCGCGACCGCGTTGCAGCCGCGACTGCCGCGTGCGCGCGCGATCGCGTGGGGAGCGCTGGTGACGGGGATCGGCTTCGGCATCCCTGCGGTCGCGCAGAGCACCGCCGTCTACGCGCTCTCGATCGCCGTCTGGACCCTGGGCGAGATCGCGATGTCCGGCTTCACACCGAGCGTCATCGCGGATTTCTCCCCCGCCGATCTCCGGGGCAGCTACCAGGGTGCATACCAGCTCGCCTGGGGCGCCGGCTGTTTCCTCGCGCCGATCGTCGGTTCGCTCGTCCTCGTGCGATGGGGTGCAAGCGTGCTCTGGGGAGGTTGCTTCGTGGCCGGTGCGCTCACCGCGGTCGGCTTCGCAGCAGTCGTGCCCGACGCGGCGCCCGCGTGCCGGTCGCCGGACCCGCAACCGAAGGCGGGAGTCGACCTCGTCGGCGGCGTGTGAGCCGGCCGGTCAGCTCGAAGGCGACGTCTGCACCGTCCGTTCCACCGCGCGCAGGAGAGCCTCGAAGTCGAACGGCTTGCGCAGAAAGTGCGCGTATCCGTTGGCGCGGCTGCGAACCACCGCCTCGGGCATCGCGCTGATCAGCACCACCGGGACGTGCTCGAGGCGCGGATCCAGCCGCATCGCGCGGAGCACCCCGGGCCCGTCGAGCAGCGGCATCATGTAATCGAGGATCACGAGGTCCGGGGGATGCTCGGCCATGACTTCGAGTCCACGGATGCCGTTCGAAGCCGTGAAAGCGTGGTAACCGACCTCGGACAGCGTCGCCTGCAAGACGTCGGCCAGGCCGAACTCGTCGTCGATGATGACGATCGTCTTCATCGACGCCTGCTCGATTTGCCCCGCCGCACCTTCTTCGCGCTCTTCGACTTCGGGCGCGACGGGGGCTTCCCGGCCCGCTCCGCGCGGGCTCCGACGACTTGAACGGTTCTCGGAACGCGGCGGGCGACGCCCGTGAGGATCGCCTCCTCACCGCCGAAGGATTCGCCGATCTCGAGCCCCTTGCCGGTGATGAGAAGCTCGCGGATCCTCGGATCGAAGTCCGAATCGCGGAGCTTGAGTACGGAGACCACGCGCCGTATCTCGCTCTGCAGGTCGACGAAGCGGAGGAGCAGCAGGTTCTCCACGAGCGGAGATATCCCTTGCATCGGCGCCTCGATCTGCGGCGCGTAGACGGCCCTGAGCTCGGCGGAGAATGCGGCCGTGACGCCGCGCGCGCGGAGCGCGCGACCGAGCGCCGCGAAGAAGTGGGGGACGCGCTCGGGATACGCCGCAGCTTGCTGGATCGCGTTGAACCCGTCGATGAACACGCGCTTGGCGCCGAGGCGATCGACTTGCTCGAGAATCGCGAGCCCGATGGCGTCGTACGCGCCCTCCACCGGCGACTGCCATGCGAGCTCCACATCCCCTCTTTCGACGAGGTCACGGAGGGGCAATCCCACGCCGTCGGCCTTCGCGAGCGCCCGCTTCGGTGTCTCATAGAACGAGTAGAGGAGTCCCTTCTCGTCCGCGGAGGAGCTCGCGAGGAAGCGGTACCCCAGCGTCGTCTTCCCGACGCCGGTGGGGCCGAGGAACATCGCCACCGACCCGCGTTTGAAGCCGCCGCCCATCATCTCGTCGAGGCGCGGGATGCCCGACGAGAGGCGGTCGCCGTTCCCTGCGTCGGCCAGGTCGGGCGAGACCGACTCCAGCCGCGGGTAGACCCGGATCCCGTCGTCGGTGATGTCGAACGTGTGCACGCCACGCAAGTAGCGGCTGCCGCGGAACTTCTGCACTCGCAGCTCGCGCTCCGCCCGAACGCCGAAGGCACGGTCGGTGAGCCGCACCAGACCGTCGACCATGGTGTGGACGGGCTGCACGGTCCCGAACTCCCCGCTGACCCCGCTCGACAGGAGGAAGAACGTGCACGAAGCGAGGCCCGCGTGCACCTGGAGCTCGTGGACGAACTTCTTGAATTCGCGGTCGCTCGCAGCCGACTCGGTCACGGCGGCGAAGCCATCGAGGACGATGAGAGTCGCGTGCTGCGCGCGGAGCTCCTTGCGGACGAGCTCGAGCAGCGCCCTCAGGCCGCCCTCCTCGAGCGAAGCGAATCCGCTCACGTACGTGAGGCGCTCGGGGATTGTATCCGGATCGAAGAAGTTCAGGGTCTGGAGGTGCTGCAGGAGCCGCGAGTGCGACTCGGCGAGGAGCGTCACGTAGAGGACGCGCTTGCCGTCCTTGGCCACGTGAAAACACGTTTGATTCGCGAGGATCGTCTTACCGGCGCCGGGCTCCCCCTCGAAGATGTAGACGCCGCCGGCGAAGAAACCGCCGCCGAGCACGAGGTCGAGTCCCGGAATGCCGCTCGCAAACCGGGTCAGCGGTTGAACGAAGTCGTGAGAGGTCATCGTGACGTCTCATTTATCCTCTCGGCAGAGCCGCCGTGAAGACCGAACCCTCGCCGAGCTCACTGGCGACGGAGATGTCCCCGCCGTGCGCCAGCGCGAGGTGGCGAGAGATCCACAGGCCGAGACCGAAGCCGGGGCGCTCGCACGTCGCCCCGGCGCGTTCGAAGCGCTCGAAGATGCGCGCGCGGTCGGCCTCGGCGATCCCGATTCCCTGGTCGCGGACGCGGATCACCGCGCGGGCACCTTCCCCGCTGACCGAGACTTCCACCGGCCTCCCGGGTCCGTACTTGATGGCATTGGATAGCAGATTGAGGACGATCTGCTCGACCGCGGCCCGATCCCAGGTCCCCACGACCCCTTCTTCCAGCGTGAGCCGGACGTCGCAGCCGGCCTTCTCCGCCTCGCTCGACAGCTCGCCGAAGACGTCGCGCACGAGATCGGAGAGGTTGAGACTCTCGGGAGAAAGGGAGGCAGCCCCGGTGGACAGGCGCGAGGCGTCGAGCAGCACCGTCGCACGCCGGACGAAGCTGCGCGCCTGTCGCTCGAGCGCCCGCAGGCGCGCGTGCACCCATTCGGGGAGGTCCCCGTTGCGACGCGCGAGGAACGCCAGATTCGTCACGCTGACCAGGATGGCGCCCATCGGGTTTCGCAATTCGTGTCCCGCGGTCGCCAGGAGCATGTCACGGGCGGCGACGTCGTCCGTGAGCTCGCTGATCGCACGCTCTGCCTCCCGCTGCTCGCGTCGAAGGTGCGCAATCTGGGCGTGCAGCGCGGATACGGTGTCCTCCGGCGTGTGGATGCGCGCGCCTTGGCCGGCGTCGGCGAGCCGCTTGGGCGGCGCACCGTTCGAATTCTGCACGGAGCGAAACATTTTATCGATCATGCTGCCGAACGGCGACGCCGCCGCGATGCACGCTCCGTTCCTGGGCTCGGTGCTCCGAAGGCCCCGGCGTCGAAGCAGAAGAGGCGTGAGATGCGAGCCGGGGCGCAACAGCTCGCCTCCCCCGTGCGCGCCCCGTACGCCACAGTCGTGACAATGTTGCGTCGCTCGGCGCGGAGAGATCGCGACGGCGCGTCTCAGATCGAACCGCTCCGCAGGTCCGCGATGCGGCGAACGAGCTCCGAGGGATCCACGGGTTTCGCTACGTGCAGCTGGAAGCCCTCTCGTACCGCGCGGCTGCGATCGTCCTGGCGGGCATACGCCGTGAGCGCGATCGCGGGGGTCGCGCCGCCTTGCTCGGGAGGAAGGGCGCGCACGTTGCGGATGAAGTAGTAGCCGTCCCGCTGGGGCATCCCGATGTCCGATACGAGGACGTGGGGCCGAAACTGCGAGACCTGGCGAAGACCTTCGTCCGCCGACCCCGCAACGGCGACGGTCGCACCGCACGAGGCGAGGACTTCGCCGACCAGCGTGCGCGAGTCCTCCTCGTCGTCGACGACGAGCACGCGGACGGCATCGAGCCGCACCGGCAAAGACGGGGCCTCTCGAGCCCCGTCCTCGACCGGCGCCGAATGGCTCGGCCCCCTTCGCGCCGGGAGGCTCAACGTGAACGTGGCGCCATGACCCGCTCCGGCGCTCTCGACCTCGATGGTGCCGCCGTGGGCCTGGACGAGCTGCTTGACGATGGTGAGGCCGAGGCCCAGCCCCCCGTGCTTGCGGGTCGTCGAGGCGTCCTCCTGCCGGAAGGCCTCGAAGACGTGAGGCAGAAACTCCGGGGGAATCCCCTGACCGGTGTCCTCGACGCGAACGAGGACCCGGTCGGACACGCGCGTCCCGCGGACGGAGACGCGCCCCCCCTCGGGCGTGAACTTGACCGCGTTCGTGAGCAGATTCCAGACGACCTGCTGGATGCGACCGGCATCGGCGACGACAACACCGAGATCCTCGTCGAGCTGGATCTGCAGCCGGATCCTCTTGGCCTCCGCGGAGGGACGGACTGCCTCGACGGCGCCGAAAATAGGGCGCGAAACGTCGGAGGGCGCGACGTCGAGGCGCAGCTTGCCGCTGACGATGCGCGACAGATCGAGCACGTCTTCCACGATCCGCGCCTGCGCGCGGGCGTTGCGTTCGATGATACCGATGGCGCGGTCGATGTCCCTCACCGCGCCCTGCCGGACGTTCGTCGCCCAACCGAGGATCGCGTTGAGCGGCGTGCGGAGCTCGTGGGAGATGGTCGCGAGAAATTCGTCCTTGGCCCTGTTCGCTACCTCGGCGTCCTTGCGCGCGGTGCGCTCCAGTTCGAGGAGCCGCGCGCGGTCGGCGTCGCTCTTCTTGAGCGCCCTCCGCGCGAGCACTTCGCTCGTCGTGTCGATCGTCAACGCCAGAACGAACTCGGCCGGCTCGATCCCGGCACGCAGCGGGTGCACGCTATACTTGAAGAAGCGCTCTTCCGTGACGCCATCCCCGTTCCAGTCGTGTCGAAGCGAGCGCTCCTCGCAGAACTGCGGCTCGCCCGTGCGTACGACCTCGCCGAGACGCGACGCGAAGTCCTCGTCCGTCACCGCGTGCCCGATGGGTTCGCCCCTCGTGTACTGCCTGCGGTACTCCGCGTTGGCGTATTCGCATACGAGCTGCGGGACGCGCCAGATGGAGATCCCCACCGGCGCGGTGTCGAGCCCACCGTGCAAGAGGTAACGTGCCTGCTGGCGGGCAACGACCCAGGCGGCGCGCTCGACCATGGCGCGGAACAGGCTCATTTCGGGCGCCGAGAACGCCTGCACCTTGCTGGATCCAATGTAGGCCACGCCGATGACCTCGCGGTCGGCGACGAGGGGGACGCCATAGAGCGCGCGCAGGCCCCGGGCCTTCAACCACGGGCTAACCACGGTGGCTTCGATCTGATCGCCCGCGAGCGCGCGCGGCTCGCCGGCCGCGGCAATGCCGCCGACGAAGCCCTCCCCGATCTTCACCGCGAAGCCTGCTTCCGCCTCTTCTTGCAGACCGATCGATGCCCGCACGCGGAGGCGATCTCCGCGGCGCAGGACGATGCTGACGACGTCGACGGAACTGGCGGCCCCGATGAATACGGTGAGGAGCGAATGCAGAAAAGCGTCGACGTCGTCGGTGACGAGCGCCGCCGTCGAGATTCGCTCGAAGGCATCGAGGCGGCGCTCCGCTTCGTCGAGCGCGCGGGTCCGCTCCTCGTCGCGCGCGCGGTGCACCTCCTCGCGCTGGCGATAGAGATCCACGAACGCACGGACGCGGGCGCGCAGGATGTCGACGTCGAAGGGTTTCGTGATGTAGTCGGCCGCACCGGCGTCGTACCCGCGGCGCGCGTACCACTCGTCGCCGTGAATCGCCGTCAAGAAGACGATCGGCACGTCGCGGCCGTTCGGCAGCTCGCGGAGGCGGCGTGCCGTTTCGAAGCCGTCCATCCCGGGCATCTGGACGTCGAGCAGCACGACGGCGAACGCCTCACGCCGGACGTGGTCGACCGCAGCGGCGCCCGAGAGCGCCTCGACCAAACGCACGGAGAGCGGCTGGAGCACGGCAGAGAGCGCAACGAGGTTGGACCGAGTGTCGTCCACCACCAGAACGCCCGGTCTGCACGCGGAGCCGCTCACCATTCCCTTCCCTCTCCGGAGCTACTCCGCCGCGGGCGCGTGGGCCGCCGCGGGCGGGTGGGCCGCCGGTACGACGGCGCTGGCGGCGCCGCCCTTGCTCAGCCAGTGGTGCACGATCGCCAGAAGCTGGTCGGGATTGACCGGTTTGGTGACGTAATCCGTTGCGCCCGCTTCGAGGGCCTTCTCCCGATCACCCTTCATCGCCTTGGCGGTGAGCGCGATCACGGGCAGCGTCTGCAAGGCGCTCATCCTGCGGATGGCCTGCGTCGCCGCGATGCCGTCCATGCCGGGCATCATCGTGTCCATCAGCACGAGGTCGATGCGCTGATCGGTCAGCAGATCGAGGGCCGCCTGGCCATTCTCGGCGTGGAGAACGCGAATACCGCGCGCCTCGAGGACGGTCTGGATGGCGAAGATGTTCCGGGCGTCGTCGTCCACGAGGAGCGCCGTCGTCCCGCTGAACGTCGCGTCGGCCGGGAGCGCCGGGACGACCGCCTCGGGCGCGGCCTGTTCCCCGGCTCCCTCCTCGCGCGGCGTCGCGTCCGCGCCGGAGTATCGCGTCGGCAGCGAGAGGGTGAACGTGCTTCCGCGGTCCGGCGCGCTGACGACGTGGATCGTCCCCCCGAGCAGCCGGGCGATCTCGCGGCTGATCGTGAGCCCGAGACCGGTACCTCCGTACTTGCGGCTGGTCGTACCGTCGGCCTGCTGGAACGCGTCGAAGATGATGCGCTGCTTGTCGGGTGCGATGCCGATCCCGGTGTCCTCGACTGCGAAGCAGAGCATCGAGTCGCCGTGCTCCGCCGAGAGCGAGACCGACATCGTGACGCGCCCTTTCGACGTGAACTTGAACGCGTTCGAGAGGAGGTTCTTGAGGATCTGCTGCAAGCGCGTGGGGTCGGTGAAGACCAAGTCCGGCACCCGCTCGTCCACGCGGATCTCGAACGCGAGGCCTCGCTGCTCCGCGACCGGTCCGAACGTCTGCTCGAGGGCCGCGCATACGTCGCTGGGGGAGAAGCGACGCGGATCGATCGGCATCTTTCCGGCCTCGACCTTCGACAGGTCGAGGATCTCGTTGATGAGCTGGAGCAGGTCGTTGCCGGACGTGTAGACGGTCTGCGCGAACTTCACCTGGTCCGGGCTCAGGTTCCCCTGGGATTGTCCGCGAGGACCTTGGAGAGGATGAGCAAGCTGTTGAGCGGCGTACGCAGCTCGTGGCTCATGTTCGCGAGGAACTCGCTCTTATACTTGGAGATGAGCTGGAGCTGCTCCGCCTTCTCCTCGAGGCTCTTGCTCGCGAGCTCCACCTCCCGATTCTTCAGCTCGAGGAGCTTCGCCTTCTCGTTCAGCTCGCCGGCCTGCGCCTCCAGCTCGGCGTTCGACTTCTGCAGTTGCAGGAGGAGCTCCTCGGTCCGCGCGCTCGAGGAGATCATGTTCAGGATGACGCCCATGCTGTCCATCAGCTGGTCGAGGAACGTGAGGTGGTTCGGGCTGAAGGCGCGGAACGCCGCCAGCTCGATCACCGCCTTGACCTCATCCTCGAAGAGCACCGGCAGCACCACCACGCAGCGCGGGGGCGCCTCCCCCATGCCGCTCGCGATGTAGATGAAGTCGGCCGGGACGGTCCCGAGCAAGATCCTCTTCTTCTCGAATGCGCACTGGCCGATGAGGCTCTCCTTGAGCCTGTAGCTGTTGGCGAGAGTCTTCCTGCCGCCGAAGCCGTAGCTGGCGATCAAGCGCAGCATCGGGCCGCCGCCCTCGTTCTCGACCATGAAGAACGCTGCGTGCTGCGCGTCCACGAGCGGGGTCAGCTCGGACATGATGAGCTGGGCGACCGACGCGATGCTGCGCTGGCCCTGCATCATCCCGGAGAATTTCGCCAGATTGGTCTTGAGCCAGTCCTGCTCCTGGTTCTTGTGCGTCGTGTCCTTCAGGTTGCCGATCATCTGGTTGATGTTGTCCTTCAGCGCCGCGACCTCACCCTGCGCCTCGACCGTGATCGACCGCGTCAAGTCGCCCTGAGCGACGGCCGTCGACACCTCGGCGATCGCGCGCACCTGCGAGGTCAGGTTGCCGGCGAGCTGGTTCACGTTGTCGGTGAGGTCCTTCCAGACGCCGGACGCGCCCGGCACCTTCGCCTGACCACCCAGCTTCCCTTCGATTCCGACCTCGCGCGCGACCGTCGTCACCTGATCGGCGAACGTGCGAAGCGTGTCGGTCATGTTGTTGATCGTCTCGGCGAGCGCCGCGACCTCGCCCTTGGCTTCGAGCAGGAACTTCTGGGAGAGGTCGCCGTTCGCGACCGCGGTCACGACACGGACGATGCCGCGCACCTGCTTCGTGAGGTTGACGGCCATGACATTGACGTTGTCGGTCAGGTCCTTCCAGACGCCGGACGCGCCCGGCACCTTCGCCTGCCCTCCGAGCTGACCCTCGATGCCGACCTCGCGCGCGACCGTCGTCACCTGATCGGCGAACGTGCGAAGCGTGTCGGTCATGTTGTTGATGGTCTCGGCCAGCGCCGCGACCTCACCCTTCGCTTCCAGAACGAACTTCTGGCTCAGATCGCCGTTCGCGACCGCGGTCACGACCTTCACGATGCCGCGCACCTGCTTCGTGAGGTTCGACGCCATGACGTTCACGTTGTCCGTCAGGTCCTTCCACGTGCCGGAGACGCCCTTCACCTCGGCCTGCCCGCCGAGCTTCCCCTCGGTGCCGACCTCCTTCGCGACGCGCGTCACCTCCGCGGCGAACGAGTTCAGCTGGTCGACCATCTTGTTGATGACGTCCTTGATCTGCAGGATCTCGCCCTTCACGTCGACGGTGATCTTCTGCGTCAGGTCGCCGTTGGCTATTGCCGTAGCGACCTTCGAGACGTCGCGCAGCTGCACGGTTAGGTTCGACGCCAGGACGTTCACGTTGTCGGTCAGGTCCTTCCACGTGCCGTAGACGCCCTTCACGTCCGCCTGCCCGCCGAGCTTCCCCTCGGTGCCGACCTCCTTCGCGACGCGCGTCACTTCCGCGGCGAAGGAGTTCAGGGTGTCGACCATCGTGTTGATCGTGCTCTTGAGTTCGAGGATCTCCCCCTTCGCGTCGACGGTGATCTTCTGCGATAGATCGCCGCGCGCGACCGCCGTGGTCACCTTCGCGATGTTGCGCACCTGCGTCGTCAGGTTCGCCGCGAGGACGTTCACGTTGTCGGTCAGGTCCTTCCACGTGCCGGAGACGCCCTTGACGTCCGCCTGCCCGCCGAGCTTCCCCTCGGTGCCGACCTCCTTCGCGACGCGCGTCACCTCCGCGGCGAACGACCGGAGCTGGTCGACCATCACGTTGATCGTGTTCTTCAGCTCGAGGATCTCTCCCCGCGCGTCGACGGTGATCTTCTTGGACAGGTCGCCGTTCGCGACCGCCGTCGTCACGTTGGCGATGTTGCGCACCTGCGTCGTCAGGTTCGCGGCCAGGACGTTCACGTTGTCGGTCAGGTCCTTCCACGTGCCCGACACGCCGCGCACCTCCGCCTGTCCGCCCAGGCGCCCCTCGGTGCCCACCTCCTTGGCGACGCGGGTGACTTCCGCGGCGAACGACCGGAGCTGATCGACCATGACGTTGATCGTGTTCTTGAGCTCCAGGATCTCGCCCTTGGCATCGACGGTGATCTTCTGCGACAGGTCGCCGTTCGCGACCGCCGTCGTCACGTTGGCGATGTTGCGCACCTGCGTCGTCAGGTTCGCCGCGAGGACGTTGACGTTGTCGGTCAGGTCCTTCCACGTACCCGATACGCCGCGCACCTCCGCCTGTCCGCCGAGCTTGCCCTCGGTGCCGACCTCCTTCGCGACGCGCGTCACTTCCGCGGCGAAGGAATTCAGCTGATCGACCATCTTGTTGATGACGTCCTTGATCTGCAGAATCTCGCCCTTCACGTCGACGGTGATCTTCTGCGTCAGGTCGCCGCTCGCGATCGCCGACGCGACCTTCGAGACGTCGCGGAGCTGCACCGTCAAGTTCGACGCCATCGCGTTGACGTTGTCGGTCAGGTCCTTCCACGTCCCGAGGACGCCCTTGACGTTCGCCTGTCCGCCGAGCTTGCCCTCCGTCCCGACCTCCTTCGCGACGCGCGTCACTTCCGCGGCGAAGGAGTTCAGCTGATCGACCATCTTGTTGATGACGTCCTTGATCTGCAGAATCTCGCCCTTCACGTCGACGGTGATCTTCTGCGTCAGGTCGCCGCTCGCGATGGCGGTCGCGACCTTCGACAGGTCGCGCCACTGCACGGTGAGGTTCGACGCCATCGCGTTGACGTTGTCGGTCAGGTCCTTCCACGTCCCGTAGACGCCCTTGACGTCCGCCTGACCACCGAGCTTCCCCTCGGTGCCGACCTCCTTTGCGACGCGCGTCACCTCCGCCGCGAACGAGCGCAGCGTGTCGACCATCGTGTTGATCGTGTTCTTCAGCTCGAAGATCTCGCCGCGCGCGTCGACGCTGATCTTCTGCGACAGGTCGCCGTTGGCGACCGCCGTCGTCACCTTCGCGATGTTGCGCACCTGCGCGGTCAGGTTCGCCGCGAGGCCGTTCACGTTGTCGGTCAGGTCCTTCCACGTCCCCGAGACGCCCTTGACGTCGGCCTGGCCGCCGAGCTTTCCCTCGTTGCCGACCTCCTTCGCGACGCGCGTCACCTCGGCGGCGAACGACGAGAGCTGGTCGACCATGACGTTGATCGTGTTCTTCAGCTCGAGGATCTCGCCCTTCGCGTCGACGGTGATCTTCTGCGACAGGTCTCCCTTCGCGACGGCCGTGGTCACCTTCGCGATGCTGCGCACCTGCGCGGTCAGGTTCGCCGCGAGGCCGTTCACGTTGTCGGTCAAGTCCTTCCACGTCCCGGAGACGCCGCGGACGTCCGCCTGCCCGCCGAGCTTCCCCTCGTTGCCGACTTCCTTCGCGACGCGCGTCACCTCCGCCGCGAAGGAGTTCAGCTGATCGACCATGCTGTTCACGGTCGTACCGATGCGGAGGAATTCGCCGCGGACCGGGCGACCCTCGATTTCGAGCGCCATCTTCTGCGTGAGGTCACCGCGCGCCACCGCCGTGATGACGCGCGCGACTTCGTTCGTGGGGGCCACGAGATCGGCGATCAGCTGATTGACGGACGTCATGCCGTGCGCCCACGCGCCCTTGGCCGGACCGACCGACGCGCGCTCGTGCATCTTGCCTTCCTGTCCGACGACCTTGCCGACGCGAACGAGCTCGCTCGTCATGTGATCGTTGAGGGCGAGGATGTCGTTCAGGAGTTCGCCCGCGCGCCCGAGGATGCCCTCCTTCGGGCACTCGACACGGACTGCGAAGTCGCCCTGCTTGACCGCCTTGAGCACCTCGACGAGGTGCTCGATCTCGTTGCGACTCGCTGCCGACAGCGACTCCCACTCCGAGAGAGGAGCCCGCGTGCGTGCGCCCGCCTTCGCGTACCCGTCGGACTTCGTGCGTCCCTTCGCCTTGTGGCCCTTCGCTTTGTGTGTCCGGCCGGCCGGCGACCCGGGCAACTCGTTCATTGCCATCGCTGGTTTCCTCCGCGCGCAGACGGACGCTACCGCCCCGAAGGCCGTCCACAAGCGCGACAAACGGCGACGAGGTGCGATCGGTGACTTATGCCACAGTGACGCATTGCCTCGGTTACGCAGCGGCAGAGCAGTAAGTCGCCGGGTCGCCAATGAATTGCAGCCCATACGTTCGGGCCCACGCTTCAGTCAGAAGCTCGAGGTGCCCCCGGCCGTCGAACGGCGCAGGTCGGAAATTGCGCCATCCCGCCTTCAGCGCAGGGGACCGATCCGCTCCTCTACCGCGGCCGCCAGAGCTCGGCGCGAGATCATCTGGATGACGGTCTCGATGTCCCGGTAGAGCGGGCGATCTTCCGTGAGCGGCGCGACCGAGGCGCGGACGGCCCCGAAGGCTGCCGCCACTCCCTTGCTCGGAGAGAGCGGCGCGCGCTGGTCGAGCCCCGCTGCGGCGGTGAGAATCTCGATCGCGAGGGCGCTCCGGACGTTCGCGACCACCTGCTGGAGCTTGCGCGCGCTCACGCTCCCCATGCTCACGTGATCCTCCTTGCCCGCGCTCGACGGAATGGAGTCCACGCTGGCCGGATGACAGAGCACCTTGTTCTCGCTGACGAGAGACGCGCTCGCGACCTGCGCGATCATGAAGCCGGAGTGCAATCCGCTCCCGGGAGCGAGAAAGGGCGTCAGTCCGGTCGAGAGGGCCGGATTCACCAGCTGCTCGACACGCCGCTCGCTGATGTTCGCGAGCTCGGCGACGGCGATGGCGGCGAGGTCGAGCGCGATCGCCAGCGGCTGGCCGTGAAAGTTCCCGCCGCTGAGAATGTCCGCACTCCCGCCCTCGAGCAGAAAGACGCTCGGGTTGTCGGTCACCGAGTCCACCTCGCGTTCGAGCACGCCTCGCACCCAGCCGAGGGCGTCGCGGGACGCGCCATGCACCTGCGGGATGCAGCGCAAGCTGTACGCATCCTGCACCTTCCCGCAGTGCTTGTGGCTCTCCATGATCTCGCTCTCGGCGAGGAGCGCGCGCATGTTGCGCGCAACGACGGCCTGCCCGGGGTGAGGGCGCGCGGCCTGAAGACGCTCGTCGAACGGCCGGCTGGAGCCCTTCAGCGCCTCTATGCTCATCGCCCCTGCGATGTCCGCGACGACGCAGAGGCGCTCGGCATCGAGCAGCGCGAGCGTACCCAGCGACGCCATGTATTGCGTCCCGTTGATCAGCGCCAGCCCCTCTTTCGCCTCCAGCGAGACGGGCACGACTCCTGCGCTGCGCATCGCCTCCGCGCTGGGCAGCATCGCCGTGGCCGCGCCTTCGCCGGGAACGCCCCCGACGCGGGCTTCGCCCTCCGCGATCATCGCCAGCGCGAGGTGGGCCAGTGGCGCGAGGTCGCCCGACGCGCCCACCGAGCCCTGCGCCGGGATGCGGGGGTGCACCCGCGCGTTGAGCATCGAGACGAGCACGTCGACGAGCTCCGGACGCACGCCGCTGTGGCCGAGCGCGAGGACCTGCGCGCGCAGGAGCATCATGCCGCGAACCTCGGGCACGCCGAGATCCGGCCCGACGCCGGTCGAGTGGGATCGCACCAGGTTCTTCTGGAGCTGGCGCACGTCGTTCGCCGAGATCGATGTCTCGCTCAGCGCGCCGAATCCGGTGTTCACCCCGTAGACGCGCGGGCCGGCGTCGCCCTGGGAGGCGATGGCGTCGACGGCGGCGCGCGAGGCCATCACGCGCTCGCGGGCGGTACGGTCGAACGCGACGCGGCGACCATCGCGCGCGACGTCCTCGAGCGCTTCGAGCGCCAGCGGACGGCCGACGAAGACGGGATCAGTCATGCGTCCCCAGGTACCGTGGCCTCGGGCGCGAAGCCAGGCTGTTCAGCCGGCGAGCGTGTAGGTCGCGGTCCTCCAAGAGCTCAGGATTGCCTCCGCGGCAGAGTATGCCTCGGCCACCCTGGCGAGGGCGCCCCTGGCGCCCGTGCAATTCGCCACGCTCGCGGACGGCGAAGGCACGGGAAGGCAGACGCGGCGACGAGCCATCATTCGCGTCGCCGCTCGCCTCTTAGTAGAGTCGACGAACCTTGTTCCTCCGCCCATTCGCGCTCTGCGCAAGTACGGTCGTCGTGGTCGGCGTGCTCGTGTCCGACGTCCGGCCGGCGCGATCGGCGCCGGCGCTTCTCCGCTCGATGGCCTGGACGGCCGAGACGCCCGACGCGATGATCGATGGCGCGCTCGCCCGAGCCGTCGCCCCGGCTGCGGGCGAACACGCGCGCGTGGCCGCCCTCGCGACGATCGCCGGGCTCTCCGACCGCGCGGCCAGCGGCCGAGCCGCGGACGCCCTCCAACGCGTCGCCTCCGCGGCGAACGTGCCGGCGGACGTTCGCAGCGACGCCGCGCTCCTCGGGCGCATGCTCGCCGCCGACGAGGGGACCGAAGCAGGGGCACGGGCCGACCACCAGCTCGGCATCGTCGAGGCCATGTCCATCCTCGGCCCGTTTCGCGACAACGGCGGGGGGCTCGACGCCCACGACGGTCCCGAGCTCGCGGGCGCGGCCTTCTCTCCCTCCGGCCGGTTCTCGTGGGGTAGCTACGAAGTGAGCTGGCGCGAGGTCCCGCGCGCGTTCGCGTCCGCGAGCGGCGCGCCGCTCGATCTCTTCGTCTTTCCGCGAAAGGAGAGCTGCACGTGGGTCGCGACGCGACTCACCTTCGCGTCGCGCCAGAGCGTGATCGTCCGCGCCGCGTCGACCGGCCAGCTGCGGGTAGTATTCGACGGCGTCGATGTCGCGCGCGACGCGAACGTCCACGAGTTGCTGCGATTCGAGCGGCTCGCGGCGCGGGTCGATGCGGACGCTGGCGATCACCTGCTCGCAGCAAAGACGTGCAGCGGCGCCCTGGACGACGACGGGCGGGTGCGCCTTCGGGTGACGAACGAAACGGGCTCCTGGCCCGAGGGCGTTCAGGAGAGCGCGAACCTGCAACGCGGGAAAGACAAGAAGCGCCCCGTCGTTCATCCGCTGGCAACGCCCCTCGCCCGGTCGATCGAGGCGACCGGAGCCGACGTCGACGCGCGACTCGACGCGGCGATCCTGCGCACGCTCGGAGGCGCAGACGACCTGCGCAGTCCGCGCGCGCCCGGCCTCCTCGCGGCGCTGGCCGACGGCGCGCTCGACGCCGATCGCCTCGCCATGGCCGCCTGGGTCGCGCCGAGCGGTGCCAACCGCAGCGCTTGGCTGAACCGAGCGCGCGACACCGGCGACGACCGAACGCGGGCTTTCGCCCAGCGACGTCTGGTCGAGCGGCATCTCGAGGCCCAGCTCGTGGACTGGGCGGTCGCTACGCTGCGCGGCGCGAAGATCGATCAGGCGCGCGACGCGGAGGCCGCGCTGCTCTCCGCGCGCGTGGACCTTGCCCTCGGAACCGACGCACTCCGCGCGCGCGCCGTCCACCGGCTCGCGGCCCTCGCCGACACGAAGGACGCTCCCGACACCGTGCTCTCGCTGCTCGCCGACGCGGCCGAGGGGCCGGCGCCCAGCGTCGCGGCTTCCGCCGCCGACAAGCTGGCGGCCCGGGGGGAAATCGACTCGCAGTGGGTGCGTGCGCTCGCGACGACGCGGGGGCGAGCGGACGCGGTGCGCGCTGGAACGCGCGCATGGGAGGGAGCGGTCGAGGACGCCGACGACGCGCTCCAGGTCGTGAAGGCGGTCGCGCGCACGGGCGCCCACCGCGAGGCGCTCGCGCTCGTGCAGCAGCTCGCGCGCTGGGCGCCCAATCGCGCCGGCGCGTGGGCACAGCTCGCGGAGGAGATGAGCGCGACGCCGGGGGACGCGACCGGAGATGCCGCGATCGCAGCGGCCCTTCGGAGGGCGCGCGAGCTCGATCCGGGAGAGGCCCGCTATCGCGCCGAGCTCGCGCTCCGCACCCGAGCGCCATCGCTCGACGCGGAGTCGCGCGACGACGAGAAGTACATCGTCCCCTCGCAGACGATCCTCGCCCGCCGTCAGGGCGTGGGCGGCGCGCTCGCGCTCGCGGGCGCCGACGTTCCGCACGGGGACCCGAGCGCCAAGGCGCCCCCGCCGGCCGTGGCCGACGTCGCGCGCGACCCGAAGGCAGCGTTTTCCGACGCCCCGGACGTCGCCGACCGCCAGCTGCACTGGCTGCGCGCGGTCGTGATGCACGCGGACCGCCGCATCTCCGAGATGGTGCACTATGCCCGCGAGATCGTGATCCCGCCTCGCACCGAGGAAGAGCTCTACGAGAACATCCCCGCCGAGGGCGACCTCACCGAGATCCTGCGCGCGCGGGTGCCTCGCAAGGACGGCGGCGAAGCCTTTCCCGTCGAGGAAGCGAACGAGGACGGTCAGCCCCGCATCCGCTGGCCGGAGCTCGCCGCCGGAGACGTCGTCGAGGTCGCGTTCCGGTCGTGGACGGAGGGGCCGGTCGGCGGGCGCGGAGATCCTCCGTTTTACCGCCTCGACTACGCGGGAGCGCCCTCGACCCATCCGGTCCTCTACAACGAGGTCGTCGTCGAGTCGCCGAAGGATCGAGCTATTTACGTAGACGTGGTCAACGGCAAGCCCGATCGTCGCACGGACGCCGACGAGGGGGGACGCCACATCGTGCACCTCGCGTGGGACAGGCCCGTGAACGTCCCCGACGAGCCGCTCTCCCCGCCGCTGAGCGAGGTCATCCCGACCCTCGTCCTGTCGACGTTCAAGGACTGGAGCGACTTCCGGGCGTGGTACGGCGAGGCGGTGCGGGGTTTCACTCAGCCGGACGCGCAGGTCCGCGAGCTCGCCGCGAGCCTCACACGAGGCAAGGCGACCCGCGAAGAGAAGCTGCGCGCCCTCTTCGACTTCGTCGCGGACGACATCCGTTACGTGAACTACGTGAGCGGTGAATGGTGGTTGCCGAACCGCCCGCAGCAGCTGCTCGCCCGCCGCGAGGGTGACTGCGACGACAAGGCGCTCCTTCTCATAACGCTGCTCTCGGCCATCGGAATCGACGCGCAAGAGGTCATGGTCCAGACGCGCCTGACAGGGCAGCCTTCGGTGCTACGGGCGCGCGGCGCCGCGGTCCCCCTCTTCGACCACGGCATCGCGTACCTGCCGGGCCCGAACGGGGGTTTGTACCTCGACGCAACGAGCCCGCAATCGCGCCTAGGACCGCTGCCGTCGATGGACGCCCGCGCGGTGGCGCTTCGCATGGACGGCCCCGCCGAGATCGAGAACCTCCCGGCCAGCTCTCCGGACGACCACGGGGTCGACGCGACCTGGACGATCCGGCTGGCGGCGGACGGAGGCGCTCAACTCGAGGGCGAGGAGCGCGCGACCGGCGACGACGCGTTCTTCATGCGCACCAACCTGACCGAGCCCGGAGCTCGCGCGCAGTGGGTCGAGGACCGTCTCGTCGGGACGTGGTTTCCGACGGTGGAAGTCGACAAGAAGGTCGACTTCCGCGGCGACCTGCCGGGCGGGGCGGCGTCGATGCGGTGGCGCGCCCGCTCCGACGGCCTGGCGCGACACGAGGCGACGGAGCTCGTAGTACCGCTGTCTCCCTCGCAACCGCTCGCCTCGCAGCTCGCGCCGCTCGTGAAGCGTACGTTGCCCGTGTGGCTCCCGCCCAATCTGGCGCCGCGCAAGGAGGCGCGCACACTCCGTGTCGTCGCGCCGAAAGGGTACGTGTTCGAGACGCTCCCGCGCGGCGGCGATGAGAACGGCGGCACCTTCGGGCGCGCGCACCTCGATGTCTCGCGCGACCCAGGGGATCCGCGGGCGGTGCTCGTGAAACGAACGGTCGTCTTCGACCAGAGCGTCATTTCGGTCGACGAGTACCCGCGCTGGCGCGCGTGGGTGCAGCGCGTCGACGCGCTCATGCACAAGGCGCTGCGCCTTTCGCCCGGGCCGGCGGCGGGAGCAGCCCGATGAAGGCGCCCTTACCGGGTCTCGTGGCGGTCTTGGCGCTCGGGGCGTGCGGCGGTCCCGGTGCCCGCGCTCCCCAGCAGGCACGCGGCGACCTGGCGGCGCTCTACGACGCCGCCTTTCGCACGGACGCCTCGGGCGACGGTCGCGCAGCCGTCCACGGCTACCTCCAGGTGGCGCGCACAGCAGCACCCGCCGACGGAGATCCGTGGCAGCTGCAGGCTCTCGAGGCTTCTCTCGACGCGCTCACGCTCCGCGCGATACCGGCGCTCGTCGAGGCATCGGGCGACGCCGCCCTCGCGTGGCGCACCGCAGAGGGGGCCGCGATCGACGGCGAGCTTGCACGGGCGCAGCAGGAGGCACGCGGCCCGTTCGCGCGCGGGTTGATCGCGCGAGCCATGACTTCGATGGCCCAGAGACGCGGCGACGCGGGCGCGGCCGAGAGGCAACGCGCCGCGAGCGGCTGCGCGCAGGAGGCGCTGGTCCTCGGCACCACGACGTGGGCTCCGGTGATCGGCGTCGACGAGGCTGGGCCCCTCGATCGAGCGGACGCTCGCGTGCAGCCGGGGTACCCCGCGAACGACGCGTTCGGCACCGTACTGCACCCGGTCGTCGTCGGCGGACACGCGTGCGCGCTCGAGCTCACGGCCGAGAGCTTCCGACCCGGCGTTCGCGAGGTCGTCGTCGACGTCGCCGTCGATCGCCCGCAGACGCTCGGCGTCGTCCTCAGGGCACACGGCGCGGCGACGCTGCGCGCCGCCGGTGCGCTCGTCCTCGAGCGTCCCTTCGAGCTCGGCGACGGCGAGGCGGCGCGGTACGCACGCGTGGCGGTGACGGCTGGGACGCTGCGACTCGTCGCGCGCGTTGGTACCGCGAAGGAGGACGACTCGGTCGAGATCGACGCCTGGGGCGAAGACGGAGCGCCGCTGGCGGCGAAGGCCCCTGCCGTGGGCAGCGTCGGCACCGCGCACGTGGTCGGCGTCAGCGCGGTGGAAGCGCCACCGAGCCGGAACGACGCCCAGCTCCTCCTCTCCGCCGCCGCCGCGATGGCGTCCGGAAGCCCCCGCGAAGCCGAACGACTCCTCTGGAAGGCAGCGACCCGGCCCGATTCGCCGCCGCAGCTCGCGCTCGTCTACGGCCGAGCGATCGACTCGGCCCGCGACCTGTCCCCGGCGACCCGCGCCGAACGGGCGCGGAGCGCGTACGAGCGCGTCCTGGAGGCATGGCCGTCGAGCTGGGAGGCCGCCATCGCGCACGCCGTCCTCGCAGGAGTGCGGCGCGGACGCGACGAGTCGGGGATCGAGATCCTCCGCGACCTCGACACCTTGCGCGCCAAGACCGGCGCGGCACGGTCTCCTGTGCTCGACGCGTTCGAGGCGCTGACGAGCGGACGCGAGCACCTGTTCGACCGGGCCCGGACCGCGCTCGATCGCGCACGACCTGCGCTCGCCGGGACGTCGCTCCTCGCCGACGCGGAGCTCACCGCGCAGCCTCGGCTGGGAGCCGAGCTCGTCGCGGCGCTCTGCGAGCCGGCGCGAGCGAACGCGCGCGACACCATTCTCTGCTTCGACGCGCTGCGCTCGACCGGCGATCGCCCGCGCGCGGCTGCCGAGCTGGCGCGACTGCGCGCCGTCCTCGGAGCGCCGTCGCGCTATCTGCCGCTCGAGCTGAAAGAGGCCGTCGTCGCCGGAGACACCGCGGCCGCGGTGCGTGTGCTGAACGCGATGCTTCCCGCCGAGCGGACGCTCGCTGCCCTCGCCTCCGTCGACGCATCTCCGCAGATGCGCGACCACCTCTTGAAGGCAGCCGCGAGCGCTCGGGACGCACCTGCCGCGCTCGCGCCCCTTCTCCGCGCGGCCGGGGACGATTCCACTGGCGACTTCGACGACGTTGCCGCGCGTCTCGCTGCAGAGGACCGCGCCACTCCCATTCTGCCGAACGCCGCCACCGCCGTACTGACCCACACCGAGCGGTACGCGCTCGACCCCTCGGGCCTGCTGCACTGGACGCTCTTCGACGTACGCCGCGTGAGCGGCACGACGGACGTCGATCAGAACGCGCAGGCGGCGGCCCCGGACATCTGGGGCCGCAGCGCAGCGCGCGCCCTTCGCCGCCGCATCCTCAAGCGCGACGGACGGGTCCTCGAGCCTGACCGCACGCCACGCGCCTCGCAGGCGCACGCCGACCTCTCTCAGCTCGAGCAAGGCGACATCGTCGAGGCGATTTACGAGGGGTGGGCGCTGCCGGGCGAGACCGGCGACGTCGGGATCGACACCCCCGATCTCTTGCCCGAACGCACGGCCGTCCACGACGCGACCATCGAGGTGCGCTTGCCCCGCGGCCTGCGCGGGGCGCTCTGGAGCCATGCCGAGCTGGGGAAGCCGGCGGAACGCACCGATGGGGACGCGCGCGTGCTCACGTGGCACGTCGCCAACCACGGGGTACGCCGCGTCGAGGACGGCGTTCCCAAGATGGACCGGAGCGCGGGCGTGAGCTTCTCGACGGCGCAATGGAGTGACGTAGCGCGCGCTCTCCGCGAGACGCTGGCGTCGCTCGACGAGCACGACCCGGAGATCGCCGCGTGGGCGCACGACGCGGCCGCTACCGCGGCGGACAGTTCTCTCTCGCCGCCGGAGCGTGGTCGAAACCCGAAGGCGGATCGCGCGATGGTGGATGCCGTCGTCACCGCTGCCGGCAAGGCGCTGCGCGAGGCGAACTCGGCGACGCTGAGCGACTACGGCGGGAGCGCCGCGCCCGTGCAGTCGGAGACCGCGCGTACGTCGCTCACCTCGCACGAGGGCAGCCGCACGTGGCTCGTCGCGCGCGCGCTCCGCGAGCTCGGCGTTCCGTGGGATCTGCTCGCGGCGGAGAACGAACCCTACAGCGCGGATCCGTCCTTCCCGCCACACTACGGGCGTTTCCTGCATCCACTGCTCGTCGCGCACGTGCAGGGTGCCGACGTCTGGATCGACGCGGACGTCGCCGGCCCACCCCTGCCGGCCGGACGCGTTTCGCCCGAGCTGCGCGGGCGGCTCGCGCTGCGAACCGATGGGACGATCGCGCCGCTGCAGCTGCCCGGCGATAGCGGCGGCGACGCCGAACGCGACGAGGTGGACGTGCGCCTCACGCTCGACGCGCAAGGGGACGCGCACGGGACATTCGTGGCGGTGCTACGCGGCCGCAACGCGCAGGAGCTGTCGGAGGCGCTCTTCCGGATCGTGGGAGGGGAGCGCCGGCGAGCGCTGCGAGAGGTGGTGCTCGGGTGGCTGCCGTGGGCGAACGTCGACGACGTGCAGCTCGCGTCGACCGAGGGGAGCTGGCAGGTGAGCCTGCGCGCGGACGTGAGCGTGAGCGGGTACGCCCAGCAGGACGGCACGAAGACCTGGGTGCTTCCGGGGTTGGATACGCTGCACTGGTCCTGGCCACGGGCGCGCGTGTCGAGTCTCGCAGCGACGTTCGCGACGCGAGCCGGGCGAGAGAGCGCGCTCGCGCTGAACACGGCGGTGCAGTACCACGTGCACCGGCGGGTGGAGCTGCCGAAGGGGACGATGGTCGCTCGGCTCCCGGGGCCCCTCACGGTGAAGACGGCGCTCGTCGAAGCGTCGCGGCGCATCGGGACGGGGGACGCGGGCGGCGCGAAGACGCTCGACGACGATTTCGTCCTGGGAGTCGCGACGGGGACGGTGCCGACGAGCGACTACGAGGCGTTCGTCGCGAGCGCGCACGCGGCGGACGACGGGTTCCTCGCGAGCACGCGCGTGTCGGTGCCCTAGCGTGCGATGCGGCGCGCGGCGGCGCGCGGCGGCGCGGCAGCGAGCAGGGGCCGACGGAGCGCACGCGGGCGGCGCGTGTTTGGGGCCGTCCGGAGGCTCTGGTCTCCGGCCCAGCGGCGCCGCGGCCGATCGGGTGTCGCCTCCGGCCGGCCCCAAACACGCGCCGCCCGCTCGTGGGAGCGGACCTCGTCGCGTTCTTTCGCGGCGAGCCCTGCTTCGGATGCTTCGCGTCGCGACTCGTTCGACATGATGCGCCACCCGGGAGCTAGGAACCGCGCCTCGTCCCCTTCGAGCCGCGGTCTGTGAGCGTTGCCTCCCGCTTCTTTCGCTACGAGCCACGGCTCGGACGCTTCGTGGCGCGACTCGCTCGCCACGGAGCCATGCCCCAAGGCTCCGAGCCGCGATGAGTCTCCTTCGAGCTGCGGTCTGTAGGCGCCTCCTCGCGCTTCTTTCGCTACGAGCCTCGGTTCGGACGCTTCGTGGCGCGACTCGGTCGCCACAGAGCCATGCCCC
>Ga0102924_1002096_pt1 | contig 22166 bp, 20 predicted proteins | sample PaiPotPPM11metaG_FD_80116 | JGI IMG/M metagenome (GOLD analysis project Ga0102924, IMG submission 80116) | Iron sulfur acid spring bacterial and archeal communities from Banff, Canada, to study Microbial Dark Matter (Phase II) - Paint Pots PPM... ...
CCCGCCTTTTCGGCGCCACCGACACGGTCGACGCGTCCCGCGAGGACAGCGTCGATACGGTCCTCGGCCTGTCCGGCGGCGGGGTGGACCATGCGGTGGAGGTGGTGGGATCAGGCCCGACCATCGAGCAGGCGTTCCAGATGACCGGGGTGCGCGGGACGACCACGGTGGTGGGGGTGCCGCTCCCGGCCGCCACGGTGACGCTGCCGGCCTTGGTCTTCATGGCCGCCGAGAAGAGGATCCAGGGCAGCCGCATGGGCTCGGCCAACTTCAGGGCCGACATCCCGCTGTACTGCGAGCTGTACCTGCGCGGGCAACTGCTCCTGGACGAGCTGATATCAGAGGTCATTGACCTCGGCGAGGTCAACCAGGGGCTGGCGGCCCTGGACGGTTCCGACGGCGCGCGCAGCGTGATCCACTTCGACTGAACCCCGCGGCCTTGCTCGGTCTCAGTAGGACCGCGGCAAGCCGAGGACCTTCTCGCCGAGGTAGGCCAGGACGAGTTCGTTGGAGATGGGCGCGATGCGCTGAACACGCGCCTCGCGCCAGTAGCGCTCGACGTGGTACTCGCTGGTGTAGCCGTAGCCGCCGTGGACCTGCATGGCCCGGTCGGCGGCCTCGAACGCCCACGTCGAAGCCAGCAGCTTGGCCTCGTTGGCCTCCTTGGCACACGGCATGCCGTTGTCATACAGCCAGGCCGCCTTGCGGATGAGCAGTTCCACGGCATCGAGTTTGGCCAGCGAATCGGCCAGCGGGAACTGGACGCCCTGGTTCATCCCGATGGGACGGCCGAAGACGTGCCGCTGCTTGGCGTACTCCACGGCCCGGTTCAGCGCCGCCCGGCCCATGCCGAGACAGCCGCCGGCCACGATGATGCGCTCGGCGTTCAGTCCGGCCAGCAGGTACTTGAACCCCCGGCCTTCATCCCCGATGCGGTCCTCATCGGGGATGAACAGGTCGTCGATGAACAGCATGTTCGTCGAGATCGCGTTGCGGCCCAGCTTGGGTATGGGCTGGACCCTGATGTGGTCGCGGTCCATCTCGGCGAGGAACAGGGTCATGCCGTCGGTAGGCTTCGGGCCGGCCGGCCGCGGCGCGGTCCGGGTGATGAGGAGCAGGCGCTCGGCCTGCTCGGCCCGTGAGATGAACACCTTTCGCCCGTTGACCCGGTAGCCGCCGGGGACCTTCTCGGCGAACGTCGTGATGCTGGTGGTGTCCGTTCCGGCGTCCGGCTCGGTGATCCCGAAGGACACCTGCAGGTTGCCCTGGGCCGCCGGGCGCAGGAAGCGCTCACGTTGTTCCTCGGTGCCGTACTTGACGATCGGCTCCAGACCGAACAAGGCGACCTGGACGGTAGTGCCCGCGTTGAGCGCTCCGCCGTTGCCGGTCACCTCCTCCAGGAGCAACGCCGCCTCCTGGACGCCGGCGCCGCCGCCGCCGTACTTCTCCGGGATGCAGATGCCGATCCAGCCGGCCTGGGCCATCGCGTGGTAGAAGTCCCACGGGAACTCGTGGTCCATGTCGTGCTGCATCCAGTACTCGTCCGGATACTTCGACAGCACCTGACGCAAGGACGCGCGGATCTCGCGCTCATCTTGCGCGCTGATCATCTCGACCACGCCACACTCCAACCGTCAGCAAACTAATTCATGCCTATGATTCGTATCGTATCGGTTCGGCGGCCTGAGGGCAACGGGCCCGGTAGATGGCCCGGGCGTTCCCGGCCAGCACGGCCGTGCGCTCGCGGTCGGACAGGCCCGAGCACGCGGCCTGGGCGACTTCGCAGCCGCGGGAGTAGGAGGCGGCCGGCGTGCAGACCGGCCAGTCGGCCCCAGCGCGCGGCGCAGGTCGCCGGCGTCGAAGCTGCGCCGGATCGGCGAACCGGCCGGGATCCACGCCTGGTCACGGACGCCCAGGTCCCACAGGTGGACGTGCGAATCGAGCATCGGGACCGCTACGTCGCTGGTCACACCCGCCACTGGATGTGCTTGACCTCCAGGTACTCCCGCATGCCCCACTCGCCGAGCTCCCGGCCGATGCCGGAGCGGCCGTAACCGCCGAACGGCGCGTCCGGGCGCATGGCGCCCCCGCCGTTGATCCAGACCGTGCCAGCCCGGATCCGCCTGGCCACCCGCCGGCCCTCGGCCAGGTTGTCGCCGCACCAGATGTTGGCGGCCAGCCCGTACGGCGTGTCGTTGGCCAGCCGGATCGCCTCGTCGGTGTCCTTGAACGGCAAGATGACGGCCACCGGCCCGAAGATCTCCTGCTGCACGGCCCGGGCGTCCGGAGGCAGGTCGCCGAGCAGCACGGGGTTGACGAACCAGCCCCGGGCGGGTAGCGGCTCGGTCACCTCGAGCAGCTTGCGCCCGCCCGCGGCCACCGAGTCGTCGATGAACCCTTGCACCCGGGCCTGGTGGTCCGGCCTGATCATGGGGCCGATGTTGGTGGCCGGATCCCAGGGATCGCCGACCACCATCTGCCGGAAGGCCGGCTCGCTGGCGGCCAGGAACTCCTCGTACAGCGAATCGTGGACGAGCAGCCGGGCCAGCGCGGCACAGCCCTGGCCACCGTTACGTGACCACCGCAGGTGCGTCTCCACCGCGACCTGCCCGACGTCGGCGCCGGGCAGGACGATGCTCGGCGATTTCCCGCCCAGCTCCAGGGGGACGCCGGTGAGGCGCTGCGCGGCCTGGGCCATGATCATGGCGCCGACCGCGTCGGAGCCGGTGAAGGAGACGCGGTCGACTCCCGGGTGCGAGGACAGCTGCCGGCCGACGTCCGCGTTGCCGCTGATCACGTTCATCACGCCGGGGGGCAGCTCGGCTCGGCGGATCAGCTCCCCCAGGAACAGGGTGGTCAGCGGCGTGCGCGGGGAGGGCAGCAGCACGACCGTGCACCCGGCCGCCAGCGCGGTCCCGAACTTGAAGATCGCCAGGTTGAGCGGGTAGTTGTAGCCGGTGATCGCGGCTACCACGCCGGCCGGCTCGAATACCACGTCGCTCATGGTGGCCACCGGCTCGGACCAGGGGCCCAGGTGCTGGGTCCGGTCCACCTTCGCGGCGTCCGCCGCCCAGCGCAGGTGATACTCGACGGCCATCCGCACCTGCAGGAAGGCAGCCAGGGAAACCGGCGTCCCGACCTCGTTCACGATCGAGGGCAGCAGCTCGTCGGCGGCCTCCCCCAGCACGTCGGCCAGCCGGTGCAGGTGCCGCGATCGCTCGTCGCCGGACAGACCGGCCCAGCCGGGGAAGGCCGCACGGGCGGCGGCCACGGCGGCATCGACCTGCTCGGCGGACGCGCCGCCCACGGTCGCGATGACCTCCTCGGTGGCCGGGTTGTACACCGGCCAGCGCTCGCCCCGCGGGCTGGCGAACTCGCCGCCGATCAGCAGGTCCCGGGTACTGGGGACCCAGTCACGCAGCGGGTTGGCGGTCGGTGAGATGACGTTCATGAGGCGCCCTTTCGCTGGGAGCGGCAAGTCAGATGGTGGTCCGCGGCTCGACCGCGCGCAGCGCCGGCACCACCTCGGCGCCGAGCCGGCTGATGGCCGCGATCGTCTCGTCCGCGTCCATCGCCGGCCACTGGGGACGGACCAGCAGCGGGTCGACCGGGAGCGTGGTGACCAGGTCCAGGAGCTGCTTGGTGACGTCGGCGGCGGTGCCGATGACGGCGTGCCCGGCCACGGCCGCGGCGAAGTCGCGCTCGAGGTCGGTATCGGCCATGACGTCCAGGCCGCGCTGCGCGTAGGTGATGTACCGGCCCTGCGCCACCCGCGCGTACTCGGTGACCGCCTGTTCCCTGGTGTCGGCCACCAGCACGTTGCGGCGCAGCGGCTACGGGCCGAACGCCTTGCCGCGGGCGTCGAAGCCCGCCTTGACCGCGGCGTACCGCTCGGCCGCCTCGTCAACGGGCGTCTCGGGCGGGCAGGCGTAGGCGTCGCCGTAGCGCCCGGCGCGACGCGCCCCGGCCAGGCTGTGACCGCCGATCCAGATCGGCGGATACGGCGACTGGACCGGTTTGAGGTGCGGCTTAACCTGTTCCAGGGTCCAGAATCGGCCGTGGAAGTCGACCTCGTCCTGCGTCCAGAGCTGCTGCATGAGCTCGAGCGACTCGTCCATGCGCGCGGCGCGCTGGGCGAACGGGACGTCCAGGTAGCCGAACTCCTCGGGGCGGTATCCCAGCCCGGCACCGAAGACCAGCCGTCCCTCGGTGACCACGTCCAGCGTGGCGATTTCCTCGGCCAGCAGGACCGGGTGATACAGCGGCGCGATCATGATCTGGGTGACGAGCCGGACGTCCGGCCCGACCTCGGCCGCGAGCCGGGCGAGCAGCGGCACGGGCTGCAGCCAGCGCAGGTCGCCGTACAGGAAATGCTGCCCGATGGCGATGTAGGTGAAATCGTTGGCCTGCGCCGCCTCGACGATGCGCAGCACGTCACGGAACTGCTGTGACGGCGACACCGAAGTGGGTACGTCGCTGAGCAGCAGACCGACCTGGACCATGACATCTCCTCAACAATTGCCCGGAAGGGTCAGCGGCCCGCGCGCCGAGGAACGCGGCGGTGAGGTCGACGGCGAGGATCTGGTCCCAGGCTTCGCGGGGGTAGTCCAGCGACCGGCCGGGCCGGGCGATCCCGGCGTTGGCGACCAGCGCGACCAGCCCGTGGGCCGCGCCGCGTTCGCAGGCCGCCTCCATCACCGCCTCGTCGGTGACGTCACCGACCACGGCCTGCGCCCCGGGCAGCTCGGTCATGACCTCTTTCAGCCCGTCGCCGTCGCGATCGACGCCGATGACCGTGTAGCCGTCCGCGGCGAACCGGGTGGCGATCGCCGCGCCGATCCCGCGGGCGGCACCGGTCACGACCACCGCCCCGGCCCCGGGGGTCATCGGATGGTCGTCCCGGCCGGTACCGGCGGGACGCCCGCGTACTCACTGGTCCCCGCGGGGATCGCTACCACCCGCTCGACGGTGATCCGCTTGTGGCTGAACCTGAGCTGGCCGTCGACCTCGCGCAGGGAGTCGGAGTACTGCCCGATGACCAGCCGCGTCTGTGTTGTTTGATCCGGGGCTGTTTGATCCGGGGCTGTTTGATCCGGGGCGCCCGGGTCGAACGTGCGCAGCGCCTCGATGTCACCCTCGTCGACCGCGCGCGCGTACGCGTAAAGGACCTGAGCGGCCCGCGCCGAGAGCCCGGCGTCGCCGACGCTCACTTGGCCACCAGCCCGCCGTCGACCGGGACGGCGACGCCGGTCACCATGGCCGCGTCGTCGCTGGCCAGGAAGGCGACCACCGACGCGATCTCCTCCGGTTTGGCGGCCCGTCCGAGCGGGATACTGGCGATGAACGCGCCCATCAGGTCCGCGACATCCGCGCCGGGCTCCCGCCCGAAGAACTGCGGCAGCATGGGCGTTTCGACCGAGCCCGGGCAGACGACGTTGGCCCGGATTCCGTCGGCCGCCCCGACCAGCGCCATCGCCCTGGTGAACGACACGATCGCGCCCTTGGTCAGCGAGTAGATCGGGCTGTAGGGAGATCCGACCAGCGCGGAGGTGGAGGCGGTGAAGGTGATCGAGCCCTTGCCCTCAGCCTGCTTGAGCAGCTCGTAGCCCAAAGTGGCCCCGTAGAAGGCGGACTTGACGTTGACGTCGATGTTGCGCTGCCAGTCCTCCTCGGACACCGCCAGGCCGGCCGGGCCGGGCATGCCGACCTGGTTGTGCAGCACGTGCAGGCGGCCGTGCTGCTGGCCGATGCGATCGAACAGGCCGCGCAGGTCCGCGAGGCTGGTGGCGTTGACCTCCTCGGCCTGGGCCAGGTGACCCTGACCGAGGATCTCCTCGGTCACCGTCTTGGCCGCGCCGCCGTTCAGATCCGCGACGTGCACATGGGCACCCTCCGCGGCCAGCCGATGGCAGATCGCACGCCCCATGCCCGAGCCGCCGCCGATCACGGCCGCGACGCGATTCTCGAACCGACGTGTCATCCCGGATCCCTTCTGAAGTCTCTATAGGGGCTGCGGCGCGATCTGCCTGCGATTGACAAGGATTAAATCTAGTATAACCATTATTACGTTGTGATGACCAGACCCCAGGATGGCGGCATGGCAGAACAGGGACGTGAACCGGTCGTGGCCTTCGACCACAACTCCCAGCAGCACTCGGCCGACCCGGTGGGCTCCTATCGCGCGCTGCGTTCCAAGTGCCCGGTGGCGTGGACCGAGGCGCACGGCGGCTACTGGGTGATGTCTGGTTACGACAGCGTGTTCGAGGCCGCGCGGGACGATGAGACCTTCTCCTCGGAGCGCAACTCATACGGCGGCGAAGGGCTCAGCGTCGTCATCCCCAAGACACCCATGCATCACCACATCCCGATCGAGATCGACCCGCCGGAGTTCCGCAAGTACCGCAAGCTGATCAACCCGATCGCCTCGCCAAAGGCGGTCGCGGACATGCAGGAGCTCATCTCCAGGTACACGACGTGGTTCATCGACGAGGTCATCGAATCGGGCGACTGTGACCTGACCCAGGTGATCGGCGTCCCGTCGATCGTCACCGTGGACTGGCTCGGCCTGCCGGTAGCCGACTGGCACCGCTACGGGCGGCTGCACCACGCCATCTTGGCCGCGGTCCCTGGCAGCGCCGAATACGTCCAGGCCACCACGGTCGACATGCCGTTCTGCTCGCAGCAGATGCGGGACGTCATCGCCGCCCGGCGGACCGAGCCACGGCAGGACATCATCAGCTACCTGGTCCACCAGGAGGTCGATGACCGCCCGATCACTGACGACGAGGTCTTCTCGATGGTCGAGCTGCTCCTGGCGGGCGGCGTGGGTACGACGGCCTCGCTGGTCAGCCAGGCCCTGGTGTGGCTCTACCAGCACCAGGGCGTACGCGCCGACCTGATCGAACATCCGGACAAGGTGGCGCAGGCGGTCGAGGAGTTCCTGCGATACTTCTCGCCGACCCAGGCGCTGGCCAGGACCGTGGCCCGCGACACCCGGTTCCACGGCTGCACGCTGCACGAAGGCGATCGGGTGCTGCTCGCCTGGGCATCGGCCAACCGCGATGCCGAGCAGTTCAGCGATCCGGACACCCTGGACATCGAGCGCTGGCCGAACCGCCATACCGCGTTCGGCGTGGGCATCCACCGCTGTGCCGGGTCCCACCTGGGCCGGGCCGTGGCGATCGAGCTGCTCGGGCAGATCCTGCAGCGGATGCCGGACTACGAGGTTGACGTCACCGGGATCCAGACCTACCCGCACCAGGGAACCAATACCGGGTGGCGGTCCATACCAGCCAGGTTCACTCCCGGGCGGCGGCGCGGGCCGGTGCTCGATCTCGGCTAGACATGGTCAGCGCCACGAGCAACGCCTATGAGGTACTGGCCATCCGGTACGCGAGCCGCCAGGCGGTCAAGAGCGAGGTCTACCTGAACTTCCACCTCGGCACCGACATCGTGGCGGGCCACGATCCGGTGGTCTTCAGCCGCTTTCCCGGCCGCGGCGCCGGCTCTGTCTATGCCCGGCACGTGATCCGGATCGCGGCGCTGGACACACACACAGGACGATGAGAGGAGACCTGCCATGCGCGGGTTGTATTTCGAAGAGATGCAGGACGGCGCGCAGTTCTCGCACCCGTTCACGCGCACGGTGACCGAGATGGACAACGTGCTGTTCACGTCGCTGACCATGAACGTGGCCCCGATCCACCTGGACGAGGAGTACGCCAAGGCTCATCTGCCCCAGGGCCGACGGCTGGTGAACAGCCTGTTCACGGCCGCGCTGATCGGCGGGATGATCGTGCCGGACCTGACCTTCCGGACCACGATCGGGAACCTGGGGTACGAGAAGATGACGTTCCCGGCGCCGGTGTTCCACGGCGATACGCTGCGCGCGGAATCGACGATCCTGCGTAAGCGCGAGTCCCAGAGCCGCCCGGACGCGGGCATCGTATGGTTCGAGCACCGCGGATACAACCAGCATGACGAGCTTGTCCACCTGTGTCACCGCACCGGGATGATCATGAAGAAGCCGACCGACGGCGGCTGACCCGGCACCCGCGCCGGCCGCCAGAGCCGACCACAGCCCACCAGAGCGAATCAATGCTATTCATACGCATATATTTTGCGTAGGCTGTAGGGAGGAACAGCGCTGTCGAAAGGATTCCCGTGACCGAGCACCTTGGCCATGACGCCGCGAATCGAGCCGACGGTTCGCTTCCCGACGTGGACGCCGTGGTGGTCGGCGCCGGTTTCGCTGGGCTGTACGCGCTGCACCGGCTGCGCGGCCTGGGCCTGTCGGCCCGCGTCTTCGAGCGGGGCGAGGACGTCGGCGGCACCTGGTACTGGAACCGCTACCCCGGCGCCCGCTGCGACGTGGAAAGCCTCGACTACTCCTTCTCCTTCTCTGAGGAGCTGCAGCAGGAGTGGTCCTGGAGCGAGCGTTACGCCACTCAGCCGGAGATCCTGCGCTACCTCAACCACGTCGCCGACCGTTTCGGACTGCGGTCCGACATCACGTTCGGCACGCGGGTGGTCTCCGCCGTCTACCACGAGCCGTCGGCGCACTGGGTGATCGAAACCGACCGCGGCGAGCGGGTGACCGCGCGGCACTGCATCATGGCCGTCGGCAACCTGTCCGTCGGGCGGATCCCGGAGTTCCCCGGGCTCGATTCGTTCCGCGGCCAGACGTACCACACCGGCAGCTGGCCGGAGGACGGCGTGGACTTCACGGGGCTGCGGGCGGGGGTCATCGGCACCGGCTCATCGGGCATCCAGGCGATCCCGATGATCGCGCAGCAGGCGGCGCACCTGACCGTCTTCCAGCGCACCGCGCACTACACCATCCCGGCCCAGCACCACCGGCTCGACCCGGACTGGCTGGCCGCGTTCAAGCAGCACTACGCGGACTACCGGCGCCGCATGCGGGTCTCCCGGGGCGGGGTGAGCCGCGACTACAGCGAGCGCCGCGCACTGGAAACCCCGCCGCAGCAGCGGCGGAACACCTACCAGGCGCGGTGGACCTTCGGCGGGGCGGAGATCCTCGGCTCGTTCGCGGACCTGCTCACCGACGAGCGGGCCAACTCGACCGTGGCCGAGTTCGTGGCCGGGAAGATCCGGGAGATCGTTCGCGACCCCGAGGTGGCCGACCGGCTCATCCCGCGCGGCTACCCGTTCGGGGCCAAGCGGCTCTGCGTCGACGCCGGCTACTACGAAACCTACAACCGGGCCAACGTCACGCTCGTCGACGTCACGGCGGCGCCCATCGAGGCGGTCACGCCCGCCGGGATCCGCACCTCGGCCGGGGAGTACGAACTGGACGCGATCGTCTTCGCCACCGGCTTCGACGCGATGACCGGCGCGCTGCTGGCCATTGACGTGCGCGGCCGCGGCGGGCTGACCCTGCGGCGGGCGTGGGAGGCCGGCCCGAACACCTACCTGGGTGTCTGCGTGGCCGGGTTCCCGAACCTGTTCATCATCACCGGGCCGGGCAGCCCGTCGGTGCTCAGCAACGTGGTGCTGTCCATCGAACAGCACGTGGAGTGGGTCTGCGACTTCATCGAGCACCTGCGCAAGCACGACCTGGACTGGGCCGAGGCGCGCCGCGAGGCCCAGCACGACTGGGTGGCGCACGTCAACGACGTGGCCAGCCGGACCCTGTTCCCGGTCGGCAACTCCTGGTACCTGGGTGCCAACGTGCCGGGCAAGCCGCGGGTGTTCATGCCCTATATCGGCGGGGTCGGCCGGTACCGGGCGATCTGCGACCGGGTCGCGGCGGCCGGCTACAGCGGCTTCGACCTGGGCCGCGCGGGACACGTAACGGAGCAGGAGCAGGCGCCGACTCTCCAGCGGGTCCTGAGCGCCACCGAAGCAGAAGCGACCGCCGACGCCGAGGGCGCGTGGGGCTGAGAGAAGGAGACGGCACCATGATCATCACCGATCGCCTGCAACTGTTCATCGGCGGCACCTGGCAAGACCCTCGCAGCGGCGAGGTCACCGAGGTCCGCAACCCCGCCACCGGCGCCCGGCTGGCCACCGTGGCGCTGGCCGGTCCCGCCGACATGGACGCCGCCGTGCGGGCCGCCCGGGCCAGCTTCGACGCCGGCCTCTGGGCCGGGACGCGGCCGCACGAACGGGCCGCGGTCCTGCACCGCGCCGCCGACCTGCTGGACAAGCGCTCCGACGAGCTGGCCCGGGCCATCACCGCCGAACTGGGCTGCCCGCTGTGGTTCAGCCAGCGGGCCCACGTGCCCAACCCGATCCGGCACCTGCGCTACTACGCCGACCTGTGCCGCGACTTCGGCTACACCGAGCGCCGCGGCGACGGCACCAACACCAGCCTGGTCGTCCAGGAGCCGGTCGGCGTGGTGGCGGCCATCACCCCGTGGAACGGGCCGCTCAGTACCCCCACGCTCAAGACCGCGCCCGCCCTCGCGGCCGGCTGCTCGGTGGTGCTCAAGCCGGCCCCCGAGACCCCGCTGACCGTGTACGCGCTGGCCGAGGCGCTGACCGAAGCGGGCCTGCCCGAGGGCGTGCTCAGCATCGTGCCCGCCGGCCGGGAAGCCGGCGAGCACCTGGTCAGGCACCCCGAGGTGGACAAGGTCGCGTTCACCGGGAGCACCGCGGCCGGCAAGCGGATCATGGCCCTGTGCGCCGAGCGCATCGCCCGGGTCACGCTGGAACTCGGCGGCAAGTCCGCCGCGGTGATCCTGGACGACGCCGACCCGGACCGGGTCATCCCGGCGCTGCTGCCGATGGCGCTCATGGTCAACGGCCAGGCCTGTATCGCGCAGACCCGGGTGCTGGTCCCCCGGTCCCGCGAGCAGGAGTTCACCGACGCCCTGGCCGCGGCCTTGCAGGCCCAGACGGTGGGCGACCCGGTCGTCCCGGACACCACGATCGGTCCGCTGGTCAGCCAGCGGCAACGAGACCGCGTCGAAGGCTACCTGGAGGTCGGGCGGCAGGAAGGCGCGCGCGTGGTGACCGGCGGCGGGCGCCCGCAACTGCCCGACGACCTGGCCGCCGGCTGGTTCGTCGAGCCGACCCTGCTGGCCGCCGTGGACAACGGGATGCGGGTGGCCCGGGAGGAGATCTTCGGCCCGGTAATGGCTGTCATCGCCTACGACAACGACGAGGCGGCGGTGGCCATCGCCAACGACTCCCCCTACGGGCTGTCCGGATCGGTGTGGAGCGGTGACCCGGAAAGGGCACTGGCCATAGCGCGGCGCATCCGCACCGGCATGGTGAGCATCAACGGCAGGCCGCAGGCCTTCGGCACGCCGTTCGGCGGGTTCAAGCAGTCCGGCGTGGGCCGGGAGATGGGCCCGGAAGGGTTCCGCGCCTACCTAGAAGTGAAGTCCATCGCGGTCGGCTGACACCCCGGCTCGTTCGGATGAAAGATTTTGACCGAACGGACCCTGGTGCGTGCCCTGGGTAAGGGCGCCGGCTCGGCGGGGCCGTGGCCGTTGATCCAGGGCAGGCCGGAGCGGAGCAGGCGCTCCCAGCGGAGGGCGGCGCGGCGGGCGCCTAGGGCTACGACGGCCTGCAGCTTGCCGTCGCCACCGGAGGCGACGACAAACTCGGCCTCTTCGGGGCCGCCTTCGACGTAGACGAGGTCGTCGGCGGGGCGGATCTGGCCGAACACCTGGAGGCGCGCGCCGAGCTGGTCGGACCACACGTACGGCAGGGGGTCGAACGGCGCCGCGGTCCCGGTGAGCGCGGCCGCGACGGCCAGGGCGGAATCGCCCGCGTTGGTCCAGTGCTCCAGGCGCAGCGGCCCGAAACGAGAAGACGGCCACCGGGCCACGTCACCGGCGGCGTACACCGAATCGGTGCCGCACACCCGCAGTGAGGCGTCACAGCACAGGCCGCCGTCCACGGGCAGGCCTGAGGAGGCCAGCCAGCCGAGGGCCGGATCCACCCCGATGCCCACCACCACGAGGTCGGCGTCGAGGCTACTCTCGTCGTCCAGGACGAGTCGCTCCACCCGCCCGTCGCCCTCGGCGCGGGCCACGGACCGGCCGAGCCGCAGCGTGACGCCGTGGTCGGCGTGGCGGGTGGCCAGCACCGTGCCCAGGGCCGGGCCGAGCCCGCGGGCCATGAGGGCCGGCACCGGGTCGATGATGGCCACATCCAGCCCGAGGGCCCGAGCGGACCAGGCCACCTCGGCGCCGATGAAGCCGCCGCCGACCACGGCGACCCGCGCGCCCGCGGCCAGCGCGGCACGGATCGCAAGCGCGTCATCCAGGGTGCGCAGGACGCGCACGCCAGGCCAGCCGTCGACGGCCGGCAAGCGGCGAGGCAGCGAGCCGGTGGCGATCACGGCCGCGCCGAAGGACACCGGCTCGCCCGAGGCCAGCCGGACCTGCCTGGCGGCCACGTCGACGGCCGCGGCCCGCCCGCCGAGCCGCAGGTCCAGTTCCAGCCGGTCCATCCGGTCGCCGGCCAGCAGGGCCAGGTCACCCTCGGCCGTCTGGCCGGTCAGGAAGGCCTTGGACAGCGGCGGCCGGTCGTAGGGAAGGTGGGGCTCGGCGCCGATCAGCGTGATGCGGGCGTCGAAGCCGCGGCGGCGCAGCGCCTCCGCGGTCCGCACCCCGGCGACAGAGGCGCCGACGATGACGACGTCATCGGTCATGCCGGTGCCGGCTGGGGGGCGAGGTCGGCGGTCATAGGGGGTCGTGCCGGTCCAGGCCGAGCAGGCGGGCCAGGTTGTTGCCGAGGATGGCCTGCTCGGCGGCGGGGTCCAGGCCGAGCGCGCGGACGGCGGCGATTTCCGCGGCCGGGTCGGCCATCGGCCAGTCCGAGCCGAACACCACCCGGTCCGCGCCGTGCCGGTCGATAATCCGGCGCAGCCGGGCGGCGTCGAGGTCGGCGAGCCGGGGCGGCCAGGACGTCTCCAGGATGGCGCGGGACCCGACCAAGAACTCCTCGGCCTCGTCCAGCCGGTGGTAGCCGCCGAAATGGCAGGTGATCAGGGTCAGGTCCGGGATCTGGTCCAGGGCCGCCCGGACGTGCCGCGGGGCCGCCTTGTCGCCGGCCCCCTCGCCGGCCTCGCCGACGTGCGCGATCACCGTGATGCCCTCGCCGGCCAGGGCGGCGAGCAGCTCGAGCACCCGCGGGTCGGCGAAGGACAGGTCCTGGAACATCGGGTGCAGCTTGACCCCCCGGATCCCGTGGTCCCGCAGCGACTTCAGGTTGACCTCGGCCGGCAGGTCGGGGTGCACGGTGCCGAACGGGGTGAACCGGGAGCGGTCCAGCGAGCCGATGAACTCGTTGGTCCGTTCGACGGTCCGCGCGACGTTGGCCACGCCCAGGCACATGGCGTGGTCCACGCCGGCCGCATCCATGGTCCGGCGCAGGCCGGCGATCGTGCCGTCGTGGACCGGGTCCAGGTCGGCCGGGCGCCCGGCCAGCACCTTGGCGGCGATGTGGTCGGGCCAGACGTGGCAGTGGGCGTCGACGATCACGACGCGGCTCCTTCGCGCTCCGGGTTCTGCTGCTTCTTGACCAGCTGCTTGGCCAGGGAGTCCAGGATGACCTCGGTGGATCCCTCGTAGATGCGCATGGGCCGGGCCTCGCGGTAGAGCCGTTCTATGAGGCTGCCGCGTACCAGGCCGAACCGCCCCATGACCTGGACCGCCCGGTCCGTCACCCGCCCGGCCACCTCGGTCGCGCCGACCTTGGCCATCGACGACAGGTTCAGGCTGGCCAGCGGATCGCGGGCGGCGGCCGCCGCGGCCCGGTAGGCCAGCGAGCGGGCCATCTCGATCTCGGTCCAGGACAGCGCCAGCGCGCTGGCCACCGGGCCGAGCCGGGCGATGGGCCCGCCGAACTGCTCCCGCGCCGTGGTGTGGCGCAGCGCCTCGTCCAGGGCGGCCTGCGCGAGCCCGACCGCGGCGCCGGCCACCGAGACCCGGAACGTGGCCAGGGTGGCCAGGGTCAGCCGGAACCCGGTGCCGGGCTCGCCGAGGCGGTGGTCGGCGGGCACCCGGACGCCGTCCAGGATGACGTCGCCGAGCACGTGCGGCGCGATGATCTGGTGGGGATGCTCGACGCGCAGGCCGGGCGTGCCGGCGGGCACGAGCACCAGCGAGTAGCCGGCGTCCTCGCGGCACAGGATGCTGTAGAAGGACGCGTCTCCCGCGTTGGTGATGAATGACTTGTGGCCGTCGATGACCAGCTCGTCGCCTTCGGCGCGCACGGTGGTGGTGATGGCGCGCAGGTCCGAGCCGACGTCGGGTTCGGTCAGGGCCAGCGCGGCGATCGCCTCGCAGCTGGCGACGGCGGGCAGCCAGCGCTTGCGTACCGGGTCGCGGCCGCCGGCCGACACCGGGTAGCTGCCGATGCCCTGCATGGCGAACAGCGAGTCCAGGTGCGCGCTCACCCCGGCCAGTGCTTCCCGCACCACGGTGACCGCGAGGGAGTCCACGCGCTCGAACCGCCCGCCGTACTCGGCGCCGACCGTGACCGCGGCCAGCCCGCTGACGGCCAGCCGCTCCCGTATGACCGGGTCGACCCGGCCGGCCTCGTCGGCCTCTGCGGCCCGGTCCGCGACCGACGCGGCCAGCTCGCGCGCTTCGGCCTGGAGCGTGCGGTAACGCGGCGGCAGGTCGTAGAGTCGCGGTTCGTCAGTCACCGTGCAGCTCCGTTCTATTCATGCTAACCATAGCGATGGTTTGCCCGTATGCTGGGACACATGACCTTGCCTGAGCCGCCGTCCTTTGACCTGTCCGGGCGGGTGGCGCTGGTCACCGGAGGAAGCCGGGGGCTGGGCCGGGCCATCGTGGCCGGGCTGGCCCAGGCGGGCGCCGACGTGATCATCGCCAGCCGCGACGGCCAGAACTGCGCCGAGTACGCGCGCGAGATCACCGAGCGGACCGGCCGCCGGGCGCTGCCGTACGCGGTGCACGTCGGCCGGTGGGCCGAGCTGGACGGGCTGGCCGAGGCGGCGTACGCGGAGTTCGGCCACGTCGACGTGCTGGTCAACAACGCCGGGATGTCGCCGGTGTACGGCGACGTCACCGAGGTCAGCGAGGAGCTGTTCGACAAGGTCATCGGGGTCAACCTCAAGGGCGCGTTCCGGCTCACGGCGCTGATCGGCTCGCGGATGGCGGCCGGCGAGGGCGGCTCGATCATCAACATCAGCAGCGCCGCGGCCGCGCGTCCCCGCCCCGAGGTGCTGCCCTACGCGGCCGCCAAGGCCGGCCTGAACGCGCTGACCGCGGGGTTCGCGCGCACCTTCGGGCCGACGGTGCGATGCAACGCGGTCATGGCCGGCACGTTCTTCACCGACGTGAGCAAGGCCTGGGACCCGGTCGCATTCGAGGCGCGGGCCCAGACGTTCGCGCTGCGGCGCGGCGGGCAGCCGGACGAGATCGTCGGCGCGGTGCTGTACCTGGCCAGTGACGCCTCGAGCTACACCACCGGCGCGGTGCTCACCGTGGACGGCGGTCAGTAGTACCGGGCGTAGCTCGCGCATCACGCCTGGCGGACGACCTGGGCGGCGGCCAGGCCGTCGAATTCGGCGTCGGCCAGGCCCAGCCAGTCGGCCAGCACGGATCGGGTGTGCTCGCCGATCTCGGGCACGCCGTGGTAGCCGGGCCCGTCGTAGCCGCGCAGGTGCAGGACCGGGCCCGGCATGAGCACGCCGCCCAGGATGTGGTTGCCGGTCAGTTCGGTCAGCGTGCGCTCGCGGAAGTGCGGGTCGGCCACGATGTCCGCGGCGTCGTTCACTCCGGCGCTGACGACCTCGAACTTCTCCAGGATCTCCAGGATCTCCGGCCGGGACCGGGAGGCTACCCACTGGCTCACCTCGGCCTGGATGGCCTCGTTGTTGGCCAGCCGCGCCGGGTTGGTGGCGAACCGCGGGTCCTCGATGAGCTCGGGCTGGCCCATCGCGGCGAACAGCCGCCTGGCGATGGTCTGGTTGGAGGCGGCGATCGACAGCCATCCCCCGTCGGCGGCCTGGTAGATGCCGCGCGGCGAGGCGGACCCGGTACCGTTCCCGACCCGGTCCTGGACCTCGCCGAGCGCGCCGTACTTGAGGATCAGGTCACCGACGATGAACATCAGCGGCTCGTACAGGGCTACGTCGATGACGTCTCCGGCGCCGGTGCGCTCGCGCCGGTACAGCGCCATCGCGGTGCCCATGGCGGCGGAGATCCCGGCGATGGAGTCGGCGAAGCCGAACGGCGGCGAGGTGGGCGGGGTGTCGGGCCAGCCGTTGATGTAGGCGAAGCCGCTGGCCGTCTCGGCCACGGTGCCGAAGCCGGGCCGCTCGCGGTACGGGCCGGTCTGCCCGAAGCCGGAGACCCGGGTCAGGATCAGGCCGGGGTTGTCGCGGGACAGGGTGGCGTAGTCCAGGTCCCAGGCCTCCAGGCGGCCCGGCCGGAACGACTCGACCACCACGTCGACCTGGGCGGCCAGCCGCCGGACGAGCTCGCGTCCTTCGGCGCGGCGCAGGTCGATGGCGGTGGACCGCTTGCCCGCGTTGAGCCGGGCGAAGCCGAGCGACAGGCCGTCCTTCTGCGGTGGCCAGTGCCGGGCGAAGTCGCCGGTGTCCGGGTCCTCGACCTTGGTCACGTCGGCGCCGAAGTCGCGCAGCATGCGGCCGGCGGTCGGCGCGGCGTACATGGTGCCGAGTTCCAGCACCCGTACCCCGGTCAGCGGCCCTGGCGTGCTGGTCATCGCGGTTCTCCGTTCTCGTCCCGGTGGCTGATCGCGCGGGCGTTCCGCAGCCACAGCACGGCCTTGTCGTAGTGGGCCTTGTCGATGTGCAGGCCGCGGTAGCGCAGCGCGCCGTGGCCTTCGCCCGCGGCCTGCTCGTACGCGGCGACCAGCCCTTCGTAGAAGGCGATATCGCTGGCCGAGGGGGTGAACACGTCGTTGATCACCGGGACGTGGCTGGGGTGGATGGCAACCATGCCCCGGAAGCCGAACTGGCGGCCGCGGACCGCGAACTCCCGCAGCCCGTCGAGGTCATCGAGCCGCTCCCACAGCGCGGTGAGCGGGTGGATGCCCGCCTCCCGGCAGGCCAGCAGGACCCGGCTGCGCAGGTACAGCGTCTCGAGCCCCTCGGGCGTCCACTCGAAGCCCACCTCGCGGGCGATGTCCGCGTGCTCGGCGGTCGGGCCGATCATGGCGCCCACCCGCGGTGAGGCCTGGGCGATGGCCCGGCAGTTCGCAATGGCGGGCACCGTCTCGACCGGCACCACGAACTGCAGCCCGGCGACGCCGTTGCGAGTCTCGAAGTGATCGAGCAGCGCGTCGTAGCGCAGCACGTCCGTGGCCTGCTCGATCTTGGGCGCGAAGATGCCGTCCAGGCCCGGCACCACCACCTCCTCCAGGTCGGCGCCGGTCAGCCGGGTAGCCAGGCTGTTGACCCGGACCAGCAGCCCGGCGCCGGTGCCGGTGCCGCGCAGCCGTTCGATCGAGTCGCGGACCTGCCGCCGGGCGGCGGCCTTCTCGGCCTCCGGGACCGAGTCCTCCAGGTCCAGGACGATCGCGTCGGCGCCGGCCTTGACCGCCTTGTCGGCCCAGCCGGGCTTGTGCCCGGGAACGAACAGCAGGGTGCGGTAGGGATGCATTAGCGGCTCCGGTCGAAGGTGTCCTCGGTGACGCCGGCGGCGCGCAGTTCGGCCTTGCGGATCTTCTCCGAGGGGGTCTTGGGCAGCGCGTCGACGAAACGCAGGAACCGGGGGATGGCGAAGGCCGGTATCCGGCCCTGGCACCACTGCCATATCTCCGCGGCCGGGACCGGCTTGGCCAGGGTCAGCACGGCCATCACCTCGTCCTCGCCGGCTTCCACGCCGGCCGCGACGCCGATCACCGCGCACTCCTCCACCGCCGGGTGGCCCAGGATGGCTTGCTCGACCTCATACGAGCTGATGTTCTCGCCACGGCGCCGCAGCGCGTCCTTGTACCGGTCGACGAAGTAGTACCAGCCGTCCGCGTCACGGCGCAGCGCGTCCCCGGTGTGGAACCACAGGTTCCGCCAGGCCTCCGCGGTCTTGTCCGGCATGCCGTAGTAGCCCAGGCTGCAGGTCCAGGGGTGCTTGTAGCGGACCACGAGCTCCCCGAGCTCACCGTCCGGCACCTCCTCGTCGGTGTCCGGGTCGACCAGCCGGGCCTCGAACCAGTCCGCGGCGAGCAGGCCGGCCGCGCCCGGCGGGCGGATCTCCCCGTAGGGCGACAGGATCGGCGCGCAGGTCTCGGTGAGGCCGAAGGCGTCGACGAACGCCTCGACGCCGAACCGCTGCATGAACCCGGGCAGGATCGACGAGGCGGTGGGCGCCGCGTAGACGCAGCGCAGCACGTTGTCGGCGTCGTCGGCGCGGGCCGGCTGCTTCCAGACGAAGTCCATCATGACGCCGATCAGGTTGGTCACCGTGACCTGGTCCTGGCGGAGCTGGGCGGCCCAGCGGCTGGCGCTGAACTTCGGCCGGACCACGATCCTGGCTCCGGCGATCAGGGCCGGGAACGCGGCCATGAACTGGGCGTTGCCGTGGAACAACGGCGTCACGGTCAGGTACGTGTCGCGGTCGGTGAGCCGGGTGAGCGCGACCACCTCCTGGCCGAAGAAGTACATCTGGGAGTGCGGCATGGCCACGCCCTTGGACGGTCCCGTGGTGCCGGAGGTGAAGAACACCGAGGCCACCGAGCGGGCGGCGGGGGCGGGCAACTGCAGCCGGCCGGCCTCCAGCAGGTTGTCCCAGGCCTGCGCCTGCCAGCCCGCCGCGCGCAGGGCGGTGACCGCCTCGGCCTGGCGCCCGGTATCGATGACCCAGAACCCCTCCAGCGCGGGCAGGTCCTCGCGCAGGGCGGTGAACCGCTCGGCGTACACGTCATCGATGACCGCCCAGCGCGCGCCGACCAGCCCGGCCTGATGGGACAGGAATAGCCCCTCGTACGCGGTGTTGACCGGCACCTCGACCAGGTGGCCGAGCCCGCAGGCCAGCCAGGTGAGCACGAAGCGGGCCGAGTTGGCGGCCATGACGACCACCCGGTCGCCGGCCTGCGCGCCCGCACCGTGCAGCCCGCCCGCCACCCGCTCGGCGTCGGCGAGGGCCTGCCCGTAGGTCCACTGGCGTTCTTCTTCCGGCACGACCAGGAACGTGCGGTCCGGCGCGCGCCCGGCCTGGTCGCGCAGGGCATGCACGACCGTCCACCGGCTGCGATCTGCCTCGGCGGGGTGCAGGTCCGTGTAATACCGGGTCACTAGTTCGTCATCCTCCCGCGGGGTTTCCTATCGGCGCTGGTCGAACCGGCGCCCGAGCAGTTCGGACACGATGCGGATCCGCTGCATCGTCGGGGTGCCGCCCGCGACCGCCCACCCGTGGGCATCCCGGTGCAGTCGTTCGATGCCGTACTCCTCGGTCAGGCCGTTGCCGCCGTGCAGCTGCATGGCCAGGTCGGACACGCGTTTGGCCATCTCGTTGGCCGTGCATTTGGCCAGCGAGACCTGGAGCGGGTCGGGCAGCCCGGTTCCGGCGTGCCGCGCGGCCCGCTCGATGAGCAGCCGCGCGGATTCGACCTGCAGCACCATGTCGGCCAGCATCATCTGCACGGACTGGAACTCGATCAGCGGCTTGCCGAACTGCTGGCGCTCCTGCACATAGGCAATGGTGCGGTCCAGGGCCGCCTGACCGATGGCCAGGCTCATCGTGGAGTTGCCCAGCCGCTCGACGGAGAAGGCGCGGAACAGCTGGCCGAACCCGCCGGCCGGGACCAGGAGGTTATTCGCGGGCACCAGCACGTCGTCGAAGATCACGTCGGCCGACGGGATCCCGCGGAAACCCATGAGCCGCTCACGGGCGCCGAAGCTGACCCCGTCGCGGTCCGCTTCGATGATGATGGCGCCGATCCCGCGCGCACCGGGCTCGTCGCTGAGCCGGGTGTAGACCAGGTAGCAGTCTGCCTCACTGCCGTTGGAGATCCAGCGTTTGGCCCCGTTGACGGTGAAGTCGCCGCCGGTGGACTTGGCTCGCGTGGTCATGTCGGTGGCGGCCGAGCCGGCGTCGGGCTCGGAGATGGCCAGGGCCATGGTCGCCTGGCCGGCGATGATGCCGGGCAGGAAGCGGCTCTGCTGGTCCTCGGTGCCGAGCAGGGCCAGGACCTGGGCCGGGCCGGTGTTGGCTTCGAACACCTGGAACGCGGCCGGCCGGCACTCCTTGGCGAGCTCCTCGATCACCACCAGCGCGTGCAGCAGCGGTGCTCCGCTGCCCCCGAAACGCTCGGGCAGGCAGATGCCCAGCAGCCCCAGCGAACCCAGGTACCTGCGCTCGTCGTGCGGGAACGGCTCGCGCGCGGTATCCCAGGCCGCGGCGCGGGGTGCGTACCGCTCACGCGCGACCTGCCGCGCCATGGCCGCGAGCTCGCGCAGCTCGCTGTCGGCGTGCCATCCGGTCTCCACTGTGTTTCCTCTCCGGCACCTCACGTGTTTCCGTCCCCCTTGTGGGCTGGCGCTGGAACCAGTAAATCATGATAATGATTGCATGGAAATGGTTCAGGCTGTGATCGTCGACGCGGTCCGCTCGCCCATGGGCCGCGGCAAGGCCACGGGCTCGCTCGCCGCCCTGCATCCGGTCGAATTGCTGGCCCAGGTGCTGTCCGCGCTGGTCACGCGCAACCACCTCGACCCCGGCTCGGTCGACGACGTCCTGGTGGGCTGCGTGGGCCAGAACGGCGAGCAGGCCGCCAACGTCGGCCGGCAGGCCTGGCTCGCGGCCGGGTTCCCGGTCCACGTGCCGGCCGCGACGATCGAGCGCAAGTGCGGCTCGGGACAGCAGGCCGTGGACTTCGCCGCGCAGGGCATCGCCGCGGGCGCCTACGACATCGCCATCGCGGCGGGCGTGGAGTCGATGAGCCGGGTGCCGATGGGTTCGGCCGTCATGGGCGCCGACCCGTACGGGCCGTCGGTGCGGGCCCGCTTCCCCGACCTCGTGCCGCAAGGAGTGTCCGCCGAGCTGGTGGCGGAGAAGTTCGGGCTGAGCCGCGAGGATCTGGACGTGTACAGCGCCCGCTCCCACGCGCGAGCGGCCCGGGCGGCCGAACTCGGGTGGTTCGACGCGGAGATCGTGCCGGTCCGCCGGCCGGACGGTCGCGAGGTCACCGAAGACGAGACGATCCGGGCCGGGACGACCGTGGCGGCCCTGGCCCAGCTCAGGCCCGCGTTCGGCACCGAGGAGATGCGCGCCCGGTTCCCGTCCGTGGACTGGAAGGTGACGGCGGGGAACTCCTCGCAGATCACCGACGGCGCGGCGGCCGTGCTGCTGATGAGCGAGCAGCGGGCCGGCCGGCTCGGGCTGCGGCCCCGGGCCCGGGTCGTCGCCTCCGCGGTGTGCGGCGACGACCCGGTGCTCATGCTGACCGGGCCCATCCCGGCCACCGACCGGGTGCTGACCCGGGCCGGGCTGCGCCTGGGCGACATCGACGCAGTCGAGATCAACGAGGCGTTCGCTTCCGTGCCGCTGGCCTGGCAGCAGCACTTCGGAGCGGACGAGGACCGGGTCAATCCGCGCGGGGGCGCCATCGCCCTGGGCCACCCGCTCGGCGCGTCCGGGGGCCGGCTGCTGACCACGCTGCTGGCCCACCTGGAAACGACCGGGGGCCGCTACGGGCTGCAAACGATGTGCGAGGCCGGCGGGATGGCGAACGCCATGATCGTCGAGTGCCTCGCCCGATAGGAATTGTCTGATAGGAGCTGAGATGGACCTGAGTAACGCGTCAGCGATCGTGACCGGCGGGGCGTCCGGTCTGGGGCTGGCCACCGCGCGGCGGCTGGCCGCGCGCGGAGCGCACGTGGTACTGATCGACCTGCCGGGCTCGGACGGCGCCGCGAGGGCGGACGAGATCGGCGGCAAGACGAGCTTCGCCGCCGCTGACGTCACCGACGCCGGCGCCGTCGCCGATGCGGTGGATACCGCCCGGCGGCAGGCTCCGCTGCGCGCGGTGGTGCACTGCGCCGGCCGCGGCGGCACCGTCCGGGTGCTGGAGCGGGACGGCTCGCCCGGGCCGCTGGAGCTGTTCGAGACCGTGCTGCGGGTCAACGTGATCGGCACCTGGAACGTCCTGCGCCTGGCGGCGGCGGCGATGGCGGCCAGCGAGCCGCAGGACGGCGACCGGGGCGCATTCGTGCTCACCGCGTCGGTGGCGGCCTGGGAGGGCCAGATCGG
>Ga0102924_1002098_pt1 | contig 22153 bp, 20 predicted proteins | sample PaiPotPPM11metaG_FD_80116 | JGI IMG/M metagenome (GOLD analysis project Ga0102924, IMG submission 80116) | Iron sulfur acid spring bacterial and archeal communities from Banff, Canada, to study Microbial Dark Matter (Phase II) - Paint Pots PPM... ...
GTTACGGGCGGGTCGTTGTTGGAAAATGCTACTCTCATTGGAGATTATTCCAACGATGAGGCGCCCGGAGAGCAACGACCGATGACCACCGAGCCAGTCAGCGAGTCAGCCGAGCCGTATCGAAGGCCGGCCGGCCCGACCGGTCAAAACGCCGGGCCAGCCCACGAGCCATCCGGGCCAGTCGGCTGGCGGACCGGCGAGCAGGCCGGGCCGACCGGCGAGCGGAACGGGCCGGATCGAGGGCCGACCGGGCTAGCCGGCCGGAGCGCCGGGCCAGGCCACGAGCCAACCGGGCGAGTCGGCGGGGCCGACTGGCGGCGGACTAGCGAGCGGGCCGAGCCGACCGGCGAGCGGGCCGAGTCGGCCGGCCGGCCGGGCGGCGGGTCGGCGCCGCCGTGGCGGGGGATCCACCGGGCGCTGGCCGACCCGCTGCGGATCCGGCTGTTCGAAGCGCTGTGGCACGGTCCGCGCTCGGCCAAGGAACTCGCGGCCAGCGTGGACCTGCCGCCGGACCGGGTCTACTACCACCTACGCCAGCTCGAGCGGGCCAGGATCATCGAGGTCGGCGAGTACCGGCCGCTCGCGAGCGGCCGGGTGGAGCGCCTCTATCGGCGGGTGCGAGCGGAGCCGCCGCAGGTCGTCGCGTCGCCGCAGGAAGTCGCGGCCTTCCTGGGCTCGGTGCTGGACGCCAGCCAGGCCGACATCAGCGCGGCGTTCCTGGCCAAGGAGGCCGGGCGACGCCGGGAGGTCTACGTCAGCCGCGGGCCGGTCCGGCTGACCGATGAGGCGCTGGCCGAGCTCCAGGCCTTCCTGGACGACCTGCGGCGCCGGTTCACCGAGCCAGACGACGCGGGCACCTGGGCGTCCGTGCTGTTCACGCTGATCGACCTGGAGGACCGCCCGCCACCGCCCCGTGCCCCCGAAGCCCGTGCCCCGGAAGCCGGTGCCCCGGAAGAACGACAGTGATGTCCCGTCCCCCACGAGAGGAACCCTGCTCATGCCCACGGAAGTTCTCGCCCTGCACGACGTGCACCGAAGTTACGGTGCCGTCGAAGCGGTGGCCGGCATCGACCTGCACGTGGCACCAGGCGAGACCCTGGCCCTGCTCGGCCCTAACGGAGCGGGCAAGTCGACCACGCTCGGCATGATCCTCGGCCTGCTTTCCCCGTCCTCGGGCCAGGTCACGGTGCTGGGCCGGTCGCCGCACCAGGCCGTCGCCGACGGGCTGGTCGGAGCGCTGCTCCAGTCCGGGACGGGCACCGGGCTGCCGCCCGGGGCCCGCGTCGGCGAACTGGTCAGGTTCATGGCCTCGCTCTACCCCAAGCCTCTCGCCCCGGCCACCGTGCTCGAACGCGCCGGGCTGACCTCCCTGGCCGGCCGGCGGGTCGACGGCCTGTCCGGCGGCGAACTCCAGCGGGTTCGCTTCGCGCTCGCCATCTGCGCCGACCCTGAGCTGCTGATCTTCGACGAGCCCACGGTGGGGCTCGACGTCCCGTCCCAGCGGGGCTTCTGGCAGACGGTCGGGGCGTTCGCCGCCGAGGGCCGCGCGATCATCTTCGCCACGCACTACCTGGCCGAGGCGGAGGAAGCCGCGCGGCGGGTCGTGGTGCTGAGCAAGGGCCACATCGTGGCCGACGGGCCGGTGAGCGACATCCGGCGCACGGTGACAACCAAGCAAGTACGGTTCCGCGCCCCGCAGGCCGACCCGCAGGTGCTGCAGGACCTCCCGGCCGTGCAGCGGGTCCAGGCGGCGGACGGCGCGTTCACCCTCGACACCACCGACGCCGACGCCACGGTCCGCGGCCTCTACCAGTCGTCCATCCCGTTCTCGGACCTCGAGGTGGCCAGCGCCGCGCTCGAGGAAGCATTCCTGGCGCTCACCACGGAGGATTCCGCCCGATGACCGCGACCATCGCCCACGCCGCCCGCCCGCACCGGCCGCTGCTGCCCCGGTTCCTGGCCTTCGAGCTGCGCCGCCTGGCCCGCAGGCCGAGCTTCCTGATCTGGACCCTCGCGTTTCCCGTGGTGTTCTACCTGGTCAGCTACTCGAACCCGACCAACGAGGCGCACGCGAGGAGCAGCTACGGCACGACCTGGCCGATCTTCTTCATGGTGTCCATGTGCGCCTGGGCCGCGGTGTCGGCCGCGTTCAACGCGAGCGGGGGGCGGCTGGCCGCCGAACGGACCAACGGCTGGACCAGGCAGCTCAAGCTCACCCCGCTGCCCTCGTCGGCCTACACCACGGGCAAGGTCCTGGCCGGGGCGAGCCTGGCGCTGGTCGCGGCGCTGGTGCTCGCGCTCATCGCCGGGGCCGCCGCGCGGCCCGGCCTGTCCGCCGGCACCTGGGTCGCGGTGATCCTCGCGTGCTGGCTGGGCAGCCTGCCGTTCGCCGCGATCGGGATCTTCATCGGCCTGGTCGCCAGCTCCTCGACCGCCCAGCCGATCATGATCGCCGTCATGCTGGTGCTGAACGTCCTGGGCGGGCTGCTGGTGCCGTTGCAGGCGTTCCCGGCCTGGCTGCGCGACGTGGCCAAGGTGCTGCCGACCAACCGGCTCGGCAACCTCGGCTGGAACGTCGTCGCCCACCGGCCGTTCAACCCGGTCGACGTGGCCGTGCTCGCGGCGTACGCGGTCGCGTTCACCGCCCTGGCCGCCTGGCGCTACCGGGCCGACGACCGCCGCCCCATCGGCTGAGGCGCCCCGGCCCCGGATGACCAGGCCCCGAGGATCCCGGCCCGGGTCACGCCGCCCCCGGGCCCGGGCCGACCGTGGCCGTGGCGTACACGGCGGCGGCCCGGCCGGTGACGCCCAGCTTGCGGTAGATGTGCTCGAGGTGCTTGGCGACAGTGCGCGGGCTCACGCCGAACGAGCGCGCGATGGCCTGGTTGGTCCGCCCCTGCGCCGCCAGCCGGAGGACCTGGTGCTCGCGGTCGGTGAGCCCGGCCAGGCCGTCGGACCCGACCGTGGCCAGGGCGGTCTGCGCGCGGTCCCGGCCGCGCGCCCGCCGCAGCGTGTTGGCCAGCGGCCCGGCCACGGCGCTCAGCACGTCGCGCTCGGCGTCCGTGAAGTCCTTTTCGCCCCGGTTGAGCGCGACGGCGATGATCTTGCCGTCCCCGGTCGGGGGCAGGGTCAAGGCGACCTGGTCCTCGACCGGAATGTGCCGGTAGAACTCCGAGTACAGGGCGAGCCGGTGGAATTGATCGCGGGTCATGAAATCGCTGATCTTGGCGGGCTCGTTCGTCCCGGTGGCCCGGTAGTGGAGGAGCAGCGGGTGCTCGTGCAGGTAGGCCTCGAACAACTCGATGCCGGCCGGGTCCGGGTCCATGGAGCCCACCGGGTAGTCGGCGTAGTAGTTGAGCTGATCCGGCCCGGATCCGATCTCGTTGTAGGTCGCGACGTCGCAGCCCACCAGGTCGGACAGGCCGCCCAGGAGCACGTCGTACGAACGGGCCGGCTGGTCCGGATCCGCGAGGTCGTCCAGAAGCTGCGCGGCCCGGCGCAGCGTGTCCAGTGAAACGTGCATCCGCCCCATCCCCCCCGGGATGTCGGAACTCGCTCGGTGCGCAATGTGCGTATAGACCCTCCCGTAATCATAGTGTTTAGTCAAAGCAAGGTGCTGGGCTGCGGAAACTGCGTGGCCAGTATCGCAAGGGGGGGCACTTCAGTGAGGCCGTGGACGGGGTCCCCCGTCCACGGCCTCACTGATCATTGCTGTCCGGCCCCAGCTCGCCCGGCCCCGCGCGGCGGCGAGCACGCCGCCGGCGGCCGCCCTGGCCGGCCCCACCGCCGCGCGTCCCACGTGCCCCATCCCCTCACCTGCCCCGCGCCCCGGCCCGGAACGACGACATGGATGGCGCCATCGCTGTCGTCCCAGCAGCAACGATGGCGCCATCCATGCGGTACGCCAGCGGACAGCGAGGGCGCGAGATGCCCAGTTTGGGGAGATTAGCGCCCCTCTGCTGAATTAATGATTTGAACGGGATCAGGGCACCAGGGTCAGGCCGGCCGCGGTGAGCAGGTACGCGCCCCGGTCCTGGCCGGGGTCGCCGGCCAGGCCGGCAACGGCCCGGCCCGCGGTTTCCGGGGTGAGCGCGGGCCCGGAGGCCTCCAGGTACTCGGTGACCGAGATGCCCTGGCGGGCGGCGTAGGCCGCCACCGCGGCGGCGCCGAGGTCGGTCGCCGGGGTGAGCTGCGGGAGCACCGAGACGAACCGGATGCCGAGCCCGGCCCGCTCAGATTCGGCGGCGGCGTACGCCGCGATGAACCGGATCGTGGCCTTGGCCCCGGCGTAGCCGCCACTGAGCGGCGAGCCGCGCAGCGCGGCTCCGCTGGAGAGCGCGATGACCGCGCTGCCGGGGTCGAGCGGGCGCAGCAGCGCCTCGCGGGTCCAGTGGAACACCTGCTGCACGTCGACGTCCCAGTTGCGGCTGAACGTCTGCCAGGTCTGCTCGTGCAACGGCCGGGAGAGCGGCCGCGCGCCGGCGTTGAGCACCAGCGTCCGGGGACGGTGCTGGTCGAGAAGCTCGCCCGCGGTCACGGGGTCGGCCGCGTCGGCCACGACCGGCGTGAAGGCCGGGCCGAGCTGCGCGCCCAGTTCGGCCAGGCGATCGCGGTCGCGGGCGACGCCGACGACGCTGGCGCCGGCCCCGCAGAGCGCGGCGGCGATCGCGCGGCCGAAGCCCTGGCTGGCCCCGGTGACGAGGGCGGTGGTTCCGGAGAGGTCTGGGCTGTTCATCGCGGACTCCTGGGAGATCGGTAGCGAAGGCGTTCACCAGTGCTGATCCGCGCGGTCGCCGAAACTCATTGCGCACCGGGCGGCCGCCGGCCGATTACTTTTCGGCCTGGCCGGCATCAGTACTGGTGACAGCCGGGCGAGCCGGCTCATCCCGTCCGGCCACTGGAGGAGTGATGGCGCAGGCCCTGCCGACCAGCGAGGAGTTCGCCCGCCTCACCGGCCCGCTGCGCGGCGAACTGCTGGCCCACTGCTACCGGATGCTCGGCTCGGTGGACGACGCCGAGGACCAGGTGCAGGAGACCCTGATCCGCGCCTGGCGGGCTTACGGCGACTTCGAGGGCCGCGCCTCGCTGCGGACCTGGCTGTACCGGATCGCCACCAACGCCTGCCTGCGCGCGCTGGAGAACCGCGCTCGCCGGCCGCTGCCGTCCGGCCTGGCCGGCCCGGGCGACGACCCGGCCGGAACGCTCGCAGCCCACCAGCCGGAGGTCCCCTGGCTCCAGCCCATGCCCGACGCGCTGGTCGGCGCGGGGTCTTCCGGCCCGGCCGACCCGGCCGCGATCGTGGCGTCGCGTGCGGGCATGCGGCTGGCCCTGATCGCCGCGCTGCAGTACCTGCCCGGCCGGCAGCGCGCCGTGCTGATCCTGCGCGACGTGCTGGGCTGGCGGGCGGCCGAGGTGGCCGACCTGCTCGGCACCTCGACCGGCGCGGTGAACAGCCTCCTGCAGCGGGCCCGGGCCCGGCTGGAGCAGGTAGCCCCGGCCGCGGACGAGATGCACGAGCCCGTCGGGGCCGGCGACCGCGTGCTGCTCAGCCGGTACGCGGCGGCGTTCGAAAGCGCCGACATCGACGCGCTCATGGGGTTGCTGCGCGACGACGCGGTGCTGGAGATGCCGCCGCTGCCGGCCTGGTTCGCCGGGCGCGACCAGGTCGGGGCGTTCCTGCGCGACCAGGTCCTGCGGGGCCGCCACTTCCGGCTCATCCCGACCGCGGCCAACGGCCAGCCGGCGTTCGCGGGCTACCTGCGCGATCTCGACGGCGTGTTCCGCGCGCACGCGATCCAGGTGCTGACGATCAGCGGGGGCCAGGTCACCCGGATCGTCTCGTTCCTCGACCCCGCGCTGGTCACGGCGTCCGGCCTGCCCCCGGTCCGGCCGGCCGGCGGGCGGCCCGCGCGGCCCGGCCCGGCCGCCGAGCCGGCGCTGCGGGCATGACCGCGGCCGGGGGGCCGGGCGGGCATGCCGCCGAGGGCGGGATGCTGGCCTCGGCGGTCGGCTACGCCCTGGTCACGACCGGCGCGGTCGGCCGCGGCGAGCTGTCCCTGCCGACGCCGTGCCGGGGCTGGGACCTGCGGATGCTGCTCCGGCACGCGGCCGAGTCGCTGGCCGCGCTGCGCGAGGGCCTCGGCACCGGCCGGGTCAGCCTGTGCCCGGCCGCCGACGACGCCCGCGACGACCCGGTGGGCGCGTTCCGCGAGCGCGCCCGCCTGCTGCTGCACGCCTGGGCCGCCGCGGGACCGTCCCGGGCCGTCGCGATCGCCGACCGCTGCCTGCCGGCCGACCTGATGGCCGCGGCCGGGGCCCTGGAGATCGCCGTGCACGGCTGGGACGTGTCCCGGGCCTGCGGGCAACGCCGGCCGATCCCGCCGGTTCTCGCCACCGGCTTGCTGGCCGTGGCACCGCTGCTGGTTCCGGCCGACGACCGGGCGCCGCTGTTCGCCCCCGCGATCCCGGTCGCGCCGACGGCCGCCCCCAGCGACCGGCTCACGGCCTTCCTCGGACGCGCTCCCCGGCCGTAACGCCCAGGTGGCCGCGGCGCCGCGCCGGACGTTCCGCTCAATGGTTTTGATCTTTTATCCGGGGCGTCGCGGGACCGCGATCGCGGCCAGGAGCAGGCCGTCGCGGGCCAGCCACCGGCCGGTGAAGCCGGTCAGCGGGCGGCCGTCCAGCACCGGCCCGTCGACCAGCAGCCGGGCGGCGAACGTGCCGTCCGCCGGGTTGATCGTCACCACGGCCTGGGCGAAGCCGAGCCAGCGCCCGGTGAGCGGGAACCACGCCTTGTAGACCGTCTCCTTGGCGCAGAACAGCAGCCGGTCCCAGCTCGGCCCCGGCGCCGCGGCGGCCAGCGCGGCCAGCCCGGCGCGCTCGTCGGCCGACGCCACCGCGTCCAGCACGCCGTCGGGCAGCCGGGCGTCGGGTTCGGCGTCCAGCCCGAGCGTGCGCAGGTCCGCGGCCCGGGCCACGGCCGAGGCGCGGTAGCCCGCGCAGTGGGTCATGCTGCCGACGATGCCGGCCGGCCACTGGGGCGCGCCGCGTTCGCCGGGCAGGATCGGCGCCGGCGGCGCGCCGAGCCGGGCCAGCCCGGCGCGGGCACACGCCCGGACCGCGGCGAACTCCCGGCGCCGCTGGTCCACCGCCCGGGCGACGACGGCCTGCTCCTCGGGGAACAGTGCGGCGTCGGGCGGGTCGCCGAACGCCTCGTCGGCCGCCACCGGCGGGGGCAGGATCTCCGCCAGCACGGTCACTCCCCCGGGCCGGGCAGGATCTGCCGCGGCGGCCCGGGCGGCCTGCCCCGCCGCCGCCATTCGCGCGGGTAGCCGTACGAGACCTCCACGAACGGCACGCCGTCGTACCAGGTCGTCCGCGGGATATGCAGGTGCCCGTAGACCACCGCCAAGGCGTTGAACCGGACGTGCCAGTCGGCCGTGGCCGTCGTCCCGCACCACTGCGCGAACACCGGGTAGCGCAGCACCCGGGTGGGCTCGCGGACCAGCGGGAAGTGGTTGACCAGGATGGCCGGAAGGTCAGGGTCCCGCTGCTCCAGCCGGCGCTGCGTGATCTCGAGCCGCGCCCGGCACCAGGCCTCGCGGCTCGGGTACGGGTCCGGGTACAGCATGCGTTCGTCGGTGCAGACCACGCCGCTGTCGTACGCCATGGCCAGCGCGGCTGCCTTGGTCGCCGCGCCGTCGGGCAGGAACGTGTAGTCGTACAGCACGAACAGCGGCGCGATCGTGACCGGCCCGCCCGCGCCGTCCCAGACCGGATAGGGGTCCTCCGGGGTGAGCACCCCCAGGTCGCGGCACACCCGGACCAGGTGCTGGTACCGCTCCTCGCCGCGCAGCCGGAGCGGGTCGCGCCGGTGCGTCCACAGCTCGTGGTTGCCGGGCGCCCACACGACCGTGGCGAACCGCTCGCTGAGCAGGCGCAGCGCCCACTCGATGTCGGCCGCGAACTCGCCCACGTCCCCGGCCACGAGCAGCCAGTCCCCCGGCGCTTCCGGGCGCAGGCCCGCGACGATCTCCCGGTTCTCCGGGAACCCGACGTGCAGGTCGCTGACGGCCAGCAGCTTCGGCGTCGCGGCACGCAGGAGGCTCATCCCGCCGATTATCGGCCGGCCTTCCGCCCGGTCAGCGCCCGGGCCCCGATCCGGCGCGATCATCCCCTCTTCCTGGCCGCTCCGCCCGAGCACCCCGGTGCGCCCCGTCATCGACCGCTAGCCTTTACCCGGAGTTTCCCCAATTCGACTTATTCCGGGCAAAGAATGACCCTGGAAATGAGACGGTTGCGCCGCACTTGAGCGTCCGGTACCGTGACGTTTGTGTCGTTATTTTGGCGGGGAATAACGGACCGGTCTTGCCATCGTCGTGGCTTTTCAGTATTGATTATTTTGTCGGTAGTCGGCGTCCTCGTCGGCATGAGCTGCTCAGCGGCCGCGGCCCAGGTCCGGGGCCCGAGCCCCGTCGGCCAGAGCGACTCGGCGGCCGCCGGGACCGATATCGGGAACGCGGGCCAGCTCACCGGCACGGGTACGGGCTCGCTGGCGGACGGCTCGGACGACTGGTGGGTCGTCTATCCGAAGACGCCGGGAGAGACGGTCTCGGTTACCGTGCACGACACCACGCCCGCGTCCGCGCCCTGCGGTGAGCTGCACGCATCCCTTGATTCGGCGAACGGCTCGGCCGGGAGCCTGCAGAGCGGGGTGCTCTCCGGGGGCACGAGCGAGGATCTGTCCGCCTCGCAGGGCGGATCAGATCGGTACTACGTCGAGGTCACGCCCGACTACAGCGCCTGCACCCCGGCCGGCGGGGAACCGGTGACTTACACCCTGGCGCTCGACGCCGGCGGCGGCGGCTCGGCCCCGTCCCTGGCGCAGGGCTCGATCGCCCCGGGTGCGTCGATCGGGCCCGCGTGGCCCCCGTTGCAGGGCGCGACGTCCTACAACGGCACGATCGGCACCGCGACCGGTGATTCCTGGTTCATCCTCTACAAGAAACCGGACTCGACCCTGGGCACGATCCGGGTCGAGAACACCACCGTGGCCGGGTCCACGAGCTGCACCTTGTTCTACGCCGCCCTGTACGGCAGTACGGGCACGGCTAACACGCTGGCCAGCGCCGATGTCAGTGACAACGCTGCCACCACGTTCTCGGTCCCGGCCAACGAGCCATCGGACCCGCAGGGCCGCTACTACCTGGAGATCGTCAACAACGGCACCTTCTGCTCCTCGGCGCTCGGCGAGACCTACAGCATCGAGCCGGGCCCGGCCGCCGAATGGAACAACCCGGCTCGGGCGCCTGTCCAGGGCATGCCCGCCGGTCCGAGCCAGAAGGCCGCGGGCGGGCCGCTGGCCGGCGACGTGACCTACGACGGATCGCTGGGCCAGGCGGCCAGCCAGGACTGGGTGTTCTTCCACGTCAACGGGTCGGCCCCGGTTACGGTCCAGGTCGAGGACGTCACGAACAGCTCGTACAGCTGCCAGAACATCGACGTGCTGGACAGCGCGACCGGCTCCACCACGAACCTGAGCGACGACGCCGCGAGCACCACGGTGATCAGCCAGGCCGGGACGTTCTACCTGGAGTTCACCGTGGCCGGCGGCTGCACGCCATCGGCGCCGCTGGCCGCCAACGTCATCCTGACTCCGGCCAGCGGCGTGCGCGGCCCGGCGTTGACCGTGGCCCAGACCACACTTCCGGCGGCCACCGCCGGAAAGGCGTACAGCGCCACGATCGGCGTCACCGGCGGCACCAGCCCGTACGCGTTCACGGCCGAGAGCGCGCTGCCGACCGGGCTCAGCCTCAACCCGAAGACGGGGGTCATCTCGGGCACGCCGACCACCGCGGACACCTACCGGTTCATGGTGAAGATCACCGACTCCGCGACGCCAACGGCCAACTCGGTCACCGACCAGTTCACGATCACCGTCTCGCCCGCCGGGTAACGGGGCGCGGGGCCGCCCGGGCCTGGTCAGCGGGGACCGTCATCGCCGCCTGGTGACCGCGGCGCCGGGGCGGGCCGCAGGCCGGACAGGACGGTGTCGACGATGTCGCGGACGAAGCGGTCGTTGAGCGGGGCGTGGCCGTGCAGCAGGCGGTGGTAGATCGGGCCGTAGATGAGGTCGAGGGCGACCTCGACCTTGGTGTCCGCCGGGATCTCGCCGCGTTCGATCGCGCGGCGGAAGATCGCGCGGGCCTGGTCGCGGCGGGGCTCGACGAAGCGGGCCCGGTACTCGGCGCCGAACGCCGGGTCGGTCTGCGCCTCGGTGATCATCGCGGCGATCACCCGCCCGTACGGCCGGCTGGCGGTCAGGCGGACCCAGGGGCGCAGCAGCGAGAGCAGGTCGCCGCTCAGCGAGCCGGTATCCCGCGCGGGCGGGCGGGCCGCGGCCCACTCGTTGTACAGCGCGTCCATGGCCAGCATTTCCTTGGTAGGCCACCAGCGGTAGATCGTGGCCTTGCTGACCCCGGCCCGCTCGGCGACCGCGTCCATGCTGACCGCCGACAGGCCGCGGGCCAGCAGGAGTTCCGCGGCCGCCTCCAGGATCGCCACCCGGGCCTTCTCGCTGCGTGGCCGCCCGCGCCGCGGCGCTTCCGCCGCCTGATCACCGTTTCCGTGCATCGCTGCACTAGTATGCGGCCTCGACCAGGCCCGGGCGGGCCGGTGCCCGACTCCGAGGTTGCGTGGCACGCGTGCGGCGGTGCAGGGTGGATCAGTCCCCTAAATGGGATTATGCACGAGATGTCCGCGGTGCTCCTCGGCTGGCCAAGGGTACCCGGTCCACGAGTGGTAGGCGATGATGGCAGCAGACAGCCAGATCCGGGTCCTCGGACCAGTCGAGTTCTGGTCAGGCAGCCAGCTTCAGGATCTCGGGTCCGCCCGGGCCCGATGCATCCTGGCCATCCTCCTGCTCACGCCGCGCACCGTGGTGCCGGCGACGACCCTCATTGACCGCGTCTGGGACGACAGCCCGCCACCCAAGGCCAGGGAGAACCTGTCGGTCTACGTCACCAGGCTCCGCACGTCGCTGCGGCAGGCTTCCGGCGACGAGGTCCGGCTCGTCACGCGGGCCGGGGGGTACACGCTGGAGGTCGACCCAGACACCGTCGACCTGTACCAGTTCCGCCGGATGCGCCGGCAGGCCGACGCGCTGGCCGCCCTCGGCGATCATGAGCGAGCGGCGGCGGTGCTGCGCGAGGCGGACGGGCTCTGGCACGGTCAGGCGCTGGCCGGGGTCAGCGGCGACTGGGTCGCGCGGATGCGGGACGGCCTGGAGGAGGAGCGGCGGGCGGCGATCCTGGAACGTGTCGGCCACGACCTGGAACTCGGCCGCCACACCGAGCTGGTCGGCGAGCTCGGCCACCTGCTGGCTCAGTATCCGCTGGACGAGACGTTCGTGGGGCAGCAGATGACCGCCCTGTACTCGAGTGGCCGCCAGGCCGACGCGCTGGCCCTCTACCGCCAGACTCGCGACCGCCTGGTCGACGAGCAGGGCGCCGAGCCGGGGGTGGCGCTGGCCGAGCTGCACCAGCGCATTCTGGGCCGAGACCCCGAACTGGCAGCCCGGGCCCCGACCCAGCGGCCGGGCCGGGCGGCGCCACCGGACACCCTGCCACCCGGACCCGCGGAGTTCGTCGGCCGCGAGGCCGAGCTCGCGCAACTGACCGAGGATCAGGACGGCGGACCGCGGATCACCGTGATCGAGGGCATGCCGGGCGTCGGGAAGACCGCGCTGGCCGTCCGCGCAGCCCGGCTGGCGAGCGAGCGGTACGCGGACGGGACGCTCTACCTCGACCTGAACCCGGGCGAGCCCCTGGACTCGGCCGAGGCGGTGCGCCGGCTGCTCCGGATGCTGGGCCTGCCCGCGTCGCAGATACCGGACGCCCTAGACGACCTAGTCGCGCTGTGGCGCGCCCAGCTCACTCGCCGGCGAATCGTGGTGATCCTCGACAATGCGGCGCGGCCCGACCAGGTCCATCCGCTGCTGCCCGCCTGGGGCGAGTGCCTGATCCTGATCACGAGCCGGCGCCGACTCGGCGGAACCGGCCGCGGCCCGGCGCTGACCCTCGACGTACTCGGGCCTGATGACGCGGTCACGCTGTTCCGGCAGATCGCCACCGACCGCGCCGACGACGCGGACCAGGTCGCCGAGGCCGTGCGGTTGTGCGGCTGGCTGCCGCTGGCGATCCGCCTCACCGCCAGCCGGTTCGTGCACGACTCCGGCCTGAGCCTGGCCGGCCTGGTGGCGGAGCTGTCCGTGTCGGCGGCGCAGCTCGGCGGGACCGGCCCGGTCAGCGCCGAGGTCATGGCGGCGTTCGACATCTCTTACACCGCGCTCGCGCCCGACCATCAGCGGATGCTCCGCCGGCTCGGGGCCAGCCCGTGTACCGAGATCAGCCTGCAGGCCGCGGCGGCCCTGGACGATGGCCCGCTGGCCGTGGCGGAGAAGGCCCTCGGGGTCCTGCTCGACTATCACCTGCTGGCCCAGTCCCCCGATGGCCAGTTCCGCTTTCACGATCTCATCCGCGAATACGCGGCGGTGCGCGCGGTACGCGATGACTCCGGGGTCGAACGGCGCCAGGCCATCTCCCGCCTCGTCGACCACTACCTGCACGCCGCCGAGCGGGCCGACCGGAGCCTTCACCCGTTCCGCCGCCGGACGTCCCAGGTCGCCGCCGCGCCGCCGCCGGCCGGGCTGGTCCTGGGCACACCGGAGGACGCGGACGGCTGGCTGGCCGCGGAGTGGCGCAGCATCCTGCAGGCCACCGCGTTCGCGGGCCGGCACGAGTGGAAGTCCCAGTGCACCGACCTGGCCTGGCTGCTGGCCGAATGGCTGGAGACTCACGCCTACTGGGACGAGGCGATCGCCACCCACGCCGCGGCACTACAGGCGGCCCGGGAACTAGGCGACCGGGGCCGTATCGCCCGGGCGGCCGTGGACCTCACCTCGGTGTATCAGCAAACCGGGCGCCACGAGGAAGCTCGCCAGCTCGCCGAGGAGGCTGCGGCTACCTACCGCTCGCTGGGCGACCCGGGGGGCGAGGCCGACGCGATCGACCAGCTCGGAGTCATGCTCCAGCGCACCGCGCAGTCCCGGGAGGCCCTGGCTTCGTTCGAGGAGGCCAGGGCCTTGTACGGCGACGCGGGAGACCAGCGCGGCGTCGCCGTCGCGCTGAGCCACGCCGGGATCACGTCCTGGCATCTCGGCCGCCTCCAGGACGCTACCGATCACCTGCGCGACGCGCTGTCGCTCTACCGCGGGGCCGCAGACCGGCGGGGAGAGGCCAAGACCCTCAACAATTTGGGGCGGATCCAGCTCTACCAGGGCTATCACCAGGACGCGCTCGACTCGTACCGGCGGTCGCTGGCCATCTTCGAGGAGCTGGGCGACCCGCAGAGCAAGGCGATCCTGCATCACAACATCGGCAGCGTCTACAAGTACAACGGCAGCCTAGACGAGGCCCTCGTCGCCTGCCGGGAGTCCCTGGCCGTCTACCGCAGCATCGGCGACCTGCCGGATGAGGCCGAGGTGCTCAACGACATCGGCGCCATCTACCTGGGCGCGGCGCTCTACGACCAGGCGCTCGCCCACCACCAGCACGCACGGGAAATCGCCGAGGAGATCGGGTACGTGAATCAGCGGCTGATCGCGCTGCGCAGCATCGCCGACGTTAGCCGCGGCTCGGGCCAGTACGACCAGGCGCTCGATCAGTATCAGGCCGCCCTGCGGCTGGCCAGGGAGGTCGGCGAGGCCTACGAGGAAGGCAAGATCCTGGAGGGCATCGCCGAGTCGACGCTCTGCACGCAGAAGCCGGCGGCAGCGCGGATAACCTACCGGCAAGCGCTGGACATCTTCGAGCGGCTAGGCGTCCCGGAGGCCGAGGCGGCCCGGGCCCGCCTCCAGAACATCGACCGCGCCTCGGGCCTCCGCATCCCGTGAGCGGCCCCCGGCGAACGCCGATCACGACCTCAGCCCGCAACGCGGGCGTCAAGGCAACTGCAAGCTGCGGGCAGAGAATAACGAACAGGTCCATCGGGCCAACCGTGCCGACGGCACGGTCCGCCCTCGACGATCGGCCATCGGAGGAATCATGCGCGTCTACCTGCAAACGTGATCAGGCACCCGCTGCCTGTCGGAGCTAGGCGACAAGCCTGCCCCTGACGAGCCAACCGTAGGAGGGATCATGCGCGTCTACTACCACGACTGATCAGAAGCCTGTGTACGGGCATGACCTGAGCGAAGAGCCCTCGGCCGCCCAATGGACCGAGGACCTTCGCATGAAACGACCGGACGGGGCGGGGCGGCCCCGACGCGAACGCGATCCGTTGCGGCCTTTTCTCCGATTCTCATCCAAATAGCCTGAATCTGGGTGCAAACTATCCATCAAGGCAACCGCGAGGGTTTCTCGCAAACTACGAGCACGGGCTGGCTCATTGGGTCGGCTGCGCCGTCGGCGCGGCCGACGGCGTCCCCGCTTGTGCGTTCTGTCCGGTTCAGCGGGGTTCTGGGGAGGTGGCCCGCGTGCCGCCGGTGAGCTTGATATTCCCGCCGCTGGTCTGGTCGGCGTTTGAGAGCTTGTACCCCTCGACCGCGGTGCTTTCGGCGTTTCTCAAACAGCACGGTATTGAAGTGGTGCAGGAGGATCTCAACGACGCGTTCGTCCAATTCCTGATGGACGACCCGATGCTGGATGCGCTCGGCGCGGGCCGGGTAGCCGGCGTCCCCTCGGATTCAGTTATAGCGGCCGCGGCCCGTTGGGCCCGGCACAACAAGCAGCTGATGTTCGATGAGCAGGGGCGCCAGTTGCGCCAGCACGGCGATTACGGCCATGTTATAGGGATCCTCGCCCGGCCCTTCTTCGCCGAAAGCGGGGTAGAGGATCTCCTAGGCCTGGACCCGGCCAGGCATCCGAGTGACGCCTACGTCTCGTTCTACGAACAATGTGCGGTGGCGCAGCGGCTTGCGCCCGAAACCGCGCTCATCGGTATCTCGGTCCCCATGGGTCCGCAGCTTCTTCCCGCTCTGCTGCTGGCTGACCACCTTAAGAAAGCACGCCCGGACGTGCCGGTCGTCCTCGGCGGACCGACGCTCAGCCTCATGGACGTGGCCAACATCGAGGCACTGCTCACCCGCCACCCGACCGTGGATTGCGTCGTCCGATTCGACGGGGAGTTCCCGCTGCTCGAATTGACCCGGCAGGCACTGCACGGGAGGTGGGAACCCGGCGCCGTGGCCGGCGTCTCATGCCTGTCCGGCGGGAGCGCCCGGCATAATGCGCCGGGTCCGGGGCCTGATATTAACCAGCTCCCGCCGCCCGACTATCACTTGCCGACGCTCAGCCGGAAGGCCGATCCGGCGCTGGCGGTCATCCAGGCCCGCGGCTGCTATTGGGGCAAGTGCGACTACTGCGACTTCATCGAACTGTTCGACGGCAGCCCGCCATTCCGGGGGCGGCGGCCGGAGAACTTTGTCGACGAGATCGAGGGGATGATCGAGCGGACCGGCGTCCGCCGCTTCCGGTTCATCACCGAGTCGATCCCGCCGGCCTTCGCGCGGCGGGTCAGCCAGATCTTCCTCAGCCGGCACACCGACCTCCGCTGGGGCTCGTTCGCGATGGTGGACCGGCGGTTCGACCGCGATCTGCTGGGGCTGATGGTCGAAGCAGGGTGCGAGCACCTCATCATCGGGCTGGAGACGATGAACACCCGGGTGCTCAAGCTTGTGCACAAGTCGGCCGACCGGGAACAGAACATCCGGTTCCTGCGCGACGCCCGGGACGCAGGGCTGCGACTGCACATCAACCTCATCCCGGACCTTCCGTCGACGACCTACGAAGAGGCGCGGGCGGCGCTCGATGAGATAAGGGCGCTGTCGGACTGCCTGGAGACGGTGACGGTCTTCCCGTTCGAGGCAACCCGCTCGTCGAACGTCGGACGGCATCCAGAACGCTTCGGCCTGGTCGCGGACCCCGCCTCCGACGGCGTCGGCATCGCGCAGTACGCGCTCAACCACTACCGCGGCACGGACCCGGCCATGACGGCCGACGAGCGGGCTGAGATACACCGCGAGTACCGGCGCTTCGCCGCGGACATCCAGCGACGCCACGCTACCGGACGATCTGTCGCTGCCGATCTGGATATCCACGCGCCGGTGCGTGTCCCGGTCGAAGAACTCGATATTTTCCCCGCGGCCGACAGCCTGGTCTGCACACAGATCAGGACATCCCAGAGAGTCACGATCCGAGGCGGCACCGCCCGGCTTCTCGCCCCGCACACCGACGGCAAGGCGTTTATGGCCACCGACCTGAAAGACAACGAGAACACGCTCATGATCCTGAAGAACCTGGACGCGGCCCGCATTCTCGTCCAGGCCTCAGCGGCCGCGAGCTAACGACAACCCACGGAGCCCTAGAGAGGAGGTGAGCAAATTGGAGCAGCATGCTGAGGCTGAGGTCACGGATGTCGTGGTCGACGACGTGGCCGACATCCTGGACGACGGGTCGGCAGCCGCCCCGTCCACGCAGGGCGAATGCTACGTCCACGCCTGACTCGTAAGGCGTCCGGTCTGCCGTAGGCGTCCGGGCGGCCCCGCTGAGGTACTAGCGCCGGGCAGGGCGGTCGCCTGCCGCGTCCGCAGGTTCCTCAGCGGGGCCACTGGTCGTTCTCGGTCATTAGTGAGGTGGACGGTTCGTGCATCGGGCGCCGAGATCAAGGCGGCGTCGGCCCGGCGGCCTGCTCTGGCAGCGGAACTTCCGCCTGCTGTGGGTCGGCGAGACGGTCAACTGGGTGGGTGACTTCATGGCCATCGTCGGGATGCCGCTGCTGGCCGTCAACGTGCTGCACGCGAGCAACTTCGCGGTGGGCGCGCTGGTCGCGGCCGGCTACCTGCCCTGGCTGGTGATCGGGCTGCCCGCCGGGGCCTGGATCGACCGCATGCCTAGCCGGCCCGTCATGATCGTCTGCGATCTCCTGTCCGCCGTCTTGTTCCTGAGCATCCTGCTCAGCGCGTGGGCGGGCGTGCTGACCCTGGCCCAGGTCATGATCGTCGCGTTCGGGGCCGGCACGGCCAGCGTCTTCTTCGGCATCGCGTACCAGGTGTACCTGCCCGACCTGGTCACCGCGGACGAGCTGATGGAAGCCAACGCCAAGCTGGGGGGCAGCCAGTCCGCGGCCGAACTGGCGGGCCCGGGCCTGGCCGGTCTCGCCGCGCAGGCTCTGGGGGTGACCACCGCGCTGCTGGGCAACGCCGTGAGCTTCCTGGTGTCCGCCCTGTGCCTGCTCGGGACCCGCCCGCGCGCGCCCGAGCGGCCGCCGTCGGCCGAGCGGTCGAAGCTCCGGAACGACGTCGCCACCGGGGTCCGGTTCGTCGCCGGGGACCATTACCTGTGGCGGATATGCCTGGCCGCAGCGATCGCCAACACGGCCCTGTGCGGATTCGAGGCGGTCCAGGTCGTCTTCCTGGTCCGCGCGCTGAGACTCGCCCCGGCCGCCGTCGGTGTGCTGGTCGCGGTGCCCGGAGTGGGCGGAATCCTCGGCGCGACCTATGCCCGGCGCATCAGCGAGCGGATCGGCACCGCCCGCAGCCTGCTGCTGGCCTTCCTGTGCGCCCAGCCGCTCGCCCTGCTCGCCCCGCTCGCCACCCGGGGACCCGGCATCGCGCTCTACGTGACCGGTCTCCTGATCATGCCCGTCGGCGCCGCGCTCGCGAGCGTGATGATGATCACCTTCCGGCAGGCCTACACCCCTTCCGGCATGCTCGGCCGGGTGAGCGCCACGATGAGGGCCGCGGCCTACGGCGGGCGTCCGGTGGGCGCCCTGGCCGGCGGCGCGCTCGCCACCACGCTCGGCCCCCGAGCCGCGCTCTGGATCATCTTCGCGGTGCTCAGCGGGTCGGGAACGCTGCTGTTCAGCCGCCCGTTCATTACCGTCCGCGACCTTCCCACCACACCAGCCCCGGCCCCGGGGGGACTGGCGACCGCCGGATCCGGCTGAGCCCGCGAACGGGATCAGCCGGGGGGCGGGTCGCTGTCCACCAGGATCGAGCCGCCGCGGCCCCAGCTCAGGTAGCGGTAGGACAGGTTGACCAGCGCGGTGATCCGGTTGCGGTTGCCGAGCAGGGTGACCAGGTGCAGGCCCAGCCAGGCGAACCAGGCCAGCGTGCCCCGGATGCGCACCCTGTAGGGCAGCTGTACGACCGCCGAGCGCCGGCCGATCGTCGCCATGGTCCCCTTGTCGTGGTAGGCGAACCGGGTCGTGGGCCGCCCGGCGGCGAGCCGGACGATCTGGCCGGCCGCGAACCGCCCCATCTGCAGCGCGGGCTGGGCGAGCTGCGCGATCGGCTCGCCTTCGGTCAGCGCGATGTCGCCGATGGCGAAGATCCGCTCGTGCCCGCTGACCCGCAGGTCCCGCCCGACCTGAGCAGCGCCGGGGTGTACGGCCCCAGCAGGGCCGGGGCCTGCTCGACCAGCCTGATCTGCAGCCGGGAGCGGTCGATGTCGGGGTAAGCGGTGGCCAGCGCGATATTGCGCAGCTCGGCCAGGGTGCCGGCCAGCTCCACGCCGGTCGCGCCGCCGCCCACCAGGGTGATCGAGACGTTCTGACCCCGGCCTTCGCCGCTGAGCTGCTCCAGGCCCGCCAGGATGTTGTCCCGCAGCACCACCGCGTCGCGGCGGGTGTACATGGCGAAGCTGTGCTCGTCCGCCCCTTTGATCCCGTAGAACGACGCGGTCACCCCGGTGGCCAGCACGAGGTAGTCGTAGTCGAGCTTCTCGCCGCTGCCCAGCGTGACCTTCCGCGCCGCGTCGTCGATGTCCGCGAGCTCGCCGCGCTGGAAGCGGGCCCCGTACCGGTGCGCGAAGCCCCGCAGCGGGTAGGCCACGTCGCTGGGGGTCAGGCCGCCCGTGGCTACCTGGTAGAGCAGCGGCTGGAACGTGCTGTAGATGTTGCGGTCGACCAGCGTGACCTGGAGGCCGGCCCGGGTCAGCCGCTTGACCGTTGCGAGCCCCGCGAACCCCATCCCGACGACCACCACCCGCGGCGCGCCCTGCCCCGGCGAGCGCCGCGCTGTCCGCCGCAACCTGGCCATACCACTTATCATCGCAGCCGCCGCGAGGCCGGGCGGTAAGCTGCGGCGGTCTGGTTTGCGGCGGGAGGCGGCACGCGATTGCCTGGGCTCAGATGACCGGGGAGCGAACGAACTGGGCCGGCAACGTCACGTTCCGCGCCGAGCGCTTCCACCGGCCGGCCTCGGTTCCCGAGCTGCAGCGCCTGGTGGCCGGCGCCCGTCGCGCCCGGGCCCTCGGTTCGGGCCATTCGTTCAACGGCCTGGCCGACACGCCCGGTGATCTCATCGCCCTCGACGGCCTGCCTCGCCTGATCGAGCTGGACACGGCGAACGCGGCCGTCACGATCAGCCCGGGCCTGCGCTACGGCGAGCTGGCCACGGCGCTGAACCGGGCCGGGCGCGCGCTGCGCAACCTCGGCTCGCTCCCGCACATCTCGGTGGCCGGCGCCTGCGCCACGGGCACGCACGGGTCCGGCGACGCCAACGGCAACCTGGCCACGGCGGTGTCGGCCCTGGACCTGGTCACCGCCGACGGCGATCTCGTGACGGTCAGCCGGGCCTCGGATCCCGCCCGGTTCCCCGGGATGGTCATCGCCCTCGGCGCGCTCGGCCTGGTCACCCGGCTGACCCTGGACACCGTGCCGGCCTTCACCGTCCGCCAGTACGTGTACGAGGACCTGCCGCAGGAGCAGGTCACGGCGCACTTCAACGAGATCATGTCCAGCGCGTACAGCGTCAGCCTGTTCACCGACTGGCGCGGCCCGCGGTTCCGGGAGGCCTGGGTCAAGCAACGCGTCGGCGCCTCGGACCCGGCGCCCCGGGACACGCCGGCCCGGGATGAGTCAGCACCGGCGCGCTGGATGGGCGGCCGGCTGGCCGGCGGCCCGCGCCATCCCGTGCCGGGCATGCCCGCCTCCTACACCACCGAACAGCTCGGCGCGCCCGGGCCCTGGGCGGAGCGGCTGCCGCACTTCCGGCTGGAGTTCATCCCGAGCTCCGGCGACGAGCTGCAGTCGGAGTACCTGCTGCCCCGGGCCGAGGCGATCGCCGGCCTGCGGGCCCTGGACCAGATGGCCGGGCGGATCGCCCCGGTGGCGCACATCTCGGAGATCCGCACGGTGGCCGCGGACGAGCTGTGGCTGAGCCCGAGCTACCGGCGCGACACCGTCGCCTTCCATTTCACCTGGCGGAACGACTGGCCGGCCGTGGCCCCGGTCCTGGCCCAGGTCGAAGAGCGCCTCGCCCCGCTGAGGGCCCGGCCGCATTGGGGCAAGCTGTTCACCACCGCGCCGGAGGTCCTGGCCGGGCTCTACCCGCGCCTGGGGGACTTCCGCCGGCTGATGAAGGAGTTCGACCCGGCGGGCAAGTTCCGCAACGACCTGCTGGACCGCTACCTGCCGCCGGGCTAGCGGCCGCGCCAGCGCGGGTCCCGCCCCTCGGCCAGCGCGCGCCCGGCCTCGGCGAAGTCCTCGGACCGCAGGCAGCGCATCTGCTCGTCCAGGGCCAGCCGGAAGCTCTCCGCGGGACCGCGGTACCAGGCCGCGTCGATGGCCCGCCGGGCCCCCCGCACGGCCAGCGGCGGCTGCGCGGCCAGGCGTTCGGCGAGACCGGCCGCGGCCGCTTCGAGGTCCTGGTCGGCCACCACCCGGTTGGCCAGCCCGATCCGCAGGGCCTCGGCGGCGTCGATGATCTCGCCCAGCAGGATCAGCTCCCGGGCCCGGCTCTCCCCGACGATCCGGGGCAGCCGGACGGTAGCGCCCATATCCGGCAGCAGCCCGTAGCGCGTCTCCAGCAGGCCCACCTTGGTCCCCTCGGCGAAGACGCGGAAATCGCAGGCCAGGGCGAGCTGGAGGCCGGCGCCGTAGGCGTGGCCGCGCACGGCGGCGACGCTCGCGCAGCCGAGGTCGGGGATCCAGCTGAACGTCCCCGCGGCGGCCTGGCCGACGGCCAGGCTGGAAGCGTCCGGCGGCTGCCCGGCCAGGTCGGTCAGCATCGCGCCGAGTCCCTCGACCAGGTCGATGCCGGCCGAGAAAGCGGGCCCCTCCCCGGTCACCACCAGGCACCGGAGGGTCTCGTCCGGCCGGAGCTCCTCGCCGAGCCGGGCCAGTTCCTGCCACATCAGGGGGTTCTGCGCGTTGCGCTTGGCCGGGCGGGCCAGGGTCAGCGTGCCGATGTCGCCGTGGCGCTGGTAGCGAATGGTCTGGTAGCCGCTCATATGCTCCCTCGGGCGTTCATCCATACAGTAGTGTATGGATGAAACGCTAGGCAGCACCGGCGGCGATGTCAACGTCGAGGCGAGCCGGCCGCATCGAGGTGATACAGATAGGCGATGGCTGCCCCGACCCGCATACCGCGCAGCACCTGGATCGCCCAGGGGCTGCGCGCCCTGGCCGCGGGGGGCCCGGACGCAGTCCGGATCGAGTCACTGGCCCAGGAACTCGGGGTCAGCCGCGGCGGCTTCTACTGGCAGTTCCCCGACCGCCGCGCGCTGCTGGAGGGCATGCTCGACACGTGGGAGCGGGCCACCACCGAGCAAGTGATCGAGCGCCTCGAACGCGAGGGGGGCGACCCGGGGACCAAGCTGCGGCGGCTGTTCGCGCTCACCTCCCCGCAGGTGGTGCTCACCGACCTCGCCATCCGGGACTGGGCCCGCCGCGACCCGGCGGTCGCCGAGCGCCTGCGGCGCGTCGACAACCGGCGCATGGCCGGCCTGCGGGCGCTGTTCGCCGCGTTCGGCCCGGCCCCGGACCAGGTCGAGGCTCGCTGCCTGCTCTGCTTCTCGCTGCTGATCGGCAACCACTTCATCGCCGCCGACCACGGCGGTCGCAGCCGCGCGGACGTGCTCGAACTGGCCCTCGGGCAACTCGGGGCCTAGCCGGGCCCGGGACGTCCTCGAGCCGGGCCCGGGGACCAGGTCCCCGGCGCCGCGTCCCGGGCTCTCCGGCCTGTCCGCGCCTAACGCGGATTTCCACGCAGGAGGTTCGCACAATCTTGTTGCCTGAGTGGTGCGGCTGCTGACCGGGAGCCGGCACCTTGACCTGCTGGAATAGTTCTGGCCGGTGATCACCCCTCGCGGTA